>Ga0310697_10000597_pt1 | contig 47308 bp, 39 predicted proteins | sample 172DNAGHGlowgp2_FD_203883 | JGI IMG/M metagenome (GOLD analysis project Ga0310697, IMG submission 203883) | Sheep rumen microbial communities from Palmerston North, Manawatu-Wanganui, New Zealand - 1728 DNA GHGlow gp2 (v2) (version 2) | ecosystem: Host-associated > Mammals > Digestive system >...
GTGGACTGAAAGACTATTTTGAGTATAATATCCTGCTGGATCCTGATGAGGTGAACTACACACTCTATCAGGTGGTGAGAAACAAGGAACAGTGGAGTGGGGGAGGAGTGAACCATATTGTTGAGGCTGAGTCGCCGGTGAAGCGCATGAAAACGGTGAAGAACGCGACGGAAATAGCGGGTTTTAGGTCGGCGATGCTGAAAGATGGCATCGCCCTGGTGAAGTTTCTGACGTGGCTCTCCGACTATATCGGGAAATCAGCTATCAGCACCCTTTCTGAGGTGTCCGTTGACAAGAAACTGACATCGCTGCGCGCCGAGCAGCCCTTGTTTCGCGATATCTCGTTCGACACCATCGCCGGCTATGGCACCCATGGCGCCATCGTCCATTACGAGCCGACGGCCGAGACGGACATCCCCTTGCAGCCGCATGGGCTGCTGCTCCTTGACAGCGGTGCTCAGTATATGGATGGTACGACAGACATCACCCGCACCATCGCCCTCGGACCGCTGACAGATGAGGAGAAGACAGTCTACACGCTGGTGCTGAAGGGCCACATACAGATAGAACTGTGTAAGTTTCCCAGCGGTGCCAGCGGCACTCAGATCGACATCCTGGCACGCAAGGACATGTGGCGCCAGGGGCTGAACTACCTGCATGGCACGGGCCATGGCGTAGGCACTTATCTCTCTGTGCATGAGGGACCTCATCAGTTCCGTATGGAGTGGAAGCCGGCCCCGCTGGTTGCCGGCATGACCATCACCGACGAGCCAGGCATCTATCTTGAGGGGCGTTGCGGCGCACGCACGGAGAACACGCTGCTCATTGTGCCTTACATGACGACGGAGTTTGGTGAGTTCCTCGGCTTTGAGCCGTTGACGCTCTGTCCTATTGACAAGACACCCATCATCGTCAGCATGCTGACGCAGGAGGAGCGACAGTGGCTTGACGACTACCACCGCATGGTCTACGACCGCTTGTCGCCCCATCTTGACGCCGCTGAACAGGCCTGGTTGCGTGATGCAACGGCTCCTTTGGCGTCGTGATAGTCTCCTGATAGTAAGAAAAATAGCTTTTTTTGCCTAAATATTTGGTCGTTCTGTAAAAAAGTCGTAACTTTGCAGCCGCTTTTCGTGACCCCTGGTCCGAAGCACTAAGTTTAACAATTAAAAATTAAAGCAAAAACAAAATGATTATCGTACCTGTAAAAGAAGGTGAGAACATCGAGAAGGCTCTCAAGAAGTTTAAGAGAAAGTTTGAAAAGACTGGTGTCGTGAAGGAACTCCGTCGCCGCCAGCAGTTCGACAAGCCCTCTGTTCTGAAGCGCCTGAAGATGGAGCACGCCATCTACGTACAGCAGCTCCGCACGAACGAGGAATAAAAAAAGTTCCCCGAAAATTTGGTGGATTCAATAAATTTCCGTAAATTCGTTGCCGAAAATCGTAAATAGGTGAAAGCCGTGATGAAACAAGTTTCATAAATGGCCGAACCTGAACGATTTACCTTAAACTGAATGGCAACGCTTATGATGATCGACCAGTTCCTGAATTATCTGCGCTACGAGCGGAACAGAAGCCCTCGGACGGTGCAGTTATACGAAGAGAGTCTACGTGACTTTGAGGCGTATATTCAGGGGGTGGACGATTGTCTTTCGTTGCAAACTGCAGATACAGATGTCGTAAGAGGCTGGGTAGAGCACCTGATGGACGAGGGCAAGAAAGCCACTACCGTCAACCTTGCGCTCAGTGGTGTCAGAACGTTCTACCGATACGCCCTGTCGCGGCATCTGGTGGCCAAGGATCCTGCTCATGCGGTAACCGGTCCTAAGAAGGACAAGCCGCTGCCGCAGTTTGTGCGTGAGAAGGATATGGACGAGCTGCTTGACGACCGGCATTGGACAGACGATTATAAAGATGTACGTGCGCGTACCATTATTATTCTGTTCTATGAGACGGGTATCCGCCTGGCAGAACTGGTAGGGCTTGATGACGAGGATGTCGATCTGGATGCCCTGCAGTTGAAGGTTACCGGCAAGCGCGACAAGCAGCGGGTGATACCCTTTGGTGAGGAGTTGGCCGCACTGTTGCAGCACTATCTGGAGCTGCGCGACCAGGAGGTAGAGCGGCAGACGACGGCTCTGTTCCTCAACAAGAGAGGCGAGCGCATCAGTCGCAGTCATGTTCAGGGCCTGGTACGCAGATATCTCTCAGAGGTAACTACGCTGAAGAAACGTTCGCCCCATGTGTTGAGGCATACCTTTGCCACAGCCATGCTGAACAACGGTGCCGGACTGGAAAGCGTGAAGAAGTTGCTGGGGCATGAAAGCCTTGAAACGACAGAGATCTACACGCACACCACGTTTGAGCAGTTGAAACGAGTTTACAATGAAGCCCATCCCAGGGCATAACCTTAATTAATAACTATTAAAAAATAGGAGGTAACTATGGAAATTAAGATTCAGTCGATTCACTTCGACGCCACCGAGAAATTAGAGGCGTTCATCGAGAAGAAGGTCGCCAAGTTAGAAAAATCATTTGAAGACATACAGAAAGTAGAGGTGCAATTGAAAGTTGTGAAGCCTGCTACCGCCCAGAACAAGGAAGCGAGCCTGTCTGTGGCCGTCCCCGGCACCACCCTTTTTGTGGAGAAGACTACCGACTCATTTGAGGAAAGTATCGACCTCTGTGTCGACTCTATGAGGGCACAACTGCAGAAATTTAAGGAAAAATTGAGAAATTACTAAAAAAAACTCCGAAAAGTTTTGGTAATTCAAAAATAAGTCGTAACTTTGCAGCCGTTTTCCGACAGGTCGTAAATCTGAAACAGAGAACGGCTGCTTTGAAAAGCCTCTTTAGCTCAGTTGGCCAGAGCACGTGATTTGTAATCTCGGGGTCGTTGGTTCGAATCCGACAAGAGGCTCGAAAGTAGGAGGACACAGGCGAAAGTCTGATTTGGGTGGATACCAGAGTGGCCAAATGGGGCAGACTGTAAATCTGCTGGTTTTTACCTTCGGTGGTTCGAATCCATCTCCACCCACTCTCAAGAGGTGTTTTTGCGGAATTGAGAGCAAGCCGAGCCAAAAGCTCGTTTTTTGTCAAGGCGAAGCCGAGATACCGTGCATGCGGAAATAGCTCAGTTGATAGAGCACTAGCCTTCCAAGCTGGGGGTCGCGGGTTTGAGCCCCGTTTTCCGCTCTATGAACAAAACGCTGTAATAGCTCAGTGGTAGAGCACTTCCTTGGTAAGGAAGAGGTCCTGAGTTCAACTCTCAGTTACAGCTCTCTTGATTTGGAGGAGGAGCAAAAACATTGTAATTCAGAATATAAATTAATAAACAAACAAAACAATGGCAAAAGAACAATTTGTGCGCACCAAACCGCACGTGAACATCGGTACTATCGGTCACGTTGACCATGGTAAGACAACTCTGACTGCTGCTATCACCACCGTACTGGCTAAGCAGGGTCTCTCTGAGGTGAAGTCTTTCGACCAGATTGACAATGCTCCTGAGGAGAAGGAACGTGGTATCACCATTAACACTGCCCACGTTGAGTACGAGACTGCAAAGCGTCACTACGCTCACGTTGACTGCCCGGGACACGCCGACTATGTGAAGAACATGGTAACTGGTGCTGCTCAGATGGATGGTGCTATCCTCGTTGTTGCTGCTACTGATGGTCCTATGCCTCAGACCCGTGAGCACGTCCTGCTTGCCCGTCAGGTGAACGTTCCCCGTCTGGTGGTGTTCCTGAACAAGTGCGATATGGTTGACGATGAGGAGATGCTGGAGCTCGTTGAGATGGAGGTCCGTGAGATTCTGGAGCAGTATGAGTTTGAAGAGGATACTCCTATTATCCGTGGTTCTGCCCTCGGTGCCTTGAACGGTGTTGAGAAGTGGGAGCAGAAGGTGATGGAGCTGATGGATACCTGCGACACATGGATTCAGGAGCCTCCTCGCGCTACCGACAAGCCCTTCCTGATGCCTGTTGAGGACGTGTTCTCAATCACAGGTCGTGGTACTGTTGCTACTGGCCGTATTGAGACTGGTGTTATCCACGTTGGTGACGAAGTTGAGCTGCTCGGTCTTGGTGAGGACAAGAAGTCGGTTGTTACCGGTGTTGAGATGTTCCGTAAGATTCTGGATGAGGGTCAGGCTGGTGATAACGTTGGTCTGCTGCTCCGTGGTGTTGACAAGAACGAGATCAAGCGTGGTATGGTGCTCTGCCATCCCGGACAGATCAAGCCTTTCAAGAAGTTCAAGGCTTCTATCTATGTCCTGAAGAAGGAAGAGGGTGGCCGTCACACTCCGTTCGGCAACAAGTATCGTCCCCAGTTCTACCTCCGCACCATGGACTGCACAGGTGAAATCACTCTGCCCGCAGGCGTTGAGATGGTAATGCCTGGTGATAACGTTGAGATCACTGTTGAGCTGATCTACGCTGTTGCTCTGAATAAGGGTCTGCGTTTCGCTATCCGCGAAGGTGGCCGCACCGTTGGTTCTGGTCAGATTACCGAGGTTTACGAGGATTAATTGTTCTCTTGGCTGCAACGAGGTTGCAGCATAGAGGGACAAAGATATAACAGGGCCCCCGTCTGTGGGCGGGGGCTTACTTACGGGAATAGCTCAGTTGGTAGAGCATCGGTCTCCAAAACCGAGGGTCGTGGGTTCGAGTCCTCCTTCCCGTGCGATAAGATTGAATTAAAGATGTTGAAAAAGTTTATCAATTACTGTAGGGCTTGCTATGACGAGCTTGCCCACAAAACGACATGGCCAACGCGCTCTGAGCTTACTCACAGCGCCGTTGTTGTGTTATCGGCATCCTTGGTGATTGCCCTGGTTGTCTGGGCTATGGACAGTTTGTTCAAGTTTGTGATGACTGGTATTTATTCACTTGGAATGTAATAGAGAAAAGACATGGCAGAGACTGGAATGAAGTGGTATGTGCTTCGCGCTGTAAGTGGTAAGGAGGCCAAGGTCAAGGAGTATCTGGAGGCTTTGATGAAGCATGACAAGGTACTTGAGGCCAATGTTGGTCAGATTCTGCTGCCCACCGAGAAGTATGCACAGCTCCGCAACGGCAAGCGTGTTGTCAAGGAGAAGCTCTTCCTTCCGGGCTATGTGCTTGTTGAGGCTAACCTTCAGGGTGAGGTAGCCCATACCCTACGTTTTACTCCTAACGTACTTGGCTTCTTGGGTGGTTTGGATAATCCTAGTCCTGTTCGTCAGTCTGATATCAACCGCATACTCGGTAGTGCTGAGGAGACCGCTATCAGAACTGAGGAGATTAGCGTGCCATACATGGTTGATGAGTCTGTAAAGGTTACTGATGGACCGTTCAGTGGTTTCACCGGTATCATTGAGGAAGTCAATGCTGAGAAGCACAAGCTCAAGGTCAACGTTAAGATTTTCGGTCGCAAGACACCTTTGGAATTGTCATTTAATCAAGTAGAGAAAGAATAGGACGTAATTGTTACGGTACGTCCGTTTCTTATATACGGTCTGGGAGGCTTCCACTCCCGTGGCTTATATAACAAATTATAATTATACAAAACAGAAATGGCTAAAGAAGTTGCTGGATTAATCAAATTACAGATTAAAGGTGGCGCTGCAAATCCCTCTCCCCCTGTAGGTCCTGCTCTAGGTTCTAAGGGTATTAACATCATGGGATTCTGCAAAGAGTTCAACGCCAGAACCCAGGATAAGGCAGGTAAGATACTTCCTGTCGTTATCACTTACTATGCCGACAAGTCATTCACCTTCGTTGTTAAGACTCCTCCCGCAGCTGTACAGCTGATGGAGGCAGCCAAGGTCAAGGGCGGCTCTGCTGAGCCTAACCGTAAGAAGGTGGCAAGCGTAACCTGGGATCAGGTGCGTGCCATCGCTGAGGATAAGATGCCTGACCTGAACTGCTTTACTTTGGAGTCTGCCATGAAGCTGATTGCCGGTACGGCCCGTAGTATGGGTATCACTGTACAAGGGGAGTTCCCTGGTAAATAACAAATAACTTCAATTACAACAATGAGTAAACTGACAAAAAATCAAAAGTTGGTAGCTGATAAGGTTGAAGCAGGGAAAGCCTACACGTTGAAGGAAGCCGCAGCGCTGGTGAAGGAAATCACCACCACCAAGTTTGAGGCTTCAGTTGATATCGATGTGCGCTTGGGCGTTGACCCGCGTAAGGCCAACCAGATGGTTCGTGGCGTTGTGTCGCTGCCGAACGGTACTGGTAAGGTAACGCGTGTTCTGGCTCTCTGTACACCCGACCAGGAAGCTGCTGCCAAGGAGGCAGGTGCTGACTATGTTGGTCTTGACGAGTATATCGACAAGATCAAGCAGGGTTGGACTGATGTTGATGTCATCATCACCATGCCGTCTTGCATGGGTAAGCTGGGTCCTCTCGGTCGTATTCTGGGTCCCCGTGGCCTGATGCCGAACCCGAAGAGCGGTACCGTGACTATGGACGTTGCTAAGGCAGTGAAGGAAGTGAAGCAGGGTAAGATTGACTTCAAGGTAGACAAGGCAGGTATTGTCCACACGTCTATTGGTAAGGTTACTTTCACTGCTGACCAGATTTTCGAGAACGCTAAGGAGTTCATTGCTACTATCATCAAGCTGAAGCCTGCTGCTGCCAAGGGTACCTATATTAAGAGTATCTTTGTGTCGAGCACTATGAGTAAGGGTATCAAGGTAGATCCTAAATCAGTTGAATAACTCGTTAAAAGATTAGACAAATGAAAAAGGAAGTAAAAGATACTATTATCGTAGAGCTTGGTGAGCAGTTGAAGAGTTTCCCTCACTTCTATCTGGTAGACCTTACCGGACTGAACGCTGAGAAGACCTCTGACCTGCGCCGCAAGTGCTTCAAGAGCGACATCAAGTTGCTGATGGTGAAGAACACGCTTCTCCATAAAGCCTTTGAAACTTCTGAGATTGACTACTCTCCGCTGTACGAGTGCCTGAAGGGTAATACGGCTATCATGTTCACTGAGGTGGCTAATGTTCCCGCTAAGCTTATCAAGGAGTACAAGAAAGAGGGTGTGCCCGCTCTGAAGGGTGCTTACGCAGAAGAAAGTTTCTTCGTTGGTGCCGACAAACTCGACGAGCTGGTTGCTATCAAGAGCAAGAACGAACTGATTGCCGACGTTGTGGCTTTGCTGCAGTCGCCTATCAAGAATATTGTCTCTGGCCTGAATGCTGGTGGCAAGATTCATGGTCTGCTTGACGCTATCGCTGAGCGTAACCAATAAGCGGCCTGTAAAGGTAAAAAAGTAAAAAGGTAATAAAGTAAAAACAATTAAAAAAATTAAATAAAATGGCAGATATTAAAGCTATTGCAGAAGAGTTGGTAAACCTTACTGTAAAGGAAGTAAATGAGTTGGCAACCATCCTGAAGGATGAGTATGGAATTGAGCCCGCTGCTGCAGCTGTTGCTGTTGCTGCTGCTCCCGCTGGTGGCGAGGCTGCCGCTGCTGAGGAGAAGACTTCTTTCGACGTAGTCCTGAAGTCAGCCGGTGCTGCTAAGCTCCAGGTTGTGAAGGCTGTGAAGGAGGCTTGCGGTCTTGGTCTGAAGGAAGCTAAGGACCTCGTTGACGGTGCTCCTGCTACTGTGAAGGAAGGCCTGTCTAAGGAAGAGGCTGAGAACCTGAAGAAGACCATCGAGGCCGCTGGTGCCGAGGTCGAGCTGAAGTAATCAGTCATCCATCAATATCATTTGGTTAGGAGCTCTCCAGTCGAGGGTTCCTAACCTTTTCTTGTCTTCGGACATTCTCCTATAGGTCCTATAAGTCCTATAGGCCCTATAAGACACATCAGAAAATAATTTTTTATGGCATCAAAAGTAATAGACAACAGAGTAAACTTTGGCAGCGTCAAGAATCCATTGCCATTCCCTGATTTCCTTGACGTGCAATTAAAGTCTTTCAAAGACTTCCTGCAGTTGGACACTCCGCCTGAGGAACGCAAGAACGACGGCCTGTATAAGGTGTTCGCCGAGAACTTCCCTATCACCGACACGCGTAATAACTTCGTCCTTGAGTTCCTGGATTACTATATCGACCCGCCCCGCTACACCATTGATGAGTGTTTGGAGCGCGGTCTTACGTATAGCGTACCCCTGAAGGCTAAGCTGAAGCTGTATTGCACCGACCCGGATCACGAGGATTTCGGTACTGTCATTCAGGACGTGTTCCTTGGCCCCATCCCCTATATGACTGCTAACGGCACGTTTGTTATCAACGGTGCCGAGCGCGTTGTGGTGTCACAGTTGCACCGTTCTCCCGGTGTGTTCTTCGGTCAGAGCGTCCATGCCAACGGCACGCTGCTCTATTCTGCCCGTATCATTCCTTTCAAGGGTTCATGGATAGAGTTTGCCACCGACATCAACAATGTGATGTATGCCTATATCGACCGTAAGAAGAAGTTGCCTGTTACGACGCTGCTTCGTGCCATCGGTTTCGAGGCCGATAAGGACATTCTGCAGATTTTCAACCTTGCCGAGGAGGTGAAGGTCATGAAGAAGACGCTGAAGGCCGTTGTCGGTTCTAAACTGGCCGGTAACGTGATGAAGAGATGGAACGAAGACTTCGTCGACGAGGACACCGGTGAGGTTGTCTCCATTGAGCGTAACGAGGTTATCATCGAGCGTGAGACGGAGATTACTGAGGAAAACTTGGAACTCATCCTTGAGAGCGGTGCCCAGACCATTCTCATACACAAGGATGAGCAGGCTGCTCAGGACTACAGCATTATCTTCAATACGCTGGCCAAAGACCCGTCGAACTCTGAGAAGGAGGCTGTGCTCTATATCTACCGCCAGCTGCGTAATGCCGACCCTGCCGACGATGCCTCGGCACGTGAGGTCATTCAGAACCTGTTCTTCTCAGACAAACGTTACGACCTGGGCGACGTGGGCCGCTACCGTATCAACAAGAAGCTGGGTCTCGACACCGACATGGATGTGCGCGTGCTGACCAAGGAGGATATCATTGAGATTATCAAGTACCTCATCCAGCTTATCAACTCGAAGGCCACCGTCGACGATATCGACCACCTGTCGAACCGTCGCGTGCGTACCGTCGGTGAGCAGCTGTCCAACCAGTTCTCCATCGGTCTGGCCCGCATGAGCCGCACCATCCGCGAGCGCATGAACGTCCGCGACAACGAGGTGTTCACACCCACCGACCTGATTAACGCCAAGACCATCTCCAGCGTCATCAACTCGTTCTTCGGTACCAACCCGCTGTCACAGTTCATGGACCAGACGAACCCGCTGGCTGAGGTCACCCACAAGCGCCGTCTCTCGGCACTCGGCCCCGGCGGTCTGTCTCGTGAGCGTGCCGGCTTCGAGGTGCGTGACGTACACTACACCCACTACGGCCGTCTCTGTCCTATTGAGAGCCCTGAAGGTCCTAACATCGGTCTTATCTCGTCGCTCTGCGTCTATGCCAAGATCAATGAACTGGGCTTCATCCAGACTCCCTACCGTAAGGTGGAGGGGGGTATTGCCAACCTGAACAACGACGACGTTGTCTATCTGACGGCCGAAGAGGAGTCAGAGCATATCATTGGTCAGGGCAATGCACCGCTTAATGACGACGGCACTTTCATCCGCGAGGTGGTGAAATGCCGCCAGGATGCCGACTTCCCTGTCGTGCCTCCCACGGATGTCGACCTGATGGACGTGTCGCCGCAGCAGATAGCCTCTATCGCCGCCTCGCTCATCCCCTTCCTGGAGCACGATGATGCCCACCGCGCCCTGATGGGCTCGAACATGATGCGCCAGGCAGTGCCCCTGCTGCACAACGAGGCTCCTATCGTTGGTACCGGTATCGAGAAGCAGGTGTGCGAGGACTCCCGCACGATGGTCACCGCCGAGGGCGACGGTGTCGTCGAGTATGTTGACGCCACCACTATCCGCATCCTTTATGACCGTACCGAGGACGAGGAGTTCGTGTCCTTTGAGCCTGCCCTGAAGGAGTACCGCATCTCTAAGTTCCGCCGTACCAACCAGAATATGACCATCGACCTGCGCCCCATCTGCAACAAGGGACAGCGCGTGAAGGCCGGTGATATACTGACCGAGGGCTATGCCACCGAGAATGGCGAGCTGGCTCTGGGCCGTAACCTGCTCGTGGCCTACATGCCGTGGAAGGGTTACAACTACGAGGATGCCATTGTGCTCAACGAGCGCATCGTCCGCGAGGATGTCCTTACCTCCGTCCATGTTGACGAGTATTCACTCGACGTGCGCGAGACCAAGCGCGGTGTTGAGGAGTTCACTGCCGATATCCCCAACGTCAGCGAGGAGGCCACCAAGGACCTCGACGAGAACGGCATCATCCGCGTCGGTGCCCGTGTAGAGCCCGGCGACATCCTTATCGGTAAGATCTCGCCGAAGGGCGAGAGCGACCCCTCGCCTGAGGAGAAGCTGCTGCGCGCCATCTTCGGCGATAAGGCCGGCGACGTGAAGGACTCTTCACTCAAGGCCAACCCGTCGCTCAGTGGCGTTATTATCGACAAGAAACTCTTTGCCAAGGCCATCAAGACCCGCCAGACCAAGCTGCAGGACAAGAAGCTTCTGGAGAAGATTGACGAGGAGTACGATGCCAAGGTGGGCGACCTGAAGGACATCCTCATTGAGAAGCTGGTGACGCTGACCAAGGGTAAGACCTCACAGGGCGTGAAGGACTATACCGGTGCAGAGATCATCACCAAGGGCTCCAAGTTCACGGTGACGGCACTGAAGAACCTGGAGTACGGCGACGTACAGATCAGCAACTGGACCACCGACGAGCACAACAACCAGCTCATTGCCCAGCTTATCATCAACTTCATGAAGAAGTACAAGCTGCTCGACGCCGAGATGAAGCGCAAGAAGTTTGCCATCACCATCGGCGACGAGCTGCCCTCGGGCATCCTGCAGATGGCTAAGGTCTATGTGGCCAAGAAACGTAAGATTGGTGTCGGCGACAAGCTGGCCGGTCGTCACGGTAACAAGGGTATCGTGTCGAAGGTCGTACGCCAGGAGGACATGCCGTTCCTCGAGGACGGCCGTCCCGTCGACCTCGTGCTCAACCCGCTGGGTGTGCCTTCGCGTATGAACCTCGGACAGATTTTCGAGGCCATCCTTGGTGCTGCCGGCAAGAAGTTGGGCGTGAAGTTCGCAACCCCCATCTTCGACGGTGCCAAGCTCGACGACCTGGCAGAATGGACCGACAAGGCCGGTCTGCCGCGCCTCTGCTCTACACACCTCTATGACGGTGAGACAGGCGAGCGCTTCGACCAGCCAGCAACGGTGGGTATCACCTACTTCCTTAAACTTGGCCACATGGTTGAGGACAAGATGCACGCCCGCTCCATTGGCCCGTACTCTCTCATCACACAGCAGCCTCTCGGCGGTAAGGCACAGTTCGGTGGCCAGCGTTTCGGTGAGATGGAGGTCTGGGCACTGGAGGCCTTCGGTGCCAGCCATGTGCTTCAGGAGATTCTTACTATCAAGTCTGATGATACCGTGGGCCGTGCCAAGGCCTACGAGGCCATCGTCAAGGGCGACCCCATGCCTACGCCGGGTATTCCCGAGTCGCTGAACGTGCTGCTGCACGAGCTTCGCGGTCTCGGCCTGAGCATCACGATGGACTAAGTGAAATCGTAAATCGTAAATCGTCAAATTGTAAATTAAGATTATGGCTTTCAAAAAAGATAATAAGACAAAGAGTAATTTCACTAAGATTACCATCGGACTTGCTTCACCCGAGGATATCCTCGAGGGCAGCTTTGGCGAAGTGACCAAGCCGGAGACCATCAACTACCGTACCTACAAGCCAGAGCGCGACGGTCTGTTCTGCGAGCGCATCTTTGGTCCTACAAAGGATTATGAGTGCGCCTGCGGTAAGTACAAGCGCATCCGCTACAAGGGCATCGTCTGCGACCGTTGCGGTGTCGAGGTGACCGAGAAGAAGGTGCGTCGCGAGCGTGCCGGCCATATCGAGCTGGTGGTGCCCGTGGCCCATATCTGGTACTTCCGTTCGCTGCCCAACAAGATCGGCTATCTGCTGGGTCTGCCCACCAAGAAGCTCGATGCCGTCATCTACTACGAGCGCTACATCGTTATCCAGCCGGGCATCATGGCCGGCAAGAAGGACAACGAGGGCAACGATGCCCTGGGCTCCAAGAAGTTCGACCTGCTGTCAGAAGAGGAATATAACGACATCATCGACAACCATGTCGGCATCAATAACGACTATCTTGACGACAGCGACCCCAATAAGTTCGTTGCCAAGATGGGTGCCGAGGCCATCTATCAGCTTCTCTGTGAGCTTGACCTCGACTCGCTCAGCTACGAGTTGCGCGACCGCGCCAACAGCGACTCGTCGGTACAGCGCAAGAACGAGGCCCTGAAGCGTCTGCAGGTGGTTGAGGCCTTCCGTCAGAGTGTCGAGAAGGGCATCAACCGTCCCGAGTGGATGATTATGAAGGTTATCCCCGTGACCCCGCCGGAGCTGCGCCCGCTGGTACCCCTTGACGGTGGCCGCTTTGCCACGTCCGACCTGAACGACCTCTACCGTCGCGTCATCATCCGTAACAACCGTCTGAAGCGCCTCATGGAGATTCATGCGCCTGAGGTCATCCTGCGCAACGAGAAGCGTATGCTGCAGGAGGCTGTCGACTCGCTGTTCGACAACAGCCGCAAGTCCAGCGCCGTGAAGAGCGACTCCAACCGTCCGCTGAAGTCCCTCAGCGACTCGCTGAAGGGTAAGCAGGGCCGCTTCCGTCAGAACCTGCTCGGTAAGCGTGTCGACTACTCAGCCCGTTCGGTTATCGTCGTCGGTCCTGAGCTGAAGATGGGCGAGTGCGGTCTGCCCAAGCTGATGGCCGCCGAGCTTTACAAGCCGTTCATCATCCGCAAGCTCATCGAGCGTGGCATCGTCAAGACCGTGAAGTCGGCCAAGAAGATTGTCGACCGCCGCGAGCCCGTCATCTACGATATTCTGGAGAATGTCATGAAGGGTCACCCCGTGCTGCTGAACCGTGCACCGACCCTGCACCGTCTGGGCATCCAGGCTTTCCAGCCCAAGCTCATCGAGGGTAAGGCCATCCAGCTGCACCCCCTGGCGTGTACCGCCTTCAACGCCGACTTCGACGGCGACCAGATGGCTGTACACCTCCCGCTGTCAAACGAGGCCATCCTTGAGGCCCAGCTGCTGATGCTCCAGAGCCATAACATCCTGAACCCCGCCAACGGTGCACCTATCACCGTGCCTTCACAGGACATGGTGCTCGGTCTGTACTATATCTCAAAGATCCGTCCGGGAGCCAAGGGCGAGGGCCTGTCGTTCTACGGTCCTGAGGAGGCTATCATCGCCCATAACGAGGGCAAGTGCGACCTGCACGCCCAGGTGAAGGTCATCGTCGACGACCGCGACGAGAACGGCAACCCGTACAAGCACCAGGTTGAGACCTCCGTAGGACGTGTGATCGTCAACGGCATCATCCCCGAGCGCGTGGGCTTTGTCAACAAGGTCATCTCCAAGAAGTCGCTGCGCGACATCATCGCCGACGTCATCCTGAACGTTGGCTTTGCCGAGGCTTGCGAGTTCCTCGACGGTATCAAGAACCTGGGCTACCGCATGGCCTACGAGGCCGGTCTGTCGTTCAACCTCGACGACATCATCATCCCGAAGGAGAAAGCCGAACTTATTGCCAAGGGTAACGAGGAGGTGAAGCAGATTACCGACAACTACAACATGGGCTTCATCACCGACAACGAGCGCTACAACCAGGTTATCGACACCTGGACCCACGTCAACAACGACATCGGCAACATCCTGCTGAAGCAGATGACCGAGGCCGACCAGGGCTTCAACGCCGTGTTCATGATGCTCGACTCCGGCGCCCGTGGTTCTAAGGACCAGATTAAGCAGCTCTCCGGCATCCGCGGTCTGATGGCCAAGCCCCAGAAGGCCGGTGCCGAGGGACACCAGATTATTGAGAACCCCATTCTGTCGAACTTCAAGGAGGGCATGTCCGTGCTGGAGTACTTCATCTCTACCCACGGTGCCCGTAAGGGTCTGGCCGACACCGCCATGAAGACGGCCGACGCCGGTTACCTGACGCGCCGTCTCGTTGACGTCTCTCACGACGTGATCATCAACGAGGAGGACTGCGGCACCCTGCGTGGCCTGGTCTGCACCGCCCTGAAGAACGGCGACGAGGTTATCAGCAGCCTGTCGGAGCGCATCCTGGGCCGTGTCAGCGTCCACGATGTCGTCAACCCCAAGACCGGCGAGGTTATCGTGCCTGCCGGCGATGAGATTACCGAGACGCTGGCCGAGGCCATTGAGAAGGCCGAGATTGAGAGCGTCGAGATTCGTTCGGTGCTCACCTGCGAGTCGAAGAAGGGTGTCTGCATGAAGTGCTATGGCCGTAACCTGGCCACGCGCCGCATGGTGCAGAAGGGCGAGGCCGTCGGTGTCATCGCTGCCCAGGCCATTGGTGAGCCTGGTACCCAGCTTACCCTCCGTACGTTCCACGCCGGTGGTGTGGCTGCCAATGCCGCTGCCAATGCTACCATTGTCTGTAAGTACGATGCTGCCAAGATTGAGATGGAGGAGGTACGTACCGTGCCGTTCGACGAGGATGGCCGCGAGTGCGAGATGGTTGTCAGCCGTCTGGGTGAGATGCGCTTCGTTGACCCCAATACCAAGATTGTGCTCTCCACCGTCAATGTCCCCTACGGTTCGTCGCTCTACTTCAAGAACGGCGATACGGTGAAGAAAGGCGACAAGATTGCCCAGTGGGACCCCTTCAACGCTGTCATCGTCACCGAGTATGCCGGTAGGCTGAAGTTCAACGACGTCATCGAGGGTGTCACCTTCCGTGCCGAGACCGATGAGACCACCGGTCTGACTGAGAAGATTGTCACTGAGTCGAAGGATCGTGCCAAGGTGCCCACCTGTAACATCATCGATGCCAATGGCGAGGTGCTTGGAACCTATAACTTCCCCGTGGGCGGTCACGTCGTCGTCGAGGACGGTCAGACCGTCAAGACCGGTGAAACGCTGGTTAAGATTCCGCGTGCCGCTGCCAAGGGTGGTGACATCACCGCTGGTCTGCCCCGTGTCACCGAGCTCTTCGAGGCCCGCAACCCGTCTAACCCCGCTGTTGTCTCCGAGATTGACGGTGAGGTCACCATGGGTAAGGTGAAGCGTGGTAACCGCGAGATTATCGTCACCTCCAAGACGGGTGAGCAGTGCAAGTACCTCGTCTCGCTGTCGAAGCAGATACTGGTGCAGGAGCACGACGCCGTGCGTGCCGGAACACCGCTCTCCGACGGTGCCATCACCCCGGGCGACATCCTCGCCATCAAGGGTCCGACGGCCGTTCAGGAGTACATCGTCAACGAGGTGCAGGATGTCTACCGTCTGCAGGGTATCAAGATTAACGACAAGCACTTCGAGATTATCGTCCGCCAGATGATGCGCAAGGTGCAGATCAACGATCCCGGCGACACCTCGTTCCTGGAGCAGGAGATTGTCGACAAGCTCGACTTTGCCGAGGAGAACGACCGTATCTGGGGCAAGAAGGTGGTGACCGACGCCGGCGACTCTGAGAACATGAAGCCCGGTCAGATTGTCACGGCCCGCAAGCTGCGCGACGAGAACTCCGTCCTGAAGCGCCGCGACCAGAGGCTCGTTCAGGTGCGCGACGCCGTGCCCGCCACGTCGACGCAGATTCTGCAGGGTATCACCCGTGCCGCCCTGCAGACGAAGTCGTTCATGTCGGCCGCCTCGTTCCAGGAGACCACCAAGGTGCTCAACGAGGCTGCCATCCGTGGCAAGGTGGACTACCTGGAGGGCATGAAGGAGAACGTCATCTGCGGCCACCTCATACCTGCCGGTACCGGCCTGCGCGAGTTCGAAAAGATCATCGTCGGCTCCAAGGAAGAGTACGAGCGTATGCAGGCAAACCGCAAGAACGTTCTCGACTTTGCCGAGGAGCCCGTCCTTGAGGATGTGAAATAAGCCGCGTCGAGCATTATACTAAAGCATATTTGCCAGCCTCCGAATGAAGGCTGGCATTTTTTTGTTGTCTTTTTTGCAAGTACGTTTTTTTTTCGTAATTTTGCAGGCGAACAACTAAGTAAAATGAAAATGATGAGAAAGAATGATTATGTCAGTCCTACCCTAAGGGTGCTCCACCTGGGTAAATGGTATCAGCCGCTGATGGCAGGCAGTCCGGCGCGGAGCCGTATGATGAGGGGCACTTTGCAAAGTTTTGATAAGGCTGAGCAAATAGAGGACAAAGAAACGGAGACGGAATGGGACTAATCTTAAACACAAACACAAACATGAAGAACAATTTCTGGCATTTGCTGATGTTGGCTGTCCTCTCGTTGACAGCTACCTGTCTCGTGGCCTGCTCCTCTTCCAGCGACGACGAGCCAGCCCCAACTCCCCAGCCCCAACCCCAACCAGTGAAAGGTACGTTCATACTGAATGTCAATGCCTCGCTGAGCGGTGCCGCTACCCGTGGCACCCTCACGCCCGACGGTACTGCCTATAAGTTGTATTGGACGGCTGAAGACCGCGTGTATGTAAAGAAAATTGATACATCGGTAGGCATGCTTTCTGCTTTGACTACGGGGGGCGCTTCGTCAGATCTGGCAGGGACTGTGTCGGGCTCCTTTGCTGTCAATGACGAGCTGACGCTGACCTATCCCAAGGCCGAGGTGAGCTACACAGGCCAGAAGGGTACGCTCGCCGACCTTGGTGCCAACTATGCTTTTGCTACGGCCACGGTGAAGGTGACGGCTGTCAACGGATCTGTCATTACCGCCGAAGATGCCACCTTTACGGCTCAGCATGCTATCGTTAAGTTTACGCTGAAGGATGAGAAGGGCGTGGCCATCAACGCCACCTCACTCATCATTGAGGGATGTGGTCAGGCGGTCAGTATCACTCCTAAGCCTGCTGCCAGCGAGCTCTATGTCTCCGTTCCGGCCATCGCCAACAAGAACCTCACGTTGACGGCCTCTACTGGCTCCGCTGAGTATAAGTACAACCGTACCAATGTTACCTTCGCGAAAGGTAAGCACTATACGCAGAACGTCACCATGGGACAGTCTGGCAGCTATGATGCCAACGACCACCCGCTGACATTCCAGGCTATCAAGGCGGGAACAATCACGTATACGGCGGCTAACGCTGAATATACTGTGGAGTATAAGAAGAACAATGATGACTGGACTACTTATTCTTCGGCCATATCGGTTGCGGTTGGCGATGTCGTGAGTTTTAGGGGAACCAATTCGACGTATTATATGTCAACAGGCGAAGGAAAAGGTGACCCCTCCACGTTTGCCTGCTCTTCGGCCTGCTACATCTATGGCAACGTGATGAGCTTGATTAGCAAGGAATCTTTCTCCACCACCACATCGTTCACTGCTGAAAAGACCTTCTTAAGGATGTTTGAAGGCAATACCAACCTTCGCAGCCATCCCTATAAAGACTTAGTGCTACCGGCTACTACGCTGACTACCGGTTGCTACCAGAATATGTTCAACGGTTGTACAGGGCTTACGCGCTCTGCGATACTGGCTGATGCGACGGGTGCAAAAAACGCTTATCAGTATATGTACAATGGTTGCACAAGTCTGGTGGAGGTGACGTGCTATGCCGCTTACAATGAGGATTATTTCACAGGCTGGCTGACCAGTGTGGCTTCAAATGGAACATTCTATACCAATTCGACTCATAAAGCAGACTGGGATAGGTTCCATTCTCAGAATATAACGGGCTGGACAATAGCTGTAAAAGAGTAACACCGCCTCATTCCCCTTCTGTTGTTGCGGATTTCTGTTGTTGCGGATTTGAAATCCGCAACCCCTCCAACGGAGATGTCGGGACAAAAATCTTCTCACGCGCCGCCATTTTTGTAAGATTTTTGAAGATTTTTGTCCAGTAAGCATGATGACTGAGCAGTCTCTCGCGCGCGTATATAGTAGCTTAACGAAAAAACAACCCACACATCCCACACTTCCCACACCCAGCTTTTGTGTACGTCTCAAAGGGTTGGGTGTGGGAAGTGTGGGATGTGGGGGTTCATTTTCGGTTGTCATAACTATATATATAGGGAGAAAAATGCAGGCTTCTCACGAAAAAATCCAGGCTTCTCACGGAAAAATCCAGGCTTCCTACGGAAAAATCCAGGCTTCCCATGGCGACATCTTACTGTGTTCGGTCGCGGGATGATTATCCGTTTTTGTTGCCAGCGTACTGGTGTGTTAAAAAAAATAAATGCCCGTTTTATTCTATGCCCTTTTTTGCTGATTTCACTGATTATTTTATTAATTTTGTAGCCAATTTGAATGATAAACATATTATAAGGAACAAGAATATGATACCAGAGCTAAAAACTATAGCTAATTCCTTTGCTGAGGAATATTGTAGCGATGCTATCTATCCGGCCCACCTTTTCAAGGCTATCCTGCATAAGGAGCTGGGGCTGGTGAAATTCATTGAGACCGACTTGAACAAAGACTATTATTACCTGCAGGACTGGGCCGACGTGCAGATGCAGCTGGCTCCCCGTGCCGCCCGTCCCATGCGTGACCTGGAGCTGTCCGATGAGGCACAGGCCGTGATGGAAGAGGCAGAGTCGTATCAGGCCAAGTTCGGTCTCGACGAGGTGACCGCCGTCTGTGTGCTGGCCTCGCTGGTGACCCCCGGCGTGGGCTTCCCCTTCGACCAGCTGAAGACCCTGCCGCTGACTCCGTCGGACATCAGTGCCAAGGTGGGTGGCGGCGTGAGCGTCGAGGCTCCCTATATGGAAGGTGACGAGCTGACGAAGAAGACCCCGGGTGCCGGTGGCAAGGGTGCGCTGGGTAAGTACACCACCGACCTGACCGCCGAGGCCCGTGCCAGCCGTCTGGACAATGTCATCGGCTTTGAGAAGGAGATTTCCATCATCTACGAGATTTTGGGACGCAAGAGCAAGGCCAACCTGCTCATCACCGGTGAGGCCGGCGTAGGCAAGACGTCGCTGGTCAACGGCTTCGTCCGCGAGCTGGCTGCCGGCCATGTGCCCGGCTTCCTCAGCGATGCCTCCGTCTACAGTCTCGACCTGGCTGCCTTAGGTGCCGATGCCCAGTACAAGGGCGAGGTCGACGACCGCATGAAAGGTGTCTGCACCGAGATTGGCGGTATGCAGAATGCCGTGCTTGTCATTGAGAGCATCGACAAACTCTTCGACAAGCAGGGTGCCCTGTTCAGTGCCTCTGCCATTCTGAAGAACGAACTGTCGAAAGGCCGTCTGCAGCTGCTCTGCACGTCGAGCATCGACGGTTTCACCAAGAATATTGAGACCGATAAGGAGATGGTGTCGAACTTAGAGAAGATTTCCATCGAGGAACCGACCCAGGAGCATACTCTGAGCATCCTGGAAGGAGTCATACCAGCCTACGAGCAGTACCATGGCCTGAAGGTTGACACCACGGTGATGCAGGATGCCATCCGCCTGGCCAAGCGCTACCTGACGGAGAAGTCGCTGCCGGCCTCGGCCATCGACCTGCTCGACCGCACCATGGCCCACGTCAAGGTTGACAACGACCTGGGCGACGAGGCTCTGCGCCATACCGACCTGAAGAGCGAGGACCTGAGTGCCGTGGTGGCCAAACAGACCGGCATACCCTTGGGTAAGGTGCAGACACAGGAGCGCGACCGCCTGCTGGGTGCCGAGGAGACGCTGAAGAAGCGTGTCGTCGGTCAGGACCACGCCGTCAAGAAAGTGCTTGACGCCGTCTATGAGTCTCGTTCCGGCCTGAACAAGAAAGGGCAGCCCATGGGCTCGTTCTTCTTCCTCGGCCCTACCGGTACTGGTAAGACCGAGCTGTCGAAGGCCCTGGCAGAGTTCCTCTTCGGCGACGAGTCGGCACTGCTGCGCTTCGACATGTCGGAGTTCAAGGAAGAGCACTCCGTGGCCCTGCTCTACGGTGCCCCTCCGGGATACGTCGGCTACGAGGAAGGCGGCCTGCTGGTGAACAAGATTCGCCAGAATCCCTACAGCGTCGTGCTGTTCGACGAGATTGAGAAGGCCCATAAGTCGGTGTTCGACCTCTTCCTCCAGATTCTCGACGAGGGTAAGCTGCACGACCGTCTGGGCCGTGTGGGCGACTTCTCCAATGCCCTCATCCTCTTTACGTCGAATATCGGCGCGAATACCATCGTCGACCGCTTTAACAACGGCATTATCCCCGAGAACAACGAGCTGATGGACATCATGCAGGGCTACTTCCGTCCGGAGTTCCTGGCCCGTCTGACAGAGATTGTGCCCTTCTCGCCCATTACCGACAAGACCGTGATCCAGATTTTCGATATCCACATGAAGGGACTGCTGAAGCTGCTCGGCGAGCAGAACATCACGCTGACGCTGACCCCCGAGGCCCGCGAGACCATTGCCCTGCGCGGCTACAACCAGCAGTACGGCGCCCGTCCCGTGCTGGGCATCATCCGCAAGGAACTGCGTCACCCGCTGTCGAAGATGCTCATTGCCGGCGACATCAAGCCGGGCGACCATGTGGAGATTCAGCTCGACGAGCAGGGTAATCCCAAGTTTGAAGTTAAAAATAAATAATAGTATTAACCCATTAAAAGTATTACAACTATGGCAATGAAAGAGAATTTCATCTCGATGGCTCCCGATGAGGAGAGCAGTGCGAAAGTCAGTCTGATTGACCAGAACAAAACCCTGATGATTGACCAGTACACCACCGATGTGGAGGCTGGCTCCCCTGAATTCGTAGAGGACATCCAGAACATCAACGATGCTTTTGAGCATTTCAAGCCGAAGGTGAACGTGACCTTCACCGATGTGGAAGGCGGCGCCGTGGAAGAGACCCTGAAGTTTGGCGAGCTGCGCGACTTCGAGGCTGCCGGCGGCAAGGGCCGTCTGGTAGAGAACAGCCCCTTCCTGTCGGGTGTGAAGCAGAACATCGACACGAATGTGAAGATTCGCAAGAGCATTGAGCAGAACCGCAAGCTGCGCGACATCCTGAAGGATGCCGGTTCGCGTGCCGAACTGAAGGAGATGCTTCAGGCCATGCTCGACGAACTGGAGAGCGCCAAGTAAGCAACATCGGTGTGAAAAAAGGGCGACCTTCGGACAGTTTTGCATGGCAATTACGCTATTTGTCGCAAACTCGCCGCTCCGTCGCATCTGTTTTCCGAAAAAAAAGCTGAAAAATTAGGAGGCTATTCACAAAGTATTTAAATTTGCAATCAGAAAAAACAAAAGAACGAAACAAGTAACTATGGCAGATACAGAATTACAGAAAGCACCCGTGGCCGAGCAGGCCGGTGCCCAGCTCCAGGAGAAAGGCAAGGACGTCTCACAGCTACTGTCCTCCTTTGGCGGTTTCAACGCCGTGCGCGGATTTATGCCCGACGCCGACAACATGAACCCCGCCCGTAAGGCCCAGAAGAATATCTTCATGACCGACAAGCGCTTCAAGGACAAGCGCGAAAACCTGGCCAAGGAAATCAAGGGATGGCTCGAACTGCTCGACCAGGACATTGACAGCGCCACGGGCTTTGCCGATGCTTGCAAGCAGAACGAAGAGAAATATACCAATGTGCTGAAGCAGGGCATTACCGACGCCCTCTATGCCACGCAGAACCTGGAGCGCTCCTACCGCGAGCTGGACTCCTTCTTCAAGACCTGCGGTACCGACAAGGTGAAGAACCTGCGTCTCATCAATGTGGTGAAAGAGGATATCGCCGATGCCGACTCCGGTTTCTATGGTGAGGTGGAGAACATCCTGCGCAACGGCTTCGACCGCCTGAGCCTGAAGGACGCCTACAGCCTCGTCTGCATCCCCGGTGCCGTGCTCAACGACAAGGTGGACCTGCTGCGCTGGGCCAAGATGGCCTTCAAGTACAAGGTGATGCTGCTTACCGACCATGCCGACGAATACTCCTTCGACGACCTGCAGGCCAACACCGAGGGCTACCGTGACAGCGACCAGGAGCTGATGAACGTCGTGATGTGTGCCAACTGGCTGGTAGGCCGTGAGGCTGAGAAGCTGTCGTCTGACGAGGAGGACCAGAAGGCATTCTACATTGCTCCTTCGGCTGCTCTCTGCGGCAAGCTCTACGACGAGACCGCCAACATGGCGCAGGGCGCCGGCGGTAAGAAGTACGGCACCATCGACGGTGTGAAGGGCGTGAAGAGCGACCTGCTGAAGTCGGAGATTGCCTCGCTGATGGACAACCAGGTCATCCCCATGGTTTACAGTGAGGGACGCGTGATGGCCTTCAACAACACCACGCTCTACAACGGCGACCTCGACGCCATGAAGGAGTACCCCATCGTCCGCGTGTTCGACTGGGTGAAGAAGGTGCTCATGAACTTCGTCCATGAGGTGGCTCTCGAGAACTGGGATCCGTACAACTCGCCGAAGAACCTGAAGTCGAAGATCCAGGAGTTCCTCAATATGTACAAGGGCTATGGCAACCTGTTCCAGAACTACGAGATAGGCGAGCCTCGCCAGGATCCCGTCACGAAACAGATTACCTGCGACATTACGTTGACGCCGTTCTATGCTGCCAAGAACTTCATTATTAAGGTGGCTGCTGACAAGAAGGACAAGGAAGCAGCTCTGGCAAGTGCATAAACGAGATATCTACAATATTTTTTAACTTTTAAACTTTTACAATTATGGCAAAGACACCAGTAACAATGAAGATCGACGGTTATACCGAGCGTGAAGTGATGATGGTAACCTATGAGTTCAGTCAGGCTACCGACGTTGAAGGACAGATGAGCGGCATTCCCCGCGGCGGCAAGATCACAGTCCGCGTGAAGGCTCACAACAGCGGCACCCCCGACCTGATGGCTTGGATGGTGGAGCGCAACCTGGCCAAGGACGGCTCCATCGAGTTCTTCGAGACCAAGACCGGCAAGGCTATGAAGACCATCAAGTTCACCAAGGGCTACTGCGTGAACTTCGAGGAGAAGTGGGAAGACAAGATGGGACACTTCGAGGAGATTACTATCACCTGCCAGAACATCGAGATCGGCTCTGTGAAGTACGAGAACGAATGGGCTTAGGTTCAGACGAAAACGAATAACGAATAACGAAAGACGAATAACGAATAACAAAAAATAAGAAAGGAAATATATTATGGCAGAGAACATCACACCGGTAACCCTTCAGGTATCAGGGTTCCAAGACCGCGAAGTATTGTTGGTTGACTACAAGTTCGATCAGGCAACCGACCGTGAAGGACAGATAGCAGGTATTCCCCGTGGCGGCCGCGTCACCATCCGCGTGAAGGCACTGAACGACGGCAACACCGAACTGCTGCAGTGGATGCTGGGTGCTAACGACCCCCGCGACATGAAGGTCGTCTTCCTGCAGACCATCGACGGCTCGACCATGAAGACCCTTGAGGGCACAGGCTGCTACTGCGTGAACTACAAGGAGAAGTGGGAAGACGGACAGGAGCACTTCGAGGAGATTGAGATTGTGTGCCAGGTGCTGAAGAACGGCTCCGTAAGCTTCGAGAACCCCTGGAAGTAATTTTTTCGGAAATCTTATACTGCCGGCCGGCTGGCCCCGCGGCCAGCCGGCTTTAAATCAAACGACAAAGGATATGGCATTGACAGCACGTTTGCAGATTGGCGACAACAACGCCCGCCGTTACACCAGGGATTACCTGGTGATTGACCTGAAGTGTCACATCATGCGGCGCCATAACGAGGTGCGCCCTGACAGCGACGCCCGCTGCGAGCGTATTGAGCTCACCGTGATAGCCCCAGGCCGCGACGACCTGAGTCTCTATGAGTGGTATGTTACCGGCAGCAGCTATAACGGACGCGTACTGGTTGACCTCTCAGGCAGTGGTATCAATGGGCATGACGAGCAGAAGGAGATACGCTTCGAAGATGCCGTGTGCTTTGCCATTGCCGAGGACTATTCCAACAAAGGCGAGCGCAGACGCGAGCTGCGGCTTAGCTTTGTGGCAGAACAGGTGATCATTGACGACCACACCTTTAATATATGATGTGACTATGACAGGACAGACGGCCAACTATTCACTCAATGCCTTCCTGGTGGTGGGCGATGTCACGGAGATCAGCCTCAACGTGCTGCTCAACCATGCCTTTACGGTGCAGCAGGTACGCTATAAGTGCCGCCGGCAGCGTAACAGCCAGGGATTCCCCTATGGTCAGCATCTCTCAGACTACATGGAACTGACGATACGGGTGGCCACAAACGACAATGCCAAGGTCTTCCTGGACTGTATGGCAGATAACCAACCACATGCCTTCTCCATCCTCTACGACGTGTCGTTCACGAAGATGCGGCGCCTGTCGGACTATGAGGATGCCATGATAGCCCGTGGCTACGTGGTAGACGTGGAGGAGGAGTATGACAAAGACCCGCATTCTGACGGTCTTGCAGACCAGATGCTGGTGCGGGTGAGTCTCCTGCTGAGCAACCTCTCTTATGTGGGCAGGACCTCGAAACTGAATCTGACGATTAGCAACGATTAATATATATACATTTCATTATGGCTAACGATAGTGATACTACACTGAAGGCGCAGACCTATAAGCTCTGTATCCATAACGACGGCGTAAGCACTTACAGTCCTGAATCGACAGATACCGCCGTGTCGCGAATTGTGGTATATGCCAACTCAGTGACCAAGGTTATTCATAATTCCAAGACTTTCCATCTGAGCCTCGGCGGTGTTAACTTTGTCCGTAAGGTTTACCAGCCCGGACATATTGAGGCTGAGGTGCAGATAACGTTGCCTACCACCGGGGATAATGCCAATCCGACGATGACCGACCTGCAGGAGATGTTCGTCAGGAAGAAGGTTGACTTGGAGATAGCCTATGAGGGCTATGATGACGACTTCAAGGTGGCGACCAACTACTATATCCATGAGATATGCCCGTTGTTTGAGCGGGACGGCACCAAAACCAGTGTCTACGTGCGCCTGTCTATCTACAGCATGGACAAGCTGATGACGCTCAACAAGTTCAGTCAGGCCTATCTCGGCAAGAAACTGGGTGCAGAAATCCTGACGTCCATGGCCTCGAGCTTCCCGCTGAAGGCATACGAACCAATAGCGACAACCACTACCGACAGTAACAAGGACAGTAACAACAAGGACAGTAAAACGGACAGTAAAACGGACAGTAAAACGGACAGTAACAAGGACGGTGCTAATAACACTAAAAAGAGCCGTATCTATTATATTATGCCTAACGTGGCCTCGCTGCAGCACCTGGCCTATACCCCCAGTGGGGCGTCTAGTCCCGTAGAGTTTCTGCAGCCCTATCTGGTGCAGTATAATGAGAGCTTCTACGACTTCCTGGTACGCACGGCCAACCGTTGCGGCGAGTTTCTCTTCTTTGAGAACGGCATGCTCTGTCTGGGCCTGGATGCGAAACAATTGTCGGGCGATGCCAAGGTAATCTCCGACTACTCGCGACTGACGTACCAGCAGATTACCGATGCCCCGCTGACCATCGACGACTATACACGCAACAGCCTGGCAGATCCCTTCAGCCCACCGAAGAAAGAGTCTAAGGACGACGAGAAAGAAGACGCTAAGGGCAAGCAGAACGTTGAGGAAATAAAAAAGACTAATGGTTTTCCTACCGAAGCGTTCCCGACGAATGCCAACTTCGTGAACGGCTATAATGCTGAGGTGGCCCATGACGAATACTACATGCTGCTCTTCAAAGACCAGTTTGCTGAGGAGGATTGGTACACCTGTCTGGGTGAGGCTGGCACAAATGTGATGGACATTATCAGTACGGTGCTGAACTCCACCTCGCTGTTTGAGGCCCTCAGCACGTTGGCCGTCACCTATACCAAAACCCTGATACAGGGAGCACTCTCCGTGAGCGACACAAACAAGAAGGGCAATGAGATTATCACGAATTTTGGCGGTGAGGATGCCACCAGTGCCGTGCCCTTCCTCACGACCGACCAGAACACGTGGCTGCTGCTGAATTATTATTCCGACATCAAGAAGAACGAGGAGGCACAGCAGCGTAAGATGGTCTGCGCCGACATGGGTTCTAAGTTCGTCAACGTCAGAATAGGCGACAAAATCACATTCCCCAATGACGACCAGCAGTATCTGGTGGTGCAGATAGAGTTGCAGGCTGACCAGGCGTGGAAAGGCAGCTACGATATCTATCAAACTGCTGGTGAGCCGTTTTCCAACGTACGGAAACAGAAGATTTATGCCATTCCCATGGCCGGTAATAAATGGTACCCCCCCTACAGTGCGGTCAAGCCTTACAGGGAGGCAGCACCCCAAACGGCATTCGTTGTTGAGAACAAAGACCCGAAAGGGCAGGGACGCATCAGAATCAGATACCCCTGGCAGCCAAACGTCGGTTCGGAGAAGGAGGCGCTGACAAAGAAGCAGGAGGAGACGAAGACGGCTCTTGAGAAAGCGAAGGAGGAACTGAAGAAGGACAGTAGTAACAGCGAGAAGGCGAATGCTGTTAAGACGCTTCAGGCAAATCTCATCAAGATCAATTATGATTTGGCGACGGTAGAGGCCGCGACGCCGTGGATCCGTATGACCACCCCGATGGCCACCACCGGAGGCGGCATGCTCTTCCGTCCGGAGGCGGGCGACGAGGTGCTGGTGAACTACGAGAATGGCAACATAGAGCGGCCTTACGTCGTGGGCACTCTCTATTCGAAGAATGTGGTGGCACCCGACGGCGACCGTATCATCCAGTCGCCCAACGGCCATACCATCAAGATTGAAGACCCTACGGACTTCGTGAAGTTCCTGTCTGGCATGCTGCCGGGACTGAAATTCCTGCAGTCGTACAAACTGTGGAACTCTGACTGGAAGATTGACGGTCTCCATGAACTGCTGGGCGGCATCACCATGACTGATGCCTACGGCTTGTACAAGCTGAAGCTGTCGTCGCACGAGCGCAAGGTGCAGCTGTCGTCACCCTTCGGCGATGTCAAGATAGACGCCTTCACCGGCATCACCATCTCGGCCCCCAACGGTAATATCAAGATCAAGGGAAAGAATATCGACATACAGGCCAGCAACAATGTGAAGATAACGTCGGGCCTGAATGTGAAGCCCGTCAACGATAACGGTCGCTGGTGGAGTGCTGGCCTTAATTCGAAGATAGTGGGCAGCACTATCGGCTCTACCCTCGTGAATGAGACGGTGGGACAGCTGCTCGACTTCAGCCTGCTGCGCTCTATCCTCGAGGTGTTCCTGCGTCCTATTGACGGCACCATGGAGCTGAAGTCATACCGCTACCTGAAACTGCAGGCCGGCGGTGGCGTGGCTGAGACGGACAGTGGCGTGTACAATAAAACCGGTGCCAACCTGCGCCGTAAGTCGGGCGTTGACGGTTATGCCATACTGGGTAACTTCATCGCCATGGTTAATGGCAGGATTGATAAGTTCGCAGATAACTTTACTCAGGCCTACAATAACTTCATTGCTGCATGGGCTGCTGTTAAGGAAATAGATATATATGGATTGCAGCTTGTCTCAGCACCTGCCAACGAGGATGCCTTGCTGACCGACATCTTGGGTAAGACGGAAGTGAGTGACGATTGCCAGACTGAGTTCACACTGACGGAGTTAGGCATAGATGGGGGACTTGCCCCAGAGATTAGAACCAAGACCATTGCTGCCACCAATGCCTATGTGACGTTGAAGAATGTTGCTGCAGACTTTAACAATATATTCAAACATAAATATAACCCGCTGAAGAGAGTGATACCCGTTGTCGACAAATTTGAACAGATATATTCTGAACAGGGCACGGCAGCACTTAATGCTGTTGTTTGTCCGCTGAAGAAATGTGTTGAGGCGGTCAGTAATAACGCAAAAATGAAGAGGCTTGCCAACAGGAATCCGTTGGGAAAATTACCTCAGTCGAGGAAGAAGCTGAAGCGTGCCGTCGCAGCAAAGGTCCTTGAGGCAAGCATGGGTCAGCGTGCCGTCTTCTGGAACTTCACCCTCAAGAAGGCTAATGATGCCCCTGCGGTAGACGCTGCTATTGAAGATTCTGCAGAGTGGATTAAGTATGTCAATGGCCTTGACATCTATGTGGCAGACAGCATCGGCCAGAACTTTGTGGCCGGTCTTATCGACGGCCTGACATCGGCTATGAGTTCGAGCCTCTCCTATGAGCGTGACGTCTGGCAGCCAGGCACCAAGGGCGAGATACTGATGTCGAACAGCTCTGAGAAAACCCTGCGTTTCAACGGTACGACGATTGTCAGCGACGATAACCTGTATGTTGACCAGGCTGACAAGAAGAAGGTGGTGGCGCGAATCCGTCAGTTGATGTTGAGTTTTGCATAAACAGTTTACAGTATGGACTATAGATTCAGTGAATGGCAGAAGGCACTGGCCGACTTCCAAAGCAGTGTGGCCAAGGACCTGGAGGAGATGCGCAAGTGCAAGGAGGAGGTACAGCTCGCCCGCGCCAGCATCTACGATGAGTTAAACACGGGTGTCTATATGCGTGACGACTATAAGATAGTTATCTCGGCACCTGAGGTCATCATCGGCAATGTCGACAAGAGCGGCGCCCTGCGCGCTGGCGAGTCGTCAAGGGTGGTGCTGCGCTCTGCCAATGTCGATATCGACGGCGTGGGCAGCAACGGTGTCGTGCGCACCAGGGCGGCCTGCATCCATCAGATAGCCGTCGACCCCGGCATCGACGGTCAGGAGGCCGTCGTGGGACCGGTGTCGGAGGTGGTGAGCCAGGGACGCAGCGTGGTCATCGAGGGTAACAAGTCGGCGGGAACATTCTCGCAGACACCCCATACCGCTGGCGAGGGCAGCGTGAGGATTCATGCCGACGGCGGACTGATGCTGGAGGCATCGCTGTCGGCTGAAAAGCGGAAGAAGAACGTGGAGGCGGCCATCTCTGAATTGGAGGAACAGAAGGGCGAGCAGACCACCGAGGCTACCAATGCCAAGAAGGCCTTCGACGATGTGGTGAAGAAGCTGCAGGGGCTGATGGACAAATGCGAGAAACTGATGAGCGGCGATGAAGACATACGTACCAACATCTACGACATAGATGCCGTGGACGATGAGTTCCAGAGCCTGGCCCCCGCGCTCTGCGAGACCTTCGAGAACTGCTCCTACGCCCTGTCACGACTGGCTGAGACCAACCGCCAGCTGACCAGCCTGAAGAAAGAGAAGTCGGCCATCAAGACCGGCGATGACTATAAGAAGAAATCTACCGGAGCCTTTGTTGAGCTGAAGGGTGAGCGTGTGAACATCACCTCTGCCGACGGCGACGGCAACCTGCGCGACAACGACGGCTCGGGGGTGAACATCGTGGCCAACACCGTGAACGTGGAGGCGCGTGAGGCTGACCACTCGCTCAAGGAGAAGGGCAGCATCAGCCTCCATGCCAAGACCGTCAGCGTGACCACCGACAATCCTGCTGGCCTGAAGTATGACGATAAGGGAAAGGTGACTGCCGGCAAGTATCCCGTGGAGGGCGATGTCATCATCCGTTCGAAGAACATCAACCTGGAGGCGGTGGACAACGAGATAGCCGACTCGAAGGATAAGGAGACGGCACTGACCAAGGATGGCAGCATCAAGATGCGTGCCGAGAAGATGGATCTCTCAGCCACCGACACCGAGGGCAAGGCCACGGGCAGCATCGCCGTGAATGCCAAGGCCGTCAGTGTGCGCTCAATGGATGTTGACAAGGAGAAACGTACCGACTCGGCCCTGGCCGCAGGCTCGACGATGGTGCTTGTGTCAGAGAAGATGTTCGTCGGCGCCAAGTCGAAGAAGGTGAAGTCGAAGAAGGTGCAGACCGTCTCGGAAGAGGTGGGTATCTTTGCCGACAATACCCTGGAGACACAGCAGGGCGACGGCAAGGCCGCCATGCAGCTGGCCGGAGGCAATGTGGCCCTGGGCGGCAGCAAGACCGAGGTCTATGGCAAGACCACCATCAACGCCGCTACCGAGGTGAAGGCCGAGCTGAAGGCACCCAAGGCCACCATCGACAATGTGGAGGCCAAGAGCTCGTTCAAGTCGCCCAACATCAGTGACGGCTTTGCCGTGCCGGCAGCAGGTGCCGGCGGCAGCCTGAGCACGAAGATGAAGGCGGAGGATGCCCCGGAAGGGAAATAATACGTTATATATATAATAATAAGGTATATTGAGATATGGGAAAATTCGTTTGTGCGGGTGCTATGCTGCAATGCAGCTTCGGAATGGCTCCGTCATCGTTCATGGTCATCGACCCGACGCGCCCGCTGGTGCAGAATAAACCGATGGCCAACATCATGGACAACAAGCCGATGGTGAACATCATGCCCTTCGGCATGTGCCAGTCGATGGCCAACCCTACGGTGGCCTCGGCCACGGCTGCCGCCATGGGGGCGCTCACGCCCATGCCCTGCGTACCGGTCATTGCTGCTCCGTGGGCGCCAGGCGGTCAGGAGCGTATTGCCAACATGCCTGCGCTGTTAGACAACTGTAAGTGTATCTGCAACTGGGGCGGAAACATCTCAGTGACCATGCCGGGGAATGTCTGTTTGGCAGAAGGAAAATAAACGGTGAAGATGAAGGCCGGAACGCTGACTGTGCTACTGCTGCTCTGCGGTGTGCTCTCATTGAGCGCCCAGCAGATGAGCGTCAGTGACTTCGCCCGTCTCAAAAGACCGCTGTGGAAGCGCTCGAAAGTGACCGTCGACAAGAAGATGGCGCTGCTGGACCTGTACACCACCGAGAAGGGCTTTGCCTTCGTGGCCGACGGCAAGACGCCGGCAGAGGCTGAGGAGGGCGAGGGCGTTATCACGCTGAAGCTGCCCCATAAGACGCAGTTCGTCACCATCAAGCATCCTGACTACGGACAACTGATGTGGCGCGTGCCAGCGAAGCGGCTGAAGAAGAAAAAACACTACCGGGCCACGCTCGATGCCTATGACCCGACCAAGACATACAAGCTGCAGCAGCAGTGGGTGGTGTTCGACCTGTTGCCACGGAGCGTTATCCTGACCGTTGACAGCACGACAACCTGTCTGCGTGATACAGGACGGGTGCAGCGGTATCTGCCGGTGGGCAGACACAGCTACCGTGTGGAGGCCCCTTTCTACGAGGCCGTGGAAGACACCTTCCTGCTGACGGATACAGCCAAGCTGGTGATACCGGTAAGGCTGCAGCCGTTCTATTCGTACCTGACGGTAAAGGTTCCATGGCCAGGTGCTTCGTGCTATGTCGACCACGAGCCGATAAGCGAAACCACCTATACCAGCCAGCGGCTGGCTCCAGGTCGACATCATGTGGCGCTGTTCTGGGGTCCGGACTGCTACTATGAGGGAATGGTCAATGTGGCGCGCGCAGAGAAGAAAGTGCTGACGCTGACGATGAATGACCTGTACCCTCGCCGGCTGAAGAGGGAAGACCGCGTGGCTGCGGAGCCGATGGCTGCTGACAGTATGGCGACACGGAAACAGCAACTGGCGGAGACGGCACGCAATGACAGCGTCGTTCGCTATGCGCCTGTCACCCTGAAGGCCGATGATGACAGCACGGAGATATGGGTGGACCGCGAACCGAAAGGACTGGGACAATGGCAGGGACAGCTGGCTCAGGGATTCCACCTCGTCAACACGCGGAAGGGAGGACAGGAGTCGCTGGCTTCCTATATCTGGGTGGAGGACGAGTTCCCGCAGGAGCTGTCGCTGCCGGTGCCACAGACGAGCCGTGGCATGCTGAACGTCCACAGTAACGTGGTGGGAGCCATGGTGCTGCTCGACGGCCAGCCGGTGGGACTGACCCCCTGCGTGCTCCAGGACCTGGATGCTTCGCGCCGTTACGAGGTCAGTCTGGTGATGGCGGGCTACAAGCGGGCCAAGACCAAGGTGCAGCCTAAGCGCAACGACCTGGTTGATGTTTTTGTGAAACTAAAAAAGAAATGATATATGAAACGTAGTGTTGCAAATTTAATCAAGGAGTGTGACAGCCGTATGAACGGCTATGCCATGCTGCTGAACTACAAGTATATGAACTTGTGTGTGAAGGCAGAGGCAGCATCGCTGCTCAGCGTTACCGTGGAATATGATGGTGAATACATGGATATCGAGCAGGTTGCCGATGTCACCATCGCTCCCGACGACTTCCATTTCCAGGCCTACCCGAAGGAGCCGGGACTGATACTGGTCATTGCCAAGGCCATCAAGAAGGCCCATCCTGAGTTTGGAGTAGACATTAAGAATATGGAGGAGGCGGGAAATACGGAGCAGGCCGATGATGCAGACCGTTACATCCTGATAACGATGCCGGAGGTTAACGACGACCGCCACGACTTGCTGGTCAATGCTGTGAAGACGCTCTATGACGAGTGCAAGGTGAAACTCGACCTGAACTTCCAGGACTACAGCGTCAAGCTGGTGACATTCATGGCCGGCAGCGACGCCAAGGAGGTGGACGAGGCCAAGGACATCCTGGGACAGGTGAACGACAGCTATGCTGACATGATAAAGGGCTTCCGCCAGGAGAAGGAAAAGGAGATAGAAGACGCCTACCAGAAATACCTGGTGGAGCGCAACCAGCGTGAGCAGCAGGAGCAGGAGCAGGCTGCTGCCCACGGCGTGGACAAGGGCAGGAGCCTGAAGCTGCCGGAAGAAAAGGATGAATAGTCCCTTCGCCCTCGACCGCGTGGCACGTGCCCGGATGATGGTTGTCGGATGTGGCGCCCTGGGCAATGAAGTGCTGAAACACCTGGCACTGCTGGGGGTGGGCCATGTGGTCATTGTCGACTTTGACCGTGTGGAGGCTGACAACCTGAGCCGCTCAGTGCTCTTTACCGCTGACGATGCCAAGGCGAACCGTCCGAAAGTGGCGGTAGTGGCAGAGCGGCTGCGCCAGATGAATCCCCGTATGGAGGTGACGGCCATAGAAGGCGACGTGGCATACGATGTGGGACTGGGACTGATACGCCAGATGGATGTGGTGATAGGATGTGTCGACAACCGTTGGGCACGTTATTGCATCAACCGTCTGGCCATGCGCGCCGGCATTCCCTGGGTGGATGGCGGCATTGACGTCATGGAAGGGACGGTGCGGGTGTTTGTGCCGGGAAAGAACTGCTACGCCTGCAACCTTGGTCCCGAGGGATTGAAGGACATGACGAGACGACTGTCGTGTGCAGGCGTCATCAGACGGAATATTGAGGCGGGGAAGACTCCAACAACGTCGGTCATCGCCTCGGTGATAGGGGCAGTACAGGTGCAGGAGGCACTGAAGCTGCTCTGTGAGGACAGCCTCCGGCAGGGTGAGCTGACATCGCTGTGCGGGAGCATGTTCTACTACGAGGGACAGCATCTCACCACAAGGCTGGTAAGGTTTCAGGCCTATGACGATGACTGTCCCGTACACGAACGCTGGGACCCGGTGCGCCCCGTCGCCCTGACGAAGGACACGACGGTGGCCGACGCCTTGCAACTGCTGCAGGAAGAGCTGCAGACCCCGGCGGTGAGCATCGGACTGACAGACGACTGTTTTGTGGACTATGTCGAGCGGCGTGACAATGACAGACGCCGTCAGGTGATGAGGCCTGGCAGGGCTGTCGCCGCATTTGTGGAACAGGACAGGGAGTTGTGCGGACTGCCTTTCAGCGCGCTCTACCAGCATGAGTGGCGCCAGGTGGACAACCAGTTCCCTTATCAGCAGCTGACACTGGCAGAGCTGGGCATACCAGTCCGGGCCGTCCTGCCGGTGAACACGCTGTTGAAGACTTATTATATTGAGATAAGATGAAGAATATACACCAAATACCGCAGGCGAGGGCAGAGATGTTGCTGAACTATTTCTACCCGGAACTGGAGAACCAGTGGACTGTCGACAACAAAGGCAGCTTCTACCGGAACTATAACCATGACATCCTGGCTCTGTACATGGACGAGGGCAGGGTGGACCTGGCCCGTGACGGGTTTCTCAAACTGCTGCCTGAGGGATTGCTGACAGGCGAAACCAATGTCAGGGGCAAGGATGCTGCAGAGAAACTCAAGGAGGTGGAGCGGCGGATGCACTTGTTGCGTGAGGCGTTCCTGCCCCTCGACACGTTTGCATTCCATAGAAGGCTGCGCGTGGAGCGCCAGCTGTCGGAACTGCTTAACGATAAGATGGAGTATCTGCTGAAGGAGTACTTCGGCTTTGACCTGGATGCAGAGAAGAATCCCTATGTACGTCAACTGGCTGTCCTGCTGCCGTTCGCCAAGTCGTGGCGAGGCAATCTGGGCATGCTCCGCAATCTGCTGTCTGTCATCTTTGCCTGCGAGGTGAAGATGACACAACACATGTACAGCGACTCCGACACTACGAAGCACAGACTGCCGTTGGTGAGATACGACTTGCTGATAAAAGGTCTTGATGCGGCGGCTTACCGGAAAATGCGGGCTGACGTGTTGAAGGTTGCCGACTTCTTCACCGAATGGTTCATACCCATGGACATGGTATGCCAAATCTATGTCAAGGAGTACCACCACCCGCAGAATCTGAACAACAGACTGGTGCTCAACTATAACTCAGAAGTGGAACAACATATATAAATTTACGTGAATATGGATGTAAATGCCAGAATAAACTGGATGCCGGGGATGGAACTGACCGACCAGACCTTCCGGGCACTGGATGACAGACTAGACTTCCGTCAGCAGATGGCGCTGCGTGTTGCCTTGGGTAACAACCGCATGGGACTGCTGCCTGACGCGCCCTTCTGTAACGAAGGCATGTTTGTCAAGAACAAGTTCGAGATGGAGAACTTCCGCTGTATGGCGGTCATGCCTTCCGGACGGCTTCTTGATGTCGACGACAGTGTCAGTTTCACCATACCCATGCTCTATGGCAGCGAGTACTACCTGACTGTCAGCCTTGGAAAGGGAAAGATGGAGTATGAAGCAGATGGCATACCCTATGTACGTCCGCAGTATGAGTTCGGTCTTCATCCTTTTGAGGAACTTGAGAAGGACGACCTGTTGCCCGTGGTGCGCTTTCTGGTGGAGAATGGTGTGTTTACGATAGACAATGAATTCATACCACCTTGCCTGCTGCTATCGGCGAACGAGCATTTCCAGACCTATATCGACAGGTTTGCCGACCACCTTCAGGCGCTCTCCTCGCATGCTAACCTGGAAGAGGGCGAGGGCAAGCGGGCCTTGCTGCGCTATATGTTCAGGCTGAAAGGCTATGGCTTGCAGAACACCGTCAACGACTTCGTACTGCTGGTGCAGGAAATCGTGCAGGCCATAGACTACTATCTTATCAAACCTAACCTGGAACAACCCGCCCCCATCGAGCAGCCTTCGCAGTACGATGTGCAGAAATGGCTGAAATGGGTCGATGGCTATATGGCTGGAGCAGCAAGTGTGCTCGATACGGTAGTACTGGAAGATAATACCATAGACTATGCCACTCTGTTGGAGCAGGCAAAGAAAGAACTCTACGAGCGGCTGAATCCTGAACTCTATGAGCGGCTGCTGGTGGGTGTCAAAGACGACCTGCGCGAGGAGCTGACGGGCCAGCTGGAGCAGACCTTCAGCCTGTATATTAAGGAGACACTGCGTACAGAGCTGTACAACATTCTGAAAAGCGAGCTGTACAAGTCGCTCTATGAGGAAATCTATACCGAACTGTTCGAACACTTGTTTAATGCGCTGTTCATACCGGAGCAGGCGGAAAAGGAATTTGTACCACTGATTTAAACCGTAGAAGACAAAGCGTATGAGAAACATCGTCATTCCGATGGACATTGGCCCCAAAGGACTGAATGTGACAAAAGACCCGAAGCAGGCTATTGACCAGATGCTCACGTTGCTGCTCGGCACCCCTTGCTACAGCAGCGTGGCCGACCCGCAGTTTGGTTTTGTTTTCAATAACATGCGGTTTGAGATTTTCAACGAGAACGAGGGCGTCGTCTATAACTCCTCGGAGTCGACGAGCATCTTTGAAGGCCAGGAGGGACTCTACAACAAGAAGATAACAGGCTCGTCAAAGAACCTCAATACCTTTGCCGCTGAACTGAAGGACACCATCATGCGCTATGAGAAACGCTTGAAGGATGTCTCGGTGTCAATGACTTACGTCCGTGAGGAGCGTAAAATCTATGTCACTGTCAAGGGCGTCATCATCGAGACTGAGGCTGACTATCTGTACACGACAACCTTAAATGTTTGGAATTGATTTATGAAGCAAACCATATTTGAAACACGCCAACGGGCTAACGACCTGTTAAAGGAGGCCATCGCAATATGGCGGCAGAGCGACCAGAGCAACCGCTTGGAGGGCATTGAGGACGACCCCGTGTTCTCTCTGCTGATGATGGCGCTGGCCTATCAGGCTAATGAAGCCGACAGCGAGATTGAGCACCTGAAGGAGGAGGTGCTCGATGATTTCGCACGTCTGCTCACACCTTACGAGGTTGGTTGTGCCACCCCGGCAACGGCTGTGGTGGAGACTCAGCTGCAAGTGGGCATCCCCGAAATGACGCTTGGTGCCGACAAGACCTTCACGCTGGCCTCGGAATACAATTTCATGCCGCTGCTTGAGACTAGAGCCCTTAACTGTGATGTCGGCTCAATCGTGCGCATTGACGGTCGCCGCTGGAAAGTGAAACTCAACTTCGCCTACCCAGTACAAGACCTCTCTGGTTTCTCGTTTGCTGTCAAAGACCTGAATTTCAGAGACTTGACGGTGACGCTTAATAAGCAGCCCCTGCCGCTCATCAAACCCTGGCAGTGCTCGGAGCTGCCGTTCTCGACTTTCTTCTCGCTTGACTCCATGACCTATAACCGTGCGCAGGTGTTCAATGCGTCGATGCTGCCCCTTGACTTGTTTGCCCGTCAGAATGTGAGCCTGTTCTGTATTGACAAGCACAATGGCAGGAAATTCATCCCAACGGAGGAGCAGCAGCTGGAGTTGATATTCGAGTTTTCTGGTATCAGCGAGAACTTCCTTTTTGACAAAAGCCGATTGGCCGTCAATACAACGGTGCTGGTCAATGCACGCCAGCATGAGGCTACCCTGACATCGCAGATGCCAATAGCTCGTGTGGCTGGCTATTCAGACCTTAACTATGCTACTGATGTTAATTCGCGGCAGTTTATGCATCTGCATCAGCCTTTAGACGTCCAGATCTTTGGTAAGACGGAACTGGAGGTCAGACGCTCCATGGCCGACCGTTTCAATCAGGGTAGTCTGGTGAAGCTGCTGAACTGCATCATCACCAAATACCATTCTGATTTCTACGCCTTCCAGAATGTGAAGGAACTGTCGACCGACAAGATGATTTATAACCTGCAGGAGTTGTTGTCGAGGCTGATAGAAGCCACCACCAACGATTCGCTGCATAACACGCCGGGCGTCTACCTGCTGTTGCATAGGCGTAACCAGTTGTATGACAGAGACTTCAGTCTTACCGTTAAGTACCTGACAACGGCCGGGGCTGCTGTAAACACCACCCTGAGCGCCACTGACACGTTTAGCGTGCCCTCAGGGCTCAGTGCCAGTGGTACGAGGATGATAGCGCCGCCCGTCATGGGAACCGACGAACTCAGTACTGATGTGGGCACTCAGACAATGCTGCGTTACTACATGCTGACCAGCGACCGCATCGTGACGCCGGCCGACATTAAGGTGTTTTGCTACAAGGAGCTGATGGCTCGTTACGGCATTAGTAATAATATGGTGAAGCGCATCCGTGTAAACCACCGTCAGACCAGAAATTGGCAGGAGGGTGGTTACGAGATTCTGGTTGAGCTGGTGCTGGCCGACAGCTCGTTCATCCGGCGTAACTTTGCTGACAAGCTGCCGGTAGCGGAAAACATGCTGCAGAGAATGATGGAGGTAAGGAGTACCCATGTCTATCCTATCAACGTCAGTATCAGTATTGAAGAATAGCAACACAAGTAACAATAATAACGACAGAAAACTATGGAAGATTTCTTTTTAGATATTGTCTACAAGAACAAAACGGTGCGGTTCAGGGTGGTTAATCCTGAGGCACCGCTCAGCTCGCTGATGGCTAATCTGCGTCATGCCGTAGGCAGCGACGGCAGACTCATCTTCGACTTCCCTTCTATTGACAGTACCGGTGCTCCCATCGACTACTTCTTTGGCAAGGAAGACCCTGATGTGCACGAGGTCAGAGTGCTGCGACCACGCATTGGCAAGGAAGACCAGACCTTGGCCGACTACCATATCAACAACGGCGACCGCCTGTTCCTGGTGCCAGATCCGTTCCCGGGTTGAATAGCTGACAGACAGAGACGATGGAGAGTGAACGTTTTGACCCTGAGACGCTTAGCGGACGTAACCGGCGTCTGTGGTACGAGTGGCACCAACTGGAGATGCGACTGGCAAGGCGCACCGATGTGCAGTTCACCGTGGCTGCACGTAATACTGCCCAACTGCCGGTGAGTTATCTGGTGGACTACCGTCTGCTGAGCATCTGTGGCGTCAGACAGGTGGAACGGCTCAATCAGCCTGGGGTGGAAAATCCTCCATGCTTTGCCAAAGGCTACACCATGCGCATTGACCTGCCTGCCAACTACCCGTGTGTGGACGGCGCACCTCGTTTCACCTTCTTGACAGAGGATGCTGCCGGAACGCCCATTCCCCATCCCTGGCATCCTAACATCCGCTACTTCGGCGATTTTGCCGGACGCGTCTGCATCAATATGGCTGATACCTATACCGACCTGGTGTGGGGGGTCGACAGGGTGGCTTCCTATCTGAGGTACGAGACTTATCACGCCCGTCAGGAGCCGCCATATCCTGAGGACCTGAAAGTGGCAGCCTGGGTCGTCTGCCAGGGAGAGCCCAGGGGCTGGATATTTTTTAATCAAGAATAAACGACGTTAACGCATGAATATACGACGAAGATTATGCTTTTTGCTGGGCTTCTGTGCCCTGGCGGCATTCGTGACAGCCCAGACGGTAAAGACCATCGGGGTAGGACAGGATGCCTCCTATACTGACCATGTGGCCCTGCAGGATGATTCACGCGACATGGACCTGATGGTGAAGTTTGTCTTTAATGAACCGGAGAACAAGCTGACCGTCAGCCTGATTTCCTACCGCAGCCTGTTTGTGTTCCGCGAGGACACCCGCTATAAGATGGCTGTCAAGTGTCGCAGGCTGCGACCGGAGCGTCTGCCATATATTGCTGAGGCCGCGCCCGGTGCTAAGTTCAGGCTGACGAAGGATTTCCGGCGCATGGTGCCCAAACCGCGCAAGAAGTATGTCTTTAAGCGGTGGATAGAGTACGAAGGGCTGCAACCGTCGCCGATGGAATATAAAATGGTGAATGACTATATTGAGCAGACCTTCGATGTAGTGGGCAAGCGCGACTTCGTGACACTGACGCTGCGCGACATCATTGTGATGGAGAAGCAGCAGCGGCCATCAGGCAAACCTGACCGCTATTCGCTCATGTTCCGCCGCGATCTGAATACCTGCTATCAGATACAACTCCTGCGCAACCCCTGCTTCGGACTGGAAGATGAGATTGCCGCTGCTGCCAAGGCACGCGATGCCATTGCTGCTTCGTATCATTCGCTGAAGAAGCTGGCCGGCTCGGGAACGGTCACTTCCCAGGCCGCGCTGCAGGCCTTCACAGACCTGAAGCAGACGCTTGTCGGCCAGTACGAACCCATGCCGCTGGTATCGCCCTGTCCCGACATACAGAATGCCCGCGATGAGTATAATCTCTACGCCGACTCCATCAGGCGTGTCAGGTGTGTGCTCGTTGACGAGGTTCCGCAGTATTCCTTGGACGACCTGTCGGGCGAGGGTGCCAACGGTCCCGTGTTCGATGTGAAGGAGGTGCTGGCCAATGCCCGGCGTATCGATAACATGGTGTCGCGCTGGGTGGTGGCCACCGACCCCATGGAACGTCATGACCTGGAGACGCAGTGTGCCGACATCATCGGCTATACCACGAAGATGATTGACAGGCACGGACGGCGGACGCCCGAGCAGCAGAAGGCTGTCAGCCTGTTCAGGGAGGCCGAGAACTATTATAAGAAAACATGTAAGGGAATGCGATGAAGCACATAGGACAAAAGCTGAGAAGATATGCGCTGCTGCTGGCACTGGCACTGCTTGCCGAGGGCACGATAAGCGCACAGGACGGTGCAGAGCTCGACTCAGCTGCCTCTGCGGCGATGGTGCAGGTCAGGCTACGCCAGTTTATTGATGAACTCTATGTGCTGGCCCGCACAGGTGGCATGCATATAACGCTGAGCAGTCATGCCCCCATCTCTGCCTCTTATATCAAGGATTATCATGAAAAGGCCTTGAAGGCGGAACGCACGCTCAGTTCCATACAGAGCCGCTGGACCACCTACAGCATGGCACAGCAGTATGAGATTGCTGCCAGCGACAGCCTGATGAACATCGTGGCTGACCTTGACTTGGTGAAACAGGCGGCAGCTGATTCTGTAAAGGCCTGGCGGCAGGCTTGCCAGTCGCTGGACAATTTCCGAGAGGCCGAGCTGTTCTTAAACAATCAGGACACTGTCTACAAAAACCTGTACAAGAAGGCTTTCCGCCTGTCACTGGTCTCGAAGGCTGCTCCTCTGCTGGAGAGAATGAAGGCTAAGGAGACTCTCCTCTTTGGTAAGGTACAGTCCAGTTATGACCAGGCAAAAGCCGCCGTGGAAACTGTTCCTGCACTGTCGGGTAGGATGACTGCCATCGACGAACAGTACATTGGCCTGAAAGCCATGTCTGAGAAAATCCAGACGCTGGAGTACAAGCCCTTTTTAGTCCGTATCAAGGACTATCTGCTGGGCTTTGCAGCTGTTGCCATTATCCTGCTGGTTCTTAACCTCTTTATAACTAAGGTCCGGGCGCTCAACAAGGCGCGTAAGTCTGTGCAGCAGTATAAGAACATGCTCAAGAATAATGGCGACAACTATTACCCCACCATATAATAAAAATGTAGAGTATGACGATGAATACAAAATTCTATAGTTATTGCCTGACACTCCTGCTGGCATTGGTACTCGGCAGTTGCGACGAGATGTTCCCCAGCATGGATGATGCCACAGCTTTGCTTGACGAGGCTCCTGAGGAGCAGGAAGACAAGATGGTGATTGACCGTGTGAACTTCTCGCCCGACTACAAGACGTTTGTGGCGACGGGTACCATCAAACGCGATATCGGCCCTTATCTTCTGGCCGATACTGCGCGTATCCGTGTGAAGGTAGAGGAGTTCTTCAACGGTATCCCTTTGTTGCCAGCGAACAGCTCCCGTCTGACTTCCATCCGGAATGTAGAGGGAGAGGTCATCTCGTCGCTGGGGCTGAAGACGATGGCAGTCGTCGACCTGTCATTGCCACAGGACCAGATAAACAAGATGAAGGAGTACGTCGGCAAGATACGGACATCGTTCACCACCGACAATCTCTATCTGACGTTTATCTTTGGTGACACCATCTCGTCCACCATCAAGGCATCTGATTATGTCATGGAAAACTACTTCATGCATCAGAATTCTGACCACAAACTGCTGTTGCGGGCTATCCGTGACAAGAAACAGGAGATGATCAGCAGGCAGGGTCCCTGGGCCAGTGCGAAGGATATGGTGATGATGATTTTCTCTGACGGGAAGGTCTACGCCGCCGACGACTTGCCCATGGACGATAGCCATTACCACCTGCAGGAAGAACTGGTGTCTGACGATGAATCTGACTCCGCCCGGTTGCTGTGCTATTACGAGGACATGAATACGCTTAAGGACCAGGGCAGCGAGGCTGCCAATGTGCTCAGTAAGTTCTGCGACAATCATCACGGACTCTATCTTACCTCGTTCTCCTGGAGCAGCATCAAGGCACATATTCTTAAAACCATCAACGAGAAGGTCGTCGACAATGAGTTCTATTTCACCAACCCCGATTACAAGATCTACCGGGGCGGCTCCAATAAGGTCAGGCTGACGTTCTGCGACGCCAAGACCGACAGCGTCATGGGAACGGCATCGGTGAACATCCATCTGGGCAGCATCTATAATCCCATTATTGTGCGTGGCAGGAGCATCTTTGTGGTTCTGATAGAGGGACTGTTGCTGGGCTTGCTTATCTTGCTGCTCACCTATACGATTTTGATGTTTCTGGAACCTTATGTGCGTTACCGGCTTTTCAAGCGTAAGTATGTCGTCACCTATACCGGCCCGCAGATGAGCGTCGACGGGGTGTCTGTAGCCCAGAGATGCTATCTTTGCAAGGCTCCCTTCGTTGAGGGCGACCAGGTGGTGGCAAAGTGTGAGCATACCATGCATAAGACATGCTGGGACGAGAATGACTACCACTGTCCGGAGTACAGTGACCGCTGTAAGCATGGCTTCCACTATTACAACCAACACAATCTCCTGGACACGAAGAATGCGACGTTCTACCTGGACTGGTTGCTGATGGGGCTTGTCATGGCTATCGTCTCGTGGACCGTATTCATCATTCTTTCCCATAGCATGACCGACTTTTTCCTCAACAGGATGAATAACCTGCTTGCCGATTTTGACACGATGGCCGGCCATGAGAATCTGTCAACCATTAGCGGCATTTATATCAACCAGCTGCCGTCGTTCGGACTGGTCATCGGATTCTTCCTGACGTTGGGCATTTCTATCCTTGCCGTTCACCAATACGGGCTTACCCACCGGGTCAGGAATATATTGCTCCGTTCCGTCACGGCCTCCTTGGGATGCTATCTCATATTCCAGTTAGTAAATATGTTTGAGGCTGCGTTCCGGCTGGCTGACTACTCATCTTTCCTCGACTGGATTCCCTGGACCATCTCAGGATTTATCATTGCCTATTCGGCAACCGTGGGTACACGTATCCAGCTTAAGAAACTGCTGCTGCTGGCCTTCGTCATCTTGGGCTTCCTGTCCATGTATGTCTGGGCTGTTCTTTTCCTCGGCTCCCAGATTGATTTTCGCGTGTTGCTGCTCTTCAGTTATATGCTCTTCTCTGTGGGGCTGTCGCTGTGTGTTGCTACCCAGGCTCCGCGGTCGGCTCATTATTACCTGCACGTTTCGGGGGCCATTAAGGATATGGATATCGCCCTATACAAGTGGTTCCGCACTGATCCTCACAGCATGGTAACCATTGGACGCTCTACCGACTGCTCGCTACAACTGTCATGGGATCTGGAGAGTCAGATTGCTCCTATTCAGGCCGAGTTGATTTACTCCAGCTCTGTTGTCTGCCTGCGTGTCGTCGATGGTGAGGTTTATAAGAATAACAAACTACTGACTGCGGGTACCATTGTGCCACTCTATCACGGTAGCCAGTTTACTATCGGCCGTACCACCTTCACTTATATTGAGAAAGACAGATAAATAATCCCCTAAAAGATAAAGAAAATGAACGAGAACGAAAACAAGCAGCAAGGGCTGCAGATTGAACTGACGCCAGAAGTGGCGCAGGGTGAGTATGCCAATTTCGCCATTATCACCCATTCGTCGAGCGACTTCGTCATCGACTTCGCACGCGTCTTGCCCGGCGTGCCCAAGTCCCAGGTCAAGAGCCGTATCATCCTGGCTCCCGAACATGCCAAGCGCCTGCTCGCTGCCCTGCAGGAGAACATCATGCGCTACGAGCGTGAGTATGGTCAGATAAGGATTCCCAATCAGGAACCGCGCACCATCGCTCCCTTTGGACCCAACAAAGGAGAGGCATAGCCGCCAAAAGCCGAAAACTTACTGACTGGCAGGGGACAGCCGAAAGGGCTTTCTCCTGTCTTTTGATTGTTATGGATGGTTAAATAAGTTATTTTGTGTTAAATGTGGCTTTTGGGGTGTATTTTTGTTGGCATAGTATTAGGTAGAATCGGAAAATAGTTGTACCTTTGCAGCCCGAAACGCCTTTCTATGGGTGTGCTATCTGCGTAATGTGCTGAAAATAAACAAAATAATATATATCAAATAATTTAAAGTAAAAGTATTATGCCTACAATTTCACAATTGGTAAGAAAAGGCAGGAGGGTTATCGTTGACAAGTCAAAGTCGCCCGCACTGGACAACTGTCCTCAGCGTCGTGGCGTCTGCGTACGTGTCTACACCACTACTCCTAAAAAGCCTAATTCGGCTATGCGTAAGGTAGCCCGTGTTCGTCTGACAAATCAGAAGGAAGTTAACTCGTACATCCCCGGCGAGGGTCACAACCTGCAGGAGCACAGCATCGTGCTGGTGCGTGGCGGTCGTGTGAAGGACCTCCCCGGTGTGCGCTATCACATCGTTCGCGGTACCCTCGATACCGCCGGTGTCGCCAACCGCACGCAGCGCCGTTCTAAGTACGGTGCCAAGCGTCCCAAGGCCAAGAAGTAACAACTGACCGGAGATGGTCAGGCGGCCAAAAGAGAAAAAGAATCAAATCCCGTTTTGCTGGAGAGAAATGTTATAAAGGTTGAGTAAATGCTCAAGAGCGAGCGTTGAAGAACGTGCAAGAACAGCCCCCAAGCAGACAAAAATCATTCAAACAAAACAATGAGAAAAGCAAAACCAAAGAAGCGTGTGATCCTTCCGGATCCCGTATTCAACGACAAGAAGGTATCTAAGTTCGTTAACCACCTCATGTACGACGGCAAGAAGTCGAAGTCGTATGAGATCTTCTACAATGCCCTCGACACCGTGAAGGCCAAGATGAAGGACAATGAGAAGTCTGCCCTGGAAATCTGGAAGCAGGCTCTGGACAACATCACCCCGCAGGTGGAGGTGAAGAGCCGCCGTATCGGTGGTGCTACGTTCCAGGTTCCTACCGAGATTCGTCCCGACCGTAAGGAGTCTGTTTCAATGAAGAACATGATTGCATTTGCACGCAAGCGCAGTGGCAAGTCAATGGCTGACAAGCTGGCTGCCGAGATTATGGATGCCTTCAACAACCAGGGTGGTGCCTTCAAGCGTAAGGAGGATATGCACCGCATGGCTGAGGCTAACCGTGCTTTCGCCCACTTCCGCTTCTAATCATATTCAGGTAAAAGATAAAAGTAAGGAGAAACAATGGCAAAACAAGATTTGCATTTGACGCGAAATATCGGCATCATGGCTCACATCGATGCTGGTAAGACCACCACTTCGGAGCGTATCCTGTTCTACACGGGTAAGACCCACAAGATTGGTGAGGTACACGATGGTGCCGCTACCATGGACTGGATGGCTCAGGAGCAGGAGCGTGGTATCACCATCACTTCGGCTGCTACCACCTGTAGCTGGAAGTGGAATAACAATACGTACAAGATCAACCTGATTGACACTCCGGGACACGTGGACTTCACCGCTGAGGTGGAGCGTTCGCTGCGTGTGCTCGACGGTGCCGTGGCTACCTACTCAGCTGCTGACGGCGTACAGCCCCAGTCTGAGACCGTGTGGCGCCAGGCTGACAAGTATAATGTGCCCCGTATCGGCTACGTCAACAAGATGGACCGTTCGGGTGCTGACTTCTTCGAGACTGTTCAGCAGATGAAGGACATCCTCGGTGCCAACCCCGTTGTCATCCAGGTGCCCATCGGTGCTGAGGAGAACTTCAAGGGTCTGGTGGACCTCATCAAGATGAAGGCTATCCTGTGGCACGATGAGACCATGGGTGCTGAGTACGACGTCGAGGACATCCCCGCTGACCTGCAGGACGAGTGCGACGAGTGGCGTAACAAGCTGCTCGAGGCCGCTGCTGAGTATGACGAGGCCCTGATGGAGAAGTATTTCGACGATCCCAACTCTATCACCGAGGCTGAGATTATCGCCGCTATCCGCAAGGGAACCATCTCGATGGCTTGCACCCCGATGCTCTGCGGTTCTTCGTACAAGAACAAGGGTGTGCAGCCCCTGCTCGACTATGTCTGCGCTTTCCTGCCCGCTCCTGTTGACGTGGAGGTGATCAAGGGTACCAACCCCAACACCGACGAGGAGGAAGACCGCAAGCCTGCTGAGGATGAGCCAACGGCTGCTCTGGCCTTTAAGATTGCTACCGACCCCTACATGGGCCGTCTGGTGTTCTTCCGCGTCTACTCTGGTAGCGTGAAGGCCGGTTCTTACGTCTTCAACCCCCGTTCGGGCAAGAAGGAGCGTATCAGCCGTCTGTTCCAGATGAACTCTAACAAGGAGATTCCCATGGAGTCGATCGACGCCGGTGATATCGGCGCAGGTGTAGGCTTCAAGGATATCCGCACCGGTGACACCCTCTGCGCTGAGGAGGCTCCCATCGTGCTGGAGTCGATGACCTTCCCCGACACCGTGATCTCTATCGCCGTGGAGCCGAAGTCTCAGGCTGACGTTGCCAAGCTGGACAACGGTCTGGCTAAGCTGGCTGAGGAAGACCCGACATTCACCGTCCGTACCGACGAGCAGAGTGGTCAGACCATTATCTCGGGTATGGGTGAGCTTCACCTCGACATCATCATCGACCGTCTGAAGCGTGAGTTCAAGGTAGAGTGCAACCAGGGTAAGCCCCAGGTGAACTATAAGGAGGCTATCACCAAGACCGTCATGAACTATCGTGAGGTCTATAAGAAGCAGTCGGGTGGCCGTGGTAAGTTCGCCGACATCATCGTCAACGTCGGTCCTGTCGACGAGGATTATGATATCAAGGAGAACGGACCTCTGCAGTTCATCAACGAGGTCAAGGGTGGTAACATCCCCAAGGAGTTCATTCCCGCTATCCAGAAGGGCTTCGAGGCTTCGCTGAAGAACGGTATCCTCGGTGGCTATCCCATGGACTCGCTGAAGGTGACTGTCGTCGACGGTTCGTTCCACCCCGTTGACTCCGACCAGCTGTCGTTCGAGATTGCAGCCCAGATGGCTTACAAGGCTGTCTGCGCCCAGGCTAAGCCTGTACTGATGGAGCCCATCATGAAGCTCGAGGTGGTGACACCTGAGGAGAACATGGGTGATGTCATCGGCGACCTCAACAAGCGTCGTGGCCAGGTCGAGGGTATGGACGAGGCTCGTTCTGGCGCCCGTGTCGTCAAGGCCAAGGTGCCCCTGTCCGAGATGTTCGGCTATGTCACCGCCCTGCGTACCATCACCTCTGGCCGTGCTACCAGCTCTATGGAGTACAGCCACCACGCACCGCTCAGCAGCACTATCGCCAAGGCTGTGCTGGAGGAGGTCAAGGGCCGCGCTGATCTGGTGTAAGCGCTTCGCTGGACGCTTCGCTAATGAATAGTGAAGAGTGAAAAATGAAAAAAGGGAGTGCCGCTGAGCAAATGACTCTTTAGCGGCCTCCTTACAAATAGAAAATAGTAAATCGTTA
>Ga0310697_10000600_pt1 | contig 47052 bp, 37 predicted proteins | sample 172DNAGHGlowgp2_FD_203883 | JGI IMG/M metagenome (GOLD analysis project Ga0310697, IMG submission 203883) | Sheep rumen microbial communities from Palmerston North, Manawatu-Wanganui, New Zealand - 1728 DNA GHGlow gp2 (v2) (version 2) | ecosystem: Host-associated > Mammals > Digestive system >...
GGGAAGTATAGAGGCTGCCATAAAACTGCTGGAGGAGTGTCTCGTCTATCCTCCGCACCTTGGCGAAGGTAAACTCTTCGGTGCTCAGGAGAATGATTTCTATTATTTCCTTGGCATAGCCTACGAGGCCCTTGGCCAGAAGGAGAAAGCCCGCGAGTGCTGGGAGAAGGCTACAAAAGGTCCCCAGGAGCCTGTTGCTGCTATGTACTACAACGACGCCAAGCCCGAGAAAATCTACTATCAGGGACTGGCTCTCCGTAAGCTGGGACGCAACGATGAGGCCAACGGTCGATTCTACCGTCTCATCAACTATGGAAAACAGCACATCTATGAGCACCAGACAATGGACTACTTCGCCGTCTCGCTGCCCGACCTGCTTATCTGGGATTCCTCGTTGGACACGATGAACCGCGTCCATTGTCTCTATATGCTTGCTCTTGGCTATAGCGGCATGGGCGACCGTGAGCGTGCTGAGCGATATCTGCTTGAGCTGAAGACGCTTGACAATGACCGCTTCAAAGAAAAAACGGTATTCTTTTGGTGATTCGCTCACTTATTAGTACCTTTGCATCCCAAATCGTAAATAGTAAATAGTCAAATAGTAAATAACATAGATGTTTGAGAATTTATCAGAGAGGCTTGAACGCTCGTTCAAGATACTGAAAGGTGAGGGAAAAATCACCGAGATTAATGTTGCTGAGACCCTGAAGGACGTGCGTCGTGCGCTGCTCGATGCCGACGTGAACTACAAGGTAGCCAAGACGTTTACCGACACCGTGAAGCAGAAAGCCATGGGTATGAACGTGCTCACGGCCGTGAAGCCGAGCCAGCTGATGGTGAAGATTGTGCACGATGAGCTGACCGAGCTGATGGGCGGTAAAGCTTCTGAGCTGAAGCTCGAAGGCCGTCCGGCCATCATCCTGATGTCGGGCCTGCAGGGTTCTGGTAAGACCACGTTCACGGGTAAGCTGGCCAATCTTCTGAAGACGCGCCAGCACAAGAACCCGCTGCTGGTGGCCTGCGATGTCTATCGTCCCGCCGCTATTGAGCAGCTGAAAGTTGTCGGCCAGACCGTCGGTGTGGACGTCTATACTGAGGAGGGCAACAAGAACGTGGTCGAGATAGCCCAAAACGCCATTCGCAAGGCTAAGCAGGAAAACTATAACGTTGTCATTGTCGATACTGCCGGTCGTCTGGCTGTCGACGAGGAGATGATGAACGAGATAGAGATGCTGAAGAAGGCCATCAATCCCGATGAGACGCTGTTCGTGGTCGACTCGATGACGGGTCAGGACGCCGTGAACACAGCCAAGGAGTTTAACGACCGTCTGGACTTCGACGGTGTGGTGCTGACGAAGCTCGACGGTGACACCCGTGGCGGTGCCGCCCTGAGTATTCGCACCGTTGTCACTAAGCCCATCAAGTTTGTTGGTACGGGCGAGAAGATGGAGGCTATCGACGTGTTCCACCCCGAGCGTATGGCCGACCGTATCCTCGGCATGGGCGACGTTGTCTCACTCGTGGAGCGTGCCCAGCAGCAGTTCGACGAGGAGGAGGCCAAGCGTCTGGAGAAGAAAATCCGTAAGAACAAGTTCGACTTCGACGACTTCATGGGACAGATTCAGCAGATTAAGAAGATGGGTAACATCAAGGACTTGGCTGCGATGATTCCTGGTGTCGGCAAGCAGATTAAGGACTTGGATATCGACGACAACGCCTTCAAGGGTATCGAGGCTATCATCCAGTCGATGACGCCGAAGGAACGCCAGAATCCCGACATCATCAACCAGAGCCGTAAGCTGCGCATCGCCCGTGGCTCAGGCACGAAGCTGGAGGACGTCAACCGCCTGTTGAAGCAGTTTGACCAGACGCGCAAGATGATGAAGATGGTTAGCGGCATGGGCTCGTCGAAGATGGCCCAGATGGCGGCAGCGATGAAGTTGAAAGGCGGCAAACCTTTTTAGAAAAATTGAAGAATTGAAGTCCATACGGCTTGAAAACTTCAATTTTTCAATTCTTAAATTCTTAAATTATACAAGATGCAACTGATAGACGGAAAAGCAACGGCAGCAGCCATTAAGGCCGAGATTGCCGAGGAAGTGAAAGAGATTATGGCCCGTGGCGGCAAACAGCCCCATCTGGCCGCTGTGCTCGTGGGTCACGACGGTGGTTCGGAGACATACGTGAAGAATAAGGTGTTGGCCTGCGAAGCCTGTGGTTTTAAGTCAACGCTCATCCGCTATGAGGACGACATTACTGAGGAGGAGCTCCTGGCCTGTGTAGATAAACTGAACAAGGACGACGACGTCGACGGCTTCATCGTGCAGCTGCCTCTTCCCAAGCATATTGACGAGCAGAAGATTATCGAGGCTATTGACTACCGTAAGGACGTCGACGGCTTCCACCCTATCAACGTGGGACGTATGGCCATCGGCCTGCCCTGTTTCATCTCTGCCACACCCCTCGGCATTATCACCCTGCTGAAGCGCTATGGCATTGAGACCAGCGGCAAGAAGTGTGTCATCCTCGGTCGTTCGAACATCGTCGGCAAGCCTATGGCTCAGCTGATGATGCAGAAGCAGTATGGCGACTCTACCGTCACCGTCTGCCACTCGCGTTCGAAGACTCTGAAAGAGGAGTGCCGCGAGGCCGACATCATCATCGCTGCCATCGGCAAGCCCGACTTCGTGACGGCCGACATGGTGAAGGAGGGGGCCGTCATCGTTGACGTAGGTACTACTCGTGTACCCGATGCCTCGCGCAAGAGTGGCTTTCGCCTGAATGGCGACGTGAAGTTCGACGAGGTGGCTCCCAAGTGCTCGTTCATCACGCCCGTTCCTGGCGGCGTAGGCCCCATGACCATCTGCTCGCTGATGAAGAACACGCTGGCAGCTGGCAAAAAGGAGTATTATAAATGACCGCTGAGGAGTACTACCGGAAAGGCAACGAGTATCGTAAGCAGAGCCAGTGGCACGAAGCCATCAACTGCTACATCCAGGCTATTGCGCTTGACCCCGACAGTCCGGCTGTCGAGGCCAAGCGCATGTTGGATGATATCATGGCTTTCTACTGCAAAGATATGTACAACCCCTGATGCCTGACGACCGATGCTGGAGAATCTGAAGCAGAAATACCGCCGTTTCAGGGAGTGGCAGAAGCGCCCCTACCAGGTGAAGCCGCTCTCAGCCGAGGAGCACGACTGTGCCACCTGCGGCACCCACTATCAGGGCAACTACTGTCCCCGTTGCGGACAGTCATCGTCGATAGGCCGTTACTCGTTCAAGAACGCCCTGCTGCTCTTTCTCGATGTCTGGGGACTCGGCAACCGTGGTATGTTCCGCTCGCTGCGCGACCTGCTGTTGCGTCCCGGCTACATGATTCGCGACTACCTGCAGGGTATGCAGATGGCTTATTTCCCGCCGTTCAAGATGTTCTTCCTGCTCGTTGCGTTCTCTGTCGTTGTCGATTCCGGCTTCAATATCCGTGGCGAGAACCGCTTCCAGTCGGCCAAGGATGACTACACCTCCAAGTACACGACAGGTGTCGAAATAGCCAACGATCAGATGAACGACCCTGAGAGCAAGGCCGAGGACAAGGAAGCGGCTGCGGTGGCCGTAAAGACGATGGAATTGGGTGTGAAGGTTTTTGACTGGATACAAGATAACCAGACCTATTTCCAGCTCTTCTTGCTTTTAGTGATGTCGGCTCCGCTTTACCTCTTTTTCCGTCGCAGTCCCAACTATCCGGACATCCGCTATTCCGAGTTCTTCGTGGCGATGGTCTACAGTAATAATATGATGACCATGTTCTCCATCGCCTGTGGTCTGCTCTGTGTCAGTCCTTCTATAGAGTCGCTGAGTATCTTACTACCCATTATTCCCATGAAGCAGCTTTCGGGCTATAGCTATAAGCGCACAATACTCAACTCTTTCCTGGCGGCATTGTTGATTCTTCTTGTCGCTATTATCCTGCTGTCAATTATCGTTGTCGTAGTCGGATTCTTTTCATAAAGATTCATATTTATTCACTTTACGTGCAAAGTGTTTCGTCTTTGCATAAATAATCGTGTTTTTTCTTGGTTATTCGCTTGATTTGCAGTACCTTTGCACCCCGAAATCTTGCAAGGGCAAGCGTTTGTATAAAAACGGTGACTGAATTTTAAGCATTAAACTATTAATATGGCAAAGTTGAAAGGCGCCATCGTGGTGGATACTGAGCGGTGTAAGGGATGCCAGTTGTGCATCATTGCCTGTCCTCAGAACGTCATCGCTATGGCCGGAAAAGTCAATCTGCACGGCTACCCCTACGTGGAGGCTGTCAACGAGGAGGCCTGTGTAGGCTGCGCCTCGTGCGGCATTGTCTGCCCCGACGGGTGTATCACCGTGTATCGTAAAAAAATGGAGGAGTAACTGTTATGGCAGAAGAGAAAGTAACCGTGTCAACGCTTGCTACCGAAGGGACGCAAGAAGTTGTGTTGATGAAAGGCAATGAGGCCATCGCCCATGCTGCTATTCGTTGCGGATGCGACGGCTATTTCGGATATCCCATTACTCCGCAGAGTGAAGTCATCGAGACGCTGGCAGAGCTGAAGCCCTGGGAGACCACCGGTATGCAGGTAGTACAGGCCGAGAGCGAGCTGGCGTCGATTTATATGGTTTATGGCGCTGCCGGTGCCGGCAAGCGAGCCATGACCTCGTCGAGTTCTCCCGGCATCGCCCTGATGCAGGAGGGCATCACCTACATGGCGGGTGCCGAGGTGCCCGGCGTTTTTGTCAACGTCCAGCGCGGCGGTCCCGGCCTGGGAACCATCCAGCCGTCGCAGGGCGACTACTTCCAGGCTACCCGTGGTGGCGGTAACGGCGACTACAATGTAATCGTCCTGGCTCCCAATTCCGTTCAGGAGATGGCCGACTTTGTCGACCTGGCCTTTGAGTTGGCTTTCAAGTACCGCAACCCTGCCATGATTCTCTCGGACGGTGTCATCGGACAGATGATGGAGAAAGTGGTGCTGCCGCCATTCAAGCCCCGCCGTACCGACGAGGAGGTGATACGTGAGTGCCCTTGGGCATCCACCGGCAAGCCCAAAAACAGAAAACGTGTCGTCATCACCTCGCTGGAGCTGAAGCCCGAGGCTATGGAGGCACGCAATCTGGCGCTGCAGGAGAAGTACCGCACGATTCAGGCCAACGAGGTGCGCTACGAGCAGCAGCAGATGGACGATGCCGAGTATGCCATCGTCGCCTTCGGCTCGGCTGCCCGCCTGTCAGAGAAAGCCATTGAGGTGGCTCGTGAAGAGGGTCTGAAGGTCGGTTTGTTCCGTCCCATAACGTTGTGGCCCTTCCCGACGAAGGAGATTGCCGAGCTGTCGAAGAAAGTGAAGGGCATCCTGGTTGTCGAGATCAACGCCGGCCAGATGGTTCAGGACGTTCGTCTGGCCGTCAGCGGTGCCATTCCTGTCGAGCAATTCGGTCGTCTGGGCGGCATTGTTCCCGAACCTGAGGAAATCGTGAATGCTTTAAAGGAGAAGATCATGTAAAAACAGTGATAGCAATGGATAGAAATCAGATAGTTCAACCAGAGAATATTGTCTGCAAGAAGCCGACGCTGATGAACGACAATAATATGCACTACTGCCCGGGCTGTAGTCACGGCGTAGTGCATAAGCTCATCGCCGAGGTCATTGAGGAGATGGGCATGGAGGACAAGGCCGTAGGTGTAAGCCCCGTGGGCTGCGCCGTGTTTGCCTACAACTATATCGACATCGACTGGCAGGAGGCTGCCCACGGTCGTGCGCCCGCACTGGCCACCGGCATCAAGCGCTGCTGGCCCGACCGCCTGGTGTTCACCTATCAGGGCGACGGCGACCTGGCCTGCATCGGTACCTGCGAGACCATCCACGCGCTGAACCGCGGCGAGAACATCGTCATCGTCTTCGTCAACAACGCCATCTACGGCATGACGGGCGGACAGATGGCTCCCACGACGCTGATTGGTCAGAAGACGTCTACATGCCCCTACGGTCGTGACCCTCAGTTACATGGCTATCCTCTGAAGATTGCCGACATCGCTGCCGGACTCGAAGGAACCTGCTATGTCACTCGTCAGAGTGTGGAGAGTGTCGGTTCTATCCTTAAGGCAAAGAAAGCGCTGCGCAAGGCTTTCGAGGCTTCGATGGCCGGCAAGGGCTCGAGTCTGGTGGAGTTCGTTTCTACGTGTAACAGCGGCTGGAAGCTGACGCCTGCCAAGGCCAACGAGTGGATGAAAGAGAATATGTTCCCATACTATCCCAAAGGCGACCTCAAAGACACGACAAAAGAATAATACGACAACGGAATGAACGGATTAAACGGATTTGTCAACGAATCGTTTAATAATAATCCGTGTATTTCGTGTAATCCGTGGTTGAAAAAGAAAAGAAGATATGAAGAAGGAAATAATTATCAGTGGTTTCGGCGGTCAGGGCGTGCTCTCCATGGGTAAGATCCTGGCTTACTCAGGACTGATGGAGGATAAGGAAGTGACTTGGATGCCAGCCTACGGTCCCGAGCAGCGTGGCGGTACTGCCAATGTAACGGTCATCGTGAGCGATGAGCGTATCTCGTCGCCTATACTGTCGAAGTACGATGTCGCCATCGTTCTGAACCAGCCTTCGCTGGAGAAGTTTGAGCCGAAGATTAAGCCGGGAGGCGTACTTATCTACGACGGCTTCGGCATCATAAACCCACCGACGCGCAAGGACATCACCATCTACCGCATCAACGCTATGGACAAGGCTGCCGAGATGAAGAACAGCAAGGTGTTCAACATGATTGTCTTAGGCGGTCTGCTGAAGGTATGTCCGGTAGTGGGTACGAAGGGTGTTGAGAAAGCACTCTACAAGACACTGCCCGAGCGTCACCACTCTCTCATCCCTCTGAATATGCAGGCTGTCGACGAGGGTGCGAAGATTATAGAGCAGGTTTAAGACCGAGTGCCACCATACTAACTGTCGTCACCTTGGTGGCGGCAGTTTTTTTCGTATTTTTTTAACATTGCATGCAGGCTTACGTCTAATAGGAAACACAAAGAAAAAAACACAAAGAAACTGAATCGAACATGAGAGACTTTCATTATTATGCGCCGACAGAAGTAGCGTTCGGCAAGGAGGCAGAAGAGCAGGAGGAGGCACGGCGGCAGTTCAGGGTCCTCTGACCCCTATAGGGCCAATAGCCGATAAGTCCCAATGGCCCCCAAAAAGACTATAACCATGATACGCTATTTGAGAAGACAGTCGTTTACGGCACACATTGTTGGGTCGGTGGTGGCACTTGCCGCCATTGTCTTTGCCGTTGTCATTATTGTCATTAGTAATACTGTCGATACCGTTGCCGAAACCCCAGGTGGCATAGGCGCAGTGTCGGAAGTGGCGGGCTCTGACGACCTGTTGCTTACAGAACTTGCCGTTGCGGCAGTGGCCCTGACGGTGCTGGCACTGCTCTGCTGGTGGGCCACAGCTAGATGCCTTCGTCCTCTGGGACTGTTAGCTTCGTCGGCTCACCGCATAGCTGGCGGCAACATAGGTGAGGACGTTCCCGTTACTTCGCGTCCCGACGAGTTAGGACAGCTGCAGAACGCCTTTGCCGGGATGCAACGTTCGCTCGTCAGTAATATCCGCGAGCTTAAGCACCGCCGCGAGTACCTCAACCGTCAGAACACCGAGCTTCAGCGAACATTCGACCAGGCTCGGCAATTAGGCAATGTGAGGAGCGACTTCCTCAACCGCATGAAAGATCAGATGGCCGAGGCCGTCGACGACATCTCCGCCCTGAACGACACGCTTTGCGACCGCTATGGTGAGCTCTCGAAGACCGAGGTGATGAAGATACACATTCAGATGCTCGCCCATACCGATACCGTGACACACCTGCTCGACCAGATGCTGAAACACTGAAAAAGAAGAACCGTGAACATTGCTGTTAAGTTTATAAGCCGTCATTTCTCGCTGCGACTCGGGCTGCTGATAATGCTCATCGTGGCTGTCGTCTTCGGAATCTCGTTGACGCTCTTCTTCCTGCAGTCCAAACAGGTGGTACGGCATGTCGCCGTGCAGCGTGCCACGCTGGCACTGAACGAGTCGGTGAGCAACATCTCGGAGATAATTGAGCAGACCGAGTCGTCGGCCGACGAGACTGAGCGCAGCCTTCAGGGTGCCCTCAGTCCCGACTCCCTTGCTTCTGTCGCCTGTCGTCTGCTTGCCGGCAACGCACCCATGCAGGGACTTTTCATAGCCCTGAAGCCGAAGAAGGAGAGCAGTCGTGCAGACAGCCTCATGCTGGTCTTTGCATGTAGGGTCGGCGACAGCATCGTCACCGTCCGGCTCACCGGCTACGACTACACCAAACATCCGTGGTATCGCCAACCGTTAGAGAGTGGCAATGGAGAGTGGTTAGAGCCATATTTAGACCGTGTGCCTACCATTGACAGCATTCCGCACTTCTGCTTCTCCTACACCCGTCCGTTCCGGCAGGGAAAGGACAATACCGTGGGAGTCATCTGCTGCGACCTCTCGCTGCGGTGGCTCTCGCTGTCAGCCACGGGCGTAAAACCCTTTCCCAACTCGTCGGCAATTATGCTCAGCCACGACGGCAGCTACATAGTCCACCCTGACACGGCTAAGGTGGGCTGCGAGTCAATCTTCTCCGACCCTGACCCCGAGGCGCGCGAGGGGGTTATAACCCTCGGCCATGATATGCTTTCTGGTAAGAGCGGCTCACAGGAGTTGGTTGTCGACCATAACGATGCCCACGTCTTCTACCGTCCCCTTGCCCGTACTGGGTGGAGCATTGCCATCGTCTGTCCCGACAGTGATGTCTTCAGCGGACTGAACCATGTGTTCTATATTGCGTGGAACGTAATCGTGCTGGCCCTGCTGCTGATGCTGCTCGTCTGCTTCCTGATTATCCGTCGTTCCATTGCTCCGCTGAAGATGCTTGCACGCCAGGCAAACTATATAGCCGACGGGCACTTCGACCAGCCGCTGCCCCGCAGCCGGCGTTCCGACATCATCGGCGACCTGCAGAATGCTTTCCGTACCATGAAGGAGTCCATACACCGTCAGCTTCGCGACATCAGGACACTGAACCAGCAGACGGAGCAGAAGAACCGCGAACTGCAGACTGCCTACAAGATGGTCAGCGAGGCAGATGAACAGAAAACCGCCTTCGTTCAGAATATGACGCACCAGGTGCGTACGCCGCTGAACATCATCAATGGTTTTGCACAGGTCATCGCCGGCAGTTATATGGAACTGCCTGCCGACGAACTCGACGATATACGTACCCGCATGAAGTACAGTGCTCGTGTCATACGCCGCATAACACGTATGCTCGTCGTCGCCTCGTCGTCAGACAGCACACTGTCTGCCGACAACTTTACCTCCGTAGGGTGTAACGCTCTGTGTCGCAGTGCTGTAGAGGCAATACGCCAACAGACTAAGACCGATGCCACGATAGAGATTCAGAGCCAGGTGCCCGACAGTCTGCAGCTGCACACCCAGCCGGAGGCCCTTGGCTCGGTGCTCTCCGAGCTGCTTGACAATGCCGTGCGCTACGCCCCTAACGGTGTCATCGCCATTGCCTGTTGCCAGCCGACTCCCGACACCGTGGAGTTCTCTGTCACCGACAACGGACCGGGCATCAGTGCCGCCGACCGCGAGCGTGTCTTCGCGGAGTTCACCAAGCTTGACTCTTTCTCCGAGGGCATTGGCCTCGGTCTCGCCCTCTGCCGTCACACGGCAAAGCTGCTTGGCGGTACGCTCTCGCTCGACGACGGCTACAGTGGCGGTTCCCGCTTTGTCGTTGTCCTTCCTGTGTGGTAGTGGGGCTTTGGACCTTATAGTCCTTATAGGCCTTATAGGCTTTATGGGGCTTATAGGGCTAAGGCCTATATTGGCAAAGGCTCACTTGTGCTTTGCTATTATGTAGATTATTACCGGTGCTCCCATGACGGGAGTGACCGCGTTTAGCGGTATGACCCCCGACTCGCCAGGCATGAAGCAGATGGCATTGCACAACAGTGCAATGACGGCACCAGTGAGAATGGTGCCAGGCATGAGCACACGGTGGTCGGACTGCCGGAACAGCAGGTGGGCTATGTGGGGTACGGCCAGTCCGATGAACATTATCGGGCCGCAGTAGGCAGTGGTGACGGCGGTGAGCAGTCCGGTGACAATGAGCAACACGTCGCGTACGCGGCGGGTGTTGATGCCGAGGTTCTCGGCATACTGCTCGCCGAGGAGGAGCGCGTTCAGCGGCTTCACCAGCAACAGCGAGCCTGCCAGTCCTACAGTGCATAGTGTGGCGAAGACAGGAATCTGGCGCATCGGCACTCCGCCGAAGGAACCCATGCCCCAGACCATGTACGACTTCACCCCTTCGTCCGTCGCAAAGAAGTTCAGCAGCGAGACGACGCTGTTGGCTATGTAGCCTATCATGATACCAACGATGAGCAGCATGACGTTGTCGCGCACCATGGTGCTGAAGATGAATATCAGTGCCATGACAGCCATCGCTCCAACAAAGGCGGCAGCGAGAACGGCCATGAAGCCCGTGACGCTGACGCTGCCGACGCTCAGCGAGCCTCCCAGTCCGAGCATCACCAGTGCTACGCCTACGCCGGCCCCGCTGTTTATGCCGAAAATGCTCGGTCCGGCCAAGGGGTTCTTGAAAGCCGTCTGAAGCATCAGTCCGCTGACGGCCAGCGAGCCGCCGCAGAGTGTTGCCGTCAGTGCCTGTGGCAGCCGGCTCTCCATTATGATGTACTGCCACGAGGGGCGTGCTGTCTCATGTCCGCTGACTATGCTCACGACATCAGCCAGTGGAATCGATACCGAACCCACAGCCAGGTTGACGCATAGCAGCACAACGGTCAGCAACGCTAGCAGACAGCATATCACGACACCCCGCTTCATCTCATTCCTTCAGTTTTTTATAATAACGCAGCGGAGGCAGTCCTATTATGTCGGGATGCAGAATTCTTATGAAGTCCGACAGGAGACGGTCGGGGTGGAAGGGCGTCTCCTCGTAGAAGTGCGACAGCTCGACGTTGCATCCGTAGACCTCATGCTGGCGGAACGCCTTCAGGTGGGCGTAGCCAGGGTGTCCTGATAGCAGCTCCGCGTAGTCCCAGTCGTGGTCGCTGGAGTAGCGCACCAGCCATGTGTCTGCCTCGCCGCCCCGTTCGAGCACTGTCTCGAAGGGCAGTGACAGCGAGCCGCTCTGTGTGTCGTCGGCCCACGGGTAGTCGCCTCCGGCTTGCAGCACCATCTGTCCAATGGTGCTGCGCCCGCCGGGCATGTACCACACCGAGCCAACCACTTTGTCTATTATCAGCGAGCGTCCGCGTCCTGCAGCCTCGGCCTGCCGGTGCAGTGCTGTGTAGCTGCTGTCCACGGCGCTGAAGAGACTGTCGGCTCTGTCGCCGACGCCAAAGAGTCGTCCGTAGAAGCGCATCCACTCGGCGCGTGCCAGCGGCGACGTCTCCATATACTCGGCGCACTCCACTATCGGTATGCCTATCTCCTCAGTCTTGCCGTAGCCGCCGCTGTTCTCGAATGGCGACAGCAGGATGACCTCGGGCTTCACGTCCATGATCTTTTCCACTACAGGGTTCAGGCCGTTACCGCAGTCGACGATGTTACCTTTCTTTATCTGCTCATGGATATATGGGATCTTGATATACTTCGAGTCGGCCACGCCGACGATGCTGCTGCCGAGTCCGAGCTCCGTCAGCAGTGCGCAGTGGACGGTGGTGAAGACGGCTGCCCGCCGGATAGGTACCTCGATGACGGTGCCGTCGGGGAGGTCTGTGGGGAGGCTGCTGACATGTGCGTCAGTGTTGCTGCCTGAGGTGCTGCCTGTCTGGCGCGGTACGAGTATATATCTGTGCAGCAGCTTGCCCGGTTTCCACGGGTTGTTTATCTCCGCCACACTGTAGCCGTCGTGGTCTGTCACCGTCAGCAGTGTGGCGTGACTGAAAGTAAGGCTGTCGCCCGCTGTCTGTGGCTCAGACGCAGTACGTCGGCCACAAGACAGGAGAGCGACAGCGAAACAACTATATAATAATACAAAACGTCGCATGAGTAGTGCTCGTTACTTCACCACAACATATTCCGTAGCGGTGTTGAAGACAGCCGAGATGGCACCCGTAGCGGTGTTCTCGTACTTCTTCAAGAGGTTGCCCTGAGCGTCGTACTGGTTGGTGTATGTGGGCAGGTTATATGCAGCGTAGCCCGTCTCGGGGTTCTGCTGGTAGGAGACGATGAAGATGTTGCCTGTCACGCGGTCTGCAACAATCATTGCCGGACTGAAGATGTCGGCGGGCTGCCAAGTCTTGGTCGTACCGGTGGCGATGTTGTAGATGTAGTAGTTGATGCCGTCGCCGCCGTAGGGTGCGTTGGCGGTGTAGATGTTCTTACCGTCGCTACCCATGGCAGTGGCATCGACGACCTTGCTCACCTTGCCGTCGGCGGTCACCTTGCGTACGCCGGCACCCAGCTGGTGGCTCCAGGTATCGTCGTAGGTACCGTAGTCCAGGAAGTAGACGGCATCGCCAGCCGTCAGAATCTCCATGGGGTTGGTGATGGCAGCGTCCTTAATCTCGCTGACGGTGCCGCTCTTCAGGTCGATCTTCGACAGCGAGGGATTCACGCCCATGCCGTAGTCGGAGTTGGTGACGAAGAGGTTGTCACCCAGCAGTGCCAGACCGTTGGGGTAGGAGCCCACGGCGTAGGTCTGCTGCTTGGCGAAGTTGACGGTGTCGATGACGGCGACGATGCCGCTCTGACCCGTGGTGCTGGCACCATAGCAGGTGAAGTAGAGCTTGCCGTCGTAGCCGATGGCGGCACGGGGGCTCAGGCCGTCGGTCTCGCCGAGCAGCTGGGTGGTGCTGATCTGCTTCTCTACCTTCAGTGTCTGCTTGTTGCACACCCAGATGGTGGCCTCGCCGTCGACGACGATGTAGAGCTTCTGTCCGTAGGCGGTGATGTAGTTTGCCGTCTTACCTACCGACTTGCCGTTGGCCGTCTGGAAGACATTGGCGATGTTCGTGCCCTTCTCGTAGTCTATGTAGCTGACGTTGCCGTCGATGCCAGACTTCTTGTTGCCGGAGCCAACGATGAACAGTCCGTTCGACACGTCGACAGCTTCGTACACAGGGTCGATGACAGGCTCTGGTTTGTCATCGTCGTCATCACTACATGCAGTCGTCAGGCTCATTCCCATAGCCAGGACTGCGAAACTTAAAAGATACTTTTTCATAATGTTTGTTATTGATGTAATGTTAAATAATAATGTTCACGTTCACCATCCAGCTGCGACCGGGCATGGGGTAGCTGCGTACTAACTCGTACTGGCGGTCCAGCAGGTTCTTCACGTCGAAACGCACCTCTGCCACGGGACGTCCGATGTGGAAGCGCCGCCAAAGCGTCAGCCCGCATTCCGTGTAGGCCTCGATGTTGGTGTTCGCCAGGTGCTCGTTGTTTGCCCACCGCTCGCCTACGGCATGTCCGCTGACGGTGATGTTCACCCACGGGTTCTCCCACCCGAGAGAGGCTGCTCCCGTGTGCAGCGGTATGTAGGCTATCTGGTTGTTGTAGTATGGCGATGCGGCGGTGGTACGGTTGCGTGCCTGCTGCAGGCTGTAGCTGCCGGCGGCGGTCAGCGTGTGACGGCCTATGTGCTGCACGGCGCGCAGTGTGGCATCGAGTCCGAGCACGTGCACCTTTCCCACGTTGATGCACGTCCACACGAACATGTTGTACGGCACGCCGATGATCATGTCTGTCACCTTATTATAATATAGGTCGGCGGATCCGTCAAGGTAGAAGGTACGAGGATATTTAGATGTACGGGGATTGCGCGAGGAGAAGGTCGCCCCGACGTTCAGCTGCTGGGTGTCCTCGGGCTTCAGCGTCGGCGAGCCGTAGTGGAAGAAGTAGTTCTCGTTGAATGTCGGGGCACGGAAGATGTCCTTGTACGACAGTCGCAGGCGCAACTGTGGCGTGACGCTGTATACCATGCTCAGCGACGGCGACAGGCGGCGCATGTCGTCGGCAGCGGTGCCCTGCTTGGCACCGTTCAGGTAGAGCGAATGCAGCAATCGTGCCATGACGGTGAGCCGTCGCGTCTGGTACTTCGCCGTTGCCGACTGCAGCACAGTGTGGCGGTAGGGGCGCGTGTCGGTAGGCAGCGACGAGTTCAGGTTATTCAGCGCGTAGTCGACGGAGTAGTCGAAGGCCCAGCCGTCGGCAGGTGTGTAGAGCACGGCAGCCGACGTGTATGCCTCGCGCTGGTAGTAATGTCCGTCCTGCGACCAGTTCGCCACCATGCCGTCGTCGTAGAGCGATGCTGCCCAGTTGTACTTCGCCACCCATTTCAGTGCTACGCGGTCGGCCCATCGCTGTGTGAACGTCAGCTGTCCGAAGGCGTTGCGGTCGCGCAGCGTCTCACGACTGGTGTTGCTGTAGTAGAACACCTGACCGGGCAGCTGCCGGTCGTTGTCGTAGTAGTACATCTTGGCTGTCAACTGCGACTGTGCCCCTGTCTGCCACAGCATGTTCACCTCGCCGTGACCGCTGTTCATGCGGCTGTTGCGGCGCCGTGCGTTGATGGTCTCGTTGCCGTTGTGGATGGTGTAGGGATAGTCGTTCTCGGCATAGACGTACTCGCCGAGTACCGACATCGCGAAGCAGCGGCTCAGCTGCTGTTCGTAGCGTACGAAAGGAGAGATATAGCCGAAGGAGCCTGCCTTCACCTGGGCTGTGATACGTGGTGCGAGGTGCGAGTCGTGTGGTCGTAGCTGCAATGTTCGAATGTTCAGCGTCGCCGGTGTCGTGGCGTTACGTGCAGGGATGAAGATGTCGCTATTGTCGCCGATGACGAGCGTCAGGTCCTCGACGTTGTCCAGCGAGTAGCGCGACAGGTCGATCTCGCCCGACTGGCACTCTGACAGCAGCACACCGTCGTAGCTCACGCCCGTGTGCTTGGCACCGAAGCCGCGCACGCTGACAGTCTTCATGCCGCCCGCACCGCCGTAGTCGCGCAACGTGATGCCTGGCAGACGATGCAGGGCATCGGCCATGTCGGTGATGCCCATCACCGACATGTCGTGACGGTCGAGTACGTGCATCGGGGCCGTACTCTTCAGCGCGTGGCTGTGACGGGTCTCCGTCACGGTCACCTCACGCAGCGTGTCGTTCAGCGTCGTCTGTGCCGCCAGTTCCGATGAACCGGCAGCCAGTAGCCAACAGCCAATAGCTAATGTGCTTCTTTTTCTCATCTTTTCCGCTGCGCCAGCTCCTGGGCGCGCGTCATCATTTATATTATGGCAGGCTTGACCTTCGGTCGAGTCCTCCCTACGCTCGGCATAGCTGAAGCAAGCTTCGCTCTGCTCTCGCTTTCGGCAGGTCTTCTGACTTTCCCCAGCCTGCTTTACCTTCCCGACCAGTTATGCTGTCAGTGGCGTTATACAAGCAGACCATTGCTATAAAGGGGATTACAGCTGCAGGTACAGTTCCGGACTCTCACCGGATTCCCTTTCGTCGCGGTGCTCATTCGGCACCGGACTGCCTTTTCGGCTGCAAAGGTAGTGCAAAATGAGCGAAATGCAAAATAAATGATGATTTATTTTCCATTTCTGAGTAGCAGCTTACATACTTCTTCTAACAAACAGGTTGACGCTTAATGTAATTTGTTATTTGTAATTTCGCCGCTCCCCCCAGTGTTTACTGCGGAAAGCGGCGAAAGTTACAAGTTACAAGTGACATTAAGCAAATTCCATTCACACGGTACGGGCGGCGTCCGTCCCTCCGTCAGATATGCGCCGCTTATTGCGGAATAAGTGGCGCTTATTTTGAAATAAGCCCGGCTTATTCTGAAATAAGTGGCGCATATATCTGACGCCCATCAATCGCGCGCAGCTACTGGCAGACACAAAAACTGGAACAGAACAGAATCCCGTCAACAGACATATGCTATTGACCCCTAATTCAGTAACAAAAGACGATAAAATGGTGAGAGAATATTGATATACGGAATAAAAACATTATCTTTGCAAGCGAAAAGTTGAATTGAATATGAAAAAAAGAGTTGTTTTTCCTGTCTTAATGGTGCTGGCGGCTCTGCTGAGTGCCTGCAGTTCGAGGAACGGACAATCGGCGGCTGCCAGTGGTGACGATGCGTCGGAGGATTCGCTTCAGAAGGTTGTCTTTGAGTATGCTAAGGGTGTCACGGTGCGCGACTCGGCCGACGTCAGGTTGGTTGAAGTAGGCGAGGAGAGCGGATACCGTTTTGCGCTGGTGCGCAACGATGAGACTCAGGTGCCTGAGGGCTACACGAAGATTCGGGTGCCCATAGAGCGTACCATTTGCATGACGGCCCTGCAGCTGTCGAACTTCACGGTGCTCGACGCCCACGACGTGGTGCGTGGCATCACGGGTACGAAGAATCTGTTCAACAAAGATATTCTGCAGCGCGTCAAGGATGGGCGTATCGTGAAAATCGGTATGGAGGGCAACTTCGACACGGAGCTCGTGCTGGCTGCCAATCCGCAGGTCATCTTCATCTCGCCCTCAAAGCGTGGCGGCTACGATGCTATCAAAGAGACGGGTATTACGCTGGTGCCTCATCTCGGATATAAGGAGCTGGACCCGCTGGGACAGGCGGAGTGGGTGAAGTTCGTTGGTATGTTCATCGGCAAGGAGCGCGAGGCCAATGAGGTGTTTGTAGGCATCGAGCGCCGCTACAACGACTTGAGGTTTAAGGTTGATAGCCTGGTATCTAATCAGCCCCCCCTCACTTCGGAGGGGGCAGGGGGGAGGTTAACCGTTTTCAGCGGCGAGATGCACTACGGCACGTGGCACGCCGTGGGCGGACGGAACTACCTGGCTCAGATATTCCGCGATGCCGGTGCCCGCTATGTCATTGACGACGAGGAGACCAGCGGCGAGAACATGGAGTTCGAGAAGATGTACGCGCTGGCGGCCAATGCCGACTACTGGCGCATCCTGAACAGCTATCCTGATGAGTTCTCGTACGAAGCGCTGAAAGCCTCAGAACCTCGTAATGAATTGTTCAAGGCGTTCAAGGAGCGGAAGGTCATCTACTGCAACATGAAAAAGCAGCCCTACTACGAGATTTCGCCCGTGGAGCCCGACGTGCTGCTGAAGGACTTCGTGGCTATCTTCCACCCTGAGCTGGTGGAGAAGGACTACGAGCCAAAATACTACAAACTGTTGAGATAAGTAGATAGAAGAAGATATATGAAGATAAAAGGAGTTAAAGGACAATACTTGGGTGATTCAAGAAGGCGGGACAATCGTCTTCTATCTTCTTTTGTCTACCTCTATCTCCTTCTATCTTCTTTAATCATCATTTTGATGATTGTCAACCTGCTGTTGGGTACGGTGCGGATTCCCTTAGCCGATGTGTGCCGCATCATGCTGGGTGACGACACGAACAAGATATGGACGAACATCGTCTGGAAGTCGCGACTGCCGCAGGCGTTGACGGCCATCGTGGCCGGAGCCGGTCTGGCGGTGAGCGGCCTGCAGATGCAGACGGTGTTCCGCAATCCGCTGGCAGGTCCCTCGGTGCTGGGCATCAGCAATGGCTCCGCCCTGGGCGTAGCGTTCGTGGTGCTGCTGTCGGGCCAGATAGGCGGTGTGGCGCTGAGCCGTCTGGGCTATGTTGGCGAAGCAGCGATGTCGGTGGCGGCCATCGTAGGCGCATTGGCGGTGCTGACGCTCATCATGTGGCTGTCGCAGAAGGTGAAGGGCAACGTCACCTTATTAATTATAGGTGTGATGATCGGCTATCTGGCCAATGCCATCATCGGCGTGCTGAAGTTCCTGGCGCCCGAGGAGGACGTGAAGTCGTTCGTGGTGTGGGGACTGGGCTCGTTCAGTCGTGTCTCGGGCGACGAGATGGTGCTCTTCGTCGTGCTGATGTGCGTGCTACTGCCGCTGGCTTGTCTGCTGGTGAAGCCGATGAACCTGCTGCTGCTGGGCGACCGCTACGCTGCTAACCTGGGTCTGAATATCCGCCGGGCGCGCCTGCTGGTCATCGTCAGCTCGGGTGTGCTGGTGGCTATCGTGACGGCCTATTGTGGTCCCATCATGTTCATCGGTCTGGCTGTGCCTCATCTGGCACGCGCCTTCTTCCGCACCAGCGACCATCGCGTGCTGATGCCTGCCACGATGCTCTGTGGCGCAGCCCTGGCGCTGTTGTGCAACCTCATTGCCCGTATGCCTGGCTTCGAGGGTGCCCTGCCAGTCAACTCGGTCACCGCCCTGGTGGGTGCTCCCGTCATTGCCGCCGTTCTTTTCCGTCGGCGCAAGGACGATGTTAGCGAATAGTCATTGGTAGATTCGTCCCTCGTCGTCGATGAGCAGGATGGTCAGGTTGCCGTTGGGTAATAGCGGCCGACAGACATCCTCGCAGTGGCGAATGACGACGTTGACGAAGTCCCGTATTCTTTCGTGGGGAATCCTCTCCCATAGTTCGCGAGCCAGCGTGATGTCGCTGATGTCAATGTCGCAACCAGCCTCCTGTAGCATCTGCAGGATGAACGCCTTGTCCATCACCGTCTTACGGCTATGGGTGTCCAGATGTCCGGCGGCGAGTTTGACGGCCTTGCCCAGCATGACGCCCAGCGTGACGTTCGTGATGCCGAGCTCGTAGGCTATCTTCAGCGTCTCGCCCACGAAGTTGCCGTACTCCACAAACGCTTGCGCGGGCAGGTTAGGGTAGAGAGCCTTCACGAAGCGCTCGCTCTTGCCGCCGCTGTTGATGACCACGCGGTCGGTGCCGCTGGCGAGGGCTACGTTGACGCACTTGCGAATGCTGTCGATGAATGCCTCCTCGGAGAAAGGTTTGACGATGCCGCTGACGCCGATAATGCTGATGCCCCCCTTGATGCCTAGACGGGGATTAAAGGTGCGGCGGGCGATGTCCGAACCTTGCGGTACTGAAATCGTAATTCTTACATTTTCCTTGATATTATCGCGCATCATCTGTCGTGGCGCTTTGTTGATGGCCGCCTCGCCAGGAGGATAGTCGAAGCCTGGGAGCGTAAACCGCCCAACGCCCTCGCCACCAAGAATCTCGAAGGTCTCAGAGGGCTCTACACTCGCCCTAATCTCTATGCCGTTGGTGACATCAGGGTCATCACCAGCTTCTTTGATGCAGTAGGCATAGCCGTCGCCGTAGCCGACGGGAACAGATATCGTCTCACCATTAGGCAGCACGACGGGCACTTCCTCAGTTGTCTCGCCATACAGCAACCGCTTCGTCGCAGCCACTGCTGCCGCCGTTGCACACGTTCCCGTCGTCAGTCCGCTATGCAGGGGGAAGAACTCAGGCAGAAGTTTTTCTACCATCCTTCTTAATCCGTGTGGACCGTTAATCATGAACCATGAATTATGAACCATGAACCCTTCCGGTCGCTTCAACGCGATAATCCGCATACCTTTGGCTTTCGCCTCTTCCACCTTCTCGACAAATCCGCCGCTGAGTCCGCTCTCCTTCAGCAGGATAGCTTCGGCCTCAAGGGGACTGTCCCCTGTGTGAGAAGCGAAGTGGATTACATGGGGACTGTCCCCTTGAGGAGTAGGATAAAAGCACAGTTGTTCGTCCGTCGCTCCCTGATGATGTGCCAACTGAATGCTACTCTCCCGATTCAGTATGCGATAGATGACCTTTACTCCTTCTTTTTCCAGCCACTTCAGCTTACTGATGCTCTGCACGCCTGTCGTAGCTAAAAGAGAGGAGTGAGGAGAGAGGAGAGAGGAGAGCTCAGAATAGTCGTCAATCCATGTGATGTCTGGGTCGCGTGGCGGATAGATTCTTTCGTAGCGGATGACGGGCAACTGCATGTCGGCGGCAACATCGGCTATCGTCTGGTGCAGCTGGCTGGCAAACGGATGGGCTGCGTCAACAATCAGGCGGATGGTGTGCTCCCGACAGAACCGTCGCATCGCCTCACCATCCATCGCACCGTCGATGCGCTGGCCGTGGTGCAGCGTCACGTCCTGCTCGCCCGTCTTCGTACTGTAGAAGTATGGTGACCCTCCTTCTTCCAGCACCTCCACTGCCTTGCGACCTTCCGTCGTTCCTCCGAAAACCAGAATCATTTTTTAGTTCCTTTTCTGAAAAGGTGGGTGAAGTGCTTATTATACAACTCCGACAGTCCCTGACGGTTGTCGATGGCCTCGCCGACGACGAGCATCGTGGTGAGCGTCAGGTGGTTGTCGTGAACGATCTTGGCCAGGTTTTTCAATACGCCGCGATAAATCTTCTGGTCGGGCCACGTCAGGTGGTAGCAGGCGGCCACGGGCGTGTCCTCGGGATACTCCATCAGCAGTTCGCGCTGCACGTCATCGACGATGGCGGCCGAGAGGAAGATGCACATCGTCGACTGGCTACGGGCCAGCAGGTGCAACTGCTCCTTCTCGGGCATTGGTGTGCGCCCCTCGCCACGCGTCAGGATGATGGTCTGTGTGCGCTCGGGGATAGTGAACTGGCTCTGTAGCTCTGCGGCGGCGGCGAGGAACGAGGATATGCCGGGGGTGATGTGGTAAGACATCTGATGTTCGTCGAAGAAAGCCATCTGCTCCTGAATAGCACCGAAGATGCAGGGGTCGCCCGTGTGTAGGCGGACGATGAACTTACCCTGGTCATAGAACTGCTTCATCAGTTCGCATTGTTCTTCGAGTGCCATATCGGCCGATGAGCGGACTGTGGCACCGGGCTTGTGGCATTCGGTCAGCGCCTTCGGCACTAATGAGCCGGCGTAGAGAATCAGGTCGGCCTTTTCGAGCATTTTACGGCCACGCACAGAGACGAGGTCGGGGTCACCGGGACCGGCACCCACAATCTCGATGTGACCTTTCTGCAGACGTCGCTTGGGAATGGCTACGGCAAAGGTGTAATTACTGCCCTTCACCTTCTTTACAACCAGTTCGCCGTGCTGTGCTCCAAGAATGGCGGCCGCCTCGCAGACGCTGGGTGTCCCTACGTGTTTCTCGACGACCTCGCTGGGTGTCGGCACGCTGACGGCAGCCAACTGGTCGGCGGTGAAGAAGCTGACGTTGTAATCACGTTGGCGCAGACTGTGCACGAAGGGCTCATTGCGCTTGATATCGATGGTGAACCAGCGGGTGTAGAACGGATGAAAGCCGAGTGCAATCAGCTTCTGGCGTATCTCCTCGAAAATCTGGTCGGCAGGACCAGCCTGGTGAGCCAGTCCGAAGCCCACTGAGACGGTCTGCATAAAGACGACAAAGTCCGCCTCTATCTTCAAGAATTCTTCCCTGTATTCGCCGGTGACGATGATAGCCCCCTCGTAGTTGCCCTCGATGATTTCCTGAACGGAATGGACGATGGTGACGTGTGGCGGACGTGTGGCCTCCAGATAGTCTGTGCCGTCGTCGTAAACCTCCAGCAGTAGTGCCACAGGCTTGCCGTTCACGAACGAGGCAATCAGGTCGTTGAGTCCGAATGATACCTCTTCCCAGCCGTAGCGGTTGCTGAGGGTATCGAGAGCCCACAGCCCCGCCAGGTCGCTCTGGGTGGTGATGACGGGATCTGACGACAGTAGGGTAGAGACGTATCGCGTCAGGTCGTTGGCTCCACCAATATGGCCTGAGAGCACGGAGACGACATGCTTGCCGAAACTGTCGATGCAGATGACGGCTGGGTCCGTGTGCTTGTCCTTGACATAGGGGGCGATGGTGCGCACGCAGATGCCCATAGCACCGATGAAGACAAAGGCGTCGTAGCGTTGCCACAGACGTCCTACGGACTGTCGTTTGATGACTTTCGCATGGAGGGCCAGCATAAGCTTGTCTGTTATCTCCTGACTGGTCTCGCTGATCTGTATGATGGCTATCTTCTGCATCGTAGTATCGTTATTGGATGATGGTCGTTGAGTTGAATATGGAGTGGCGGGTCTTGCCGGAGTCCTAGCTCCTGGCAGGCCTCGTCCCACAGCTGGCGGCTGTCAGTAGTAACCTTGGGAGCCTTGACGCTGTTCAGCACGATGACGCCATCGTCGCTGAGCACCGTCAGCACCTTCGCCATAATTTCCTTCAAGTGGCCGCCGTGTCCACCGATGAAGACTGCGTCGGGACGAGGAAGGACAGAGATGTCCGTTTTGAGGAAGTCGCCCATGTGGACGTGGATGCCGGGGGCACCAAAGCGGCGGGCGTTCTCGTGGATGATGGCCTCGCACTCGGGGCGTATCTCGAAACTGTGAATCTCCAGATGAGGGAACAGCAGGCGCGCCTCTATCGACACGCTACCCGTACAGAAGCCGATGTCCCAGAAAACGTGCTTCGTTGCGAGTTCCAGCGCCTGGAGTGTCAGCAGACGGATGGGCATCTTCGTAATCATCTTCTCGCGGCCGTCGAGCAGGGCGAAACAGGTGTCAGGGATGCCGAAGGGTTTAGCAGCGGATTTTCGCGGACTTTTTCGGACTGTCCGTGTTTGTCCGCGTAAGTTCGCTGCAACAATCACACAGTTGGGCATCGTGAAGTCGCGCTGGGCGGCCTCTTCGAGGGTAAGTGTCGTGACTTTCTCGAGGGCCGGGTTGCCCAGGTGTTCGCCCACGTACATTTTATAGTAGGTATAGCCGTAGTCGAGCATCCGTTGGGCGATGGCGGCGGGTGTATGTTCTCGGTCTGTCAGGATGCCGATTCTCGGAGCTCGTTCGATGAGCGCTCTGTCGAACTCTGGCCACGGACGACCCGTGAGCGAGACGATGCGCATATCGTGATAGGGCATCACTAAGCGATGAGCCAGCATCTGCAGGGAGTTGAACGTTGGATAGACCACCACTTCAGCTTCAGGCATTCTTGCGCGAATGGTGTTGGCAAAACCGAAGAACAGCGGGTCGCCAGAGGCGAAGATGATGATGGTCGAGGTGCGAGGTGCAAGGTACGAGGTGCGAGAAATGTATTGTTCGAAGACAGGGTCGAGTGGTACGGTGATGTCTATCCACTCAGCATCCTGAGGCAGCAGCGGCGCCACGATGTCGTGGTGTCGACGGCCGCCCGAGAAGAGCTTGCCCTGACGGATGATGTCCTGAACCTCTGGCGTAAAGAACGGTTCCGGGCTGTCTGTAATCCCTATAACGATGAACTTCATCTCTTATCTCTTATCTTTCATCTTTATCTCTTATTTCTTATCTCTTATCTCGGCCGAAGGCCGCATACAGGTGTGTGTAGCTTGCCAGCACGTTCTTGTAGCGGAATACGGGGGTAGACACAGGCTCACCCTTGGCGTTATAGACCTGTGTGATGCTTTGTGGAGTGTTGCCCAGAAACTGGGTATAGTGGAACTCATGACCTCGGTATTCCCGTCCGTCGAGCACGAAGCGGCGGTAGCCCAGCGAGAGTTTGCGGTCGGCCGTGCGCGCCGTGATGGAGTAGGGCAGTACGCCGCACATCGGGTACTCCCCTTCGTCCGTGACAATCTTCTCGCAGAGATACATCATGCCGCCACACTCCGCCACGATTCTTCCTCCCCGTTCGGCATAGTCGCGAATGGCTTGGCGGCACGCCTCGTTAGCCACCAGCGCCTCCACGTGTTTCTCGGGATAGCCGCCAGGCAGGTAGAGCAAGTCGATGCCCTCGAACGAAGGCACCTCCGTCTCTGGGTCGAAGAAGCGCACCTCGTCGAGGCTGCCAACCGTCTCCTGGTAGAGAAACGAGAACGACTCCTTGTTGCGTGCTATCAAAGCTCTAATAGTTTCTGCCATCTGACGTGTTCCTCCAATAGTTTGATGAGTTGTTGGTGCTCTGCCTGCTCTGAGAAGTCCAGTCCCAGATAGCGCGAGCCCTGTTCGAGTTCGGCCGACTTGGGCAGGTAGCCTAAGCACTCTATGTGCAGATCGTCGCACACCTGGCGCAGCATATCGAAGTGTCTCGTCGAGCCCACCTTGTTGAATATAACGCCGGCGAAGCGGACGTCCTTCCTGAAATGGATGAAGCCTGAGAGTAACGCCGCCATTGAGTAGGCTGCCGACTTAGCATCGACCACCAGCACAATGGGAATGTCGAGCGCACAGGCTATCTCGTAGGATGAGCCCCGCTCGCGGTCGTAGCCGTCGAAGAGCCCCATCATGCCCTCGACGATGCGCACGTCGGCATCGCTGCCATAACGCTCAAACAGTTCGCGGACGTGCTCCTCAGAGGCCATAAACGTGTCGAGATTAATAGACGGTCGGCCGCACACCGCTTCGTGGAACTTGGTGTCGATGTAGTCGGGGCCACACTTGAACGGCTGCACCCGATAGCCTTTCTCCACGAAGAGCTTCATCAGACCGCGGGCAATGGTCGTTTTTCCAGAGCCGCTGGTGGGGGCTGCAATCAGAAATTGTGCTTTCATGCTGCAAAAATACAATTTTTTCGCATTTTTTTGTATGGAGAAAGAAAAAAAATTGTATCTTTGCCATCGAATAAGGCAATCTGGTGGCTGCGGCCACCGTGATGAAAGGGAATCCGGTGAGAGTCCGGAACTGTTCCTGCAGCTGTAATCCCCCTTCAGAAAGAGCCTGCTTGTATAACGCCACTGACGATGAGAATTGAAGTTCTTTTAAAAATTGAAGTCGTCGGGAAGGTAAAGCAGACTGGGGAAAGTCAGAAGACCTGCCGAAAGCGAGAGCAGAGCGAAGCTTGCTTCAGCTATGCCGAGCGTAGGGAGGACTCGACCGAAGGTCAAGCCTGCCATAATATAAAAATGATGACACGCGCCCAGGAGCTGGCGTAGTGGTAATAATGGGAAAGAAAGTAACTTTAGCTATTGGCCTTTGGCTTTTGGCTGTCAGTTGTTGGGCACAGACGCGCGACATCTGGCGCCAGGACAGCTTGCAGGAAGTGGTCGTGACGGGTACTGGTACACGCCATCTGTTGAAGGATGCCCCTGTTCAGACGGAGGTCATCAGCCAGAAGATGCTGCAGCAGTATGGTGGTAAGAGTCTGGAGGACATTCTGGCTGGTCTCACCGCGTCGTTCGCCTTCAGCGAGGGCGATATGGGCAGTCAGATGCAGATGAACGGCCTGGGCAACAACTACATCCTGGTGCTCATCGACGGTAAGCGTATTCACGGCGACGTAGGTGGCGAGAACGACCTCTCGCTCATCGACCCTCATAACATTGAGAAGATAGAGATTGTGAAGGGTGCGCAGAGTGCGCTCTATGGTAGCGACGCGATGGCCGGTGTCATCAACATCATCACGAAGAAACATACCGAGAAGGGCATTTATGCCGACAATAGCACGCGCTACGGCACGCACAACGACCTGCGTCAGCACAACAGCGTGGCCTTCGCTTTTGGCCAGTTCACCTCGCAGACGAATTTCCAGCTTCAGCGCAACGACGGCTGGCAAAACACCGCCGAGGAGTTTGCTGAGGGAATGGTGCTCACCGATAGCCAGAACAAGACGGTGAACAAGTTCCGCAACTGGCAGCTGGCTGAGCGTCTGATCTTCCAGCCGACGTCAGCCCTGCAACTCTATGCCGAGGGCACGTACTACAAGAAGAACATTCTCAGGCCACAGAACGGCCGCCACCCCAGCTGCGACGTCTATACCTACGACCTGCGCTACAACAACGCTTCGGCATCGGTGGGCGGAAAGTGGTATCTTGGAGCAAGGGGCAAGGAGCAAGGAGCAAGAGGCCAGAGGGATGTCGTCACGCTGGACGTTGACTGGAACAAGCACGCCTACTACTACGACTATACGGCCAAGCACTACGACTACGTGCTGTTGCAGGGCGAGGAGTATGGCGACCAGAACGGCGAGTGGTTCTCGGTGGCTATGCTGCCCGGACAGAGTAAGCTGCAGAGTGACCAGCAGCGACTGATGGGCCAGCTGAAGGGCATCTTCTATCTGCCTTATGGCCAAACGTTGAACGCTGGCGCAGAGTACCGCTACGACTATCTGAAAGCACCCGAGCGTACGGAGACGGGAACGGCCGACGACTGGACCGCCGCCCTCTATGTACAGGATGAGCTCAATCCGCTCCGTTGGTTGAACATTACCGCTGGACTGCGATTGGTGGAGAACGGGAACTTCGGCCTCCGCCTGACGCCTAAGGTGAGCACGATGCTCTCGGCTGGCGACTTCCGCTTCCGACTGGGGTGGAGTCAGGGTTTCAAAGCCCCAACGGTGAAGGAGCTGCACTACCGCTACCTGCACCTGATGGGCAGTAGCACGTTCTTCAACATAGGCAACGTCAACCTGGATCCGCAGACCAGCAACTACTACTCCGCCAACGTGGAGTATCGCGGACGGAAACTGACGGCAGCCGTCACGGGCTACGTGAACCGGCTGGACAGGATGATTGCGCTGGTGAACGTGCCTGTCGGCGAGATTCCTGCGGGTGTCACTACCGCCTACCTCGGCGATGGCAGCAGCAACGTGCAGGCGCGCATGTATAAGAATATGGACGATGCGCGCACGAGTGGCATCGACGTGACGCTGTCGTACAAGCTCATGAAGGAGCTGACGCTCAACGCGGCATACAGCTATCTGGACACGAAGGCCCATCTGTATGACGAGAAGAAGGACCGGACGCGAACCGTCGTCATCGACGGCACGGCCCACCACAAGTGGAGTGCTTCGGCGATGTATAGCCACACGTTCACACCTTGTTACAAGCTGGGCGTCAGTCTGTCGACACGCGGCAGCAGCAAACGCTACTACGAGAACAACGGCGATGGGCGGGCGTTCCAGATTTGGCGTTTCAACACCAGTCACGACCTGGGCAAGACGGGGCGGATGCTGGCTTACAGGGTGGAGCTGGGAGTCGACAATATCTTCGACTACGTAGACCGCACGATGCGTCCTTACCACCTGGGTAACAACACGTCGGGGACGACGGTTTACGGTACCTTCACCATCAAGTTCAATTACGGCAAAAGCGTTAAACACAATATTTATTCACCTAAACAAAATTCTAACAATGATGAAGATTAAATCTTTGATTCTGGGCGCTGTGGCCTTCGCTATGGTAGCCCCCGCCTTCATCGCCTGCAACGATGACGACGACGAGAAGACTGTGAACAACCTCGTTTCTGAATACGAGGTGAACGACCAGATGGTAGCCGCACAGAAGGCTAAGTCGGGCAAGAAGACGGCCGTGCTGCTCGTTGCCTTCGGCTCAACGTGGAACAACGCGTTCCTGGCTTTCGACGCCACTAAGGCTGCTTACGAGAAAGCCTTCCCTGAGGCCGATGTCTACGTTTCGTTCTCGAGCGACATCTGCATCAACCGTGCCAGCGCTGGTGAGAACACCGACGACAACGGCAACATCGTGAAGCGCGACTACTACGAGCCCCGCTACCTGCTGCACGCCATCGGCGCTGCCAAGTACAACAAGATCTATGTGCAGTCGCTGCAGGTCATTCCTGGTGAGGAGTTCGCTGCTGTGGTTGCTTCGGTCAAGAAGTTCATGAACAACGGCTACATTGCCAGCGCTCACCTCGACGACGAGTACCTGGCCAAGTTGGCCGAGGACGAGGCCATCTTCCTGGGTATGCCGCTGCTGAACGACCCCGACAAGGATGTTCCTGAGGTGGCCAAGCAGCTGAACGCCCTGTATAAGGACGAGGCCGCTAAGGGCGCCGTCGCCTTCATGGGTCACGGTAACCCCGACACCTACGACACGTTTAAGGCCAACGTGCGCTATAACCAGCTGGAGGAGGCTCTGCAGAGCTACAGCCCCAACTACTTCGTAGGCACGGTCGATATGCCCGAGAACTACAAGCAGGACGTGATGGCCCGTATGCAGGCTAAGGGTATCACCAGCGGCAAGGTCTATCTGCACGCTCTGATGTCAATCGCCGGCGACCACGCTCACAACGATATGGCTGGTGAGGGCGACGACTACTGGGACGCTGCTGAGCCCGAGAGCGAGGACAACAGCTGGTTTGAGTTCTTCGGCCACAATGCCTATGAGCCCATCGTTCCTGTGGTGAAGAACCACCCGCAGGGTCTTCTTGAGCTCAGCGGTGTGCTGAACGTCTGGATCAACCACACGAAGAATGCTGAGTTCCTGGAGGACGCCTATCACAGCATGTATCCTGAAGAATAAACTCTCTCTCTTTGTTTTTGATGAACAATAAACTAATTGTGCTCACGGTGGTACTCCTTTCGGGGAGTACCGCTTTTTCGCAAATTCACAGGATGGAACGGCGCGACACGTCGATGACCAGCCGTAGCTACAATCTGAACCCAGTCGTGGTGACGGGCTCGGGCCACCACCAGCGCCTGAAGTCGACGGCCACGCCCGTGCACGTGCTCTCCAGCCAGGAGATTAGGGAGCAGGGCATCAGCACCTTCGACGGCGCGCTCACCCGCATGATGCCGCAGGTGTCGATGGCGCCCAACTCGATGGGCTCGCAGCTGCGTCTCAACGGTCTGGGCAACAAGTACATCCTCATACTGATTAACGGTCAGAAACTCTCGGGCGACATCTCGAACAACGTCGACCTGAACCGCATCAACATGAGCCGCGTGAAGCGCATCGAGGTACTCGACGGAGCAGCCTCGTCGCTCTACGGCAGCGACGCCATAGCGGGTGTCGTCAACATCATTACCGACCAGCCCACGCAGGACTTGGTCAGCGTCAGCTCCGACACGCGTGTCTCTGGCCGCGGCGTTCTGACGGAGTCGGTGACGCTCGACGTCTACAAGAACGGCTTTGGCTCCTACACGTCGTTCTCGCACGACCAGGCCGACAGCTATCGCAACAACCCGCTGGAGTACGTGAAAGGCTCCGACACGGAGACACAACCGTCGATAGCCCCCCTCTTTACGGGCTATCGCGCCAACATCATCGGACAGAAATTCACCTATGCCCCCAATCAGCACTTGGCGCTGAACGCGGGCGCAGACTACTCATATAAAATCACCGACCGCCCCGAGACGGCCCCCGTGCCCGAAGGTTCTCCTTCGGGCACCACTGCCCCCACCGGCGGCACCGACTACGAGATGCGCTACAAGGGCTTCCGCTGGAATGTGGGCGGCATCTATAAGTTCAATGCCAGAAACTCGCTCCAGGCCGACTTCGTGACCGACCGTTTCCGCTACGGTAAGGAGTACGATGTGGAGACGGCGTCGAACCGCGTGGGCGACTATGTGCAGTCGAAGAAGCAGCGCATGATGGAGGGTCAGCTGAAGGCTATCCTCAACCACCCCTCTCCTTCGGCGAGAAGCTGGGGGTGGGGTACCACCATCGTTGGTGCCGACTGGCGCAAGGACTACCTCACGGCCACCAGCGGCAACATAGCCCAGCACGTCTACTCGCTGGCTGCCTACGCGCAGCATGAGATGAGGCTGCTGAAGGACTTCACGGCTACGCTCGGACTGCGGCTGACGCACCACGAGACCTTCGATGAGCACCTGACGCCGAAGGCCACGCTGATGTATGCCCCAGGCAATTTCCGCCTGCGTGCCACCTACTCGGCAGGCTTCCGCGCCCCTGGACTCGACGAGCTCTACTACCACTACTTCTCTGTGAACCGCGGTAAGGCGCAGATCAGCTTTGGCAACCAGGCGCTGAAGCCTGAGAAGAGCCACTACGTCGCGCTGAACGCGGAATACCGTAACGACGTGATTGCCGTCAGCGCAACGGGCTACATCAACCGCATCAACGATATGGTGGTGAAACAGAACGTCGACGTCGACGACAACAGCCGCCAGATGCTCCTGGCGGAGTTTCCCGAGATGACGCAGGAGCAGGCCGACAAGTTGGTCTCCTACGCCCTCTACCAGAACAGTGACAAGGGCGACGTGAAGGGCGTTCAGGTCAACGCCTCGGCTAACGTGATGCGCGGACTGAACCTCTCGGCCAACTACGCCTACACCTACGCCCGGACGAAGAGTGGCGAGACGTGGACGGTGCTGGAGCGCAGCATCCGTCATGCGGCCACCGTTGCCGCCAACTATCACCACTCGTGGGGCCGCTATGCGCTGACGGTGAACGTCAACGGACGGCTGCAGTCGCGAACCTACTACACGGGCAGCTATGAGGACGCTCCGGGCTTCGGCGTGTGGAACCTCAATACCACCCACGCCCTCGATATGGTGAAGTGGGCTTACGTGGAGCCCAGCATCGGCGTTGACAATCTCTTTGATAAGGTGGACCGCCGCATCGACTCGTCGACGCGTAAGTATGCACTCTACTCGCCAGGCCGTATGCTGGTCGTCGGCCTGAAGGTGAAATTCAAATAAACGACTATGGGAAAGATTATCGTTGCCGGCATTGGTCCCGGCTCTCCGCAGGACATCACGCCCGCCGTGCTCGAAGCCGTTCGTGAGGCCGACGCCATCGTGGGCTATCAGTATTACTTCCAGTTCATCCAGCCCTACGTGCGGGAGGACTGCGTGTGCATCGACACGGGCATGAAGAAGGAGCGCCAGCGAGCCGAGCAGGCGTTCGAGCTGGCCGAGCAGGGACAGACGGTGGTGGTCATCTCCTCAGGCGATGCCGGCATCTACGGCATGACACCGCTCGTCTACGAGATGCGGCGCGAGCGCGACAGCGACATCGAGATAGCCTCGCTGCCCGGCATCTCCGCCTTCCAGAAGGCCGCCTCGCTGCTGGGTGCACCCATCGGCCACGACATGTGCGTCATCTCGCTCAGCGACCTGATGACGCCCTGGGAGGTCATAGAACGGCGCATTGTGGCGGCTGCTGAGGGCGACTTCGTGACGGCCATTTATAACCCCAAGTCGCACGGCCGCTACTGGCAGCTCTACCGTCTGCAGGAGATCTTCCTGCAGCATCGCAGCGCCGACACGCCCGTAGGTTATGTGCGTCAGGCCGGGCGCGAGGAACAGCAGGTGAAGCTGAGCACGCTGGGCGCTTTCGATCCTGAGGATGTCGATATGTTCACCGTCATCCTTATCGGCAACTCGCAGTCCTATATTGCTGACGGCAAGCTCATTACGCCGCGCGGCTACTATCGCGAGGAAGCCTCGGACTCGGAGGGGGTGGGGCAGTCCATCATGACGGAATCCTTCCGCACCATCGCCGGCGAACTGCGCCGTCAGGACTATCCCCTCGGCCACAAGTGGGCGCTGTTGCACGCTATCCATACCACCGCCGACTTCGATATGGAGAACATCCTCTATACCGATGAAGGGGCTGTGGAGACACTCTACGAGAAGGTGCGCTCGGGCGAGCTGAAGACCATTGTGACCGACGTGACGATGGTCGTGAGCGGCATCCGCAAGGGCGCCCTGCAGCGACTCGGCATTGAAGCCAAGTGCTATCTCTCTGATCCACGCGTAGCCGAGATGACGGCATCCCCCCTCGGGGGGACGGGAGGAGGGGTCGCCCTTACCCGAACCCAGGCCGGCATCCGTCTGGCCGTCGAGGAGCATCCTGACGCTCTCTTCGTCTTCGGCAATGCCCCGACCGCCCTCATGGAACTCTGCGACCTCATACGCAAGGGGAAGGCCCGTCCGGCAGGCATCATTGCCGCCCCTGTGGGCTTCGTCCACGTACGCGAGTCGAAACACATGGTGAAGCCCTTCCGCGACATTTCCAAAATTATTGTTGAGGGACGAAAGGGCGGCAGCAATCTCGCCGCCACCCTCTGTAACGCTATCCTCACGTTCGACGATGCCGCCCAGCTGAAGCCTGGTCGCGACCTGTGAACGTTCGATAGACCTTATGTAATTGCGTAACTGCAGAGATCACGCGCGCACGCGAGTTAACCGAAAAATACCCGCACCGGTGACACCCGCCACACCAAGATTCGGGGGCATGGGGCTAGGAGCATGGGGCAAGAGATTACTTCGTACCTCATATCTCATATCTCGTACCTCGCACCTCGCACCTCGAGAAAGAAAATGTATAAACATACATCTTGTGCATAAACATTCATTTTTGAGCGAAAAACGAGGTGAAAAATGGGGGTTTCGTTCTAAAGCGCCACTTTAGATTTCTAAAGCGCCACTCTACAATTCTAAAGCGCCACTCTACAATCGTAGAGTGCCACTCTACGTCGCTAAAGTGGCGCTTTATGAGTGAAAAATGTTAAAATTCTGGCGTAAATGTATATTTATTCAAATTTCGAGATGCGAGGTATTAAATAATTTTCAATCTTCAATTTTCAATTTTCTTGGTGTGGCGGGTGTCACCGGTGCGGGTCAATTTTTGTTAAACAATAAATGTAGTGGAATATCAAATATTGGTATTTCCGCTGATCTCTCCAAATCCTGACACGAGACTCCTATGTCAGCTTCGTGGAAGGCGGTGGTCAGTTCCTTGACCCTTTTACCCTCGAAGTTCACCAGACCATTGATGCCTTCAATCTTGCCGAAGAACACTTAGTCCTTGTCGCTGTAGTTCACCGAGCCGATATAACCTTTATATGTCATTGTGTTCATATAACTGTCCTTCTTTTTTATTTATAGTTATACGTTTTGTCCGTAAATGTAACTAAATTTTAGTTGCAACCCAAATCTTTTTCCTATTTTTTTCAAAAAAATGTTTGTGATACAAATATAATTCGTAACTTTGCCCTCGGTTCGGGGAGAAATCCGGACGATAGTAAAGCATTCGCTATTATTTCGCGCATAGCCAAAAAGCCTCGCAAACTTTTAATTGGTATAAAAAGCATCGAAATAATAAGTGACAGATAGCTCGTTAAGGGCTCTCTGTACCAGCTGTTAATAGTGATGCACACGCTTAGGCGTGGTGCATATACAGCTGGACAGGGGTACCGATGCGAGGCTTGCCTCTTGCTATGCGCAAAGTGCATCACGCTCTTTTTGCGCCATGGCGTGATTGATAGTCGATGCTAATTGACTAAAACTATCAATTGAGTATGGCAAATACAAACTTAGCAAATGCGAAAACTGCAAAGAACGATGAGTTCTATACGCAATACCCCGATATTCAGAAAGAGATTAACGCCTATCTGGACTACGACTCGAATGTGTTTCGTGGTAAGACGGTGCTGTTACCTTGCGACGACCCGGAATGGAGCAACTTTACAAAGTTCTTTGCCCAGAACTTTGAACTGTTGGGTTTGAAGAAACTGATTTCCACCAGCTATGCTCCTGAAAGCAAGAAGTACAAGATACCGTATCAGCCAACGCTATTTGAGACTTCGCAGCCGTACTTCGATAACGACAAGAGTAAGACGCACGGCAAGATATTCGTATTGACAGATGATGTTACAGGTGATGGACGTATCAACCTCGAAGATTTGCAATGGCAATACTTGGAGGGTGATGGTGATTTCCGTAGCAAGGAAATACGAAAACTGCGCGACGAGGCAGATATTATTGTGACAAATCCACCGTTCTCGTTGTTTAGGGAATTTATGGCATGGCTGATAGAATCAAATAAGCAGTTCATTATTATTGGGAATAAAAATGCGATTGCTTATAAAGAAGTTTTCCCACTCATTATGAACAATGTAATATGGTTTGGCCCATCCATCACTGGCGGTGATAGAGAATTTATGGTGCCACGATCATATATTACACATTCATCTTCATTAAGAATCGATGAAGAGGGAAATAAATACTTACGTGTTCCTGGCGTGCATTGGTTTACTAATGTTGATCATGGGAGACGACATGAGCCTTTGAAACTAATGACAATGGCAGAGAACTTCAAGCATAGTAAGCATAAGGAAGTAAGAGGTAGGAAAGAATACATTCATTATGAGAATTACGATGCAATAGAAGTCCCATTCTCAGATGCTATTCCATCGGATTATGATGGGATAATGGGTGTTCCTATTTCATTCTTAGACAAGTATTGTCCTGAGCAATTTGAAATACTTGGAATTACAGATAGAGGCAATGAATTTGGAATAAAGACAAAGGAATATACACCCCAAGATACTCCTTTGTATGGTGACTTAAATAGGCGAGGTGCAATTATGGTTGATGGGAAACTTAAATCCACTTTCGCAAGACTATTAATCCGCAAAAAGCAATCACAATGAAGACAGAATTGAAAATCTATACCGTTGAGCAGATTTGCGACGGCTTCGAATACAACGTACTTGAGGGCAAAGGTCTTCATGGTTTATCTGGACAACTGACCATTCAGCCCGAATATCAACGTAACTACATCTATGAAGACGGCAAGAGGGATGTGGCAGTCATAGAGTCTGTACTGAAAGGTTATCCGCTCGGACTCATCTACTTTAATCGTAACAAACAATACGAATTTCCACAAACCGAACTTGAAGTGCTTGATGGTCAGCAACGTATAACGTCGCTTGGTCGTTATGTAAAGAATAAGTTTGCTGTGAAAATAAACGGACTGGAGCAGATATTTGATGGACTGGATGAGGGAATTCAGCAGAAAATTCTCAAAACAGAGTTGTTGGTTTACATCTGTGAGGGCGAAGGTGAACATGCTGAAGAAGAAATAAAGGAATGGTTTAAGACCATCAACATTGCCGGCATCCCGCTTAATCACCAAGAGGAACTGAATGCTGTTTATAGTGGGAAGTTCGTCACACTTTGCAAAGCAGAGTTCAGTAATTCACAGAACGCAAACATTCAGAAATGGGAATCGTATGTGAAAGGCCCAGCTAATCGCCAACAGTTCTTGGCTACAGCATTGGAATGGGTAAGTAAAGGCAACGTGGACGGATATATGTCTGTCCATCGACGCGATGAGAATATCAACGAAATCAAGACCTACTTCAATACGGTTATTGATTGGGTTGACAGCAAGTTCGACGATGTCTATGATGAAATGCAAGGTTTGAATTGGGGCGAACTTTACGAGCGTTTCCATCACCTGCCACTGAATCACTCGGAGTTGTCGGCAAAGGTAAACGAACTGATGCACGATGACTTCGTGACCAATCGTCGAGGCATCTTTGAGTATGTGCTTGGTGGCTGTCAGGACACAAGGCTTTTGAATGTCCGACTGTTTGACAAGCCTACTATGCGCAAAGTATATCAAGAGCAAACCGAAAAGGCAAAAGCAGAGGGTATCAGCAACTGCCCATATTGCGCAGAAGGTCATGAGGCAAACCGCCATAGAATCTGGAAGCCAGAGGAAATGGATGCTGACCATGTATCTGCTTGGAGCAAAGGAGGTTCAACAAGCATTGAGAATTGTCAGATGCTTTGTAAGACTCATAACAGAATGAAAGGAAACAGATAATCAACTTCATTGAAAGGATATCATTATGGATAGAAGTTTTTTAGAATCGTTAATGTCAAAGGTTAAGAACCCAGCAAGGGTTTGCGTGAAGTTCTACGACCGCAAGTATTACTACATTGAATCGGTTGAAAGAACAAACGACACCTTGGGTTGGTATACTATAAATAGCAATGTGGTAGAAGAAGAACTGGAGAAAGAAGGTTACTCTTGGTGCTATGTCTTTGAAACAGCCCCTGAACAAAGTCCAATTATATATATGTGGTTTGCAAAGGGACTTACAAAGGATGATTTGGAAAGAGAATTTGATGACGTAAATGAGTCGCTGCCTGAAGGACGACAGATTTTCTTCGAGGATGGCCCTTTCTCTGCTATTGATGTTGACCAATATGATAACAGCATGACGGTCTTAGAACAAGAACTGTATAGAAAAGCAAGTGAAGTATTCAGAGTTTACGAAGCATAACAATATGGCAAGAGGTAAAGTAATAACTACGCATCTGCGTACTGGCGATCCTAACGGCATCCGAACGGTGTTCATCAGCAATAAGATTTGCGAGATGATAGTGTTCCCCAAGTCGGAGCTTGACATGGTGAGTCAGTTGGAAGAGAGTTCGCGTCCGGCACTCTACATTCTGCTGGGTGAGGATGAGAATGGCGCAGCACAGGCATATATCGGTGAAACCACCAACGGCGTTCAGCGTATTAACAATCACAAGAGTCACAAACTGTTCTGGAACAAGTGCCTGATGTTTGTGGCCAAAGATAATAGCATCAACAAAGCGGATGTGCTCTATCTTGAACGCAAGTCAATAGAGTTGGCAACAGATTGTTCGCAGTACGGAGTGTTGAACGAGAAGCCGGGTAATGAAGTGTCGCTGTCGAATTACCAGCAGGAGATTATGGACGAGTTCTTTGACGACGTGCGGCTGTTGGCATCGTTCATTGGCTGTCCTATTTTCGAAAAGCAGGAGAAGGCAAAATTAAAGGGTGGCGACAACTTGTTCCACATCACCGTTCGCGAATGTAATGCTTACGGCATCTTCAACGAGACAGACCACTCTATGCGCATACTGAAAGGCAGTCTGCTGCCACAAAGCACCGTGCCATCGTATAGGGATGGAGAGAAACGTAATGCCATCATTGCTGCCATGTCGAAACCTACGAAGGACGGCTTCTGGGAACTGCAGCGCGACTATGTTTTAGCTAGTCCAAGTACGGCTGCCAGTTATTGCTCAGGCCGCAGTTGCAATGGATGGCTACATTGGGTAAACGATGCCGGACAGTCGTTGGATGAATTGTATAGGAGCGAGTAATATTGTATTATCGCATTGCATTTGCTTTTTATTCGTAAAAATATAAACTCCACCCTTGCCAAGAGCAGACAGTAAGGGTGGAGTTCTGATATTGAGAGGTATTTCAGCCGATGATGACCAGTCGATTGCTGGCAATATCGTACCTGACGGGATGGGTGAAGGTGGTGGCTTTGCTGTTATAGACGGCAGAGACATCAATGCCGCGACGTTGGAACTCGTCGATGAGTGCCTGATCGTGATAGGCTCGCATACCAGTCCAGCCGGAACAGCCGACCTGATGATTGAAAATGGTTACTAACTCGGGAATCTGCATGTCTGCAAACTGCAGAGCATAGCGAATGTAATAAATGTGCTGTTGCATAATTTGGAATGTTTTGAAGTTAATACTACCACATCGTACTGACCACCGTGGCTTCCAATGCTCGGTTGGCGAGTCCATCTGAAGATGACTGCTCTTGATGTTTGCCTGCAAAGGTACGAATAAATGAGCAGAAAACCCAAAGAAAAAGCACTTTTCTTGTACACAAAAAGAACCGCCCTTTTGTGTACTAAATGAAAAAGCGAGTGAAGAATTTTGGTTTTTCACTCGTTTTTTGTACCTTCGCCCGCAAATAAGAAAATGTACAAGATGAAACAACTCCATCCGCTGATGCTCGTGGGCACGGGCAGCGATGTCGGCAAGAGCATCGTGGCTACGGCCTTCTGCCGCATCTTCCGTCAGGACGGCTACCAGCCGGCGCCGTTCAAGGCGCAGAACATGGCGCTGAACTCGTATGCCACTCCCGAGGGCTTCGAGATAGGCCGGGCGCAGGCCGTGCAGGCCGAGGCGGCGGGCATTGCCTGTCATACGGACATGAACCCGCTGCTGCTGAAACCTAACTCCGACCATACCAGTCAGGTGGTGCTCAACGGACGGCCCATCGGCAACAAGGATGCCTACGAGCTCTGGAAGCCTACCGCGAACCCCGCCACGAAGGGCGTGGAACCGGACTTCCGCCAGGAGGTCTGTCAGGCCTTCGACCGTCTGGCTGCGCGCTACAACCCCATCGTGATGGAGGGGGCGGGAAGCATCTCGGAGCTGAACCTCAGGGATCGCGACCTGGTGAATATGTCGATGGCCCGTCATGCGGAGGCCGACGTCATACTGGTTGGCGACATCGACCGCGGCGGGGTGTTCGCCTCCGTCTACGGCAGCATCATGCTGCAGACGCCCGAGGACCGGCAGCGCATAAAGGGGATAATAATAAACAAGTTCCGTGGCGACTTGCGGCTCTTCGACGAGGGGCGGCGGATGCTCGAAGACCTCTGCGGCGTACCCGTGCTGGGCGTCGTACCTTACTATAAGGATATCCACATCGACGAGGAGGACTCCGTGGCGCTGGCCCAGAAGAACACTTCAACTCAAAATTCTCAATCGGTTCAAGTCGCCGTCGTCCTGCTGCACCACATCTCGAACTTCACCGACTTCGACACGCTGGAACGTGATACGCGCGTGAACCTATTCTATACAAACAACGTCGACGACATCAGCCGGGCGGACATCATCATCCTGCCAGGCACGAAGTCGACGCTCGACGACCTGCTGGAACTGCGCCGCAACGGTTGTGCACAGGCCATCATGCGGGCTCACCGCGACGGACGCATGGTGGTGGGCATCTGTGGCGGCTACCAAATGCTGGGACTGACGGTGAGCGACCCCGACGGCATCGAGGGCTCCGTGGCGAGCCTGCCCGGACTGGGACTGCTGCCCATTCACACCACGATGACGGCGGAGAAGACGACGCGCCAGGTGACCTTCGAGTTTGAGGGCCAGACGTGTAGCGGTTACGAAATTCATCAGGGCGTGAGCGATACCCGTGAGGCCATCCTGCAGACCGACCATTGCGTGGGCACCTACATCCACGGATTCCTGGACAACGCGCCCGTCATCGACTGGCTGCTCAGCAGGTTCCAGGTCTCAGGTTCCAAGGCGAAGGCGCTCAGTCCTGCCGAGTTCAAGAACCAGCAGTACGACCGTCTGGCCGAGCACGTGCGCCGCTACGTCGACGTAGACAAAGTGTATCAGATACTGACCGATGACTAACGCCATAGCCCTGCTCATAGGCTGGCTGCTCGACCTCGTCTTGGGCGACCCCCAGCGACTGCCGCACCCCATCGTGTGGTTCGGCAAGGCGATTGCCTTCTGCGAGCACCGCCTGAACCGCGGTTCCCACCGTCGGCTGAAGGGTGCCCTCGTGGCCGTCGCCCTCATCGTCCTCGTCTTCGTCGTCGCCTGCCTCCTGCGCAGCCTGCTCTCTCATCTATCCTCGTTCCTCGCCATTTTCTTCGACGTCATTGTCGTCTTCTACTGTCTGGCCGGCACGACGCTCATCCGCGAGGTGCGCCAGGTGTTCCGCGCCGTCGACCGCTCGCTCCTGGAGGGTAGGGCACAGGTGGCCCGCATCGTAGGACGCGACACCTCCGAGCTCTCGGCACAGGAGGTGCGCACGGCGGCGCTGGAGACGCTGGCCGAGAACCTGAGCGACGGCGTCATAGCCCCCCTGTTCTGGTTGCTGCTGCTCGGTACACCGGGGATGCTGGCCTACAAGATGGTGAACACGCTCGACTCGATGATTGGCTACCGCACGGAGCGCTACCGCGACTTCGGCTGCTGGGCGGCACGCATCGACGACGCGGCCAACTACCTGCCCGCCCGACTGACGGCCCTGCTGATGATTCTGGCTGCAGGACGGCCCGCGCTCTGCCGCTTCGTGTGGCGCAACGGCCGCAGACATGCCTCGCCCAACAGCGGCTACCCAGAGGCGGCGCTGGCCGGTATCCTCGACTGCCGCTTCGGCGGTCCCCACACCTACTTCGGACAGCTCTTCGACAAACCGTATATCGGCGAGAACGACCGCCAGTTGACGACCGCCGACATGCAGAAAGCCGTCCGCGTGAACCGAACGGCGGAGGTGTTGATGATAGTGATTGTTACTGCGTGCTTAATAGCAATTGGCTATTAGCGACAGGTAGAACGACAGCTCGACCAGCAGGCAGACGGCGCCGCAGCAGTCGCCCGTATAGCCCCGCAGCCGACGCCAGATAAGCAGATAAAGGAAATACATGACCAGGCAGGGCGGGAAGATGAGCAGCGACCAGTCGACCTGCGAGCGCATCAGCCATGCGAATACCGCCAGCGGCAGCAGACCCTGAAAGGCGAGTCCGATGCCCGCCCTGACGCTGGGCTTGCGATAGACGGTGCGCGACTTCGCCGTCTCCTCCGTCCGCGCGTAGGGCATCATCAGGATGAGCTGCGAGGTCACCATCTTGCTGAACGGGTCGGCAGCCACAACGGCCAGTGCCGCCATCCGTGGGGGAAGCGACAAGAGACAGGTCATCAGTAGCGCGAAGTAGAGCACCAGCGCAATGACGCCGTAGGTGCCTATGTGCGAGTCTTTCATGATGTTGAGAATGCGCTGGCGGTCCGTCCCTCCGCCGCCGAAGCCGTCGAAGAAGTCGGCCAGCCCGTCCTCGTGGAGTGCTCCGGTGAGCAGCAGACGTGCCGCGACGGCTATGATGACGGCCACTGTGTAAGGCAGTACCATGCTGCCGAAATAGAGTGTGGCCCCCATGACGGCAGCCGTCAGCCATCCCGTCAGCGGCCAGTGCTCGACGACGGTAGCGTAGCACTCGCGAGGCGGCTGGCGCAGTCGCCAGAAGGGCAGTCGGGTGAAGAATATGAAGGCCGCAAGGATGCGGTCGTACCAGTGTGTGCGGTCAATGTCTATCTCCATTTTTCGTTATGCATTCGTTTTCAACTTCTTGGCTTAGAAGTACTTTGTTATGTTGGCGTTCTCGAAATTGTTCATCTCGTTGATCATGTGCACGGCACTCTCGACGATGGGGTAGGCGCACAGTGCACCCGTCCCTTCGCCCAAACGCAGGCCCAACGTGAGCAGCGGACGGGCACCGAGGAAGTCGAGCATCAGACGGTGGCCGCTCTCGTCGCCGCAGTGGGCGAAGACCATGTAGTCGCGGCTTGCAGGGCATAGCTGTGTCGCAGCCAGCGCGCTGGCGGTCATGATGAAACCGTCGACGAGCACCACCATGTGCAGTTCGGCGGCGCGCAGCATGGCACCTATGGCCGCCACCATCTCGTAGCCCCCGAAGTAGCGGATGACATCTTTGGTCTCATAGGGCTTATGGCACTCATTAGGCTCATAAGACCTGTCAGCCTCGCACCCCAGCACGAACCGCTCTACTGCTGTCTTTAGCACCTGTTGCTTATGGCTTATGCCATGGCTGTCGAGACCGGAGCCGGCACCTATGCACCGCTCAAGGGGTATGTCGCAGAAGAGGTGCATCCAGATGCTCGACGGCGAGGTGTTGCCAATGCCCATCTCACCGATGCTGACGATGTCGGAGCCCTCGCGGTGGCAGTCGTCGACGAGTGAGGCACCGACGGCGAGGGCCTCGTCGTACTCGGCAGGGGTCATCGCCGCCTCGTGGAGGAAGTTGCGCGTGCCGCGCCGTATCTTCCTGTCCGTGATGCCGGGGACGGCGCTGAGGTCGTAGTCGACACCCACATCGACTATGCGCAGCTTAAAACCGTGCTGCCGGCAGAACATGTTGACGCCGCCGCCGCCACGGGTGAAGTTTATCATCTGCTGCCACGTGACACAGCGTGGCGACAGGCTCACACCCTCGCGCTCGATGCCGTGGTCTCCGCCGAGTAGCAAGTGGCAGGGGTGGCGCAGCTGAGGTTCCAGCGTCTGCTGTATCATGCAAATCTGCATGGCGAGCGTCTCGAGCTCGCCTAACGACCCTTTCGGCTTGTTCAGGTTGTCAATTTTTTGCCGTATTGCCTCGCGCAGGCTCTTGTCAACGTGTTCAATCTGAAATTCCATTGTCTCGCTACTCTATTTAATTTTGACCGCTATGCCCGACACCATCAGTATCACCTCGTCGGCACGGCGTGCGACAAACTGGTTCATCCAGCCCTGAAGGTCGGTGAAGCGGCGCTGTACGGCATCGGTGCTTACGCCGCCGGAGCCGATTTCGTTGGTGACGAAGATAAAGGTGGCCTCCTGCGAGGTGAACTTATCGAACTCCGACTCAATGGCTGCCAGGGCATCGTCGACAGACGGCTGCTCCCAGTCGGCCTTGGTACGGTCGAAGAAGAAGTTAGTGCACCAGAGCGTTATGCAGTCGACGACTACGACGCGCCCCGCAATGTCATGACGGCTGAGCCACCGTTCCTCCTCAATGTTCGTCCACTGTGGACCGCGCCGCTGCTGGTGACGGACGACACGCTGGCGGAACTCATCGTCCCAGACGTGGGCCGTGGCCATGTAGACGGGATTGTCGGTGAGGCTCAACGCTATACGCTCGGCCTCGACGCTCTTGCCCGAACGCTGCCCGCCGGTAATCAAAATAATCTTTTTCTTCATTCCGTTTGCAAAGTTACGAAAAAGTTCGTAACTTTGCCGCCGATTTCGAACTTTTAAGAAAAATGAAGCAATTATTCCTTGTCACAGCTTTGCTGGCGTGTGTGCTCGGAGTATCAGCACAGACACCCGTGAAGTCTACCCTTGCAGAGAGTAAACTGACTGACAACTGGTATATAGGATTGAACGGAGGCCTGTCGGTTCCAAAAACGAGCCATTACTTCAGCACGAGCAACCTCAACAGCGAGGGCTCACTGCGCGTAGGCCGCTATCTGACACCGGTCTTCGGACTGGCCGTCGACTGCAATGCACGCTTCGACAACCAGCCCGACGAGAAGCGCGGCACGCTGGTACAGATGGTCAATACTTCGCTTCTGGCAACACTGAACCTCAGCAATTTCTTTGGCGGATATTCGGGCAAGCCACGACGCATAGAACTCGTCCTGCTGCCGGGCATGGGCTGGGGGCGCACCTTCGGCACGGCAAGTGACGAGGGAACCGGCTACAACACCATCAACTCTACCGTAGCCCTCGACCTCGCCTGGAACATCGGGCGCAGCCGTGCATGGCAGGTGTATGTCGAGCCGGCAATCGTCTACACTCTCAACGGACCGTTCATCGACGGCCTGAAGTATAACATCAACAAGTCGGCGATACAGGTTAACCTTGGCTTCAACTATAAGTTGCGCAATAGCAACGGCACGCATAATTTCAAGCGGGTGAACGTACTGAACCAATACGACATGGACCGAATAAACCAGCGTCTGGAAGAGCTGAACTACGAGCTGCGCGAGAAGGACAAGGAACTGTCACGTCGCGCCCGCACCATCAGCGAGCTGAAGGAAGAGCTGGAGCGTTCACGCCGTCCTGTACCTACAGAGGAATAGAGACAAAAAGATAACCAATAACCAACATTATGAGGAAACTATTACTAACTGCCCTGGCAATCGCCTCTCTGACGGCTGGTGCACAGCGCACTACCGATGTCCTGGACCGCGGATTGGTGGCTATGAAAGCCTCCAGGGGTGTTTACCTTGACTGGCGAATACTTGCCGACGAGTATTACGGCGTGGAGTACAACGTCTATCGTGACGGGACACTCGTCAACGAGAAGCCGCTCAGCGTCTCGAACTTCACCGATGTAAGCGGAACACTGCAGAACAAGTATACCATTGCCCCCGTGAAGTACGGCAAGGTGGGCACTCAGAGCAAGGAGACGGCCCCCTGGCGCACAAGCTATATGGAGGTGACTCTCAAGCACGAGGGCATCGCCAGCACGCTGATTCCCAACGATGCCACCGCAGCCGATGTCGATGGCGACGGCGAGCTGGAGATAATCATGAAGTTCGACAACGAGAGCGAGATGGCCCAGGCATATCCCAGACTCGGCCCCACGGTGAACGGCAAGGTGACGGGCGAATACTCCATCTTCGAGTGCTTCAAGCTCGACGGCACACGGCTGTGGTGGATAAACTGCGGACCGAACATGGCCGACTTCCAGAATAACGAACAGAACATCGCCGTCTTCGACTGGGACGGCGACGGCAAGGCCGAGGCCGTCATGCGTGCTGCCGACGGCACCGTGGTGCACATGGCCAACGGGAAAACGTACACCGTGGGCAACGCCAGCAACAACGTGCGAGCCGCCAATGGTGGCGGAGTCAACTGGTTCGTGACGACGACGGAAGAGTACCTGCTCTACCTGAACGGTGAGACCGGCGAGGTCTACGACTGCATACGCTACCCACTGCCACTGCTCGAGAGTAGTGAGACGAGCATGAACAGTGCCTGGGGCGACGGCTCCGGCCATCGTGCCTCGAAGCACTTCTTCGGTGCACCATATCTCGACGGCCGCAAGCCCAGCATCTTCATCGGACGCGGTATCTACACGCGTCACAAGATGGCGGCTTACGACGTGAACCGCACGACCCACAAGCTGCAGCAGCGCTGGAAGTGGTATTGCAACACCAACGGCCCGTGGAAGGGACAGGGCTATCATAACTATGCCATTGCCGATGTCGACATGGACGGCCGCGACGAGATAGTCTTCGGCTCGATGGTCATCGACGATAACGGCAAGGGACTCTCTACGACGGGCCTGGGCCACGGCGATGCCGAGACGGTGGCCGACCTTAACCCGTATGTCCACGGACTGGAGATATATGCCTGCCTTGAGGACAACCCCGGCAACAACTACCGTGACGCTACCACATCGCATATTTACCACCGTTTCCGTGCCGGCTCTGACGACGGACGTGCCATAGCGGGAAACTTCACCAATGCCTTCCCCGGCGGACTGGGATGCTCGGCACGCGAGGGTGCCATCAGCACCGTCACCAACGATGCCGTCAGCGGACTCGGGGCTACGGGAGTGAACACCAACTTCCGCATCTACTGGGACGGTGACCTCTGCTCGGAGACCTTCAACTACCTGAACGGAAAGAACACCGAAGGCTGTGTCGCCAAGTACGGCAGCTGGTCGCCGATATACACCATGGAAGGCTCGATGACCAACAACGACACTAAGGGCACGCCGTGCTTCCAGGGCGACATCTTGGGCGACTGGCGCGAGGAGGTCATCATGCGCACGGGTAACCCCAACGTCATACGTATTTACTCTACGCCGACCCCAACGACTTACCGCATACCGTCGCTGTGGTACGACCATCAGTACCGCAACGCCATGGTATGGCAGATGAACGGCTACAACCAGTCGCCAAACATCAGCTACTTCCTCGGACAGCTCGAGGGCATCACCGTCGCACCGCCGCCACTGACCATGACCGGTCGTGTGGAGGTGAAGGACGGCGGCATCATAGGCTCTAACCTTGACGGACAGCATGTCATCGTCTGCGAGACAGCCAACAGCAGCGTGGCCCTCGAGCAGGGAGCTCAGCCCGAGGTGCTGACCTTCAACGTGCCGACATGGGTACAGGGAACGGCCTCCAGCGAGAGTACCAACCAGTCGCCGAAGATTAACTACACCACCTACAGCTGCACCGTCAGCGGCGGCGGACTCGCCGGTGCGGCAGTACTGGCCAAGCAGGGCGACGGCGTGCTGACGCTGCCGAAGGCCGACTTCACGCACACCGGCGGAACGAACGTCTGGGGAGGTACCTTGGCTTTCGACGGCACGATGAGGAAGTCGGCCCTGTGGCTGAACCGCCATACTACGCTCGCCTCCAACGGCGGTGAGTTCTTCACCGTCAAGGCCGACTATGGCGCAACCATTCTGCCCGGCGGTGCCGACAACAAGGGAACGATAACCGCCGACACACTGTCGTTAGGCTTCGGCTCGCGACTGTCGTTCGACCTCTACAGCGAAGGGACGGCATCGGATGTCGTCAAGGTGAAGGTGCTGAAGATTGAGCGGAAGACCGGTACGGCATGGACACAGGGCGGTCCGCAGTACCTCATGCCGGTGATAGAGCTGAACGGACATCTCAAGGAGGGCGAGACACGTCTGGCTCCCGGCAAGTACGCGATACTGGAGTTCGACTCCATTGCCGGCTCTGTCAGCAACCTGATATTCGAGGGCATCTCTACGTCGAAGAAGAACGTTTATACCGAAGGCAAAAAGCTCATCGTCGAGGTGCTTGACATGCGCGACGCAGGTCTCGTGGCTTGGAGCGGAGCCGTCGATGCCGTATGGTCAAACTCCGAGACGCTGAACTTCGCCATCGGCGAGCTCAACGAGCAGACGAGCTTCGTCTCGGGCGACGATGTGGTGTTCAATGACAATGCCGAGCGTAAGACCGTGACTGTCACGGGCGACGTGCTGCCCGCATCGGTCACTGTCGACAACACTGCGGGCTACACCTTACAGGGCACAGGCACCATCACGGGTGAGGCACAGTTCATCAAAGAGAACAGCGGTATCGTGACCATGAGCGGCGATAACTCGTACACCGGCGGCAACCACCTTAGGGGCGGTACCGTCAAGGTGTCGAAACTGTCGAACAGCATCACGCCGACGGGTAACCTCGGAGCGATAACGAGCAAGGCCGACCTCTTCACCATAGAGAATGGTGCCACGCTACAGTCGACGGCAGCCGTGGAGACTGCATCGGCCATGAAGATGGTTGGCGACGAGGGCGGTGTCATCAGCAACAGCGCCGACTTCCGTGCCGCCGGAGTGCTGACCGGTACCCTTCTGACGAAGAAAGGCACTGGATGCCTGTTCCTGCAGAAGGCCAACACGCTCGACAAGATTGTGCTCAATGCCGGAAGCATAGCAATACAGAACAACAGTCCCGCCAAAACCATTGAACTGCAGGGAGGTACTCTCTACGACGATGTTCAGGCAACGACGCACGCCATATATGTGCCGAAGGGCAAGACGGCATCGTGGCAGCTCACCTATACATATTATACCGCTTATAATAACAAGCTCACTGGCGAGGGAACGCTGACCATCGTGCCGCGTAACAGTGTCAGCCGTGTGCGTATAGTAGGCAACTGGACCGAGTTCCGCGGAACCATCAAGCATACGAATACGAACATCTGGCTGCCGCTCGACATGTCGACGGGACTGCCCAACGGCACGCTGAACATTGCCGAGGGATGTACCGTGACTAATGTTGCCAAGACCATGCCCATAGGAAAACTCACGGGCAAGGGCACGCTGGCAGAGCCAGGCTCGAACTTCCAGAACCAGTCGGCAGTGACAGGCACCAACACCTGGGAGGTGGGTAACGACACGCTTGGCGACTTCACCTTCGACGGACGCTTCGTCGATGGTGGCGGCACAAACAAGTGCGTCTTCAACAAGATAGGCTCGTGCACCATGACCGTCTCCGGCAAGAGCACACACACAGGCGGAACGGTTGTCAAGGCCGGAACGCTGAAACTGAACTCCGGAGCGGTGCTCGGCACCGGCACGCTGGCAGTGAACAGCGGAGCCATGATCACCGGCATACCCACACTTACGAACTCGCTGGTCACCATCAACGGCACACTGCGTCCCGGCGGTTACGAGGGAGCAACGACGGGTAGCATGAAGTTCAGCAACAAGAACGTGACGATAGGTGATAACGGCGTGCTTGAGATCTTCGCCAACCGTACGGCAACATCGGTGAGCAACGGCTGTGCCAACATCGAGGATGTAGGAAAGCTGACCAT
>Ga0310697_10000601_pt1 | contig 46943 bp, 34 predicted proteins | sample 172DNAGHGlowgp2_FD_203883 | JGI IMG/M metagenome (GOLD analysis project Ga0310697, IMG submission 203883) | Sheep rumen microbial communities from Palmerston North, Manawatu-Wanganui, New Zealand - 1728 DNA GHGlow gp2 (v2) (version 2) | ecosystem: Host-associated > Mammals > Digestive system >...
GACTGTGTGGATGTGTGGGCGGCCGCGCTGATTGGCGTCATCACTTCTGTCATCATGTGCTGGTCTGTGTCGTTCATTGACAAGCGTTTGCATATTGACGACCCTGTCGGCGCCATCAGTGTGCATGGGGTTGGCGGTATTGTCGGTACCATCTTGACGGGTGTGTTTGTCGACCCTTCCATCGATGGTGTGGAGACCACAGTGGGCATACAGACGCTCGGTGCGCTCGCTGTCTGTGCATGGGCCTTCGTGATGGGTTTGGCCATCTTCTACGGTCTGAAATATGTGACAGGCTTGCGTTGTGACAAGCGTATCGAAGAGGAAGGCTTGGACGTTTATGAGCATGGTGAGGCATGCTACAACTGATGACTTTTCTTCATGCAAAATGATTTTGTTGGTTCAACATGCGTCCATTTCGCGTTTTTTTATGTAATTTTGACGAAAAATCAGGTGTAAATATGAAAAGAATACTATTTGCAATGGTGATGGCCCTCGTCTGCATGACTTCAGGGGCACAAGATAAATGGGAGACCGGCATCTCGGCTGACCTCGTGAGCACTTATGTCTGGCGTGGATTGGAGTTAGGTCATGTGTCGGTGCAACCCTCGTTAGAAGTGGCATACAAAGGCCTCTCTTTCTCGGCTTGGGGAAATGTGGGCATCTCCCATCCCGACGACACCAAGGAGTTCGACCTTGCGGTGGCATACACGCTCGGAGGGTTCAACGTCGCGCTGACAGATTTCTGGACGAGTGATGGTGGCGACCCCCGTACCCGTTATTTCATGTACGAGTCTCACCGCACCAACCATGTCTTTGAACTGAACCTGGGTTATGACTTCGGTTTTGCTTCCTTGCAGGCTTACACCAATTTGGCAGGCAACGATGGTGTGAACAAGGACGGCAAAAGGGCCTACTCCACATTTGTGGAACTGACTGCACCTTTCCGTCTTGCTAGTTGTGACTGGGAGGCTGCCGCGGGTTTTGTGCCTATGGCGACAGACTACTATGCCACCAATGGTTTTGCGGTGACCAGCCTCTCCTTGAAAGCCACCAAGGACATCAAGATCACGGATTCGTTTTCTGTGCCCATCTACGCGCAGTTAGTGGGCAACCCTTGTGACCAGAAAGCCTATTTCTTAGTGGGGTTCACACTGAGACCGTAGGGTTGTAGGCTTTTGCCCTAGATTTAATGGTGTTTATTTGTTACGGACAAATAAACACCATTTTTCAATATGCAAGGCATCGAAATGCAGTAGTGGTCATGGTCTGGGGCAAGCGTCTTCGCAACCATTGACTACTTCTATTTGAATACCCTTTTCTTACCATTTACTATATATATGCCTCGTGACTGAGGCGGTGATTGCAATCGTCGGCCTTGTAGGTCATAGATTGCATCTACTTCCTGTGGGGTCTGCAATCTGTTAATGCCTTCAATACTTGTGTCTTCATCTTCCACAAGACTGCCGCAGATGACGCCACGGCCAACTGAAGACATATAGACTCGTCCGTATTCATTCATGTCCCCCGACACAATATGCGCATTACCTGGGCCGCCGAACTGGTGTAGGTCATCGTTGATGCGTTCCCAGGTTGTGCCCATATCATCACTGCGATATAGGCCAATAGTCTGGGAGGCAGTTTTGCGGCCCCAGATGTATAGCGAAGGATAGCCGTCGGCTTCCTTAGCCTTGCCCGCACCAATGGTGGCACACGAACTCATGGAAATGTTCTTCACAGTAGGTGCACCTGTGTCGCAGCCCGAAAGATGGGTCAAACCACTATTGCCTCGTGGCAACCAAACTTCACCTGTTAAACCGTCTATCACACACATACGGCCACTTACCCCGGAGACAGAACGAGTCTTGACAGTGAAGGTGTCGCTCTTTGGGTCATATGTGAAAATGTAGAATGTGTTGCCACTCATGCCGTAGAACACAAGGTCGTTCACGGGGTCGGCAAATATGTTAGTACCCGACGGTGAAGCAGACATCACCTTCCACGTACCCCCTTTGTCGAGTGAATAATAGGGTTTGTTGTCCGATGGCCGCGCTATGAGCATTGTTCCTTCTGCAGAGATGGCACAACTGGAAATAGCCTTGTCGGATACAGGTTTGGTCTTCTTTACCCATGATGCGCCGCCATTTTGGCTCAGATATAGGTTACCTGCACCACGTAGCATCACCTTCACGTTTCGAGCTGCAATGGCGAAAGCGCTTGTCGAGCCCATTGAGGGTGTGAATCGTTTGTTGTATTTTGTCACGTCAGCATAGAGACAACCATCGTAATCGCCAATGGTGACAGCCAGCGGTGCACCTGTCACACTGACGATGTTCAGCGGAACAGTTTCTTCCAGTCCCGTGACGCACATCTGAAAGCGTGGCTTCGAGGCCCAAAGGTTTGTCGTGGTGATGATTCCGTTACCCGAAGTGAACCATGCCCGCGAACTGTTGTGAGGGTCCATCTGTGCGCTGCCACACCAATGTAGCTGGCACCCGGATGTGAGCCACTTGATGCGACTTTCGCTATAGGTGCTGCGCCCGCTTTCCATCAGATTTGTCCATGTCTTGCCACCATTCTTAGAAATCCAGATTTGGTCGCCCCAGGTCGTAGTGCTGCTTGTCCAGTACTGTCCCCACCACAACCCCATCGAGACGGCCATCAGGCGGTCGGGATTGTCGTAGGCAACCGAGATGTCGCCAAACGACACTTTCTGTGGCGAGATGTCGGTCCATACACCTGTTGTCCGGTCGAGTTTCATTAATGCCCCAGCGCCATTCGTGCCAGGTCCTTCTCCGTCGCTATAGGCAACGTAGAGCGTCTTACCGTCGGGCGATAGCCGACAACGGTGGGGCATGTAGTCAGTACGGGCATCCGAGACGACAGACCATGTCGAGCCTCCGTCGGTCGATTGAAACAGGTTTTCACCTCCTTTATATAGTAGTCCAGCCACAACTGTAGCGCTGTCTATAAACTGCACAAAAGAAACCTTGCGGTCGTTCACAAATGTTGAAGCCGCTGTCCTCTTCCACGTTTTTCCTCCGTTCTCCGACTTCCAAAGTCCACGGGTGCGCGACCCGCACAGCAGTAGTTGGCTACCCACAGGGCATACCGCCAACCGTTCGCCGCTCTGTCGTCCGTAGTCGTTGCCGTGAGCTGGGAACAGGCTGGTAACGGTGGCCAGTTGCTTGAACGTCTCACCGTAGTCCTCTGAGCAGAGGATGGCACTCAATCCGCCGTTCCAATAGGATGTGCCACAGTACATAAACACCCTGTTCGGGGCTGAAGGGTCGATGGCTATGCTCTCCACGCCCATTAGTCCCACTTTGTCAGCTCCAAGGAAGTCGGTTATGGGTTGCCAAGCCTCCATTTCCTCGTCCCATCTGTAAGCACCGCCAACATCTGTACGAGCAAAGACCACGCCTGCTTCCTGCGGGCAGGTGATGACTCCCGACACGAATCCTGCCCCGCCAAATGGCAGAGAGTTCCATTCATAATGTTCCTTCTGGGCTTTGGCTGATGAAATGAATGCGATAGTCATCCCCATTATCATCAGATTTCTCAATGCAATGTTTCTCATATTTTTTATCATAATTATCCACAAAGTTAGGAATAATCTTATGTTATTGTTATCAGTAAATGCCAAACGTTTGTTGTTTTTTGCCAAATCTCCTTTTATTGGCAAAAAATGATAGGGTTATGGCAATTTAGCAAGCCAAAGAATGATTAAATGTATTCCTTTGTCATCAAATAAGTGCAACTCCTAACCATTAACCGTAAATGAGACACATTATCACTTCGCTTTTTTTTCTTGGTTGTTTCAGTGACAACATTCGGACAGATGTCCACAACCGGTACCAGTGGATTCTATCACCCCGGATGCCTGCATAGTGAGAAAGACTTTGACCGCATCCGTGAGGACATTAAGAACCATACACGTAAGGGGGTGACCGACTCTTGGAACATCTTCAAAGACAACGACAAGGTGCGTCAGACCGACTTCTTTCTTGCCACCAATCCGGGTATACGGCATTTGGAACGCTTCAACAAGGGTGGCTTATTGTTCCAAAGAGAACCTTCCTGTGGATTTCATTTCCACCCATGCATATCCCACAGATTATGCTCTCGACCCAGAGAGTGGCCGTGGGCGTGGTGCTGTACGCTATGTCCATTCTCTGCGCGATGACCTCTCATGGCTACGAAGTGTTATCGCCCAGAGCGACTATCCTGAAGCAGAGATTCACATCACAGAGTGGAGCACCAGTCCCAACAGTCGCGACCGTATGCACGACAATCTGCCTCCAGCGGCCTACATAGTCAAAACAATGCTCGATTGCCGTGGACTGGCCGAGAGCGTGATGTATTGGACTTTCACTGACATCTTCGAAGAGAAGGGTGGTGGACCGACTCCTTTTCATGGAGGTTTCGGCATGATGACGTTTCAGGGCTGGAAGAAACCCTCTTACCATGCTTTCCGTATGCTCCACGCTCTTGGCGACGAGCAACTCTATTATATGGGCGACATCAATCATTGTATGGAAGCTAGTAGCAAGACTATCGACTTCTGTATAGAAAACCTTCCCCCACACGCAATCTTCACCATTGAGACACTTGACGACACCCACGGCAATGCGTTACATGCCTTTCAATGCATCGGTTCACCCGATGCCCCTACTCGTGAGCAAAGCGAATGGATGAAGGAACAGGCAGAGACTGTGGTGAAAGAGAAAGTTCAGACAGATGCCAATGGTACGTTACGCATCCGACGGACATTACGTCCATGGACTCTGATGTTGTTCAGGCAGGATAGACATTAAGGGAACAAATACACTCGTAGCAGGCTTGCATCTCTCTACTGCTGCATGGCTCTGTACTGTGTTGGCGAGAGTCCCGTATGTTTTTTGAATTGAGCGGAGAAATAGGAAGGAGATTCAAAATCAAGTTGGTAAGCAATGGCTTTTAAAGATAGGTTTGTGGTGAGGAGCAATTGACGGGCTTGTTCTATCCGCAGCGTTTGCAGGTATTTTACAGGTGAGCATCCTTGCTGTTTTCCGAATTCACGGCGGAAGAGCGAGTAACTCATGCCCACTTCACGGGCCAGTTCATTCATTGGAAGACGGAAGTTGGACTGTGACATCAGCATACAGGCGTGCGCGATGTTCTCTTCGTAGTGGATACGGCTCACCATCTGCGTCTCATTCAAACTACCGAGCAGAGCAATGAGGTAGTTGGCCAATCCATTGAGAACGTGTTGATACAGGCCTTGTTCTGTATCTGCTACTTGCACCGCTTTTTTGAACAATGATAGGATTTCAATGTTGATGCCGATGTCATAAACGGGTTTCTCTTTTTGGCAGTTGCTGTTTGCCAGCCATAGTTTAACATCGTTATTATTGATACCAATCCAATAGTGACTCCAGCCTTTCTCTTCATTAGGATAGTAGGTATGCCACTCGTCAGGGAATAATACGAAAATCATTCCCTGATGGATTTCAAAGATGCCGCCGCTACGGGTTTCCAGTGTCCCTTCGCCTTCTGTGACATACACTAATTGGTACTCCTTCAGCGTCCTTCCCTTTGAAGGGTTGAAATGATAGCCAGGTTGGTGGTTATGGGTAGGATAAGTAGTATGAGGCGGTATTGTCTCATAGCCTACGCAGGTAATGGGAAGTCCCGTCTGCTCCCCCAACATGCTCACAAAGTATTTAATAGAATTGCTCATCAATCTTTTCTGCTTTTTCTCCGTTTGTCCATGTCATGCAGTGTTGTAATGATGCGTGATGTACACAGGTCGGGTCTAATTGAATTATCTTTAATTCGACCGCAAATATAGATAAAAACAAGTATTTGTCAGTCATCTGAGCGTAATATTTTTTTTAATTTATCAGAGAGATAGAGAAAAACATTCTGGATTTGTTCGTTTGAGAATTTCTCTGTATTTTTGCATGTGAGAACGATTGTTCTATTTTGTTTCTTAGGCATCTTATATTCGCATATTCTTTGGAAGGAATGCCAGGAAAATGTTCTTTTTTCGTCAACGAATATTCAAATTAACATCATTCAGAGACTCATGAAAAAACACAAAATATCGGCTCAGCCGGCGACAGAAGAGGATAAGCAGTTCATGCGCGAGGCCATACGCCTGGCCAGCGAGAGCGTACGAAACGGGGGCGGACCATTCGGAGCCGTCATCCTGAAGGACGGGGAGATAGTGGCGGGGTGCAACAACCGGGTGACCATCAACAACGACCCCACAGCGCATGCAGAGGTGACGACCATTCGTGAAGCCTGTCAGCGACTGAACACCTACGACCTCAGCGGATGCCGGATATACACTTCGTGCGAACCTTGTCCCATGTGCCTCGGAGCCATCTACTGGGCACGGCTCGACAGAATCTATTACGGCAACACCCGAAAGGACGCCAGGGACATTGAGTTTGCCGACGACTTCATCTACGAGGAACTGGACAAACCCCTCGATCAGCGCACGGTGCCCATTATCCCTTTGTTGCGCGAGGAGGCAGCCGAGTCCTTCCGTCTGTGGCAGGAGAAATCCGACAAGACGACTTATTAGTACTCCTATTTTATTCCTTTCTCATTGGGACCGTATCTTGACGACAGCGGACGCTTTTCTTTGCGATAAGCGGACGCGGTGTGTCGCATCCTTGTGTTTTCGATGATGATGAATCACAAACAAAACGACTTCTTTCTTTCTAAATGCCATAATCTTTGTGAAATTGCTTTCAATTTGATAAAATTCTAGTGTAAATTCCTAAAATCTGACACTAAAACCCATTTTTCTAAAATATTTTTGTCGTTTTATTTGCATAGTGAGTGTAAAATTTCTAATTTTGCGCTCAAAATGAAAGAATAAACGTTATTATTATGACAAAATGCAACAAAAAAAGGCTTTATCAGAGTCAATTTGAACATGATGCTTGTGGTGTGGGTATGGTAGTGAATATCCATGGCAACAAAAGCCACCAATTGGTGGACGATGCCTTGCGTGTGCTGGAGAACATGCGTCATCGTGGCGCCGAGGTGGGCAAGGACGGTGATGGTGCTGGCATCCTGTTGCAAATACCTCATGAGTTCATTCTTTTGCAAGGCATCCCCGTGCCTGAGAAAGGCAAGTACGGCACAGGTCTGGTGTTCCTTCCCAAAGACAAGGACAGACAGCAAGGGATTCTCAGCGTGATCATTGAGGAGATAGAGCGTGAGGGCTTGCAGTTGATGCATCTTCGCACAGTCCCCACCCAATCGGAATGTCTTGGTGAATCTGCGCTTGCCACGGAACCCGACATCAAGCAGGTCTTTGTCACAGGTGTTTCCGACGACAAGGTGGAGCTTCTGCCACGCACCCTGTATCTCATCCGCAAACGCATAGAGAAGCGTGTTTCCGACAAAGATTTCTACATCTGCTCGCTGAGCAATACCGACATTGTTTATAAAGGCATGCTGTCGAGCATTCAGGTTCGCCAGTATTTCCCCGACCTCAGCAACCCATATTTCACCAGTGGTTTGGCGTTGGTGCATTCACGTTTCAGTACCAACACTTTCCCCACTTGGTCGTTGGCTCAGCCTTTCCGACTTCTTGCGCACAATGGGGAAATCAACACCATCCGCGGAAACCGTGGATGGATGAAAGCCCGCGAGAGTGTGCTGTCAAGTGAGGCACTCGGTGATATACGTGAGATTTCACCTATCGTTCAACCCGACATGAGCGACTCCGCTTCACTCGACAATGTACTGGAGTTCCTTGTCATGAGCGGTCTGTCGTTACCCCATGCCATGGCGGTGATGGTGCCAGAGAGTTTCAATGAGAAGAACCCTATCTCCGACGACCTCAAGTCTTTCTACGAATACCATTCCATCCTGATGGAGCCATGGGACGGTCCTGCAGCCCTGTTGTTCAGTGACGGACGTTTCGCTGGCGGAATGCTCGACCGTAACGGTCTGCGTCCTGCGCGCTACACCATCACCCGACACGACACCATCGTGGTGGCATCAGAGGTGGGAGTGATTGATTTCGACCCATCCGACGTGGTGGAAAAGGGAAGGCTCCAGCCAGGTAAGATATTGCTTGTCGATACACAGGAAGGCCGGATTTATTACGACGGAGAAATCAAACAGCAACTTGCCGCCGAGCATCCCTACCGCCAGTGGCTCTCCACCAACCGTATTCAGTTGGAGAAACTGAAAAGCGGTCGTCATGTGGACAATGCGGTGGATAAACTGCTTCAGAAAGAACTGTTGTTCGGTTTCGGTGAGGAAGACATCTCTTCCACTATCATCCCTATGTCCACCACTGGTCAGGAACCCACAGCGGCTATGGGCAACGACACGCCTCTGGCAGTGCTGTCCACCCGGCCACAGATATTCTTCAACTATTTCCGACAGCAGTTCGCCCAGGTGACCAACCCTGCCATCGACTCCATCCGTGAAAGTCTGGTGATGAGCCTCACTGAGTACATTGGGCGTGTGGGTACGGGTATTCTCAATCCCGACGAGACCAACTGCAAGATGGTTAGACTTCCGCATCCCATCCTCAACAACACCCAGCTCGACATCCTCTGCAATATCCGCTATAAGGGATTCAACACCGTGAAACTCCCCATGCTTTTCGAGATAGAACAGGGCGAGAACGGTCTGCGCAATGCCATTGACCGTCTGTGCAAGGATGCAGAGCGGAGTGTGGATGAAGGCATCAATTACATCATTCTCAGTGACCGTGATGTGGACGGCAGTCATGCCGCTATCCCCAGTCTGCTTGCCGTGAGTGCCGTCCACCATTACCTCATCAGCGTCGGCAAGCGCGTGCAGACGGCGTTGATTGTGGAGTCGGGCGAGATACGTGAGACCATGCACGCGGCTTTGCTGTTGGGATACGGCGCTTCAGCGCTCTGTCCGTATCTCACTTTTGCCATCCTCGACGACTTGGTGAAGAAAGGCAAGATACAAGAGGACTATGCTACCGCTGAGGCCAACTACATCAAGGCGGTGAAGAAAGGACTTTATAAAATCATGGCTAAGATGGGCATCTCCACCATCCGTAGTTACCGAGGAGCGAAAATCTTCGAGAGCATCGGTCTGAGCGAGAGTCTGTTGCGCAATTATTTCGGAACGAAAGTCAGTACAATAGGTGGTGTGGGGCTGGACAAGATAGCCCGCGATGCCATCGCCTTCCATCAATTGGCCATGCTCAGCAACGACAACGGCCTTCCTTTCCTGCCCAACCAAGGACAGTTCCATTGGCGAAAAGACGGCATCCAGCATGCGTGGAATCCCGAGACCATCGCCACGCTCCAGTTGGCAGTACGTACAGGCAATTACCAAAAATACAAGGACTTCGCACGTCTTGTTGATGACAAGAACGAATCCATCTTCATCCGTGATTTCATCGGTTTCAAGAAGAATCCTATCAACATCGACGAGGTGGAACCTGTAGAGAGTATCGTCAAGCATTTCGTCACAGGCGCTATGTCGTTCGGCGCCCTCTCCAAGGAGGCGCACGAGACCATCTGCTTGGCGATGAACCGTCTCGGCGCCCGAAGCAATACGGGTGAGGGCGGAGAGGACGCTGCCCGGTTCCACACCGAAGTGGATGGTGTGAGCCTCAGTTCCAAGACAAAGCAGATAGCCTCAGGACGGTTCGGCGTGACCACAGAGTATTTGGTGAACGCAGAAGAACTGCAAATCAAGGTGGCACAGGGTGCCAAGCCAGGTGAGGGAGGACAACTTCCCGGATTCAAGGTGAATGAGATTATCGCCAAGACGCGACACTCCATCCCGGGTATCTCGTTGATATCCCCACCGCCACACCATGACATCTACAGTATCGAAGACTTGGCGCAACTCATTTTCGACCTCAGGAATGTCAATCCACGTGCGGCCATCAGCGTGAAACTGGTGGCAGAGAGTGGAGTAGGTACCATCGCCGCAGGTGTGGCGAAGGCGAAAGCCGACCTCATTGTCATCTCTGGTGCCGAAGGTGGTACGGGTGCGTCGCCAGCGAGCAGCATGCGTTTCGCCGGCGTGTCACCTGAGATAGGTCTGAGCGAGACACAGCAGACGCTTGTCCGTAATGGACTCCGTTCACAAGTCCGTCTGCAGGTCGATGGGCAGATCAAGACCGGTCACGACGTGATAGCCATGGCGTTGCTCGGCGCAGACGAGTTCGGTTTCGGAACCACGGCGTTGATTGTTCTCGGTTGTGTGATGATGCGCAAGTGCAACCTCAACACCTGCCCTATGGGTGTGGCGACACAGAACCCTAAACTCCGTGAGCATTTCCTCGGCAAGGCCGACCATTTGGTCAACTACTTCACCTTCCTCGCGCAGGAGGTTCGGGAGTACCTTGCCCAGATGGGATTCAAACGGCTTGAGGACATTATCGGACATACTGAATTGATTGAGACCCGCGCGTCGGTACTCGACTTCCGACGTCTGCTATATAAGGAGGAAGGTGTGTTGTGCCATACGGCTGACGGTGCACACGATTTCAGTGGACTGCTCGACCAGCAAATCATCCTCGCCGCCCAACCAGCCATTGAACGGCAGGAAGAGGTGAACCTCGACTACGCCATCAAGAACACTGACCGCGCCGTGGGCGCCATGCTTTCCGGTGCCATCGCGGCTCGCTATGGTGAGGCAGGGCTGCCATCTGAAACCATCAATGTGAAATTCAAGGGTGCGGCTGGCCAGTCGTTCGGTGCTTTCCTCGTTCATGGCGTGAGTTTCAAACTGGAGGGCGAGACCAACGACTATTTCGCCAAGGGGCTGAGTGGAGGACGCGTTGCCATCCTGCCGCCTGTGCGTTCCAGCTTCGCCGCAGAGGATAATATCATTGCCGGCAACACCGGTCTTTACGGTGCCACAAGCGGTGAACTCTATGTCAACGGCAAGGTAGGCGAGCGCTTCGGCGTGCGCAACTCAGGAGCCATTGCCGTCATCGAGGGTGCAGGCGACCACTGCTGTGAGTATATGACTGGCGGTCGGGTAGTGGTTTTGGGAGAGACTGGTCGCAACTTCGCTGCCGGTATGTCGGGCGGAGTGGCGTATGTCTGGGACAAGAACCACAACTTCGATTACTTCTGCAATATGGACATGGTGGAAATCAACCTCGTGGAAGAGGCACAGTACCGCAAGGAACTGCATGAACTGATTCGCCAACACTACCTCTACACGGGCTCCAAGCTTGCGCGCACCATGCTTGACGATTGGCATCGCTATGTGGACGACTTCATCCAGGTGGTGCCGATAGAATACAAACGAGTGCTTCAGGAAGAGCAGATGAGAAAATTACAACAGAAAATCGCAGACGTTCAAAGAGATTATTAATATGGGAAATCCTAAGGCTTTTTTGGAAATACACCGCCAGGAGGCGGGTTACCGTCCGATACACGACCGTATCCACGATTTCGGTGAGGTGGAGCAGACACTGAACACAAAAGACCGTCGCACGCAGGCCTCGCGCTGCATGGACTGTGGTGTGCCCTTCTGCCACTGGGCTTGTCCATTGGGCAACAAGGCACCTGAGTGGAACGACGCTTTATATAAGGGAGATTGGGAGCTGGCTTACCAGTTGCTTTCTGCCACCAATCCTTTCCCGGAATTCACAGGTCGTGTCTGTCCTGCACTCTGCGAAAAAGCATGTGTGCTCAACCTGACAGAACACGAACCGACCACCAATCGCGAGAACGAGGCGGCCATTACAGAAGGTGCGTGCCGTGAGGGATACATCACCGTCCACCATCCCCAACGGATTGGTAAGAAGGTGGCTGTTGTCGGTGCTGGTCCAGCAGGGCTCGCTGCCGCCCACGACCTCAACCTCATGGGGTACAGCGTCACGGTCTATGACAAGAACGAGGCGGCAGGTGGACTGCTCCGTTATGGCATCCCCAATTTCAAGCTCAACAAGGCTATCATCGATAGGCGTATGAAGGTACTTGGGGAGGAAGGAATCGAATTCCGTTTCAACACTAAGATAGACGACTTTGCTGCATTCGCCTCAGGATTCGATGCTGTGGTCATTGCCACAGGCACTCCGCAGGCTCGTGACCTCAATGTTCCGGGACGCGAACTGAAGGGTGTTCATCTTGCGCTTGAACTGCTTTCGCAGCAGAACCGTGTGTTGGCGGGCTTGGAATATTCGGCAGAGGAACGTGTCACAGCCAAGGGAAAGGACGTGTTGGTCATTGGTGGTGGTGATACGGGTTCCGACTGTATCGGTACAGCCCACCGTCAAGGATGCAAGAGCGTCACACAGATAGAAATCATGCCCAAACCACCTATGGGTCCAGAGGACCCCAACAACCCATGGCCTAACTACCCAAGGGTGTTCAAGACCACCTCTTCCCATGAGGAAGGGTGTGTGCGCCGTTGGAACATCAATACCTTGGAGTTTCTTGGCCAGGACGGCAAACTCACAGGCGTGAAGGTGCAGGAGATAGACTGGCAACCCAACCCAGACGGTGGCAGGCCAATTATGGTGCCGAAGGGCGAACCCGAAATCATCCAAGCGCAGTTGGTACTGCTCGCCATGGGATTCCTTAAACCCCAGCACCCTGATTATCCTGACAATGTCTTTGTCTGCGGTGACAGCAAGAATGGTGCCTCGTTGGTGGTACGAGCCATGGCAAGCGGCAAGCAAACGGCTGCTCAGGTAAACGAGTTCTTGAAATGATGATTTTTTTATTGATAGGATAGTTGTTTCTTGAATATCAGTGGAATATGATATTATATATATAAATACGTAATTACGTAAATATATGAGTAAATATATATTTGTCACAGGTGGTGTGGTGTCGTCATTGGGAAAGGGAATTATCTCATCCAGTATCGGCAAACTGCTTCAAACGAGGGGATTCAAAATCACCATTCAGAAGTTCGACCCTTACATCAATATCGACCCAGGCACGCTCAATCCCTACGAGCATGGTGAATGCTACGTCACGGCAGATGGAATGGAAACGGACCTTGACCTCGGCCATTACGAGCGTTTCACTGGCATCCAGACCACCCGTGCCAACTCCATGACGACAGGGCGCATCTACAAGGCGGTCATTGACAAGGAACGGCGAGGTGACTATTTGGGCAAGACCATCCAGGTGGTACCCCATATCACCGACGAAATCAAGGAACGCATCCGTTTCCTTGGTGACCAGCAGGGATTCGACTTTGTCATCACAGAGATTGGCGGCACCATCGGCGACATCGAGAGCGCACCCTATCTGGAGGCTATACGACAACTGAAATGGGAACTGGGTAAGGACGCGGTTTGCGTCCACCTCACCTATGTTCCGTATCTCAAGGCGGCGAGCGAATTGAAGACCAAACCTACGCAGCACTCCGTGAAAGAGATGTTGAGTTATGGCATACAGCCCGACATCTTGGTACTGAGGACCGAGAAGCATCTCGATGACCACCTGCGGATGAAAGTGGCTGGTTTCTGCAATGTCGATTTGGAGTGTGTGATACAAAGCGAGGACATGCCAAGCATCTACGAGGTTCCGGTGAACATGCAGCGTCAGGGTTTGGATGCGGCGATTCTGCGGAAGATGGGCATACCCGTCGGAGAGACGCCTGAACTGGGACCATGGAACCGTTTCCTCCAATTGCGGAGAGAGTCTGTGGAAGAAGTGCGTATTGGTTTGGTGGGCAAGTACGACTTGCAGGATGCCTACAAGAGTATCAACGAGAGTCTCAGTCATGCCGCCACCTACAACCATAGGAAAGTGCGAATCACTTTCATCAACTCCGAAACCTTGGCTTCGGAGTGTTCTGAGTATTCGGAAAGTGGTGAAGAATCTACTGAAAGAAACGGGAATTCCGCATTTGCTGTTCTGAGAGCTCAGGATGGCATCGTCATCTGTCCTGGTTTCGGTCAGCGAGGTGTAGAAGGAAAAATCCTCGCGGCGCAGTATGCGAGGACCCACGATGTGCCATGCTTCGGCATTTGTCTGGGTATGCAGATGATGGTGATAGAATTCGCTCGCAATGTGCTGGGGTTGAAGGATGCCAACAGCCGTGAGATGGATGCCCTGACACCTCATAATGTCATTGATATCATGGAGAGTCAGAAGAACATCTCGCAGATGGGCGGTACGATGCGACTGGGTGCTTACGATTGTGATTTGATCCCGGGAAGCAGGGTGTCCAGCATCTACGGGCATCAGGCGGTCTGTGAACGCCATCGGCATCGGTATGAGTTCAACAACCATTATCTCTCTGATTTCGAATCTAATGGTATGAAATGCACTGGGCGTAATCCCGAAACCGACCTTGTTGAGATAGTGGAGATACCCGACTTGCGTTGGTACATTGGTACACAGTTCCATCCCGAATACCAAAGCACGGTGTTGCATCCGCATCCACTGTTCATGGACTTCATCAAAGCGACAATCAATAAAGGCTCAAAATAGAAATGAAAAAAGCAAGATTAGTTTTAAGCGACGGAACAGTCTTTCATGGTCAGATGTTCGGCTATGAGGCGCCTGTGTTTGGCGAGGTGGTGTTCTGCACGGCTATGACGGGGTATCCTGAGAGTCTGACGGACCCCAGTTACGCTGGGCAGATGCTCACTTTCACCTATCCGTTGATAGGGAACTATGGAGTGCCATCCACAGCGTTGGCTGAGAACGGACTGCCTTTGTTCACAGAGAGCGGCCGTATCCATGTGAAAGCGATGATTGTGGCCGATTATAGTGGGAGTTTCTCCCACTGGAACGCGCAAGAATCGTTGGCTGCCTGGCTGAAGCATGAGCGAGTGCCTGCTTTGACGGGTATCGATACCCGAAGGTTGACGAAGTTGTTGCGTGAACAAGGTGTGATGATGGGCAGAATCGAGTTGGAAGGCACGCAAAGCACGATACCATCGGAGGACTACGGAAGCGTCAACTGGGTGGAGCGAGTGAGTTGCAAGGAGGTTATCACCTATCAACCCGAAGGCAACAGACGGCAACGTGTTGTCCTTGTTGATTGTGGTGTGAAAGCGAATATCATCCGTTGTCTGATTAGAAGAGGAGTCGAAGTTGTCAGAGTGCCATGGGACTACGATTTCAACCAGCTGGAGTTCGATGGATTGTTCTTAGCCAACGGTCCAGGCGACCCTGAGAAATGCGGGGTTGCGGTGGAGCATATCCGTCAATTTCTCGGCAATAAGTTGACCAGGCCTTGCATGGGCATCTGCCTTGGCAACCAGCTGTTGGCGAGGGCTGCTGGTGCCAAGACCTACAAACTGAAATATGGTCACAGGAGCCACAATCAGCCCGTGAGGCAGGTGGGTACGAACAAGTGTTTTATCACCTCGCAAAACCATGGTTATGCAGTGGACGACACGACTTTGCCCGATGATTGGGAACCGCTCTTTGTGAATATGAACGACGAGTCGAACGAAGGCATCCGCCACAAGTCCAAACCCTGGTTCTCGGCTCAGTTCCATCCAGAGGCTTGCTCAGGTCCTACAGACACAGAATACCTGTTTGATGATTTTGTGGCCATGCTGAGTCAGTCACGTTCATCTAATCAGCGGTAAAGAAAGGAAATAAGATATGGACAAGAATATTAGGAAGGTTCTGCTGTTGGGAAGCGGGGCGTTGAAAATCGGTCAGGCCGGCGAATTTGACTACAGTGGTTCGCAGGCGCTGAAAGCACTTAGGGAAGAAGGCCTCAAGACGGTGTTGGTCAATCCCAACATCGCCACCGTGCAGACATCAAAAGGTGTGGCCGACACCGTGTATTTCCAGCCAGTCAAAGCAGAGTTTGTGGAACGCATTATAGCCAAGGAACGGCCTGACGGCATCCTCCTCAGTTTTGGAGGCCAGACAGCTTTGAACTGCGGTGTGGAGTTGTATGAGTCGGGTGTGCTGGAGAAATACGGCGTGCAGGTGTTGGGTACACCTGTTCAGGCCATTATCGACACCGAAGACCGCGACCGTTTTGTCCGCAGGCTCGACGAGATAGGTGTGAAAACCATCAAGAGTCAGGCTTGCTGTAATGTCGATGAGGTGCGGAGAGCCGTGGCAGAATTGGGTTTCCCTGTGATTCTGAGGGCCGCCTACGCCCTGGGTGGGCTGGGTTCGGGATTCTGCGACAATGAGGAAGAATTGCTAACCCGTGCTGAAGAGGCTTTTTCTTTCTCACCACAGGTGCTGGTCGAGAAGTCGTTGAAGGGATGGAAAGAGATAGAATACGAGGTGGTGCGCGACCGCTACGACAACTGTATCACTGTCTGCAACATGGAGAACTTCGACCCGCTGGGCATCCATACGGGTGAGTCGATTGTGGTAGCGCCTTCACAAACCCTCACCAACTCCGAATACCACAAACTGCGCGCCTTGGCCATCAAGATTATCCGTCATATCGGTATTGTGGGAGAATGCAACGTGCAGTATGCCCTTGACCCGCAGTCTGAGGACTACCGCGTCATCGAGGTTAATGCCCGTCTGTCGCGTTCTTCTGCATTGGCCAGCAAGGCCACAGGCTACCCTCTGGCTTTTGTCGCCGCCAAACTTGGACTGGGTTATGGACTTTTCGAACTGAAGAATTCTGTCACCAAGACCACATCAGCGTTCTTCGAACCAGCCCTCGACTATGTGGTATGCAAAATCCCACGCTGGGACCTCACCAAATTTCACGGGGTGAAACGCGAATTAGGGTCATCAATGAAATCAGTGGGTGAGGTCATGGCCATCGGACGTACCTTCGAGGAAGCCATCCAGAAAGGACTCCGCATGATAGGGCAGGGTATGCATGGTTTTGTGGAGAATCACGAGATAAAAATCAAAGATGTCGGGAAAGCGATGCACGAACCGACCGACATGCGTATCTTTGTCGTCTCGAAAGCCTTGAAGTTGGGTTATTCAGTGGAACAAATCCATCGCCTGACGATGATTGACAAATGGTTCCTGCAGAAACTGAAACATATAGTGGATATCGACCAGAGGTTGAAACAACACCGTCAAATCGCGGAGATGTTGCAGTGGATGGACTACACCGAACTGATGGAATATCTGGAGGCACCTGACTTTGTCGGACTTCTACATGAAGCGAAAGTGTATGGTTTCTCCGATTTCCAGATAGCCCGTGCCATCGGACTTGAGGAGTATATGAACATGGAAGAAGCGGGGTTGATGGTGAGGAAATGGCGTAAGGAACTCGGTGTGGAACCCATCGTCAACCAAATCGACACCCTGGCTGCTGAGTATCCCGCCCAAACCAATTATCTGTATTTGTCGTACCTTTAAAATCAAATTAATATGTGTGGAATAGTAGGTATATTCAACGTGAAAGAACAAACCGCTGCGTTGAGAAAGAAAGCATTGGCCATGAGTCAGAAAATACGCCATCGTGGTCCTGACTGGAGTGGCATTTATTGTGGAAAAACAGCCATCCTAGCCCATGAGCGACTGAGCATTGTGGACCCAGAAAGTGGCAAGCAGCCGCTTTTTGCACCCGACGGCAAGCAGATACTGGCCGTGAATGGCGAGATATACAACCATAAGGAAATCCGACAGCGTTTCGCCGGCCAGTATGAGTTTCAAACGGGTAGCGACTGTGAGGTGATTCTCGCGCTCTACAGGGAATGGCGAAACAATCTGACAGACAACAGTGCCAGCCAGATACCTCCTTTCCTCAATCAATTATCGGGCATCTTCGCCTTCGCCCTCTATGATGAGGAGAACGATGAATTCCTGATAGCCCGAGACCCTATCGGCGTGATACCTCTTTACATAGGATATGACCCTGACGGTAAGGTGTTGGTCGCTTCTGAACTGAAAGCCCTTGAAGGCCAATGCGACCATTATGAACCATTCCTGCCGGGACACTATTACTGGAGCCGTGAAGCAGGCTTGAAACGTTACTATTCCTGTGACTGGATGGACTATGAAAATGTAAAGGATAATGAGGCCAGCAGTGAGGATATCCGTCAGGCGCTCAGAGCCGCTGTGAAGCGACAACTGATGTCGGATGTGCCATACGGTGTCCTCCTTTCCGGCGGACTAGATTCAAGCGTGATTTCTGCCATCGCCGAGCGTTTTTCCGAGAACCGTATTGAGGACGACGATAAGACGCGCGCTTGGTGGCCTCGACTCCATTCTTTTGCTGTAGGACTTAAAGGCGCGCCCGATTTGGAGAAGGCCCGTCTGGTGGCCAACCATATCGGAACCGTACACCACGAAATCAACTACACCATCCAGGAGGGCTTGGATGCCATCAGGGATGTCATCTACTTCATCGAGACCTACGACGTGACCACCGTCCGTGCCTCCACACCCATGTACCTGTTGGCACGTGTCATCAAGTCCATGGGTATCAAGATGGTGCTGTCTGGCGAAGGCGCCGACGAGATTTTCGGTGGTTATCTCTATTTCCACAAGGCACCGTCTGCCAAGGATTTCCATGAGGAGACAGTACGCAAACTCTCCAAACTCTATATGTACGACTGCCTCCGTGCCAACAAGAGCCTTTCGGCTTGGGGAGTGGAAGGACGTGTGCCTTTCCTCGACAGGGAGTTTCTCGATGTGGCCATGCGCACCAATCCCAAGGCTAAGATGTGTCCTGGAAGCACCATTGAGAAGAAAATCGTCCGAGAGGCATTCAGCGATATGCTGCCCGATGAGGTGGCTTGGCGGCAGAAGGAGCAGTTCAGCGACGGTGTGGGGTATTCCTGGATTGACACCCTCAAGAAAATCACGTCCGAGGCCGTTTCCGATGAGGATATGGCACATGCGGCAGAGCGTTTCCCCATCAATCCGCCCCTCAACAAGGAGGAATACTACTACCGCAGTATCTTTGCAGAGCATTTCCCCAGTGACTCTGCAGCACGCAGTGTGCCTCAGGAAGCGAGTGTGGCTTGTTCCACGGCTATCGCACGCGAGTGGGACGAGGCCTTCAAACTGCTCAACGACCCCAGTGGGCGTGCCGTGGCTGGTGTTCATGAGCAAGCTTATTAGCCATTGACCATTGACCATTGACCATTAACCATTGACCATTGACCATTAACCATTGACCATTGACTATTGACCATTGACCATTGACCATTAACCATTGACTATTGACCATTAGATAAAATGCTCACGCTTGGCATAGCCCGAACAAGTTCGGCTCTGCGCTCGCTTAATCGCATTTTTGACCATTAACTTCGCCCATTATACGCACTATACCCATTAACCATTACCAAAAAAGAGTGTATGGAACCTCTCAAACATGAATGTGGTGTGGCGATGATTCGCCTGCTCAAGCCACTTGATTACTACGAACAGAAATACGGCACCCGTCTCTATGGACTGAACAAACTCTATCTCATGATGGAGAAGCAGCACAACCGAGGACAGGAAGGGGCGGGTATCGCATCCGTCCATCTCGATGCGGTGCCTGGGCAGGAGTATATGTTCCGTGAGAAGGCTTTGGGTAAGGATGCCATCACAGAAATTTTCGCTCGCATCGACAACTCGTTCGGCGGAAATCTGCTCATGGGGCATCTCCGGTATTCCACCACAGGCAAGAGCGGACTCACCTTTGTGCATCCTTTTCTGCGCCGAAACAACTGGAGGGCGAAGAACCTGTGTCTCTGTGGCAATTTCAACATGACAAACATTGACGAGGTGTTCCAGACACTCATCCAGCAGGGGCAGTATCCCCGTATCTACAGCGACTCCTACATTATGCTCGAACTCATGGGACATCGCCTCGACCGTGAGGTGGAGCGTAACTTCAATATCGCCAAGGATTCGGGTTTGCAGGGAACGGACATTACCGACTTTATCGACAACCATGTAGATATGGCGAATGTGTTGCGCACCACCATGCCCAGGTTCGATGGCGGTTATGTGGTCTGCGGACTCACTGGAAGCGGGGAGTTTTTCTCCATGCGCGACCCTTGGGGCATACGTCCTGCTTTCTACTACCAAGATGAGGAGATAGTCGCCCTCGCTTCGGAAAGGCCTGTGCTGCAGACCACCTTCGACTTGCAGACAGACGATATCAAGGAATTGCCTGCGGGTGCCGCAATCATCATCAATCGTCAAGGAAAGACTTCTGTTCGGAGCATCATCCCGCCGAAACAGAACCGGGCGTGCAGTTTTGAACGCATCTATTTTAGCCGTGGTAACGACCGTGACATCTACCATGAACGGCAGCAGTTAGGTGAGCAACTCACACCAGCTATCATCAAGGCGGTCGACGGCGATGTGGACAATACGGTGTTCTCCTTCATCCCCAACACTGCCGAAGTGGCATACTATGGCATGTTGCATGGGTTCATGAAATTGGGTCATGAAGTGAGGTTCGAAAAGATTGCCTGGAAGGACATCAAACTACGCACCTTCATCACGGAAGGCAACCAACGCAATGACCTCGCTGCGCATGTCTATGACATCACTTACGGGGTGGTGCGTCCATACAAGGATCATCTGGTGGTCATTGACGACAGTATAGTCCGGGGAACAACCTTGAAAGAGAGTATCATCAAGATTCTCGACCGCCTTCACCCCAAGAAAATTGTGCTGGTGTCGAGTGCGCCGCAAATCCGATACCCTGATTACTATGGCATCGACATGCCGCGTCTGGAGGAGTTCATCGCTTTCCGTGCGTGCATCGAGTTAATCAAGGAGCGAGGTATGCTTCCGCTTCTGAAGAAGGTCTACGAACAGTGTCGTGACGAACTGAAGAAACCCGTTGCAGAACAGACCTTGCCTGTGAAGGAACTCTACTGCCCCTTTTCTGTGGAAGAACTGAACCGCAAGATGGTGGAGATGCTCCGTCCAGAAGGTGTGACCACACCTATCGAACTGGTCTTCCAAAGTATAGAAGGATTGCATACGGCTTGTCCCAACCATCCTGGCGATTGGTATTTCACGGGCGATTACCCCACACCAGGCGGTAACCGCCTCTGCAATCAGGCGTTGGTGGATTATGTGGAAAGGATGAAAACGATTTTACAACCAACTGTCTGAACAACTTCGCTTCACATAAAGATTCATGGGAAATTGGCGTCAGATTTGTGGTAATTCATGCTCAAGAAAATCTTCCTTTCTAATTCCAGTAGGAAGATTTTTTTGTCCAATCCACCACCGTATCCAATAAGACTGCCATTGCTGCCAATCACACGGTGACAGGGCAGGATGATGGAGATGGGGTTGACGTGATTGGCTTGGCCAACCGCCCTCACAGCTTTGGGGTTGCCTATCCACTGTGCTTCCTGTCCATAACTGATAGTTGTGCCGTATGGGATACTGGCCAATGCCAGCCAGCATCGCTTTTGGAAGTCGGTGCCATGAAGAAAATGAATGGGAATGTCGAATTGTTGCCTCCGACCTTCGAAATATTCACTGAGTTGAAGACAAGCTTTATCCAGAATGGGAGTTTTTCCTTCTGTACTACCTGATATAGGCGACCAGCCAAGATGGCACAGTCCTTCGTCGGTGGCACCAAGATACAACAGACCGCATGGACTCATGAATGTGCAAGATGTGATTGGCTTTTTGCTGTTCATTATTATTTAGGCTATGGTTTTTCTAGGTTTTTCTAGATGTTCTAGATGTTCTAGATGTTCTAGATATTCTAGATGTCTTTGGGTATGGGCAAAAGAAAAGCAAGGTCAAAGTTTTGCTTAAGTTGAAACCTGGATGGTTTCGAATGAATGGTCTCTTCGCTGGATGCGATGACCGATGATAGTTTCTTTGACCTTGCTATGCGCAAAGATATATATTTTTCAAATGAAAAAAAAAACTTGAAATGTTAAAACTTTGGATTTATTGTATTTTTTATAATTTTGTAGTCACAAATACGATTAAGATTGCAGAATTTTCAGTCATTAAAATATCGAAAATGGGAAAGAAAATAGTTTTGATTACAGGTGCCACAAGCGGCATCGGTGAGGCTTGTGCGAGAAAGTTCGCGTCAGGAGGCTACGACCTCATCATCACGGGTAGGAATCTTGATAAACTGAATGCTGTGAAAGCCGCAGTAGAGACAATTGGTGCTGAAGTACTTGTCTTACAGTTCGATGTGCGCAACCGACAGGAGGCGGAGAAGGCCGTAGCGTCGCTCTCTGGGAAGTGGACCGACATCGATGTTTTGGTTAACAATGCTGGCCTCGCACTTGGTCTGGAGAAGGAGTACCAAGGCGACATGGACGACTGGGAGACGATGATTGACACCAATATCAAGGGTTTGCTGACCATGACAAGGCTTATCGTCCCAGGTATGGTGGAACGCAACAAGGGACATGTCATCAACATCGGTTCGGTGGCTGGTGATGCCGCATATGCTGGAGGCAACGTCTATTGTGCCACAAAGTCAGCGGTGAAAACCATCACAGACGGACTGCGCATTGATGTGGCGGAAAGTAATGTCAGGGTGACGAACATCAAACCAGGACTGGTGGAAACCAACTTCAGTGTGGTGCGTTTTCATGGTGATAAGCAACATGCCGATAATGTCTATAAAGGCATCAAACCGCTTTGTGGCGACGACATCGCCGATGTGGTCTTTTATGCGGCGAGCGCGCCTGAACATGTGCAGATTGCAGAGGTGCTGGTACTGGCCACTCATCAGGCCAGTGGTAGCGTCATCTGCCGAAAACCTCAATAAGACGGCCGAAACGGTCGAAACTGCGTCGGTTGGCCAAGGCAACTGTCGTCATCAATGAGATGATGGATGCCACAAAGGTGATGACCACAATCATCATCTGGTATTTGATGGCGATGTTGGGGTCGCTGCCACCGAGTATCTGTCCTATCATGGTTCCAGGCAAAGCCACAATGCCCATCACCATCATGTTGGCGATGCAGGGGATGAACGCCTTGCGGATGGCGGCGCTGAGAAAAGGTGCTGTCGCTTCCCAACGTGTGGCACCGTTGCCCAGCATGTAATCGTACATCTGTCGTTCCCTTTGTATGCCCTCGTAATAAGTGGTAAGCGCCAAGACATTCACACCTAACATGTTGCCAAGTAACAGACCGAAGATGGGAATGAAATAACGGGCGGAGAACAACAGGTTTAAACTCAGGTTGATGTTCATCGATTCATGGAGGCGGAGTACAAGCGCGAGGAAATAGATGCTGATGAGCAAGGCAGTGGTGAAGAAACCTACAGTCACTGGCACCAATAAGATGGAGCGCTTGATGTGGGTACGCCCCACGCAAGTGAATGTGGCCACAGCGCACATGATGACACCCCAAAGCAGGTTCACGTACCATAGGTCGTAAGCAAAGAGGTACTTGAGGTACAATCCAATCAGCACCAACTGGATAATCATTCTCACTGTGGCAATGATGGTGGATTGCACGAGTCCGGTCTTGTACTTACGGAAGAAATACAAGGGGATGCCCATCAAAGCCAGTCCTATGAGTAAGCCGATAATGGATATGTCTAATGTCTGTTCCAAGTGCGGTGTCGTTTTATAGTAAGCCTTCTTGGCTGTTTGTCAATCAATGTCTTCGTTTATAGATGTAATGTCTTGTCGCACACTTCAGCCAATGTGTGGGAATGGGTGACGGCAAGTATGGCGGCGTCGCGTTCCTTAGCCACTGACTTCAAATAGTTGGCCACCAAAAGAGTGGTGTCATTGTCCAAGGCCGAGGTGGGTTCGTCAATGATGATAAGGGGTTTGCCCAACAGGCAGCAAACGCTCAGCATGATGCGTTGGCGCTGGCCGACAGAAACAGAGTTGGAGGGCCGATTGATCAGATGAATGTCGAGCCCCAACCGCGACCATTCTCGCTGCAGCAACTCCTCTGTCAGTTCCACACCTTTGTTGGCTTTGAAAGAGAAAGGAATACTGACCATGTCCCAAATGGTGGGGGAGGGTAATGACAATTCCTGGGGAAGATAGGCTATGCGTTGGCGAAGGCTGTCAACCGTCATTGCTGACAAGACGATGCCATCCACTTCAATACTGCCACCGCTGCATTCCTCGAAACCCATCACCGCGCGAAGAAGAGTCGTCTTGCCACATCCCGACTCGCCAAGCACGCATCCCAACTCACCTCGCTGGAGGTGGAAAGAAACGTCGTGTAAAACTTGTTTAGACCCGTATGAAAGGGATACTTTCGAGATTTTCAGCATTTAATTGTCATTATTTCATACAAAGTTATATCATTTAATTGTTTTATTTACTAATTTTACACCATAAAACGAGAAAACGAGCTAAAATAGTGTTAGGAAATGTTTGTTTATTTCGTCTTTATATGAAATTGACATTGCTTTGAAGACCGAAATAAGAGCATAAATAGTTCTATAGAACCTGTAGTCTATATAGTCTCTATAGCATCTAAAAAAATAAATAAAAACATACGATTATGATTGATTTCTTTTCAAGCATCTTTGGCCCGGAAACAGAGCTGATGATGAAAGTTTACTGGGGCATAGCCCTTTTCGCAAGCGTGGTTTTTGTCATTCAGATGATTATGACTTTTGTCGGCTTTGATGCCGACGCCAGTACCGACACTGATTTCGATGCCGATGGTTTTCATATCTTCACCATTAAGGGATTGATTAGCTTCTTGCTCGGATTCGGATGGACAGGAGCATTGCTGCATAAGAGTATAGAGAATCCCATTGTCCTTGGTGCTGTGGCTGTGGTTGTTGGCGTGGCTTTTCTCTTCCTCATCTTTTTCATTATGCGTCAGGTGATGAAACTGTCGGTTGACAATTCTTTCAAACTGGAGCAGTCGGTTGGTTTGGTAGGCAGTGTGTATCTGAGAATACCTTCAACCAGGAAAGCATGTGGCAAACTGCAGTTGAGTGTGAATGGTACCATTCATGAACTGGATGCCTTGACCGATGGCCATGAATTGCCTACGGGAAGCCGTGCCAAGGTCATGAGCATCATTGACGACCATACCGTTTTGGTGGAACAGGCATAACTTTTTCTCCCGAATTATTCATCCTTAAAATTATAACTATATGGAAAGTATTTATTTGATAGCGATTGCCGCCATTGTGGTGATATTCCTGTTTGCGGCCATCATCAAACGCTACAGACGTTGTCCGTCAGACAAGATTCTGGTCATCTATGGTAAAACAGGCCGAGGAAGTGCACGTTGTGTGCATGGAGGTGGTGCCTTCGTATGGCCTATTATCCAGGACTACGCTTATCTGAGCCTTACCCCGATTTCGATTGATGCCAATCTGACTAACGCACTGAGCCGTCAGAACATCCGTGTCGATGTGCCGTGCCGATTCACGGTGGGTATCTCAACTGAACCCGACTCCATGAACAACGCCGCAGAGCGTCTGCTTGGTCAGACTCAGACCCAGATTCAGGAACTCGCGCGTGATATCCTCTTCGGTCAACTTCGTCTGGTGATTGCCACCATGAGTATTGAGGAACTGAACTCCGACCGTGACAAGTTCCTTGAGAATATCTCCACCAACGTGGAAGTGGAAATGAAGAAAATCGGCCTCCGTCTCATCAACGTGAACGTGACCGACATCAACGATGAGTCTGGATATATTGAGGCTCTCGGTAAAGAGGCTGCAGCCAAGGCCATCAACGAGGCCAAGGTAAGCGTGGCTAAGGAGGACAAGAACGGAGAAATCGGTAAGGCTGAGGCCATGAAGGAAACACGTATCCGTACAGCCGAGGCTAATGCCGAGGCTGTGAAGGGTGAGAACGAGGCTAAGGTGGCTATTGCCAACTCTGATGCTACCCGAAGGGAGAAAGAGGCTGAGGCACAGCGTCGTGCTGTGGCTGCTGAGAAGGTGCAGCAGGCCAACGCCTTGCAGGAGGCTTACGTGGCAGAGTCCGAGGCCGAGCAGAAACGTGCCGAGAGGGAGCGTTCCACTCAACAGGCCAACATCATCGTGCCTCAGGAGATTGAGAAACAGCGTAAGATTATCGAGGCTGAGGCTATGGCAGAACAGAAGCGCGTCAATGCGAAAGGTGAGGCTGATGCCATCTTCGCCAAGATGGAGGCTGAAGGTAAGGGTCTCTACGAGATTCTGACCAAGCAAGCCGCAGGTTACGACAAGATGATTCAGGCTGCCGGTGGAGACGCTACTAAGGCTTACACGCTCTTGCTCCTTGAGAAACTGCCCGACCTTGTTCGCACTCAGGTGGATGCCATCAAGGGTATCAATATCGACAAGGTTACTGTTTGGGACAACGGCAGCGGCACCGACGGCAAGGGTTCTACAGCCAACTTCCTGAGCGGATTGATGAAGTCCATTCCTCCTCTCGGCGAACTCTTCGAGCAAGCTGGCATGAGTCTGCCTGAATATCTTGGCAAGAAGAAGGAAGGCGAGGAAGCCGAACCTGCCGAGGAAGTGTAATCTCAACAAACCTTTCTAATAAATAGAAAGCGCAGTCCAAAGGGGAAAACCCTTTGGACTGCAAAGTTTTTTCTATAGTCTCTATAGTTTCTATAGTCTCTATAGCCTTATAAATAGTATACTCAATGACCATCCTACTGACTATTGCGATATATTTCGGCATCTTGCTCTTGATTTCCTGGCTGACAGGCCGTTCGGGCAATGATGCTTTCTTTCGTGGTAATCGCCAGTCGCCATGGTATGTGGTGGCTTTCGGCATGATTGGTGCCTCGTTGTCGGGAGTGACTTTCGTGAGTGTGCCAGGGATGGTGATGACCATCGACATGACCTATATGCAGATGTGTATGGGTTTCTTCTTTGGTTATTTACTGGTGGCGTTTGTGCTGTTGCCGCTATATTACCGCTATCGGCTTACTTCCATCTATTCGTATCTTGGTGAACGGTTGGGAAAACGGAGTTGCAAGACGGGAGCGTTGTTCTTCCTGCTGTCCAAGTTCACGGGTGCCGCCGCACGACTTTATCTGGTATGCCTTATCTTGCAACAGTATGTGGCTGATGACTTCGGAGTGCCTTTCACCATCACGGTGGTAGCCATTCTTTTGCTGATATGGTTTTATACAAGGCGCAGTGGCATACGTTCTCTCGTGTGGACCGACAGCCTTCAGACCTTTGCGCTGTTTGCTGCTCTTGTCATGATTCTTGTCAGGACTTGCGACCTTATGGGACTGGGTTTTGGTGAGGCGGTGTCTGCGGTGTGGAACGATACACACAGTCGCATTTTCGAGTTCTCCGACATTAATTCGCGCCAGCATTTCCTCAAGCAGTTTTTCAGCGGGGTGTTCATTGTGATTGTGATGACGGGACTCGACCAGGATATGATGCAGAAGAACCTTACGTGCAAGAACCTGCGCGATGCCCAGAAGGATATGTGCAGTTATGGCATTTTGTTTATACCCGCCAACTTCCTTTTCCTTTCGCTGGGTGTGCTGGTGGCCATGCTCTATGGCAAATACGGTATGACGCTTCCTGAGGCAAGCGACAACCTCCTGCCTGGCATCATTGCCAGCGGACAGATGGGAAACATGGTACTGGTGTTGTTTGTAGTGGGAATCATCGCTTCTGCGTTCTCCAGTGCCGACTCGGCGTTGACAGCGCTGACAACCAGTCTTTGCATCGACATTTTTGAGGTGGAAAACCCAAGGAGTAAGTTTTTCAAGAATGCAGAAAAGACAAGAAAATGGACACACCTGACGGTTATTGTGGTGTTCGTTGCATTCATCTTGGGTTTCAAGGCGCTCAACGATACCAGTGTGATTGACGCCATCTATACCATCGCCGGCTACACATACGGTCCCTTGCTTGGACTTTTCGCTTTCGGTATGTTCACCCATCGGATGCCACGCGACCGTTTTGTGCCGTTCATCGCTGTCGCCTCGCCTTTAATCTGCTATGCCATCGACTTCATCACAACCCATACCACTGGCTATCGTTTCGGCTACGAACTGCTGATGCTCAATGGCTTGCTGACCTTTATGGGGCTCTCCCTCATTTCCCGTAAGGGATAATGATAAAAACGGCAGTTCAATGAATGGAAGAGAATTAGAAAAAGGCCATTCTTCATAATGAAGAAAGATGTGAAAAAAGTAATTGGTAGGTGCGGATAGTTATTCGTAGTCGTCGATGACGTTGTTGATGAAATCCATGAAGGGTTTGGCGGTCTTGAACACCTTCTCTGCCGTCTTCAGCCATCCGGCGCCCTCAAAGAAGTCGTTTTCCACACTCACCCACATGCAGTAATCCTTCATTTTCAAGAACTCAACGTACGGAAAGTCCTTGGGGAAGCCGTGAGGACAGGTTTTTAGTTTGGGTTGGTTACCCAAGTTATCCTTGAAAATCTTCTTGAACTGCTCATTGTCCACACATTCACGCAGGGTGTCCACGTTGTTCACCATCTCCCATCGGCAGGCATTGAGAATATTGGTCGGAAGGTAGTAGTTGCCGCAGGCCAGCATGCAGTTGTTGTTCTCCAAGTGGATATAGTAGCCTCCATGCAGCGCCTTCTTGCCATGCGCGGCGATATAAGCGCCGAGATGAGTCTTGTAGGGTGACTTGTCGGTGCTGAATCGGATGTCACGGTTGATGCGGTAGGTGGTGTCCTTCACTTGCAGATGCGCAATAGAGGGGTCGAACGATGCAATCATGGTGAGTGCTTTGCCGATTCCCTCCTCGAAATTGGCACGCAGTTCGTCGTATTCCGCCCGATGGGCATGAAACCATTCACGGTTGTTGTTCTTGTTGAGTGTCTCGAAAAAAGCCAATATCTCTTTTGCTCGCATATCTTTGTCGTTTTTTTGTACGCTTTTCATGCAAAGTTAACGCTTTTTATGTCAAAATGCTATACTTTTGCACAAAAATCCAACAATAGAATTATGTACAGCAAGGAAATCACAGACCTTTTGAGAAAGAACATATCGCTGTTGTCTGATAAGGATAGCAGCAAGTACCCATACATACCCCAGCAGGACAGCCAGTTGCCACGGCTCAACAGCCTACGCCGTATCATCGAACTGGTGAAAGCCATTGTCTTCCCAGGCTATTTCGGTGATGGCAGTTATTGCTCCAATATGCAGGAATATTTCATCGGTGTGAGAGTGGAGGAACTTTACGGATTACTCTGCGAGGAAATCGGCTTTGGACTGCAGTCGTTCGCCAAAGACGAGGTGCCGGATGTGCGTCATCAGTCCGAGGTCATCGCCATGAAGTTCATCGATGCCCTGCCAGAAGTGAAACGAATCGCCTGCACCGATGTCAAGGCCGTTTATGACGGTGACCCTGCAGCGCGCACCTACGAGGAAGTCATCTTCTGCTATCCCGCCATCATCGCCTTGTTGCACTACCGTATCGCACACCTGCTTTTGGTATTAGGTGTCCCCGTCATTCCCCGTATCATCACTGAATTAGCCCATAGCCGCACGGGTATCGACATCCATCCTGGAGCCCAGATTGGTGAGTATTTCAGCATCGACCATGGTACAGGCGTGGTGATAGGCGAGACCTGCATCATCGGCAATCATGTCCGTCTCTATCAAGGTGTCACCCTGGGCAGCAAGAGTTTCAAGTTCGACGAAAACGGCAATCCCCTCAACATCCCACGCCATCCTATCTTGGAAGACAATGTCACCGTCTATAGCAACTCTTCGATTCTTGGCCGCATCACCATCGGACACGACAGCGTTATCGGTGGCAACATCTGGCAGACGCAGAGTCTTCCGCCTTATTCTCATGTGCAGCAGGGCAGGGCTGTCAGCATGATTCTCACTGACGGAGCAGGCATCTGAAACGTGTGTCCTTTTCCTGAATTGTCCAGCACGATAGTGCTTAACTTCCAGTCAGCGCGGCTGGCTTAACTCCCTATTAAACTCCTTTTTAAAACTTCCGAAACTTTAGTAATAACTATGCAAGATTTCAACAACAAACGATTTGTCTATTTCATCTGCCTTGTGTCGGCCATGGGCGGTTTGCTTTTCGGCTATGACTGGGTGGTGATAGGCGGAGCAAAACCCTTCTATGAACTTTACTTCGGAATCAGCGATTCCCCACTGCTGCAAGGTGTCGCCATGACCACCGCTTTGGTGGGTTGTTTGGTAGGTGCCATGGTGGCAGGAGCCGCTGCCGACAAGTATGGACGCAAACCCTTGCTGATGGTTTCGGCCGTCCTTTTCACTGTCTCTGCAGTCGCCACAGGACTGTTCAATGATTTCACCCTGTTCAATATCGCCCGTTTCATTGGCGGTGTAGGCATCGGTGTTGCCTCTGCCTTGTCGCCCATGTATATTGCAGAAGTCAGTCCAACGGCTATCCGTGGTAGGATGGTGAGCCTGAACCAGATGACCATCGTGCTGGGTATTCTAGGCGCGCAGATAGTGAATATGCTATTGGCCAAAGAGACCACAGTGGCAGAGAATCAGGCATGGAATGTGGAGTGGGGATGGAGATGGATGTTCTGGGCTGAGACCGCCCCTGCCGCACTGTTCCTGTTGTTGAGTTTCTTTATTCCCGAGAGTCCTGTCTATTTGAAGATGAAGAAAGAGACTACATTGGCATCACAGACATTGGAGAAAGAAGCGGGTCTGAAGGAGTTGTTTCAACATAAATACGGACGAGTGCTGTTGCTTGGACTGGTCATTGCCGTGTTCCAGCAGTGGTGTGGCACGAACGTCATCTTCAACTATGCCCAGGAGATTTTTGTCGGTGCTGGATTTGATGTTGACGGTATGTTCATCAACATCGTGATTACAGGTATCGCCAATGTGGTGTTCACCATCGTGGCACTCTACACCATCGAGAAGTGGGGACGTCGCACCTTGATGCTTATAGGCGCAGGTGGTCTGGGATTGATTTACCTGACCCTCGGTACCTGTTATTTCCTCGGTATGACGGGAATCCTTATGGTAGCATTGGTGGTGGCGGCCATATCGGTCTATGCCATGACACTTGGTCCCGTGACCTGGACTCTGCTGGCAGAGATTTTCCCAAACAGAATACGTGGTATTGCCATGGCGACTTGCACTTTCGCCCTTTGGGTGGGATGTTGCACGCTCACATTCTCTTTCCCCTCGATGAACGCGGCACTCGGCAGCAGCGGCACTTTCTGGATATATAGTGCCATCTGCGTATGTGCTTTCATCTTCCTCTTGCGCCGTTGTCCAGAAACCAAAGGAAAGAGTCTGGAAGAACTGGAAAAAGAATTGGTGGAACCTTAAAAACACATACAGTATGGTAAACGCTTGGAGAGAAAAAGTGACCATTCCGACCTATGAGGTTGGTAAACCAGAGAAGAACCCGATGTTCCTCGAGAAAAGAGTCTATCAGGGTTCAAGTGGTGTGGTTTATCCTTATCCTGTCATTGAGTCGATGAGCGACGAGAAGGTGGACAAGGATTACGAGGCCATCTGGATTGAGAATGAGTACATCAAGGTAATGATACTCCCAGAGTTGGGCGGTCGTGTGCAGATGGCATACGACAAAATCAAACAGCGTCATTTTGTGTATTACAACCATGTTGTCAAACCCGCGCTTGTGGGATTGACAGGACCATGGATTAGTGGCGGCATCGAGTTCAACTGGCCACAGCACCACCGTCCCTCAACATACTTGCCCGTGGATTCCACCATCGTGGAGAATGAGGATGGAAGTGTGACGGTGTGGGTGAACGAGATGGAGCGGATGTTCCATCAGAAGGGAGCCGCGGGGTTCACGCTCCGTCCTGGTTGTGCCTATCTGGAGATACAAGGCAGGGTGTCAAACCGCACACCACTGCCTCAGACTTTCCTTTGGTGGGCTAATCCCGCAGTGGAGGTGAACGATGCTTACCAGAGTGTGTTTCCACCCGACATCAACGCCGTCTTCGACCATGGTAAGCGGGCTGTATCATCGTTTCCCATCGCTACAGGCACCTACTACAAGATGGACTATTCGGCAGGTGTTGATATCTCTAACTACAAGAACATCTATGTGCCGACGAGTTATATGGGCGTGAACTCGCACTACAATTTCGAGGGTGGATACGAGAACGATACCCATGGAGGTATGCTGCATGTGGCTTCTCACCATTTCTCTCCAGGCAAGAAACAGTGGACTTGGGGTAACGGAGACTTCGGCCGTGCTTGGGACCGCAACCTGACCGATGAGGCCACACCAGAGGAAATGAAGCGGTGGGGTGTTGACCGAAAGGGATTCCGTCCATACATCGAACTGATGGCAGGAGTCTATACCGAGAACCAGCCCGACTTCACTTGGCTGATGCCTTACGAGGAGAAGCAGTTCGTGCAGTATTTCATGCCCTATCGTGAGGTCGGTATCGTGAAGCAAGCGTCGAAGGACTTCGTGATGAACATTGAGACGACAGCGTCGGGCGTCTGCTTCAAGGTCATGGCAACCTCTAGGCAAAGGGTGCAGTTGGTGTTGTGTCATAAGAATGGCGAAACGTACTTTAATCAGACGGTGACCTTGACCCCTGAAGAGGTCTTTGAGCAGACGGTTGATGTGAAGGACGCTAAGTTGGGTGAACTGTTGTTAGCCATCTGTAAGGAGAATTCTGCGTTTCAACCCGACAGCCACAGATTGTTCAAGTCAGTGCCCTTGCTGTTGTGGGAAGCCGAGGATGACGAGATTCGTCCTATTCCCGATGCTGCAGAGGCGGCCCTCTCGCCTGTCGATACAAAGACCAATGACCAACTCTACCTGACGGGCTTGCATCTTGAACAGTATCGCCATGCCACTTGGTCTGCGCTCGACTATTACGAAGAAGCCTTGCGTCGCGACCCCAACGATGTGCGATGCCTAAACCAGACAGGTCTTTGGTATCTGCGCAGAGGCCGTTTCCAAAAAGCAGAGGAGTATCTGCGCCGTGCTGTCAAGATATGGCAAAAGCGCAATCCCAATCCATACGATAGCGAGGCCATTTTCAACCTGGCTTTGGCTTTGAAATACCAGAACCGTCAATCCGAGGCATACGAATTCTTCTGGAAATCCACATGGAGCAAGGCCTGGGCTGATGCAGGTTATTATGAGGCCGCTTGTATCAGCGCGGCACAAGGCAGGTACGAGGATGCCCTCGACGAACTGAATAGATGTCTCGTGTTCAATCAATGTAACCACAAGGCCCGTGCGCTGAAAGCGGCAGTATTGCGATTGATTCAGGATAGCAAACAGAAAGGAACGCTCCAGATGGGTAGTTCGAAAGAACTGAACGAACGGCTTGCACTCATCAAGGAGTCGCTTCAACTTGACCGTTTCAACTATGGTATCCTTTATGAGCAGTATCTCCTGACCAAAGACAAGGATGTGTTGAAACTGATGGTGGAGATGATGCATGGCAACGTCTATAACTACCATGAGTTGGCACTCGACTATGCCCAGGCAGGACTATGGCAGGAGGCAGAACAGGTGCTGACCATACCAGCCGTCGCCAAGAAACTATTTAAGGAATCACCACTTACTTCCTATTATCTGGGTTGCTTCAAAGTGAACCAAGGAATGCTTGATGAGGCCAAACAACTCTTCCAACAGGCGGAGCAGGTGAGCAGCGACTACTGCTTCCCCAACCGCATGGAAGATGTGAACGCATTGACTACTGCCATCGCTTTCAATCCGGAGGGAAGCAAAGCACCTTATTATCTGGGATGCCTCTATTATGCCGCCCGTCAGTATGACCTCGCTATCGAGAACTGGGAACAATCCGCAAAACTCGACCCTTCATTCCCCACAGTATGGCGCAATCTCGCCTTGGCGCGTTTCAACAAGCAAGACCGTCAGGAGGAAGCCTTGCAATACATGGAGAAGGCATTCCAACTCAACAAGAACGATGAGCGTATGCTGATGGAACTCGACCAACTCTATAAACGACTGCAAAAGCCGCATGACGAACGTCTTGCCTTCCTGCAGAAATATCCTAAGTTGGTGCAACGGCGCGATGACCTTGTGCTGGAGGAAATCACATTGCTCAACCAAACAGGGCATTATGAGGAAGCCATGCAAAAACTCGATGCCCGTATCTTCCATCCTTGGGAGGGAGGCGAAGGCAAGGTGCCTGCCCAATACCAGATTTGTCGTGTGGAACTGGCCAAGAAGGCCATTGTCGCCAAAGAATATGAAAAGGCTGTCCAATTGCTCAGCGAATGCCTGGATTATCCCCACCATTTAGGTGAGGGCAAACTGTACGGTGCACAAGAGAACGATTTCTATTATCTCCTTGGTGTTTCATACGAGGCGCTTGGTGAGAAGGAAAAGGCGATAGAGTGCTGGGAGCAAGCCACCAAAGGACCACAGGAACCTGCGGCGGCCATGTATTACAATGATGCGAAACCCGACAAGATTTTCTATCAAGGATTGGCGCTCTACAAACTTGGACGAGAGGGAGAGGCACACGGGCGTTTCTACCGCCTCATCAACTACGGCAAACAACACATCTTCGAGAAACAGACGATGGATTACTTTGCGGTATCACTGCCTGACTTGCTGATTTGGGACGATTCCTTGGACACGAAAAACCTCATTCATTGCAAGTACATGCTAGCCCTCGGTTACTACGGTATGGGCGATACGGAAAAGGCACTCAAGTTTCTTGAAGAGGTCGAATCCCTCGACATCAACCACCAAGGTATTCAGCAGTTCAGAACGCTGATTGGCCATTGACCATCGACCGTTGACCGTTGACCATTGACCATTGACCGTTGACCGTTGACCATTGACCGTTGACCATTGACCATTGACAAACCGCGTATAGGGACTCCCCTCCCATTTAAGGGTGGGGCAGGGGTGGGGTGGAATGTAGCCTGCCATCGCAGTCAAAACCAAAGCTGGGTACACAGGTAACAGGCCTGCGTACCCCGCTTTGATTCTACATTAGGTCGGTCTTGTGACGATAAAGCACGGAGGCGACGATAGGTGCTCCAATCAAGGCTGTGACGGAATTGACGGGCAATGCACCTTCCATGCCTGGCATACGCGCGATGAGATTGCAGGCCAGGGCCAACGCTGAACCTGTGAGCGCTGTGGCTGGCATGAGGACACGGTTGTCGTTGGTGTGCCAGATAGCACGACATAAGTGGGGAACGGCCAACCCTAAAAACATGATGGGACCGCAGTAGGCGGTGACTATCGCAACCATGATGCCCGAACAACTGATGACAAGGATGCGAGCACGAGAGATGTTCAACCCAAGGTTCTGTGCGTACTGGTCGCCCAAGAGCAGCAGGTTCATCGTCTTGACGAGTAGCATACTCAAGGGTGTTAGCACTGCCATACAACTGACGAACAACCACACCTGGCCAGCACTGACCCGAGAGAAACTGCCCAACCCCCATATCACATAAGCACGTATATCCTCTTCATTGGAGAAGTATTTCAGTACACCGATGATGGCTGTCGCCACATAACCTATCATCACACCGATGATTAGCAGTGTGGCATTGCCTTTCACATGTTGCGAAATGGCCAGGATGAGTGCCATGACGGATAGCGAACCAATGATGGCGGAGACAATGAGCATGGCATTGCCTGCAATACCCAGACTGCTCAACGCCACACCTCCTAGACTGCCTGAAAGCAGCACAACAAGTGCCACACCCAAAGAGGCACCATTGCTGATGCCCAAGACCGAAGGACTGGCCAAAGGATTATGGAAGATGGTCTGCATCTGCAGTCCACTGATGGCCAGTCCCGCACCAGCTGCCAAGGCTGTAGCGGCCTGGGGTAGGCGCGACTTGAGGATGATGTTCTGCGACACCTGTGTGGCACTGTCGCCTGGACCGAAAAGGGTGTCAATCACTTCGGAAAGGGGAATATTGACACTACCGATGATGATGTTGAGCAGGAAGAACACCACCACAAGGATGAGTATGAGAAGAAAACGGAACTTCATTTCTTTATCGACAGATGATTTGGTAATACTTGGGATGGTAGTCGTTCATGAATTCTGGGTGAAAGGCGTGGATAAAATCGAGCAGGATGGTGTCGGGCTCCATCGGCGACAATTCATTGATGGGTGTCTGGCTCATGTCGCAACAGACAATATGATGTTCTTTCCACGGGCGGAAGTCGGCGTAACGTTCGTCTTCCTCCAGTAACGACTGGTAAGTCAACGCAGTGTGACTCTTGTTCTGGATAATCCAGTAATCCACATTGTTGGCCATGGCGTAGATGTTCTCAAAATCAAGATTCACCCCGCCTGTGCGGTTGTCATTGACCATGAAATATCTGGCGCCTGCATCCTTGCAAATCTTGGAGATGAAACTCTCGCCACCCATCGCATACCAGTTGTCGCCATGCAGCTTGCCATACAAAACGTTTGGACGATTCGTAGTTGCCTCTTTGCTTGATGGCGTTTCCGCTGTGTGGGTCTGTAAATACGATTGGATAGTGTCGCGTGCCGATAAATAACTCTGTTCGATTGCATTGAAAAGACTGTCGGCCTCTTGCGCTTGCCCCGTCAGCAATCCGACAAACTTAATCCATTCCGCTTGGGCTAATGGGGAAGTCTCTTGGTAACCCATATAAGGGATGAGAGGAAAACCAAGGTCCTCGAGTTTGTCAAAACCACCTCGCTTAGATAGTGAGACAAGGATGGCTGATGGTTGGGAGGCGAGGATAAGTTCCACATCGAAATCACCTTCTTTACCCACTTTCACAATCTTACCCTCATCGATGTATTGCTTGAGCGTGGGCGAGAAGAGCCGTTTGGCACTCATAATGCCCGATATATAGTTGAGAGCCTGTAGTTTGAGAAAACCACTGAGTTGCAATGTAGTAGTACAAACCACATTCTTCACAGGTACTTTGATGCGTGGCATGCCTGCTGGTGTTTTTGCGTCATCGCTCGAAACGAGCGCGAAACGGTAGGTGTCTGCATGGTTGAAAGATTGCGGGTCGGAAATCTCAAGCGACAGCCAACCATTATGCCGCTCAACCTTGAAACCTTGGGCATAGCGGATGGAGTAGGTAGAATCAGAATATTCGGAAATCTCAGAGTATTCGGAATGTTCTGATTTTTCTGATGGCTTATTTTTGCATGATATCATCGCTATGGAGCAAGCGAGAAAGAGGAGGAGCGTTTTTTTCATTATTGTGTGAGTATTTGTCCGTTTTCAGAAATCAATAGGATGTCGAGATGACCGTCAGGAAGTAATGGGCGGCAATAGGTGTGGCAATGCTGGATGATGACGGATGCCAACCGTTGCATATCATCAGGGGAAAGGATGTCCCAGAGTTCGCGTGCCATGTTGAGTGGGGGCAGTTGGTCAGCGGGGATGCCCGCTTCGGTGGCGAGTTGCCGGATGAAAGTCTGGTTCATCGTAATTTTGTGGCTGTGCGTGTCAAGATGACCTTCAGCCAGTTTCACCGCCTTGCCAATCATCAATCCGAGGCTAAGATGAGTGACACCCAACTCATTGGCAAAGCGTATGGCTTCACCGATGAAGTTGCCATAATGGATGAAAGCCTGTGGGGGAAGGGAAGGGTAGTAGTCTCGGAGGAATTGCTCGCTCTTGGCACCGCTGTTGATGACGATTCGTGGCGCACCTGTGGCCACACCCACCGACATCTCACGACGGATGCTCTCTATACGTGCCTCGTTGGAGAAAGGCTGGACGATACCACTGGTACCGATAATGCTGATACCACCTTGCACTCCGATTCGGGGATTGAAGGTGCGTGCGCCGATTTCTTCCCCTTGAGGGGTGGAGATGACAACTTCCACGCCTTCGCCTTCTTTTAAAAGAGACAGAAGGTTTTCTCGTATCATCTGTTGGGGAACGGGATTGATGGCAGGTGAACCAACGGGCAGACCGAGCCCCGGAAGGGTGACGGTGCCGATGCCTGTGCCACCTTTGATGATGATGCGTTCTCCACCATGCCTTGCATCGGATGAAAAGGTGCTTACAGTAGCGCATATTTCCATTCCGTTGGTGAGGTCGGGGTCGTCGCCAGCCTGTTTGATGACGGTCGCAGAGAGGTCGCCGATATGATGGATGTCCACGGGTATGTCCTCACCATCGGGGATGTGTACCCATACGGTGGATTGGCGGGTTAGCGCGGCGATGGCCGCCGCTGTGGCGCATGTTCCTGTCGTAATACCAGTATGCAGGTCGAAGAAATCGGGAACAAGACGTTGGACAAGCAATCGCAGTCCATGCGGACCATTGCAGGTCAGAAAACTGTCAGACAAGGCAGGTCTTTGCACAACATACACCCGTATGCCTAAGCCTTTTGCCTCGTTGATTTTCTCTAGGTAACCTCCGCTCTCACCACTTTCCTTAGTGAGTATGGCGTCGGGACGGATAGTTTGCATAGGGTCATCGGGGTAATAGACCAAATGGTCGGAAGGGAATCCTTGCTGGAGGGTAATGGTCAGAGAGTACTCTCTTTGCAAGATGCGGAACCAACACTCGTGCTCTTGCCAGTAAGGACGCAGTTTGCTGATGGTTTGCACTCCCGTGAGGGCAAGCAGTCGGTTGATGCCGTCGTGCTGAAGTTTCTGTACTGCATCACTGAAATCGGCGCACCAAACGATGTCGGATGTGTGGGGAGGATATTTCCGTTCATATCGAATGGCAGGAATTCCAAGTTGCAGCGCCGTTGTCATCACGTTTTGGTGCACACCAGTGGCAAATGGGTGAGCCGCATCGATAATAACTCGGATATGGTGCTGGACGCAGAAGTCTGTCATTTCATGGGCATCCATTCCACCCGTGATGCGCACAGCATGTTCCGACTTGATGTCTTGTTCACTGCTGCGTGTGGAATAGTAGAAGGGCTTGCCTGATTGGTCGAGCACTTCTACTGCCTTTCTGCCTTCTGTGGTGCCTCCGATGATGAGCATGATGAAATCAATAACTTTTATCCTCTAATTCTGGAAAATCAAGATGGGGGTATGGACTGGTGTCTTACTCCCCTTTTCGGAACAAGTGGGTGAAATGCTTGTCGTAGAGCAAGGATGTGTGGCTGCGGTTGTCGATGGCCTCGCCCACTACAATCATCGTGGTGAGGGTGAGGTGGTTTTCCTTGACGATGCTGGCCAAGTCCTTGAGTTGACCACGGTAGATGCGTTGGTCGGGCCAGGTCAGGTGGTAGCAAGCGGCGACGGGAGTGTCGGCCGGATACTCTTGAAGGAGTTGTGCCTGCACATCATCCACGATGCTGGCACTGAGGAAGATGCACATTGTGCTTTGGCTTCTTGCCAGCAAGTGGAGTTTCTCTTTCTCTGGCATGGGCGTGCGTCCTTCACCTCTGGTGAGGATGATGGTCTGGCACCGTTCGGGGATGGTGAACTGCGAGCGTAGTTCTGCGGCTGCGGCAAGGAAAGAGGAAATGCCGGGGGTGATGTGATACGACATCTGATGGGCATCAAAGAAAGCCATCTGCTCCTGAATGGCACCGAAGATGCATGGGTCGCCTGTGTGGAGTCGGACGATGAACTTACCACGGTCGTAGAACTCTTTCATCATCGCGCATTGGGCGTCAAGGTCCATGCCTGCGGATGAACGTACTGTGGCGCCTGGCTTGGCGCAAAGGGTGAGTTCGCGGGGAACGAGGGAACCTGCATAGAGAATGAGGTCAGCGCGTTCCAGCATCCGACGGCCACGGACGGATATCAAGTCGGGGTCGCCTGGACCTGCTCCCACGATTTCTATATGACCTTCACGCACATAGATATCGTCTATTGCCACAGCGACGGTGAAGTTCGTGCCCTTTTGTTTGGGCATCAGCAAGCGACCGTTGTTGGAACCCAGGATGGCCGCGGCCTCGCTCACGGAAGGGGTTCCTACATGCCGGTTGACGATTTCGGAAGGTGTCGGCACATCCACTTGCGCCAGTTCTTCTGCGGTGAAGAAACGGATGGGAACGTGTTTTTGCAGTTCAAGTACGACAGGTTCGTCGGCCTTCACATCAATGGTGCAGTATTCACGGACAGCAGGATAACAACCTGCGTTGCGTACAGTGTTGTCGATGGCTTGAAGGATTTCTTCGACGGGTTGCGCTTGATGGGCCAGACCGATGCCAATCGTGAGTACCTTGGGGATGAACTGCAAGAAAAGGATGTGTGGTGGCGGTGTCAATACAAATGGTGACACAGCAATCAGCAACTTGTAACGCTCATCTACCTCATCCATCGACTTGACGATTGTGACATGAGAAGGGAGGGTGGACTCCAAGTAGTCGGTGCCAGCGTCACGAATGTCGAGCAGCAGTGCAGTGGGTTGCTGGTTGACGAAAGCGAAGATGATAGGGTTCAGGTTTATGTCGGTTTGCAACGTCCAATGGAAGCGGTTGGCCAAGGTGTCGAGCGCCCACAATCCTTGGTTGTCGGACTGAGTGGTGATGACAGGGTTGGCACCGAGCAATGATGCCACTTGAAGGGTGAGTTCGTTGGCTCCACCGATATGTCCGCTCAGCACAGAGATGACTTGTTTGCCTGTACTATCAACGCAGACGACGGCAGGGTCGGTATGTTTGTCATCTGCCAGTGGTCCTATGGTGCGGACGCAGATGCCAAGGGCACCAACAAAGACAAAAGCGTCGTAGGTATTAAATTGGGCACTGACCGTATTTCGGTTGATGATGTGGCTTTCAGCCGACAGTAATGTGGCGATGCGCTGGGCAAGTCCTTTACCTTGGTCAGAGGAGGGTACGATGGCGATTCTCATTTTTTTGTGGCTTTCAATATATGGATGGGGTGATAGTTGTTGATGGCTACACATAGTGGCTCTTCTGCTTGCATACCGAGTCTGTGGGCAGTGGCAAAGAACAATTCCTCACTGTCCTTGCGGATGCGCGGGTCGGTGATGGTCTGTGGGTCAACACAGTTGTAGACCATCACGCCGCCTGGCTGCAGATAGCGGTGGGCTTTGGTCATCATTTCTGGGAGATTGCCGCCATGACCACCTATAAAGACAGTATCAGGACGAGCGATGGGCAGTCCTTCTTCGTCGTGGAGTTGGTCAAGGTCGATGTCCATGAAGTCGGTGATGAAAAACTGAATGCCAGGCACATGGAAACGCTTGGCGTTTTCTTCCATCAGTTCCTTGCCTTCTTGCCGTACTTCGAAACCAGTGACATGCAAGTGTGGAAACAGCAGTCGCGCCTCGATGGAGATGCTGCCTGTGCAGAAGCCGATGTCCCATAGGCTGGTACGACGGGGAAGGTCGAGGGCGGAAAGGGTGAGGAGGCGTATAGGGGCTTTGGTAATCATCTGCGGACGACCTTCCAAGACGCTGAACAAATGGTCGGGAATGCCGAAAGAATAGGTGGGAAGGAGATGCTTGAGCTTGAGGATGAGGCAGTTGGGACGGGAGAAGGTGGTGTGGGTGATCTCTTCCAATGTGAGGTGATCAATGACCACCTCGTATTCGCTGCCCAAGTGCTCGCCAACAATCATCTCATAGTTGTCGTAACCGTAGTGAAGCATGCGTGCGGCAATGGTGGAGGGTGTATGTTGACCGTCGGTGAGCACTCCTATTTTGGGCGCCTGCTGGATAAGGGCAGTGTCGAACTCATGCCAGGAACGCCCCGTCAACGACACCATGCGAAGGTCGTGGTAGGGCATGAGCAGACGGTGGGCGAGGGTCTGAAGACTGTTGAAATGGGGAAACAACTCTATTCGTGCTTCCGGGAGGATGCGCTGGATAGTGCTGGCAAAACCAAAAAACAATGGGTCGCCGGAGGCAAATACCACAATAGGTACATCGTAGGATTGATAACGACGAAACACATCGTCGAGAGGAACGGTGATGTCTATCCACTCACAGTCTGATGGCAAGTGGGATTGGACCAACTGGTGATGGCGCTTGCCGCCAGAAAAGACTTTGTGGGAACTGATGATGTCCTCCACTTTCGGGGCAAACCATTGGGTTTCGTTGTCGTCGATTCCGATGACGATAAAATGCTTACACATCGCGTCCAGGCTTTAGTTGTTCGGCATCATCGAACGACAGGATGCTGTTGACCAGTGTGGCAGCGAGATTGCTGCCACCTTTTCTGCCCTCGATGATGAGTTTGGGAACAGACAGAAAACTCTTGACCATGTATTTGGACTCACAGACATGGACGAAACCTACAGGAGCGGCGACGATACCAACGGGATGCGCTTGACCGTGGCGCATGAGGTCGCAGAGTTCCATCAGGGCCGTAGGGGCGTTGCCGAAGACATAGAGCGCATCGGGATGTTCCTCTACAGCGAGTCGGATACCTGCTTGGGTACGGGTGATTCCTTTCTCTTCAGCCATGAGGGCTACTCGCTCATCGTTGAGATAGCATTTCACCGTGATGCCATAACGCAGGCATGCCGCCTTTCGGATGCCGCTTGCCGCCATGGTCACGTCGGTGACGATAGTGTGGATGCGTCCACTCTGTATGGCATTGAAAAGAGTCGGCACGGCGTCGGAATCGGCATAGAGCAGATGCTCCATCTCGAAATCGGCTGTAGTGTGGATGGCATGAAGCATGGGCCATAAGAGGGACAGAGGAATGTCGGGATGGGTGAGTTCACTGCGGATGGTGCGGAAACTCTCCATCATGATACCTTGCCCTTTGTTTTTCGCTTCTGCATCGATGGCTTCACGGTAATAACCTCTGGGAGTGATGAAGGTGTGGTTCCATTCGTAACTCTGAGAGTTGCCGATGATGACGACAGTGAACATATCCACATCATCTGGATTGAAGGATTGCAAGGTGGTCAGTGTGACTTGTTGCCCGTCTCTGCCAGCATGGCGTACATATCCCACGGGGGTCTGTCCGCTTCGTGTTTTTAGGAAAATCTCCTTGAGTCGATGCAGTTGCCAGTAACGTCCGTTGCTTTTGGGATTATAGATGGCGGTGACAAAGTCGGCTTCAGCGGATGCTTGGATTCTCCGCTCTATTTTCGACCATGGGGTCATGAGGTCGGAAAGAGAAATGACGCAGAAATCGTGACCGATAGGCGCTCCCAGTAGTGAAGCGGCTTTCTGGAAGGCACTGATGCCAGGATGGGTGATGACCTCCACATCGCTGCCTCGCTCACGCTTCATCTCATAGATGAGCGGTGCCATGCCGTAAATACCGGCATCACCACTGCTGATGACCACCACCGCTTTGCCATCCTCTGCGTAATCGAACGCTTGCTGGGCGCGGTCGCGCTCTTTCTTCATGCCTGTGTCGATACACTGGCAGGTGGAGGGAACGTAAGGCTCGATGAACTGGAAATAGTATTTATAGCCCACTACCACATCGGCCTGTCGCACGGCGGCGATGACTGCAGGGGTGATGTCGTCGGCACTGCCCGGTCCTATTCCTACGATGGTGATTTTTTTGTTGCTCATGTTGGTGGTGTGTTTTCTTTTGCGAAGATACAAAAAACTCCTGAAACAGACGCGCCTGTTCTAAGGAAAAAAGTGGCAGGGCACATTCAATGATTCGCAAGGCCCTGCCACATTCTTTTTTCTACTCTACAAAAAGTAGTACGTATTACTCCTCAGGATTCTTGGAGTGGTAGTAGTCGAGAGGTTCGCCGTTGATGGCGTCCTTGGTGTGGTTCATCCAAATCTGACGAACATCCTTCACCTCGAGCAGACCCTTCACAATCTGCGTGTTGTCGTTGCACTCATAGCCCATATGAGAGAAGTACATCTTCCAAGAGGTGTCTTCCACTTCGCCTTCCTCATTGGCCTCGAAACCATTGTCCCAAGCGTCGTCATCGCCTGACATGTCGTTGTGGGCATGGTCACCGGCGATGGACATCAGCGGATGGCAATATACCTTGCCGCTAGTGAAACCTGCAGCTTGCATACGCTCCAGAACGTTAGTCTTAAAGTTCTCTGCCATGTCAACTGTACCTACGAAATAGTGTGGGTTGATGGCTTGAAGTGCTTCCTCAAGTTGAGTGTAGCGGATGTTGGCCTTGTAGGTGTCGTAGGAGTCGGGGTTGCCGTGTCCCATGAAAGTGAAGATGTTGTCCTTGGCATAGCTTGAGAAGTTCTTGTCGAGGGCCTTGGCTACGGCATCCACGTCCTTCTCTGCATCTTGGAGAAGAGGCACACCGAGTTTGATGGTCACCTTGGACAGATAATCATCGTCGATGTCACCGTCGGAGTTGTTGGAGAAGTCTTTGATGTAGTTGATCACGCGGGTGTATTCCTCACCAGGTATCACTTGGAGCGACTGCACCACAATCTCGCTGTACTTCACTTTGGCGAAAGCCTTCAGCCAGTAGTAAGGAGCGTAGAAGTTGCGGGGAGCGACATTCTCACCTGCAGCGGCACGGTTGATGCAAATGGCAGAAGAGAAAGAGAGATAGACATCGTAGCCAGGGAAGCTGGTCTTGTAAGCAGCCACGGTCTCGTCGAAAGCGTCGTAAGCTTGCTGCCATGTGGAACCGAAAGCAACGAGGAGGATGACCTTGTTGTTCTTCTTGCTGTTCTGAACGGTGCTGTTCACTGCATTCTGATAACGAATCACATTGGCTTCTTCGTCATCATCGTCGCTACAGGCTGTGAAGCAAACTGTAGCCATGATTGCCATCATGGCAATCATCAAAAACTTAATTTTCTTCATAATTTGATGAATTTAATGAATGATTAAACTTGGTGCTTGTTTTCTTTCCTTGTGAGAAACGGATGCTGAAGGAGGCGAAGATGGTGGTACCTGGTGTAGTCGTGCCAAGGTGCAATCCATGATAAGTGCGGTCGACGTAGTTGAAAATATTGTCGATACCTGCCTCCAGACGATAGGTCAGTTTCTTGCTGCCTGTGAAGTCGTGTGTGGTGGTCAACTTCCAGATGTTGTAGCCTTTACCGTTGCCGTTCAGCTGATAATAGCGTTTGGTGGACATCTTGCCGTAGATGCCTACCCCCAGACGGTAGGTAGGACTGAACTCATGGTCCCAGGTAGCGAAGATGTTGCCTTTGTGGTGAGCCATACCGTCGATAATCACTTTCTTCATCACCTCGTGGTTGGTGTCGTAGGTGTTGGCCTCGGTGTCAAGGTAACTGTAGCCCAGACCGAAATGGAATTCTTTCAGCGTGTAACGGACGGACACATCCGCACCGTAGGTCTTGGCGGTTTCCAGGTTCTTGTATTGGCGTGTCTTGATGGGCTGGTACTGCAGGTAGAGGTCTTCAGGTGCCTGATAGTTCGGGATGGTGACGAGGGCTATCATGTCTTTCACATCGTTGAAATATCCCGTCAGACTGAACGACAAACCATGATGGGTGTATTCCACCCCCGCACTGTAGTAGTTGCTCTTCTGAGGTGTCAGGTCGGTGTTGCCTAAGTATAGGTAGGTGCCGCTCATCTGGCGCACGTAGCGGTAGTGGAGTTCTTTGGTGGTAGGAGTCTTGAAACCTTGGCTCCAAGTGGCTCTGGCTCGCCATGCCTCTCCGATACTGTACATGGCTGACACCTTTGGGGTAAGTCTGAATCCGAATTGCTCGTTGCGGTTGAGACGGAGGCCTGCTGTGATATTGAGGTTGCGGACACCGCTCCACTCGTCTTGCAGGTATAAGGCTCCAGTGTTGTCTGTGGCTTTTCCTCCAGCCACACGCAGAGGCGCTTTCAGCCAGTCGTAACGCCATTCCAACCCAGCACTGAGGCGGTTGGCGTATGGGAGAACGAACACCCCTTTGAGGTGTGCCATTGTTCTCTGTTGGTCGCTTTGCAGTTGGTCCTGACCAGGGAAGTAGGGGAAATAGTTGGTGAACACACCGTTGATGTGTCCGTCGGTCAGGGTGGTGTCGGTGAAGTGGTAGTAGTAGGCATGGCGGTTCCAGTCCACATCGAGTGTCAGCACATCCGACGTGTTTAGTTTCCATTTACCACCCACGGCTGCCGATGCGTTCTTGTACTCAAAGTCGTAGGTGGTGACGTCGGTGGAGGCATATTTGCCGCAAGGACGGTAGATGTGCTTCCAATACCAACTGCCCTCGGCATAGAGTTCCATGTCTTTGTTGACCGTGTATGTCAGCCGTTCAGCGATTTGGTAGTTCGTGTAGCGGTTGACGGTCTTGTTCCTTGAGTCGGTGATGAGAAACTCCGTCTGGGACGGCGCTTCGACCGACGTGTTCTGCCAACCGTCGGTGTGCTGGAGTTGGAAGTTGGTGTAACTGCTCCAACGGCCCCAGTTCAAACCGATGCCGTTGTGCTGGCGAAGGTCACCGTAACTGCCGCCACGCGTGGTGTTCTCCAAGAAGATGCCTTCTTGGTGGTGCTTCTTGGTGATGATATTCACCACACCAGCTATGGCATCACTGCCATACAGTGCCGAAGACGCGCCTTTCACAATCTCTATTTTCTCGATGTTGTGGGGGTCGATGAGACCGAGGTCATTCTCCCCTCCCACATCTCCATGAATGCGCTTGCCGTCGATGAGGATGAGGATATAGTTGTTGCCCAGACCATTCATCTGCATCTGACTGCCCATGTCGCCTTCGTTGAAGTCGAAGGAACTGGTCAGCATACCCAACATCTCCTCCACGCTCTTGCCAGAGAAACTCTTCAACTGCCTGCCCGAGATAACCTCGGTCTGCACAGGGGCGTTCTTGAGCGTGTGTTCGGTGCCGGTGCCTGTCACAACCACTTCCTCCAGGCGCCGTTCTTTGTCAACGCCCTCTGTCGGAGGGTTGCCCGTCTGTGCGTGGCCAGTTTGGCTGAACATGGTGCTCATGCCGAGCAACAGCCAAAAGGTGATATGTTTGCTGATGGGTCTCATTATTCCTCTAATATGCTATTTTTTAACCAAATGCTTATCGTATGATTATATATTTATATATAATTATATACATTAATCCTTAAATAGTACCTTCAGACTGATGTATGCTGTGCGTCCTGGATTCAGTGTGGCGTAGTTGCTGTTGTAGGGGCGGTCGTCTGTCCAATCGAACAGGTTTTCCACACCTACGCCAGGCTCCAATATGAATTTTTTCATACTGATGGTATGGCGGGTGTTCAGGTCCCAGATGTTGTAGTGGGGGGCATAACCGTAGGTCTCGGAATAACGGCGGCTGTAGATGCGTCCGTTGAGTGCGGCGTTGAGTGAGTATTTGCCCCAACTGCGTGCCCATTGCAGTCCAACCGTCCATGAGTTCTTGATGGTCTTGTCGAGCGGTTGGTCGGTGTCTTTGTCTTTGGCGTCAAGGTAA
>Ga0310697_10000602_pt1 | contig 46876 bp, 10 predicted proteins | sample 172DNAGHGlowgp2_FD_203883 | JGI IMG/M metagenome (GOLD analysis project Ga0310697, IMG submission 203883) | Sheep rumen microbial communities from Palmerston North, Manawatu-Wanganui, New Zealand - 1728 DNA GHGlow gp2 (v2) (version 2) | ecosystem: Host-associated > Mammals > Digestive system >...
GCCCTTGAAGGCGGGGTCGCCCTCGCGGAGTTCGTTGCTGGAGGTGAGGAACTGCACGGTGAAGAACTCGGTGGCGCTGGTGGCACTGTTCTTGGGGGCCTGCAGGGTGGTGCTGGGGGCGGGGGTTGCGGGCTTGGGGGCCTCGACGGGGGTCTTAGCCGGGGTCTCGGCGGGAGACGCAGCACGCTGCGTCTCTACAGCGGGGGCGGCGGGGGCGGGTTTGGGTTTGGTTTCAGTTTGCGGCTCCGGGGCTATCTGCATGCGGGGGGCAAGGTCGCGCGTGGGCACGGGGCGCTCGGTGTCGGCGCTGAGAACGATGATGGCCGTGTCGGGGGCGGGGGCTTTGGCGGGGGCTTTGGCGGGGGCCGGTTTTTCCGGGGATTCCGGTTTTTCCGGAGATTCCGGAAGTTCCGGTTTTTCCGGTTTTTCCGGAGCTGCCGTTTTTTCCTGTTTGGGGTTGGTGTAGCCGGGGAGGTCAATCTTGGGGTTGGCAATCTTGTTGGTGCCTTCCTCGGTGGCTTTGAAGGTCATGAAGGCATTGAAGAGCGAGATGGCAATCTTGGCCTGGCCCTCGTCGCTGATCATGAAGGCCTCCTCGGAGGGGTTGCTGATGAAGCCCACCTCGGTGAGCACCGAGGGGCAGGTGGTCTTGTAGAGCACGAACAGCTCGGCCTGCTTCACACCGCGGTTGATGGTCTTGAGGTTCTGCTTGTACTGGTTCTGGATGGCCTGGGCCAGGTTGAGGCTCTTTTCGATGAAAGAGTTCTGGAACATGGCCAGCATGACGAAGCTCTCGGGAGCGTTGGGGTCGAAGCCCTTGTAGGCGTCGTTGCTCTTGTAGTCGGACTCCAGGAGGATGTCGGCGTTCTCCTTCTTGGCCACCTCGAGGTTGGCACGGCTCTCGGAGAGACCCATCACGAAGGTCTCGACGCCCGAGGGGGCGGCGGTGGGGTGCGAGTTGGCGTGGATGGAGATGAAGAGGTCGGCTTTGTTGCGATTGGCGATATGGGCACGCTCGGCGAGGGAGATGTCGACGTCGGTGGTGCGGGTGTAGATGACCTTCACGTCGGGGTAATTGTCGGCAATAAGCTTGCCGAACTTCTTGGCGATGGCCAGGGTGATGTGCTTCTCCTGGGTGCGACCGCCCTGGGCTCCGGGTTTGGCTCCGCCGTGACCCGGATCGATGACCACTGTACGCACCTTATACGTGTCTTTTTTTTGTGAAAAAGCAGGTGCCCAACAGAGGGCCAAAGCGACAAAAAGGGTTAATAAGCGTTTCATTTTCAGTTCAATAATTTTCTGTTTTTTGATTTGGATAAATAATCTTATCTTTGCAAATCGAAAATGCAAAGATACGAAGATATTTTGAATGTTCAAAATAATGTTTTAAAAGAGGCTTGAAAGAGGCAAAAAACATAGCAAAAAAGGTGGTGCTGGCAGCGATGGCGATGCTGTCCGCGGCCGGTATTTCCGAGGCGTCGGCACAGCAGGACATCGACACGCTGATGCGGGTGTCGAGGAACGCCGTGGACAAGGTCATCAAGTACAAGGCCAAAGACTCTGTGGCCATGGACCTTACGGCACGGCGCGCCTACCTGTACAGCGACGGCACCATCGACTACGACAGCATGCTGCTCATGGCCGACCGCGTGGAGGTGGACTTCGACCGCCACACCCTCCATGCCCACGGCACCGCCGACACGGCGGGCAACGTCGTGGGACGCCCCTTCTTCAAGCAGGACGGCACCGACTACCACGCCGACACCATCACCTTCAACTACGACACCAAGAAGGGCATCATCCAGGGCGTCATCACCCAGGAGGGCGACGGTTTCCTGCACGGCCAGAAGGTGAAGAAGATCAACGACTCGGTGATGTACCTCAGCGGCGGCAGCTACACCACCTGCAACTACGCCCATCCCCACTTCGCGCTGAACTTCACCAAGAGCAAGCTCATAGCCGGCGACAAGATAGTGACCGGCCCGGCCTGGCTCTCCATCGAGGACGTGCCCACGCCCGTGGCGTTGCCCTTCGCCTTCTTCCCCATCACCCACTCGCGCACCTCGGGCGTGCTCATACCCTCCTACGGATGGCAGAACTACCGCGGATACTACCTGCGCGACGGCGGCTACTACTTCGCCCTGGGCGACAACTGGGACCTCGCGCTCCTGGGCGACATATACACCAACCTCAGCTGGGCCCTCGAGGCCAAGAGCAACTACTACAAGCGCTACAAGTACAAAGGAGCCTTCGACGCCCGCTATGGCATCACCTACGAGGGTATACGCGGCGACAGCAACTCCTTCAACGAATACACAGACTTCAAGATTACCTGGACCCACGACCAGGACTCCAAGGCCAACCCCAACAGCCGCTTCTCGGCCAACGTCAACCTGCAGAGCCGCAACTACAACAAGAACACCTCCAACCGCAACGACTACTTCAATTCCACCACCACATCGTCCATCAGCTACACCACCAAGCTGGGTTCCTACCTCAACCTGGCCCTTTCGGCCCGCGAGAGCTACAACGTGCAGACCGGCGTGATGAACATCAAGCTGCCCAGCATCTCCCTCTCGTCCATCACCATCTACCCCCTGCGGCGCGCCAACCCCGTGGGCGGCTACCGCTGGTGGGAGAACATCTCGCTGAGCTATGTGTTGAACGCCGAGAACAACATCACCGCCGCCGACAGCCAACTCTTCAGCCGCCAGACCCTCGACGCCATGCAGTACGGCATACAGCACAGCATCCCTCTGTCGAGCAGCTTGAAGGTGCTGAAGTTCTTCAACTGGACCAACTCGCTGACCTACAACGAGCGCTGGCACTGGAGTACCATCGACAAGAGCTACGACAACGCCACCGGCACGGTGACCACGGACACCCTCTTCGGCTTCCGCGCCAACCGCGACTTCAACTTCAGCTCCTCGCTCACCACACGCATCTACGGCATGTTCCAGTACAAATACGGCCCGCTGAAAGCCCTGCGCCACGTCATCAACCCCTCGGTGTCGTTCAGCTACCACCCCGACTTCGGGGCCGAGCGCTTCGGCTGGTGGAAACAGTACACCGACACCTCGGGCTACGTGCACCGCTACTCCATCTTCCAGAACAGCCTCTACGGCGGCCCGCCCGACGGCCAGAGCGGCAGCCTGCGCTTCTCCATAGGCAACAACCTCGAGGCCAAATGGCAGAACCCCTTCGACACCACCGCCGAGGTGAAGAAGATACCCCTCATCGAGAACCTGACGCTCTCCATGAGCTACGACTTCGCCAAGGACTCGCTCAACCTCTCCCCCCTCTCGGTCAGCGGCCGCACCACCCTCTTCCGCACCCTGGTGCTGAACTACAGCGGCTCCTTCAGTCCCTACGTCATCGACAGCGCCGGACGCCTGCACAACGAGTTCCTCTGGGAGAAGGAGCGCCGTCTCTTCCGCGCCGACAACTCCACCTGGAGCGCACAGCTCTCCTTCAGCCTGAACAACAACACCTTCAAGAAGGAAGGCTCCTCCCCCACCCCCAACCAGGGCCACCCCACAGCGGCCATCCTGCAGACCCCCTACAACTACAACCCCGTGCTGATGACGGGCGGATATGTGGACTTCTCGGTGCCGTGGAACCTCAGCATCAGCTACACCTTCAGCTACGTGAACACCTTCGTGGCCAGCCTGATGGACATGCAGAGCCAGACCATACAGAGCATCAACCTCTCGGGCAACGTGAGCCTGACCAAGAACTGGCGCATCGCCATGACTACGGGCTACGACTTCGTCAACAAGGGCATGTCCTACACCACCGTGGACATCTACCGCGACCTGCACTGCTGGGAGATGCGCTTCAGCTGGGTGCCCTTCGGCTACTACCAGAGCTGGTTCTTCCAGATCAACATCAAGGCCGACGCCCTGCACGACGTGAAGTACGAGAAGCGCCAGAGCTATCAGGAGAACAACGGATACTATAGCTACTAGAAAAACTAGAATCTCTAGAAAATCTAGAATTTCTAGAATTTCTAGAATTTCTAGAAAAAAAAAAGAAACCAAACAAACAAACAAAATGGAAACCAACAAACTCTACCATTCCATCGGCGAGGTTGCCGAGATGCTGGGCGAAGCGCCGTCGGTGCTGCGCTTCTGGGAAACGGAGTTCGACTGCATACGCCCGGTGAAGAACCGTCGCGGCAGCCGCAGCTACACCGAACACGACATCGACCTGCTGCGCCGCATCAAATACCTCACGCGCGACTGCGGCTATACCCTCGAAGGTGCCCGCGAGCAGATGCGCCAGCGCCCTCTGGAAGACCCCAAGATGGAACTCGTCAAACAGCTGCAGGAGGTGCGCGGTTTCCTCGTAGAGCTCAAAGAGACTCTCTGATTATTGGTTCAGCACTGGATAGGTGGAACCGCTGCGCAAAAGCCAAGAATCGCGAGAGACCAGCGGGGTGGGAAGGCCAGTCCCATCGTTAAGAATATTCACGAGGGCACCTGTGGTGCTCGAGGAGGCAGCCGTATTGGCCTCCGTGACCAGCGTGATGCCCGTCTGCGAATTGTCGACAAGATAGCAATGCACGAAAGCAGCGGTGAGGGCGGAGCCCGTGAGCGTGGTGGTGCCGTAGAAGTTGTTCGTCTGCGACTGGTAGGAGTAGCTGTTGACGACCGTGCCGCCGGTGACACTGGCCACTACACCGGCAAGGACGGTGCTCTGGGCGGTGCCTGTGATGCTGCTGCGGTGCACGAAGCTGTTATCGATGCTGCCGCTGCTGAGGTATGCCACGAGGCCCGCGGCAACGTTGTCGCCACGCAGCTGGGCAGTGTCGGCGTCGACATAGCAGTTGATGACCGTGCCGCCACTGACGGTGTGCGCTATGCCGGCCGCCGAGGCGGCGAGGATGGAACCCTCGAAGCGGCATCTGTTAATCTTGTTGTTCGTTAGGTCATGCACGATGCCTCCCGCAGTGCCGCTGGTGGTGATGACGGCCGTGGAGCTATAGTAGCAACGCTCGATAAAGCCAGTTGTATTGTTCTCATAGACGATGCCGCCCCAGTTGGAGGATCCCGAGGTGATGCGCGAGGCGAAATAGCAGTCGGTGACGGTGCCGGTGTTGCTATGCACGATGCCACCCACTGTGGCGGCGGCAGGCACCGCCAGCGTATTGACGAAGCAACCCGTGACCGTGCCCTCGTTCTGGAGGCATACACCGCCCACGGCATTGCCGACGGCCGAGAGCGAGCCGTCGCAGTGGCAACCCTCTACAACGCCTGTCGACCTGTTGCGCACGACGATGCCGGCAAGGCCGGAGGTGGTGGCGACAACATTCGATGTCGAGGAGAGGACACAATTCTTAAGCGTGCCGTAGTTCTCCACACAGAAAGGCGAGAAATTGCCGACACCCGCGTAGGAAAGGGAGGGCGATTTGACAGTGATGCCCTCCACCACGCCGGCGGCCTTGATGCTGGCAAAAAGCGGATAGGAGCTGTTGTTGGTGATGCCGGGGAGATTCGACACACTGTTGGAAGCATCCGTCATGTGGCCTACAAAGTTACTGATGCCGGTGGTCCAGTTGGAGTTCGTCAGCGCGATGTCGGTACGCATGATGCGGATATAGGTGTGACCCGTGATGGGGCGGCCGTTGATGGTGCGGGGAGTACCCACGGCCGTGTCGGCGTTGTAGCAGTTGCGCAGGTAGATGAGGTCGGTGGCGGTGTAGATTTTGAAGGGGCGCTCCTTGGTGCCGTTGCCCACAAGGTATTGCGAGGCGCTGACGGAAGGCGTCCAGCTGTCGATGCCCAAGGCACGCATGTATGCGATGCCGGTGCGGCGCACGGGGACGGAGGTGATGTTCTTGGTACAGGTCTCGCCACCCTTGGTCTCAAGGGTGACGCTGAGGGCATATCTGGTGGTGACGTCACTGTTGCCCAAGGCGGGGAGCACCAGATAGAAGGAGAGGATGGAGTCGAAGTCGCGGCCGTCCTCGCCACAGTCGAGGGTGATGGTGTGGTTGGAGCTGTTGTTGGTGGCCGCAAGGTAGGGCTGGGCCGTGTAGAGGCCCTGCACGTTGAACAGGCCGCAGAGCTGCTTGTCAGCCGAGGTAACCGTCACCCGCCGTATCTTCTTGTCGTTGGAACCTGTGGCGTCGTAGAACTGCAGGCGCACGATGCCCGCCAGGGAGTGGAAGTTGAGGTTGTAGGCCACGCTGCCGGGCTCGTCGTCCCAGTGGCCGTCGTAAAGGGCCACCATGGGGTAGATATTCCTGTTGAAGGTGTGGTCGCCGTCATGGCCACCGGCCGACGACGTGCGGAACGGCTGCACGGAAGGCAAATCTATCTGCGCCGAGAAGCCCGTCGAATTGCCGGCGCCGCCAGCCTTGCTGATGACATTGTTCTCGCTGTAGGGGAAGAGGCCGACAAAGTATTTCGAGTCCCACGGCAGCTCGGAGATGAAGGTGCCGTTGAAGTCGGGATAGTTGGGGCCACCGGTGTTGGTGAGGGTGGCAACCACCTGACTGGTGGACTGGTCGGAGGCGATGCTGATGTTGTCGCCCAGTTCCCAATAGATCCACTGCTCGTCGACAAGGTGGACCTTGGCGGCGGGGTCGTCGGTGCTCAGGTTCTCGATGGAGGCGTTGAAAGTGAATGAGCCGTTGCCTTCTTTCTCCTTCTCGCAGGCGGAGAAGCCCACCATGGCGAGCACAAAGGCGATGGTTGTAAATGCTTTTCTCTTCATGACAATCCGTTTGCGTATGACTACTCCCATAATCCGGTCTCCCATTCGCCACTGGCGTCGGTGTATTCGCTCACCTCCTCGCTGGCACGGAGGGTCGAGCCGTCGTTGCCCTCGATGAGCGCATAGTCGGTATGCAATGCCACGGTGTTGGCATAGCCCTCTTCAGGACTATAGGCATAAGCCTCCAACAGGGGTTTCAGATAGGGTTTCTTCATCGCTTGATAACTTTCTGAATTGTGATACGGTTGGGTGTATGGACACGGATATAATAGATACCCGAAGGATAGTAGCTGAGGTCGAGGGTGACATGCGAAGCGTCGTAGGTGTCGCGGTTCTGCAGCACACGGCCTTCGTTGTCGTAGATTTCGACGTGCGACATCTGTTCGGCCTCGACGTTGACAGTGTTGACGGTGGGGTTCGGGTAGACCTTGACCTCGGTCGTCTCGCTGACCTCGACGATGTCCTCGGTGGAGCCGTCGGAGTGGAAGGTGAGGGTGAGGGTGACGACGCTGTCGCAGCCGAAGGCGGTCTGGAGGGTGTCGGAGAGGACGAGGGAGGCATAGCCGGCGCTGTCGAGGGAACGGCGCAGGAGCAGGGACTCGGTGGCGGAGACAAAGAAGCCGTAGCCGCTGTAGTCCTCGCCCAGGAGGGCGGTGTCGCTCAGCTGGGTGCTGGTGGCATGGTGGAGGCGGATGAGGGTGACGAGGGTGCTGTCGACCATCTCCACAGAGTCGATGAACTGCACCGTGAAGGAGGAGTCGTGGGTGTAGCTCACACCGTTGATCACCACCTCCTCGCAGCCGTGGATGGTCTGGGTGCCCTGCACGGGAATGATGTCGGGCTCGCCGAAGATGGGATAGCCGTGGTTGGTGGCCAGGAGGTCGCTGCGCCACGTGTTGTAGCGCCCGCCTTGGGCGTTCTGCTCACGCACCCACTTGTTGAGCACGCGCGTGAGGTTGTTGATACCGTAGACATTGTGGTCGATGAGCACATGGTTGCCGCTGCCCTCGAAGGAGGCCACATCCGTCAGCGTGGCATTGCCGCTGGTGCTGCCCACGGCTTGTTTGGCGTCGCCGCTGGCATAGTAGTTCTTGGCGGCTTCGGCATTGTTGTCGAGGTCCGCCGCCACGCCGCCATCGGCAGCACTGCCGACGACCTGGCCGTAGACATAGTTGTTCTCGATAACGGTGTTGTCGGCATAGCCCACCAGACCGCCCACGCGGTTGGCGTTGCCGCTGCTCTCCATACGCACATAGTTGTTCATGATGCGCGAGGGGGTGCCGGCGCTCTTGCGACGGAGGGAGAAGAGACCCGCAGGACGCACCTCCTCACCCGTGCTCTTGCCCACCAGGCCGCCGACATAGACGCCGCTCATGCGGCTGTCGTTGCGCACCACGTTGTTGCTCATCGTATCCACGGTTCCTTCGCCCGTGATGCCGCCGCTGTAGACGGCGTCGCCCACATACTTGGCCCAGGAGTTCGAATTGGTGATGTTGTCGTGATCCGACTTGCCCACGAAGCCGCCGCTGGCATAGCGCGTGGAGAGGATGGAGGTGGTGTTCTTGCCTTCATCGCTGGTGGTGACGCCTACGTTGTCGTAGCGTGTGTACTCCGACACACCGGCGAGGGCTCCCACATACTGGCCGCCACGGACGAAGACGCCCTTCAGCTCGATGCTGCTCACCTTGGCGGTGTCGAGGTAGCCGAAGAAGCCTACATTCGGACGGTCGGGCTCGTCGACGATGATGTTCTGGATGGCCACACGGTTGCCACTGGTGAGGCGCGCGGTGTCGTCCACACTCTCGCTGACGCCTATGAGGCGGCCGCGGAAGCCGTACTGCGACGACCCCACGGGGAACCAGCGGTAGTCCTTCATGTCATAGGGCGTGTTCTGGGCATCCTTCCGGTGGATGAACACCTTGTTGAAGTAGAAGGGACGCACCTGCTGGCCGTTCAAGCCGTTGACCACGCTGATGAACCACGCCAGGCCGTTCTCGTTGTAGATGTGCACATCGCCGTTGTAGGTGGTGACGAAGGCCGCATCAGTGCTCGTCGTGCCGCCGGGCAGCGTATAGCTGTCCACCGTGGGACGGCTGGTATAGATGGTCGAACTGGCAAGGGCCGCGCCACCAAGGGCAGCGGTGTTGATATGGTTGTGCCAATATTCATTAGGCCCATAGTAGGCGATGACCGTGGAGCTCTGCGGCGGCACCACATAGGTGATGGGGTTCTCGTAGAAGGGGTTGATGTCCCACATGATGAAGCGCGCTCCCGACTGGGGTGTCGACGGCGAGGTCCTGGGGTTCGTCTTGAGCCTGATCTTGTCGCCTTCGCAGAAGATGACGCCCGACAACTCGTTGTCGCTCTCGCCCTCGATGTCGCGGTACACGACCAGGTCGTTGTTGTCGCCTGTCACCACAGCCGTGATGGTGCCCTCCGAGCGGTCGGCCCACACCTTGGGTGTAATCTGGATGGCCTGGTAGTAGCGGTCACCCACGGCGGTGACGCGGTTTCCCGCGACGGCGGAGGCCGTGTCGGTCCATCCGTTGTTAGGCTCCCACTTGCTGTGCCCACCCAGGACGTTCACCAGGTGCAGCTTCAACTCAATGTCTTTCGTCAGGGAGCAGACGCCGGTGTTGTCGACGGCTGTCACCGTGAGGCCGAGCTTCTTGGTGGCGCCGTTGCTGCGGCCCATGGCGATGGGCGGCATGGCGAGGGTGTCGACCACCGAGGCCATATAGTAGCTCGTGTCGCCGTTCTTCAGGGCGTTCTGCACCACGTTGTTGGAATAGGTCGAGGTGTGCTTCTCGTCGGCCAAGCCCAGCGTGTCGTTCCAGTCCCAGGTGAAGGTGTAGGGCAGGAAGCCGCCCTGCAGGCGGTAGAGCACCGCATCGACACCCGTGGGGCAGGTGGCTGTAGCCATATAGTCGTAGCTGAGGACGTTCTGACCCTGATAGTAGCCCGTGCCGTCAGCCTTGGCCAGCAGGTCGCCAGTCGTCGTCTGGTGGCGGAAGGTGGCGCAGCGCAGCAGGTAGATGTAGCTGTTGTTGACCTTGGCGCTGTAGAAGACATTTTCTCCGTCGTCGGAGGTGATGTTTTGGTTGTCAATGGCAGCCATACGGAGAATAGTGGGATTGGAACTTCTGTTGACGGCTATACGGATAGTGTCGCGGTCATAATGTTCGTTGAGAATGCCGGGGAACCACTTGCGAACACCGATACTGGTGTTTTTGCCCAAGACGCCCGTGAGGGTGATGACATCAGTCTTGTTGTCGTTGAGATCCTCATAGAGGGTAGCGGCATCGCCGGTTACACCGTCGGGTGCAGTCTTCTGCGTACGGGTGAGGAAGACATTGGCCTTCTGGGCCGAAGCAAACTTGGTCTCATCAAGTGCCCAACGGTCTGCCACGTCGTCGCCGTCAATATCCAAAGGTGTCCACCAGTTGTCGGCAGAGTTCCAACTGCCAGCCGAAGCCGCAGAAACCAGGTAGTTCTTCTGCACCACGACGCCCGTGCCACTTCCTGACTCCGGCAGCACCACACTGCCACCATCGACATAGATGGCACCGTTCATGGGCTTAGTGGCGGGGTCGCCACTGAGGGTGGAGGAAAGGTTGTAGTGGAAATCAACATTACCCTTCATCGAGAGCACACCGCCGTTGGTAACGCTGACAGCACCATAGTACTGCGGGTCGGAGCCACTATAGGTATTCCAATTATGGCGTACACTAGTACCCGTGCGGAGGTCCACCTCGCCACCGTTGATTAGGAGGATGGGGGCCACGGCGCGGTTGGTGTCGGGAACAGTGGTATTGGCCAATGAGGGAGAGTCGTTCTTGATGTGAGCACCCGCGCTGCCATGGAACGTGATATGTTGCGCAAAGAAGGTGGCAGAATTACTCACATTAATCATGGGTCCACGGTAGACACCCGACTCGCCGGGCAACTCGTGGTGATGACCCTCGTAGCGTATCACCTGTATCGGTGAGCCGTCACGGCCTTGAATGTTGGTGTGACCATTGTTAATGTCCACCTCGTCAATGATAGCAATGACATCGCCCTCCTGATAGACTTTGGTGCTCAACGCATGCTGGAACGACTGCACATACATGTTCGGGCTCTTGCCCACCCGAGCCGCCGCTGCATCAGGGTCGCTGCTGAGGAGGCTTGTGTATTCGCTGTTGCTGCTGTATGGACGCACCGTATAGGTGCCGCGATGCACCTCGTTGGCTGTAGCCAGATAGATGGTGTCGCCGTAATCGCGAGTCTTGACGTAGACAGTAACCTTGAAGGGGGTACTCACCGGCGTAGCGCCAAGGGTAACGGCGTTCATCTGCAGTTCCACCTTACCCACATAGCCATTGAGGTCGACGTCATCATAGACGCGAGTGCCGTCGAAGCCTAGGGTAATGTCGATGGTTTGAGTACCACGGGCATCATGCGTGCCCACAAAGATGCCCTTGTTGCCGTTGTCCTCGCTGCGGAGGTCCACCGCTGTGGAGGCTTCTGCCGTGATGGCGGCAGCTTTCAGCGCCCCATCGGGGTCGTAGCTATGCGCCAGATTGTAGATATTGATGGGGTCATCCACCTTGCTGGCCCAGCCAACGGCATCGCTGACCTCGCCGCTCTCGTCAGTAGGCTGGAAGGTGAGGGTGAAATGCGAATGCTTATCGGCATCCTCATCCACGACATGGCTCTCCACGTCCACCATCTTGAAGAGATCCTTGCTCATGTTGTCGCTTCCATCCCCATCGGTAGGCACCCAGCGTACCGACGTGATGTAGATGTCGCGGTTCTCATCAAGCGTCATCGGGAGGTATATCTTGCGCTTGAAGGTGTTGCTGGTACCACCGTTATACATGGCCAGCACCTTCTCTTCGATGTCGCGGAAGTCGCTGATGATGGTGGAGATGTAGACCTTCACTTTAATCGGGCCCACCAGGTTTGCGCTGGCATCGTACTCGTTGAGGGTGAATTCCACCGTGCCCAGGAAGGTGGAGGTGAAGCTGGGATCATAGGTGAGCATGAAGTTCATGACCGGCATAACACGGTCGCCCGATTCCACCATGGGCGAGGCATAGGTGCCCAAGGTATTCACATGTTCGTTGCCCGAAATCACCATATTGCTGTTGGCCGGCGTGGGGTTGAAAGTGTTTACACCGTCGCCTACGGGCACACCGGTAGGCATAGTGGAGGTGAAGTTGTCGCCAGGCACCATCACCAGTCCAAAGGTGTTGGTGGGATTGTCGATAATCTCATTCACACTCAGTGGCATACCGCCGACGCCCAGACTAGACTGGTACCATGAGCCCTGTCCGTTGACATTGGTACTGGATTCATAGTCCGTAGCCAGAGTTGCCAGCGATGTCGATGAATACCAGGCAGAGTCGATGAGTGTCATCGAGGAGTTCTCGCCTGTGAGGATGATGCCTTTCGAACCATCGAGGGTGTAGTAGTGACCCGTCGACGTAGGCGGCAATTCAATGGAGGCCGTAGCCACAGCGAGGTCGAGGTTACGCGGACTCACGCCAAGGATGGTATTGGCATCCTTCTCGGGAAGCTTGGTGGGGTCGGAGTGGGCCAGGATGGTGGTCTCACGCAAACGTTCGCCGGTGCCGACCTTCCACTCGCGGTAGTTCAGGTAACCCAACGAGGGATTAAGATAATTGGTGTAGGGCAACTCGGCGTCGGCTGAGACATACCCGTCGCCCGTGGAAGTAATCCAAGAGCCGGTAAGCAAACTTCTGTCTTCCGTGTATTGGTTGGTGGCGTCACAGGGCGATACAAATCCACAGAAGCCATCATACATACCATAACTATTAGCCCCATAGGAATAATATCCAGCACCATAGTCTTGGTCCCCTGAATAATATATGGCGGTGGGATAGCCGAGGATTGACGACGTATAGCCCCACGGGGTCATGACATAGCCAAAGCCGAAGACCGATCCATAACTACCTGCGTTCTGGTTATACAGTTTGAAGTCGATACCGTTATTGAGAATCAGCAACGTATGTTGCAATCCTATAGTGGTGGCATCCACCACACTGCTATTGGCGCATTGGTAATTGCTGTTATTGGAGCAGGCATCGGCTCCGCCTGTGTGCTGACGCAGGGTCTGCACCGGCACAAGAACCAGGCTTCCGTTTTCGTCAAGTTCCTCTTCGTAGAATTTCAATTGCCATACATTATCCACCTTGGCGTCGTATTCCGCCACATTGAAGCCACGGAACGCCATGACTTCGCTGATATTGTTGATGGAGTATGGCTCGCTATGGTAGGCCGAGATGGCGTCGGTGGCTCCGGTGTAACGTACAGCGGTGTTGTGCGAGAGGAAATCGGAGGCTCGCTGCACCGACTCGAGTGTGCGCGTGGGGGCGCAAACGTTCTCGTCCATCACGCCGTAGTTACGCAACTCGATGTTGCTGCGCACGTCGCCACCCTTCACCGAGGTGCCGCTACCGAAGAGGCTCTTGGCAATATTCATCTGCGGCTCCGAACTCAGTGGGTCGTTGGCGGTGTTATAGCCTTTGCCGTCGATATACATCATGCTCTCGCCACCGTAGTATCCCAACGTATTGAAGATTGCCGAGCCAGCAGTACCCTCGCCCCAGTCCGAACCGGAATAGACCGAGTGGTTGAGCTGCAGGTCATTCTCCGCCAAGGCATCCACCAGACCATTCTCGACTCCAGGCTTAAATTGCCAGTAGGCACTGTCGGTACCCTTCACCGTGGAACTGTAGGCCACACAACTGTCAATGGCTTCCGTACCTATATTGATATAGGTAGAGCCGTAGATGGTTCCATTGCGGCCACCGCCATAAACGTTGTGGTCAACCGTGCCGCCGGTAATGTTGATAATATTTGTCGGACGCTTGGTGGAATGGGTGGCAGATATCGCATCTTCCACGACCTCCACTGACTCATGGTAGTAGCCGTCGTTGACGTTCTGTGAGCCGCCGTAGAGGGACTCACGGACGTATCCGTCATCCATATTCAGCACCTTCAGGCCATAGACCAACACCTTTCTGTCGCTTGCCGAGCCACGGGCGCCACCGAAGATATTGCTGAAAGTACCGCCGTGGACGTTGGTGATAATATATGAATAGTCGAGAGGGTTGGCATGTGCCGTGGCTGCGGTCAGCGTGGTGTCGGGGATCTTGTGGCCGGTGGCGGGGTCGACATAGTCGCTGCCGTCGCTGTTCTTCACAAAGCAGAAGGTGGTGCCCATCTTGCCGCCGCCGTAGAGGTTGCTGTCCACGGTGCCGTCGTTGAAGGTCACCTCGATATACTGGCTATTGGGCACGCGCAGGTGGTTACTGGCATAGACGCCGCTGGTGTAGGCCGACGCCGCATAGTCGCCGTTGCTGCCGCCGTAGATGTTGTTGAACTTGCCGCTGTTGACGGTGAGCAGGGTCTTGTAGACATTGCCCGTGAAGTCGTTGCCGCCGTAGAGGGAGCGCACGTTGTAGGCGTCGCTGGCCAGGGTGCTGGCGTTGGCGCTGACGGTGACGTGCGAGGTGCCGAAGACATTGCCGCCCCAGCATCCGCCGTAGAGGGCCTCGAGGTTCTGGTTCCACGTGTCGTGGAGGGTGATATGGGTGTTGAAGGCGTCGCCGCCCTTGCCGCCGCCGTAGGCCACGGCGTTGCTGAGCGTGGTGATGTGGCGCAGGTCCACATACGTGGCCTCGCTGATGGTGCCGTAGCGTGTCCCGTCGAAGTCGCGGGCGTTGAGGTCGCTCCACATGCCCTCGCCGCCGCCATAGACGATGCCTTTGAGGGTGGCGTTGCCCGTGCCGTCGCAGCCCACCTGGTCGTTGAGCTCCACATGCGTGGCGCGGCAGTTGGCCATGGAGCCGCCGCCGTAGAGGTCGTTCACCACCGTGCCGCCGTAGAAGTTCACCGACGAGCTGTCCACATTGGGACGCGCGGCCGTGGTGATGAGGCGGCCCGCACTGTCGCTGGGCACCGACCCGAAGGGGTAGACGTTGTACTGGCCGTCGCCGACGAGCGCATAGTCGTAACGGCCGTTGGAGCCGCCGTAGACATGCTTCACCGTGCCGCCACAGATGTCCACGCGCGTATTGCCGCCGATGCTGCCGCTGATGTCGTTGCCGCCGAAGAGGTAGTTGATGCCCGCGGCATTGGTGCCACGCACCTCGACAAACGACATGCCCTCCACATCGCTCCGTCGGCAGCCGCCGAAGAGGGTGTCGAGCACCGTGACGTCCTTGCTGTTCACCACCACATGGGTGGAGACGCCCGTCACCTCGTTGCCGCAGATGTCGGTGAAGGTCTGCCCGGCCGTCATATTGCCGTCGTTCGAGCCGCCGAAGACGGTGTTCACCGTCCCTTTCACCAGCCGCACCTCGGGCACGATGCTCATGTCCTCGAAGTTGTTGCCGCCGAAGATGGTGTGCACCGTGTGCACATCGCTGGCGGTGTTGTTGAGCAGCACCGTCACGTCTCTTTCCACGCCCACACCGTTGCCGCCGCCGAAGACGGTGTCAATCTGTCCGCCGCTGGTGTTGATGTCGATGAAGACGGAGGTCTGCAAGGGCCGCAAGGTTTCGCTGTTGGACAGACAGACGGAGACCGGCTCGAAGGGCGAGTCGGGGTCGCCGTCGTAGTTCCAGGCGCCGTTGCCGGAGCCGTAGACTCGCTTGATGGTCGGCGTGCCCTCAATCTTGAGGTAGGCATCATAAAGGGCGTTGTAAGAGCCGTCGCTCTCGCGCCAGTTGAGGCGTTCGCCGAGCGAGTTGGTGAAGGCAGCATAGGCCAGGGTGTCGGCCCTCAGGGAGTCGGCAGCAGTGGTGCATCCTGCATAGTTGATGTTGCTATAGTAAGGACCGAAGCTCTGGATGCTGCCCACCACGTCGTTGCCGGCGAAGAGGGAGCCGTCAATCTGCACATTGCCTTTGACGCGCTCGTAGGCCAGGCCGTAGATGTTGCTCTGGTAGCCGCCGCCGTAGACGTCGCCGTAGACACGGCCACCGGTGAGGAGCAGGCGCACCCTGCCGTGCATGTCGCCCTCCAAGAGCGTCATGTCTGTCTCCACACCGTTCTTGAGAATCCTGGGCGTGGCGCCGTTGGCATAGCCCACGTCGGTATGCAGGCCACCGGTAACCACAGTGCCCAGCACCACGCCGTCGCGCATATAGACATTGGCGGCGTTGCTCGTGGGCATGAGGAGGCCCACATATTCGTCGTAGGGGTCGTAGTTCTCGCCGCTGTAGGAGTCGATGAGTTTTGTCTCGTCATAGTGGCCCGTGCCGTCGTTGCAGTGGTAGAAACCGTCGCTGCCGCCCGCCACGTCGCCTACCACCAAGACGTTGCTGTCGAGGATGACGTAGGAGCCGCCGCCGGTCTCCGACCCGATGTCGCCCGAGATGTCGTTGCCGCCGTTGACATAGCCGAAGACGCCGCCCGCGGCATAGACGCCGCAGGAGTTCCTGATGTTGCCCATGCGGGCTCCGCCGTAGACGTAGTCGCAGGTAATCTTCGAGTCGTGCAGTGCCGACACGATGGCGCTAATCTTGGTGGGGAAGGCCGAGCGGCCGAAGAGGTCCACCCAGCCGCCGGTTTGGGGAGCAAGGGTGCTGGGGTCGAGGTCGAAGGCCTTCTTCAAGATGGTAGCGTATACCGAGCTGCTGAAGCTGCCCACGCCGACGTCGTTCTTCATGTCGCCCGAGTTGCCGCCGCCGTAGACCGAGCTCACGCCGCCGGCGTGCAGCTGCACCACCGCCAGGTTCTCCATGTCGGCCGAGTTGTTGCCCGCGAAGAGGCACCGTATGTTGTACTGGCCCACCTCGCCTTCCCATGTGTCGGGGCCGTACTTCATCACCGTCTCGCCCTCGACGGTGGTGGTGAAGTCCTCGGGGTTCTCCCTGACGGTCGCCGCGTCCTCCTCCTCGTCGATGCCGTTGGGCTTGGGGTAGGAGGGGTTGGTGCAGATGTAGTGGCCGTAGTGGCCGTATTCGTTGCGCGTGGCCGAAGGCTGGCAGTCCACCAGGCCGATGGGGTTGGTCACCGAGGCGCTGTTGCCGCCCACATAGGCCGTGTCCACCATGCCGCCGTAGAAGGTGACGTGGGCGTCGGAGCCCGCCACCCTGTTGCCGCCGCCGAAGAGGTAGCGGATGCCGAAGTCGCGCCCGTAGCCCGTGAGGTAGGAATCCTCAGGCTGGTCGGCCTCGTGGACGAGCTTGGTGTCGTGGACGTTGACATAGACGGTCGAGGTCTGCGCCACCGAGCCGCCATAGTTGTTGCCGCCGAAGAGGGCGTAGATGGTGCCGCCGTTGACGTCGACGGTGATGCCACGCTCGGGATGGTTCGCGTCGTTGGAGGTGACGCCGATGAAGGCGTTCTCGGCGCCGCCGAAGAGCGAGTCGATGACGATGTGGTCGTTGTAGTGGTGCGTCGAGTCGCTCGGCGTGCCGGCGGTGCCGCCTTCGCGCACAAAGGCCTTCGACCCCTCGGGGATGCCCACGGTGATATGGGCCGTCTTGATGTAGGGGATGGTGCCGGCCAAATAGCCTTCCACAGTGTTGTCGCCCGTCTCGAAGAGGTTGAAGTCGCGATAGCCCTTGTAGGGAGCATAGTCGAAGATCGACCCGTCGACCACCTCTTCAGAGGCATCGGTCCATCGGTACACACTGCCGCGGAAAGCGTATCTTCCGTAGCTCACGCCCTGTTGCGGATGGCCTGTGCCATCCCATGCCGCATCGTAGGCGGCGTTGATGAGTGCCAGGTTCGCCGGAGTCTCCGCCCAGGCAAGCGTGTCGGTCACCCAATCGGGTATCGCCGGCTTGGTGGTGGCGTATGCCACAGCGTCGAAGCAATCGTCGTAACGGTAGTAGCCGCAGCCGCCGCCGTAGACGTAGCCTATGTGCACCGGGTGTTTGGCGTTGGTGTAGAGGGTGCCCAGCTGGATGGTGGCGCCGTCGTCGCCCTGCACCCAGCCCGCGATGTCGTTGCCGCCGTAGAGGGCGTAGATGGAGTCGGTGTTGTGTATCGTCACCGAGGTGTTGCCCTGCACGTTGGCCATGCGGCCGCCGCCGTAGACACGGCCACGCACCACGGGGCCCTTCTCCGCCTTGGGCACCACCACGGGCTTCTCGTAGGTGATGTCAAGCTCGGTCTCGAGGGTCTGGGTGGCGCCGTTGGCGTAGGTCACCGTGACGGTGATTTGCACCGTGTGGTGGCGCAGCGGCGGGGCCACACAGGTGAGGGTGGCCTCGGGGTTGGCAGGGAAGCCGTGGGCGGCGAGGCTGTCCTGCTCAATCTCCACATAGCGCTTGCTGCGGTTGTCAATGCTGTATTCTATCTTGCTCACAGGGATGTTCGAGTTCACCTGCATGGGGGCCGAGTTGTTCAGCGTGCCGTCGTAGAGGTAGTGGTGGGTCACCGTCGGCACTCCCGCCGAGCCAAACTCGTCGGCGCTGCGCAGGCGGTAGTTGAGGTTGATGCCGCGGCGGTAGGTCTCCTCGGCATAGTCGATGTAGCCGGGGGTATAGGCCATCGGCACGCCCTCGTCGCCGTCGGTGACGATGGTGGAGGTGAGGGTCACCTCGGCGCCGCTGCTGTAGGCCAGCGTGGCGGGGGTTTCGCCCACGGCGGCGGTGAAGCCCGTGGCCAAGGAGGTGACGGCCAGGGCCGTCAGGCCGTAGCCCGAGGCGATGTTGTCGATGGTGGTGGGGTGCACCGTGGTGTCCACCGGCAGGCAAAGGGCGCTGGTGCCCGCGGGGTGGTGCAGCGTGTCGTCGGGGTCGTAGGCGGTGGCCGGCGCCACGTCGTCGTAGTAGCGGCGGCGGTTGCGGTTGTAGCCACGCAGCTCGCCCGTGACGTTGTTGTAGACGTCGGGGGCGTTGTACAGCAGGTAGTAGCTGTCGTTGGGACGATAGTAGGTGTTGTCCGAGAGGCGCCAACGGGGTGTCTCCGTGGTGCCCGTCGTACCGGCAAGCTTGCCCGTGGCATTGTCGAGGGTGTCGTAGATGAGCCAGTAGTAGCTCGACACATTCGCGCCGTTGACGGTGGCGTCCTCCTGCAGGGCGGCGCCGAAGTCCCAGTTGTACCAGTAGGTCGTCGTCGACAGGTGGGCGCCCACGGCGGCCTTGACAACGCTCAGGCCCGTGCTGCTCGAGCCCACCAGGTAGTAGCGGTAGCCGTCCCACTCCTGGTAGTAGTAGCCCGTATAGCCCGTGCGGTACCAGGCACAGTAGAGCGTGAAGCCACTGGCGACAGGCCGCGCCACGACCTGTGGGTGCTCGGCATCGGTGATGTCCAGCGCGAAATAGTAGTCGCCCTGCTCGGTGATATGCGTCACTTTGTGGCCTCCCAGGGGGTGCACGGCAGCCCAGCTGTTGCTCTTGTCGTAGGCGATGGGATAGCGGCGCGCCACGCCGCCCACCGTGGCGTCGTCGGCATCGCTCTCTTCGCCGTCGAACCACCACAGGTTGCCGTTGGTCAGCGTGAAGAAGCCGCTGCCCGCATTCTGCGCCCCCGCCACCCCCGGCAGCAGCGCCAGGAGCAGGAGCAATATGATACATTTTGACCTTTTCAACATGTTATTTCCACTAATTAACCCGGCCCATTCCAATGCAATACACTCACAATCACGCGCGTACACCCGCGAGCATAGAATGATCCAATCGACAAAGGTACAAAAAAATACTTACACAGCAAAAAAAAAGTGAAAAGTATCGTATTTGCTTCGTACTTGAATCGTATTTGCGCCGTCTGTTTAACCATACTTCAACCATACTTCAACCATACTTCGACCATATTTCAACCATCTTTTATGGTCGAAATATGGTGCATCGACGGTCGAAGTATAGAGCATGGGACGGCGCAGGTAGCTTGCAGGTACGATGCATCTCCTATGCAAGTAGGGTCTTGTAGACATCTGATAACTTTCTTGCGCTTTCTTAACTCTGCCAATCGGCTGATTATTTAAGTAATTTAATTTACACACTCCTCCCCCGCCGCAAGCAGCGGTCCCCCTCCCCTAACTTAGGGGAGGAGCTGCTGGCGCGGTTGTCTTTCTTGTCTTCCAAATTCCTGTTGTCTTCCAAGTTACCGTTGTCGTCACGGTGTGGAGACGGGGACGGTGAAGGAGACGACGGGGGAGTCGGCGCAGCCGCGCATCTGGGCGATGGCTTTGATGCGGGTGCCGGCGGTGACGGAGAAGGGGGTGCCGTCGGCCTCGCCGACGGTGCCGTAGAGGGTGCTGGAGGTGGTGGGCGTGGCGGGCTCGGAGCCGTCGGTGGTGAGGGTGTAGTAGATGCGGGTGCCGACGGTGGCGTCGAAGGAGACTTTTCTGGTCTCGCTGTCGTAGACGATGTTGGGGGCCGGGGCGGTGATGTTCATCATGACGGAGGGCATGTAGCCGGCCTTGGTGGCGATGCAGCGCACGGGGTTGCCGAAGGTGATTTCGAAGGGGGTGTTGCCGACGACGGTGGAGCCTTCGTAGCCTGGTTTAGAGGCGAGGGTGTCGGGACGCGAGCCGTCGGTGGTGTGGTAGAAGGTGATGCCTGTGTTGTCCATGCCGTTGATGCGGAAGGTGGCGTTGACGGCCGTGACGTTGCCGGAGCCGTCGAAGACGGGTGTGGCGACGATCTCGGGCGGGAGGACGGGGAGGAGGTAGCCCATCTCGACGTGGGTGTTGCCTGTGACGACGCCGGCGTTGCCGCCGCCGTAGACGTTGTTCTTGATGTCGGAGAGGCCGTGGATGGCCACGTAGGTGTTGCCGGTGACCTTGGAGGAGGCGCCGTAGCCGCCGCCGTAGACAGTGCCGTCGCCGCCGACCTCTTGGTCAGTGGCGTCGCTGCCGTTGCCGGGGCCTATGACGGCGTTGCGGATGATGACGGCGGGGTTGCCGTTGACGGGTGACGCGTTGCCGCCGCCGTAGACGTTGTGGAAGATGCGTGCGGCGCGCGAGTAGGTCTTGGTGACGGCCTCGTCAACTTCCACAGTTTCGGGATCGTCGGGGGTGATGGTGACGGTGGTGTCGCCGAAGCCGCCGATGACGACGCGCGGGAAGCCGGTGACCTCGGCCGTGGCGCCGTAGCCGCCGCCGTAGACGTCGCGGATGCCCACGAAGAGGGAGTCGGAGCCTGCCTTGAAGCGGTTGTTCTTGATGTTGACGCGCGGGGAGGCGGCGAAGGGGTCGTAGGGGGTGTAGGGCGCGTTGTAGCCGCCGCCGTAGATGCGGTCGAGGCGGAGGCCGTCGGCGCAGGAGTAGTCGGGGTCGACGTCGACGTTGACCTCGATGAAGCCCTTGACGGAGCCGTCGTTGTAGCTGCCGCCGTAGAGGTTCTGGATGTTGCCGCCGTGGTAGTTGATGATGACGTTGCCCCAGATGGTGCCGCCCTGGTTGTTGCCGCCGAAGACGTTGACGTAGGTGCCGCCCTCGATGTTGAGGACGATGTTGGTGGGGGTGCCGGCATCCCAGAGGGCCTGGGTGCCGATGTCGGCGTTGTTGGCGCCGGCGTAGAAGTTGTCGTAGCGGACGCCGCAGCTGAGGGTGTAGGTGCCGCCGCCGGTGCCGGCCTCGTTGCCGCCGCCGAAGGTGTTGGCTATAAGCTCCTCGCAGGCGACGCCGGAGGCGGGGTCGTTGTCCATGACGAGGTTGACGTTGGCCACGTCGCCGAACTGGTTGGAGCCGGCGTAGACGGAGTCGATGATGCCGCCGTGGATTTCGGTGGTGGCGGTGCCGCTGACGTCGGCGCCGGGGTTGTAGTTGGGGGCGTCGGGATTTTCATGGTTGTTGGTGGCGCTGAAGCCGTTGCCGCCGCCGAAGACAGAGCGCAGGCGGCCGCCGTCGACGATGACATGGTTGTTGACGGTGGAGGCCGCGTTGCCGCCGCCGTAGAGATCGCAGATGGTGTTCTCCTTGCAGTACCATACGTGGACGAGGGTGGTGCCGGCGTTGTCGGTGGTGCCAGAGGCGGTGAGGGGTGTGTGTGCGGCCTTGTTGCCGCCGCCGTAGACGGCCTTGAGGGCGAAGCGCGAGGCCTGGGAGAGGGAGCCGTGCTGGGGACCGCTGAGGGCGGTCATGTCGTCGGCGGTGAGGACGTCGTCGGCGGTGCCGGCATCGCCGTCGTCGTGGACGCTGCGGAGGCCCGTGGGGTAGGTGTTGCCGGTGACGACGGTGAGGTTGGGGTCGTAGACCAGGGCGTCGCCGGTTTTGTGGGCGGTGCGGTAGATGTTGACCTCGGTGTTGCCGAAAGGCGAGCCGGAGTAGTTGTTGGCGCCGAAGACGGAGCCGTCGATGGTGGCGCCGGAGCCCGTGGGGCCTGCAGCGCCGATGTTGACGAGGGTGTTGCCGTTGACGCGGACGCCGGCCGTCTTGCCGCTCTTCTCGTAGCCCACGGAGGCGAAGGAGCCGCCGCCGTAGATGTCGCCATAGATGTGGCCGCCGAGGATGTCGACCTGGGTGTTGCCGTAGACGCGGCCAGCGAGGTCGGCGGGCTTGTCGTGCAGGCCACTGGCGCGGAGGCCGGTGGAATCGTTGACGTTGGGATGGGTGTCGCCTTCTTCGTCCTTCCAGGTGGCAGCGTTGTCGGCGAGGTCGTCGCAGCCGTAGCCTGCACCGTAGATGTCGCCAGAGTTGTACTTGAGGTCTGTGAAGGGGGTGATGGTGTCGATGCCGTCGATGCCAAAGGTGCCGCCGGAGATGGTGATGGTGGCGTTGCCGGTCATGACGCTCTGCTCGCCGCCGCCGAAGATGTTGCCCATGAATGTGCCGCCGGAGATGTTGACGGTGGCGCTGGCGGAGCGGCCCATGGAGACCCAGCGGGGTGCCGAGGGATCGATGTCGCCCTGGCCGCCGCCGATGACATTGCCGGTGCAGGTGTGGATGAGCGAATGCTTGTCGTCGCTGTAGATGGTCCAGTCGCCGGGGTTCTCGTCGGGGTCGACGGTGTACTCGAGGCTGGTGCCTACGAGAACATTGCCGGAGATGGTGATGGTAGCGTCGCCAGTGCCGGTGTACATCTTGCCGATGTCGGTGGTGGCGTCGTCGCCGCGGGTGGAGAAGACGATGTCGTTACCGTCCTTGATGGTATCGTTCCACCAGCCGAGGGAGGCCATCTCGCCGCCACCGAAGATGGAGCCGTAGATGCGCGGGCTGTAGGTATTCTCGCTGATGACGGTGTCTTTGACGGTGATGGTGGAATTGGTGACGCGACCGGCCCAGATGTCCTCGTAGTTCTTGACGTCGCCCTTGCCGGAGCCGAAGATGTCGCCGCAGGACTCGTCGGCAAAGAGGAGGGAGTCGGCATGGGTGGTGCCGATGGAGGCGTTACCGCTGACCCAGATGTTGACGTTGCCGTGGCTGGCGTCGATGAAGTGGCCGACGGAGTCGACACCGGAGAGAGCCAGACGGCCGCCGCCGAAGATGGTGCCCTTGATGGCGCCGCCATCCATGAGGATCTTGATGTTGCCCTGCACACGGCCGTTGGTGTGGTTGGTGTTGAGGTAGTTGCGGCCAGCGCCGAAGATGTTGCCGTCGTAGGAGGTGATGCCGCGGGTGCCCATGGTGCCGCCGTGGTATTGGGTTTCGACGTCGCCGAGCACGTGGGCGTCGGCGCCGCCGCCGAAGGAGGAGCCCCAGATGCGGCCCGTCGGGCCGAGGTTGATGGTGAGGTGGGTCTCGTTGACGTTGGCGCAATGCTTGAACTGGTCTTTGGGGTCGGAGGGGATACCCTTGCCGGCGCCATAGACGTAGGCATTGTGGCCGGTGTAGTCGAGCGGTCCAACGATGGTGGTGCCGGTGATGTTGACGGTGCAGACACCGCCGTGGCGCTTGGCAGGAGTGTCATAGTAGTAGTTGCCGGTGACGGGGTTGCGTTCCACCCAGCCGGTGGAGGCCATATCGCCGCCGCCGTAGATGCTGTGCATGATGGTGCCGCCACTGACGTTGACATAGGTGTTGCCGTAGACGCGGCCGGCCATCTCGATGGGCATGGCTTCGACGGTTTCGCCATTGGATTTGACGAAGCAGGAGTCGTTCTTGTGGAGGAAGGTCTTGTGGTTGCCGTAGCCGCCGCCGAAGATGGAACCGTAGTAGTAGCGCTTGTCGCCGAGGTCATTTAGCGGGTCTTCTATGACACAGCCGAAGTGGCCGCCGTTGATGGTGACGTGGCAGTCGCCCTTGACGAAGCCGCGGGAGCCGCCGCCGAAGACGTTGCCGAGGAAGCGGCCGCCATTGATGATTACATCGGTTTCGCGCACACGGCCCATCTGCACCCAGTTGTGGCGGTGGGTGGCGTTCTCTTCCACATAGCCCTGTCCGCCGCCATAGACGTTGCCGGAGCAGGTATGGTAGAGGCGGCCGTGGGCGTCGATGAGCGTCCAGGGACGGCCACCGTGGATACATTCGGAGCTGAACTCATAGGGGCTGCCGCCGTAGGGCGAGTCTTTGATATTGACCTTGGTGTAGCCGGTGTTGTCGTAGTACGCGTCGCGGAGGGCAGGAGTCGCCGCCACCGCTCCGGTGTCGTACCAGCCGATGCACGACATTTCGCCGCCGGCGTAGATGTCGGCCATGATGCGGGGGCTGCCATGCACCTTGACGTGGGTGTTCATGACGCGGCCGGCGAAGATGTCGGCGGTGTCCTTGGTGTCGCCCTTGCCGCCGCCGAAGATGTCGCCGATGGTGTAGTCGTTGTCCACGAGGGTGGCGTTGTCGGGGCCGCCGATGGTGGTGAGGTAGAGGGTGACCTTGCCGTCGCTGTAGGTACGGGTGGTGGTTTGGTAGGTGGCGTAGTAGTCGGAGGCCGCGAAGTCGGCAGCAGAGGCGTATTGCACGGTGTCGCCGCTGACGTCGACGAAGGTGGAGCCGTGGTTGAGGGAGTCGTATTTGCCGTTGTCATAGAGGAGTTCCTGGTCGGCCAGAAGGCCCTCGACATCGACGCCAACGCGTGCCTTGGCGCCACCGCCGAAGACCGAGCGGCGGATGCGGCCGCCGGTGACGGTGACGTAGGTATTGCCCTGCACACGGCCGGCACCGCGGTGGAGATTGTTGATGTTGAGGCCGCCGCCGAGGACGCAGCCGTCGAACTCGTGGGTGAAGCCGCCGGAGCCGATGAGGGCACCGTCGGAGATGGTGACATTGGTGTTGCCGAGCACATGGCCGTCCTCGGCGCCGCCGAAGACCGAGCCGCTGACCAGGCCGCCGCTGACGATGACGTAGGTATTCTTCACGTTGGCGTACGTTTTGTAGGCAGCAGAGTCTTGACCCTTACCACCGCCGTAGACGAAGGAGAGGCTGTCGCCACTGTTGAAGACGGCTTTTGGATAGCCGACGGTGCCACCGGTGACGTTGACGTAGGTGTTGCCGTACTTGGCTTGGTTCTCTGCAGATTGAGAGCTGTATCTGGACCAGGTGCTGGAGTTTTCGCCAGTGAAGTGGTCCACAGAGCCTATCTCGCCGCCGCCGTAGAGGTTGCCGTGGACGGTGCCGCCGCTCATATTGACGGTGGTCCATCCGTCGACGATACCGCGGGTGGGGATTTCGTCGAGGTCGGGGCGCTCGTGGGGTCTGATACCCTTGCAGGCGCCGAAGATGTTGCCCTCGACGGTGCCGAGGAGCATGTCGACACGGGTGTTGCCGAAGACTCGCGACTGGGCGCCGCCGCCATAGACGTTGCCCATGACGACGGGCTGACGATCAATGATGTTGTTCTCCTCAACAGCCGTGGTTCTGGGGTCGTCGATGCTGGTGGTGTAGTTGCCGTTGCCGATGTAGACGGTGGGGTTGGAGATGGTGCGCGAACCCTGACCGTGGCCGCCGCCGAAGACGTTGCCGTGGATGGTGCCGTGCTTGATATTGACCACTGGTGAGCGGGTGTTGTCGCGGTCGACGATGCCGGTGGGGTTGTACATGGAGACGTAGCTGCCGCCATAGACGTTGTTTTCGATGGTGAGGGGGCATTCGCTCTGGATGGAGTCGATGTTGACGGTGATGGTGCCGGTGATGTTGCCGTTGAGGTTGGAGCCGCCATAGACGTAGCCGAGGGTGCCGCCGGTGGCGTTGACCTCGACGTTGCCGTCGATATTGGCCTCCACAGCGGCGACAGCAGCAGTCTTCACGTCGCCCACAGAGACACCGTCGGGAAGTTCATCGCCTTCCGCCCAAAGGACAGCCGCTTGGGCCTGACGCCCCTTGGAGCCGCCGAAGACCTTGCCGAGGGTGCCGCCCTGGATGTTGAAGGTGACATTGCCGGTGATGTCGGCCATGTTGGAGCCGCCATAGGCAGCGTTGAACTTCACGCCGCAACCCAGGGTGGCCGAAAGCTCGATGGGGCCGAGGTCGGTCACATTGCTGCCGCCGAAGAACTCGTTGCCCTTGATGGTACCGCCGCAGGGGCCGTCGCTTTCAACCGAGATGCGGATGGTATCGACGTTGCCGTTGTAGTTACTTCCGCCGTAGAGGCTGCCGAAGGTGCCACCGTGGATCTCGGTGATGGCCGCGCCGTAGATGTTGGCCGGCACAGAGGTGCCGAGATAACGGTCGTAGGTGCCGTCGCCGCCGCCGTAGACGTTGTTGAAGCGGCCGCCGTCGATGATAAGTTTGGTGTTGGCACCGATGCCGGGACTGGCGGCTCCCACGTTGGCTGAGGCGCAACCACCATAAACTTCGTTGATGGTGTTGTCGCACCCGTAGATATGCACCTGGGCATAGTGGCCGGATTTCGTAGGCAGATAGGGCGAGTTGTAGCTGCCGCCGTAGACATAGTTGATGGCATAGGTGGGAGCGCCATTCACGCCATCATCTTCAGTATAGGTGGCTGCATCGGTGGTGGTGTGGGCGGTCTTGTATACGTTGACGTAGATGTTGCCGCGGGGCGAGCCGGCATACTGGTTGCCGCCGTAGACCTTATCCTTGCCAACAATGAAGGAGGCTTCGCCGCTGTAGGTCCCGTTGCCGTTATCCTTACCGATGTTGATGGTGGCGTTGCCGCCCACGCTGGCGCGACGGCAGCCGCCATAGAGGAAGGGCAGCTGGCCGCCGAGGGCATTGATAGTGGTGTTGCCGTAGACATAGCCGGAGAGGGTGTCGTTGGTGTAATCTCCAGTAGCATCTCCCGTCTCGCTGACCGGAGCCTTCCAACTGCCTTTACCGCCGCCGTAGATGGCCGAGCGGATATAGCCGCCGTAGACGTTGATTTGGGTGTTGCCGAGCATCTGGCCGTTCTCGCCGCCACCGTAGATGGTGTTCTTGAGGTGGCCGCGATAGATGTTAATCTGGCTGTTGTGGCAGGTGGCGAGGGCGGAGTTGTCCGTGCCGTTGGGGCTCGGGATACCACGGCTGCCGCCGCCGATATAGCCGCCGAAGGATTTCTCAGCAGTATGGCCAGTTACCGTTCTGCCGCCAGGGCCGCCGATGGTATCGCTGTCCAGGGGAAGACGGACGTTGATGACACAGGTGGAGGAGTCGCCGGTGCGGCCCTTGATGGCGCCCACCGAAGCCATGGCGCCACCGCCCTGCACATTGCGGTAGATGCGGGCGCCGAGGATGTCGATGGTGGTGTTGCGGGTGACGGAACCTGCCGACTGGCAGTAGGTGCCGTCGCCGTTTTTGTCCTCGCCACGGCCGGCACCCCAGACGTTGCCTCGATGGGCCCAGTGACCCACGTCGGAGGAAACGCTATCTAAGGGACGCACACCTACTATGCCGCGGTTGGTCTGCACGTAGGTGTCGAAGCGGACGTGGCCGTTCTCGCCGCCGCCGAAGACATTGGCGGTGACATGGGGAGTGAGGACGGTCTTGTAGTCGCAGCTGCGTTTGGTGGAGTCGCCGATGATGACAAAGGTCTTGTTGACATAGGCCACATAGTAGTCGCGGTCGTAGTCGAAGCCCACCCTCGCGGCTTCGGGGTAGACGATACCCTTGCCGGCGCCGTAGACATTGCCGTCGGGGACGCTGTAGGAGTGGTTGTAGACAGTGCCTGCGGTGATGGAGTCGGGGCCTATGACGCCGCCAAGGATGGTGACATAGCAGTGGCCCGAGTTCTCGGCCAGCAGGCTGTCGGCCGACGAAACATTGGAGCCCTCGCCGTAGCCCTTGTAGTTGCCCTTGCCCACAGAGGCCATGTTGCCGCCGCCGTAGACATTCTTGGCTACACGGCCGCCGAGAATGTTGACCTTGGTGTTGCCGAAGACCTTGCCGGCGATGATGTCGTAGACCTCGGCATTGTAGAGGTGGTCGTCGGAGGGGTCTTTGAGCTGGTCGGTGTAGGTGTCGGTTCCCTTGCCGCCGCCGAAGACAGAGCCGAGGACAAGGCCATTGCGGAGGGTGACGACGGCGGAGTCGTAGACGTGGCCGTTCTCGCCCGAGCCGTAGACGGTGCCGATGATCTTGTCGGTGGACGAGGCCAGGTTGATGTTGACGTGGGTGGCGCGTGCTGTGGCCAGTTTACCCGTCACGTAGCGGTCGCCCACGGTGCCGCGAGCCGAGCCGTAGATGTCGCCGCCGGAGGTGTCGGAACCGGAGATGAAGCCTATGGTGCCGCCGGTGATGTTTACGCGGGCGTCGCCCGAGTTGCCATTATAGGTATATTCATAGGGCCAGCTGAGGGCGTAGGTGGTAGCGAGATTGGTGTGTTCGGTGACGCTGGCAATGGTGCCCACAGAGCCCAGCTCGCCAGCACCATAGACATTGTTGTTGATGGCGCCGCCGGAGATGTTGACCTCGATGTTGCCGCCCACGAGGCCGGCGAAGGTAGGTATGCTGTCGCTCGTGGCATCGTTGTCCACCTGAGCCTTCTCAGCAGCGGTCAGTTCGGGATGACCCACACCGCCGCCAAAGACGTTGCCGTGGGCGGTGGTACCCGCGGCGTTGCGGCCGATAACGGCATTGGCAGAGATGTTGACGACGATATTCTCGGTCACTCTGCCCAGCTCGGAGCCGCCGTAGACATTGCCCTTGACTTGGACGTTGTCGCTGATGTTGACCGTGGTTGCCTTAGCACAACCTAGCCTGTGCCAGAGGGGCAGGACCATGGTGCCATCAAGTTTGGTGAGACGACCCATCGAGCCGCCGAAGACGTTGCCACCTTTGGAGTGCTCGGAGTTGTAATCATATTCACCGTTGATGTTGCGGTTGTCGTTACCGATGACAGTATTGCCGCTGATGTTGACAGTGATGTGGCCGCGGGAGAAGCCAGCCACTGTGTTGCCGGCGTCGTCCTCGTTGTCGGGACGCATAACGCCGTAGTTGGGATCAGTGTCGGGGTAGAGACCGTAGCCCACAGAGGCCAGACGACCGCCGCCGTAGATGGAACCGAGCATGGTGCCGCCCGTGATGTTGACGGTAATGTCGCCAGCCACGTTGCCGGCGGTCAAGGCGTTGCCACTGAAACCGCGGCCGCCGCCGAAGACGTTGCCGTCCACATACGAGGTGCCCCACGTGCCTATCTTGGCACCGGGCTTGATGTCCATAAGGACGTTACGCATGACGTGGCCATCCTCACCACCGCCGAAGACGGAACCGTAAATCCTGCCGCCGTCGACTTTGACGTGGACATTCTCCACGTTGGTACGCGTGTTGAAGCGCACGCGCTCGTCGCCCTTGCCGGCACCAAAGAGGTAGCAGGTGACGGGATGGGCGGCAATCTGCGCCAGTGTGCGGGGCACGCCGAGGGTGGCGGTGCCGCCGAAGATGACTGTACAGGAGTCGCCGGTGACGTCGCCCAATTCGCATCCGCCATAGATGTTGGTGAGGATATGACCGCCGGTAACCTCCACACGGGTGGTACCCAAGACACGTCCGGCCGACTGTATATAGAGAGAGGAGTCGGCATTGTCGGCAATATTCCTGGATTTGTAGGGCATCCTACCCGAACCGCCGCCGAAGACGTTGCCATAGAAGGTGTGGCCGTCGTGGGCCGTGGGATTCTCATAGGGGTCATAGGAATCGTGTGGGGCGCTGAAAGGCCAGTGGTTACACTCATAGAGGAACTTGGTATTGTCGGAGGTGACATCGTAGGCCCACTCTTCAGGAGTGTAGACACGATCCAGATCGGTGGAGGCAGCGTCATTCCATCCGCAACCTATCTGGCCACCCTGTATCTTGACATAGGTGCTGTCGAATATGCGGCCACTCTCGCCGCCGCCATAGACGGAACCCTTGATGAAGGCTGTGCCGCTGATGGTGACGTCGGAGGTGTTGACATAAGCAAGATGCGATATCTTGGGGTTACCGGTGGTGGTGGAGGTGTCGCCCACGGCACCCTTACTACCACCGAAAACATGACCCTTGAAAGTGGGCATAACGAGCGTGGCAGGGCCTACCTTACCACTGCTGATGGCGATGGTGGTACGGCCGGTATTGGCATCGCAGGCGGTGGGATTGCCATTGACTGCGCGGGTGTACTTACCCACGGAAGCCATTTCACCACCACCGTAGATATTGCCCTTCACCCAGAACTTGTTATAACCAAGATCATCGGTAGAAGTCAGTGATTGCGTATGGCTGGTTATGAGACTTGTTGTGTCTATTTTCTGACCTCCCATGATAATCTTGGGACAGGAGGTGACAAGACCTGCGTTGATAGCAGTATCAATACCACGACCACCAGCAAAGATATCATTGTTGACATGGCCCCTCTGAAGCATAATCAACGGGCTGTTCCAGGTGGAGTCGTCGGGGTGGTACTCGGCCAAGTCACTGGCACCATAGATATAATTTACATCCAAAGGACATAAACCGATTGAATCCACAACTACGGTGATCTTGCCTTCAACGTTACCATTGAGTTCGCATCCGCCATAAATACGGCCAATGGTGCCACCACGAAGGATAACGGTGACATTGCCGCCAGTACCCTTCAGTGAGTTATCAACCCCCTTCATATATTCGTGAACTCCCTTGGGATACACTAACTGATCTTCCGGTTTCAGCCGATATTTATAAGTCGCATCTGGGGTTAAGGGGTCTGCATAGTCGACTGCAAGTTGTTCGTCGGTGGGGTATTTCTTGACACTGGCCGCAAAACCCTTGTCGCCTCGCGGGCCGCCGTAGATTTTGGAGAAAGTGCCGCCTTCGATAACCAAGGTGATATTGCCGTAGGTGGTGCCCAGACGGCAACCGCCATAGAGGGAAAGATATTCGAGGTTCTCGTTGCAGGTGAATCTATAGATGAAGTCACCTGCAATGTCAACCTCATTACCGCCACAGAAGTGGTAGTCGACCTTCAGCACACCTTCATTACAGTCTGTTGATTCACCATGCTCGACGAAAGATGTCGGGCCGGTGACGATACCACGCTTGTTGCAGTGCTGGTAAATGTAGCCTACACGTCCGCCCTTGGCCGTAAGGGAGACACCGCCGATACCGATGTTGGCTGCCGTGACAGCGCCATTGCCGCCACCGAATACGATGCCGTGGCGGCCACCGTCGATAACAATGCTGTCGCCCAATACAGCCGCAGCGTTACCGCCACCGTAAGCTTCATTGATAGTGTTCTCGCATCCGTGGACGGAGACATGGGTCTTCTTGATATGGGGATATGCCTGTTCACTGGTAAGGCCTGCGACATCTTTTCTATAACTGACGGTAGGAGCATAGTCAGCCTGGTTGCCGCCACCATAGACATAATTGATAGCGAAGTCGCGGTCGTCTGCGGTATAACTGTGGTGGTCGGTGGTGGTATGAGCCGTCTGGTAGATGTCAACGAAGACATCTTGCTGAGGCGAACCGTTGAGATTGTTGCAACCATAGATGGTGGCACCCTTAAGGTTGGCAGAGCCCGAAGGATCCCCTGCCGGGACAGGAGGTTCTGCCGAGGGGTCAGCTGGAGTACCTGGAGCACCGATATTGATTTGCACCACGCCATTGACAATGGCTGCGACAGCTTCATTTTCAGTGGTTTCCGGATTGTCCTTTCGACCTCGGCCACCACCATAGATAATGCCATTGAGGGTACCACTGAGAATATCGACAGTGGTAGTATTGCTGCCGTTGGTATTGACGTTGCCGAGGGCCGATCCGCCGTAGAGTTCGCCATAAATAATGGGGGTGTAGGTACCGGCGGCGTTGCCCATGGTCACCTGGACATTGCCAGTGACCTCGGTGGATTGACCGAATCCGCCGCCGAAAATCTCAGCTCGGGCTGCACTGGCACCGACCTGACCGCCAAAGAGGTTGACGGTGGTGTTGCCACCGACGGTACCGTCTTCGTTGCAACCTCCATAGATACCGCTGGTAACACGGCCAGCGGTAAGGGTGACCTGTGTGTTCCCACTGACACCATTGGTTACAATATTGTTGCCACCGCCATAGAGTTTTGCCACATAGCTGTCGGCGTCGTTATCGTTGTAGTTGACGGTGGTGCTGCCTGTCACAGCAGCGGCGTCACCGCCGCCGAAGACGGAGCCGGTGACAATGGTTCGGTGGGCAGCGGTGTTGTCGCCAATGGTTACCACAGGGCTGCCGGTGACGACGGCCGTGGCACCTTTACCGCCGCCGAAGACGACGCCGTCAACAAGGTTACCCACGGTGCCGTGGTTGATATTCACCACAGGACTGCCAGTGTAGGGCGTCAGGTTACCGGCACCGAAGACGCTGTCGATGGCCAGGGGGCAGAGACCACCCTGATCCTCGACGTTGACGGTAATGGTGCCGCTGATAGTGCCGTTGATGTTGCTGCCACCAAAGGCACAGCCGATGGTGCCGCCCTGGAGATTCAGCAGAACATTACCTGTGATATCGGCCGCTTTATCGGCAGCACCCTTCGAGCCGCCGAAGACGCGGCCGATGGTACCACCTTGGATGGTGAGGGAGACATTGCCAGTGATTTTGGCCTTGTTGGAGCCACCGTAGACGGCACCGAAGGTACCGGCACCGCACTCGATAGTGGTGTTGACATCACCATCGATGTCCACCATGTTACTGCCACCGAAGAACTCGTCGACAACCTCGGAGCAGCCACTCTCGTTGTCGACGGTGACGGTGATGGCGCCGCCGATGGTGCCATTCTCGTTGCTGGCGTTGATGACATGGTTGATGATACCGCCATGCAGGGCGATGGTGATGCCGCCGGTGCCGATGTTGGCCGCCACCGACTCGCCGTTGCCGCCGCCAAAGAGGTAGTCGATGCGGCCGCCGTTGACGGTCACAGACGAGCCGGTCACCGCAGCGGCGTCGCCGCCACCGAAGACACGGCGGATGGTGTTGTCGCAGGTAAAGACATTGACCATGGCGGTCTTGCCTGTAGCGGTGAAGCTGGCGTTACGGCCACCGCCGAAGACCTCGTCGATGGCGTAGCCGGCGTCAGCGGTCGTATTGACGCCCTCTGTATGGCCCGTCTTGTAGATATTCACCGTGACATTGCCCTGGGGCGAGCCGTTGGTGTTGTTGCAGCCGTATACAGAGCCGTCGATGGTGGCGAAGCCAGTGTAAGAGGGCGACAAGGCTCCGTCGGTCTCACCGACATTGACGATGATGGTGCCGTTGACCTGGCCGCTGTCGGCAGCACCTGCTTTACCCAAGCCGCCGCCGAAGGCGTTGCCGTGGAGGGTGCCGGAGAGGATATTGACGGTGGTGAGGTCGGCCTCTGCGTTGTTCACGCTGCCGAGGGCCGAGCCGCCGTAGATATCGCCGTAGACGACAGGTTGAGCGGTGTTGGTGTTGTCGCCGAGGGTGACGGTGACGTTGCCATCGGTGCTGGTATGGGCACCGAGGCCGCCGCCGAAGATATCACGCCCATTGCCGTCACCAGAGGTGCCGACATTGGCGTTGACGTTCACCGATATATTGCCAACCACTCTGCCGTTGACGTTGGCACCGCCGTAGATGCCGGCGAGGCCGCTGTTGGCGGTGTTATAGTTGATGACCACGTCGCCAAGAGTGGTAGCCTGCGTGGAAGCGCCGGAGCCGGAACCCATGCCGCCGCCGAAGACTTTACCATTCAAACCGTTACCACCAATGGTGACGGTGGTGCTGTTACTGCTGTTGCCGTTGACCGAGCCGAGGGCCGAGCCGCCGTAGAGGTTGCCATAGACGGTTGTGCTGCCCAGGGTGACAGTGACGTCGCCGCCCGTAGCGGTGTTGTGACCAAAGCCGCCGCCGTAGACAACGTCGGTGGTGGTACCGTTGACACCCACGGTGCCGCCGTTGAGGGCCACGGTGATGTCGCCGCTTACTGTTCCTTCAGTGTTGCAGCCGCCGTAGAGCCCGCCGCTGACTTTGCCGCTGGTGAGGGTGACGGTGGCGGTGCCACTGACACCGGCCGCGTTACCGCCGCCATAGATGCTGTCAACGATGCTTGAGGCATTGTTATCATTATAAGTCACGGTGGTGTTGCCCGTCACGGCTGCCGCGTCGCCGCCGCCGTAAACTCTGCCGGTCACAACGGCATAGGTGGTGTTGTCGCTGTTGTCGCCTATGGTCACCACGGGATTGCCGGTGACAACGGCCGAAGCGCCCTTGCCGCCGCCGAAGACGTTGGCAGCGGTGCCGTTCTTGATGTTCACTTCAGGATGGCCGGAGGTTTTCTCCGAATAGGGAGCCAGGTTACCGGCACCGTAGACGTTGCCTAAGTAGTTGTCGGTGCAGGCCGGGGTGACCCACTCCACATTGACGGTGATGTCGCCGCTGATGGTGCCGCTGTTGTTGTTGCCGCCGAAGACGTTGTTGATGCGACCGCCGGTGATATTGAGGGTGATGTCGCCGGTGACATCGGCACGGTTGGCGCCGCCATAGACGTAGTCGATATACTCGCTGGCGTCGTCGCCGGTGCAGCCGATGGTGATGTTGCCGGCATTGCTGGCGGCATAGTTGCCGCCGCCATAGACTTCGCTGATGACCATGGGGCATGAGGTGTTGCCCTTGTTGATATTCACGCTAATGGTACCGCCGATGGTACCCTTACTGTTCGATCCGCCGAAGACCTGGTTGATGGTGCCGCCGGTGACGGTGACGCTGGTGTTGCCCGTCACATTAGCCGCAATGGCAGGAGAGGCGTCCTTGTCGCCGTGGCCACCGCCGAAGACCGAACCGCTGATGGTGCCGCCGTCGATGGTCACCGAGGTGGCTGGCACGTCGGCAGCGTTACCGCCGCCGTAGACGTTGGCGATTTGGGTGTTGCACTTGGCGGGTACCGACACCACAGGAGTGCCGGTGATGACCTTGGCCGCGTTACCACCGCCGTAGACATCGTGGCTGACGATGGCCTGCCAGCTCCCATGACCGCTGGTCATATCGCCCACGGTGACATGGGGTGTACCGGTTACGGAACCTGCCGTCTGGGTGGCGTCGTCGGGGTCGCCGTTACCGCCGCCGAAGACATTGCCGCTGACGGTGCCTTTGTTGATATAGACATAGGGGTCGCCAGTATAGGTGGCTAGGTTGCCACCGCCAAAGACGTTGCCGCCCACGTTGTTGTTGATATCGACCTGCACGGTGCTGGTCGGACGTCCGTTGACATTGTTACAGCCGTAGACATCGTTCACGTTGCCGCCGTCGATGGTGACCTGCACGGCTCCATTGACGAGAGCCTCGTGGTCGGCGTTGCCGAGGCCGCCGCCGTAGATGCTTCCGCTGACGATGCCATCGGTGATGGTGACATTGGTGTGGTTGCTGCTGCTGGTACCTACGTTGGCCAGGGCGCCGCCGCCGTATACGTCGGTCGACACGGTGCCGCCGTTGACAACAACATCGGTGTTGCCAGACACGTTTGCCAGGTTACCGCCGCCGTAGACGTCGCCACTGACGGTAGTGCTGGCGGTGACGCCGGATGTGACTTGGCTTAGGGTCACCGTAGTGCTGCCCGACACAGGAGCAGCTTCGCCGCCGCCGAAGACATTGCCGGCCACGGCTACCGTGGAGGTCGTCAGGGTCGAGCCATTAAGAGTATTTGCCAGCGAGGACATGGAGGCCTGGTAGCCTACATTCACCGTGGGGGTCGAGGTGACCGTGGCTGTGGCACCGAAGCCACCGCCATAGACATTGCCGCCCGTGCCGTCGCCTTTCTTGGTGACGGAACCGTTGATGAGGTTCACCTCGGGGTATGCACCGGGGGTCAAGGGGGTGTAGGCAGCGTTCTTGCCGCCGCCGTAGATATTGTTGACCACGAGGGGACAATCGGTGTCTTCCAAATCAAGCATGTTGACGGTGATCTTGCCGTTGACGGAGCCGCCGGCATTGTTGCCGCCGAAGGCGTTAACCATCTCACCGCCAAGGAGGTTCAGGGTGACGTTGCCATAGATGGTGCCGTCAATATTGTTGCCACCGAAGACATTGGTGTATTTGCCTCCCATGACGGTGAGGGTGACGTTGGCAGGACTCTCTGCCGAACCGATATCAGCCTTCCTTGAGCCGCCGAAAAGGGAACCGATAACGAAATCAACATCTGCGTTTGTCTGGCAGCCCATGGTGAGTTCGATGCTGCCATTGGTGGGAGCCTGATTGCTGCCGCCGTAGAGCTCGGCGATACTCTTTGTCGTGCAGCTTCCGTCGGCATGGATATTCACCGCCTTGCTGCCGGTGATATTACCTTTCTCGTTGCTACCGCCGAAGATGTAAGTGATGGCACCGGCATGGTAGTCGACCTGCGTATTGCCGTAGATATGGGCGCCAGGGTTGGTGGCACCGGCGCCGTTGCCGCCGCCGAAGACCCACTCGATGCGGCCACCGTCGATGATGACGTCGGTAGCGCTGTTGGTGCCCTCGGTACCCACATTGGCAGCGTTGCCGCCGCCGTAGACATACTGGATGGTATTGTCGCAAGTCCACACATGCACCGTGGCCAGCTTGCCGGTGGCGATAGGCTCGTAGTGAGCCTGGTTGCCGCCGCCGAAGACCTGCGAGAGAGCGAAACCGCTGCCGGAAGTCTCCTGTGCCGAGGTGCGGGCAGTTTTGTAGATGTTGACGGTGATATTGTCCTTCGGGCTTCCGTTGGCATTGTTGCCGCCGAAGACGGAGCCGCCGATAGTGGCGTTGCCGGAGACACTGGTAGCGAAGCCGTCGCCATCCACACTACCCAGGGCGCCGATGTTCACGGTGACAACGCCGTTGACAGCCGCCGCGATGGGGGTGACGGCTTCCACTGTCTCGTCCTCGGGAGTCCCCGGGTCGTCGGCTACAGCGGCCACTTCCTTGCGACCCAGGCCGCCGCCATAGACGTCGCCGCCCACATTACCATCGAGGATGTCGACAGTGGTAGTGTTGCTGTTGTCGGTTCCCACGTCGGCCAGAGCGCCGCCGCCGTAGACGTCGCCTGTCACCACAGCGTTCTCCTGGTCGAGGAGCACAGTGGTGTTGCCACCGACAGCCGCCAGGTTGCCGCCGCCGAAGACGCTGCCGCCCACGGTGACATGCGGCGTCGACGGTGTCTGCGCCAACGCCTTGCCACCACAAAGCAGCATAGTGCCAAAGAGAGTAATAACAACGAGTTTTTTCGAAATCCCGAAGCCCTTATTATTCATTACGCGATATATTTTATAGCAGTGTTTCATCACTAATAATTGTCATACACGCTGAAAACCACGCACTTGCGTGGTATGCAGCCTATTGTTTGAAATTGCAAAGATAACAAAAAAATTCGAAAACCACAAAATTCTCCACAAAAATGTAAAAAAATACCTCACCTCCACCCTATTTTGAACCTACTCTAAAGCCCATATACCGAACAAATAGCGAACATATGGGCTACTTGGAGGGTAGAAAAGAGCTATTATTCGTCCTGAATAGTGACGGAGGAGTTGTTGTTTTTCCACCAGCTGTCTTTCAGACGGCAGAGGGCCTGTGTCAGGCAGTTCATAGTCTTACACTCAGCCACGGTGATGGTTTCGCCCTTGGGCCGATAGTGGTATTGCCAGGGTGTGACAAAGAGCATCCTGCCTGTGGCACAGCGGTCGAGCTGTTCCGCCGAAGGGTGGTAGCGCTCAGGGAAGCCGTTGTCGTGGACAATCGCCACGGGGAAGCCGTGGGCAACGGCCTCGTCGATGATTTCTTGCTCACCTTTGGCGATACGGGGGCTGACGAGGAGGGCCCCGGAGGCGGCCTCGGCGAGGCAGCGGGTCTTCTGCTCGGCGAAGCGGGTCTTGTCCTTGCGGTGGCATACCACTGGGAGACAACGGCGCTCGCCAAGGAGGGAGCGGTTGCCGAAGCTGTCGCAGACAATCACCTGTCCCGCCGGTAAAACCGCTGGGCACAATGTCAGCAGCTGGTTCGCTATGGCGGCGAGGGCCTCAGGCGTGGCCTGCGAGGGGGCGCATTCGCGCCGCAGGTAGCCCGTCAGGGCGCTGATGGTGAGGGCCGTCGGGATGGCGCCGCGCTGTGTCGTCAGCCAGTCGCGGTGCGACAGGCGTAGCAGGCGGCTGCGCGGATTGCCTCTGATATAGGCGCGCTGGGTGGCCAGCTGCTCTCCGTCCACAGGCATCACGTCGCAGAAGCCAGAGGCGAAGAGCGGCGGGCGGCCGCTGGTGCCGTCGGAGGGGACCTTGTAAGAGCCGTCGGGAGAACCTCCGGCCACACTGCCGCCACTGTGGGTGGCGGTTTCCCCGCCGCCATATCCCATCAGTTCCCAATAGCGGCGGTTGCAGCCCTTCTTGAAGCCGGCTATCACCTGCCCGAGAGGGACGCGCTTCCCCTGTCGGCTGACGAGTCCCCCTGTCACCGCCAGCAGGAAATGCAGGTGCTCGGGCATGACGACATGGTCCTGCACCTCGACCATCGGATAGCGGGCGCGGATGGTGGCGAGCAGCTCGTGCTCGACCATCTGCCCTATGGGCGTAAGCTCTACACGCGGTGCGTCGGCACTGCCATCGGCGGCCTGGGGGTCGCCGGTCACCTCCCCAAAGGGTCTACCCATCCCTTCCGCCACATGCAGGGTGATGTGGTAGAGGCCTGCCCTGGTGTAGTCATGGGCAATGGCGCGACGAGTCATGCTATGGTAGGTGCTCCCCATCTTTGCTTTGTCTATCACGGTTCCGGGTCTTGTATCCTCACCTCCGAGCTGCCGCTGACGGCGCCACGGTTGCCACCGCCGAAGACATTGCCGAGGATGTGGGCGCCCTGCTGGAGGATGACGGTGGTGTTGCCGGTGACAATACTCTCGTCGCCGCCGCCGTAGACGTTGCCGGTGACCTCCGTGTTGCCCTTGATGGTGAGGGTGGCGTGGCTGCTGACGGCGCCGAGACCCTCGAGCGAGACGGTGGTGTAGCAGTACCACTTGTTGTTGTACTGGAACGCGGGCTTGCTGGTGGTCACTCCGTCGGGGATGACCACGCCGGCAGGCGAGACCACATTGGTGGAGGGGTTCTTGTAGCACCAGGTGTATTGGATGACGGTGTCGTTGGGAGCCTCGTCGGTGCGGTAGCCCACGCTGCCGTTGTGGCAGACGCCGGCCGCGTCGCGGTAGGGAAAGGTGACGCTGTCTTTGTGGTGGACAGGAAAATGCGGGATGGATGCCGAGTAGCCACCACCGAAGGCGCTGCCGTTGACGGTGCAGCTGTCGAGGGTGGAGGTGACGGTTCCGCTCACGTTGCCGAGGTTGCCGCCGGCGTAGAAGTTGTTGTTCACCGTGCAATGCGACAGGTTGTTGGTGACGTTGCCCGTCTCGGTGGTGCCGAACTGCGCCCAGTGGTAATAGGTGCGGGCCACGGCCGATGCGTCGATACCGTTGGACTGGTTGAAGACCTCGAACTCATACTGGGCATGGTAGCCTTTGCTTGCATTATAGGTGGCTGTCGCGCCTTGGGTCGAGATGGGGGTGAAGTTGTCGTATTTGTAGTCGCCGGAGGTGCGTCTCCAACCGCTTTCGGTGGGCATATCATTGGGAGTCTTGTCAGCGATCTGCTCGCGGTAGAGGTTGGTGCCGCCGTTGCCGCCACCGTAGTACTGGTTGAAGATGGTGCCGGTGGCGTTGGTGGTGACGGTCTGCGAGGTGCCCACCTTGGGGCCGCCGCAGTATTTGTCAAGCACGAGGCTGTTGTTGATGGTGACGTTGATGTTACCGGCCACAGGGTTGTTGGCGTTGATGCCGCCGCCGTAGAACTCGTCAATCACCGAGTGGTCGATTTCGAAGTATACGCTGTTTTTCACAGCCTCCATACCGGCGCCCGCCATGATGCCGAAGCGTCCGCCGTTGGTGTAGCAATGGGGGTTGTCGTTGTAGGCTTTGTCGGTGGTGACGTCTGTCCAGTAGAGGCCTGTGAGGTAGAACTCGGGGAAGTCGCCGCCCATGACGCTGACGGCACAGTGGCGTGTGTAGGCATGTTGGCCTGTATGGCTGCCCGGGGTGAAGCGTTTCATCCACACGTGGCCCCCAAGAATGATGTTACGGGTATTGGCCATACTCGAGGAGCCTGCACCATGCACCACTATCTGTTCAAATTGTCCGCCGTTAAGTATCAGTGGCTGTTGGTGATTGGTGTTTGCACTACTTGACATGTATTCGAACTGGGTGGTATGCATGAACGAAGTCTCTGTTATCTCGAAATGCCCTCTTGGCACCATGATACCGATGGCGTAGGCGTATGTGTTGTGGCGCATGACCATACCCAGCTCGGGAATGGGCAGGAAGTCGAAACGCACCGGTAGGATGGGTCGTCGGTCTGTGTTGTTACGCCACTGCAATGGGAATATGAAGTCGGGCTCGTTGTCCATGTCGAGGTCGGCACTCATGAAGGTGACCCGCTTGGTGGTGTTGTCGAGGCTGATGGAGTTCAGTGCCTGCACCGGGAAGTTGCCCACCAGCACGATGGCCTGGTCGTAGACGGAAGAGGCATTGGAGAGTGCGCCCACAACGGTGGGCAGGTCGTCGTAGATGGTCATGCTGTTGTAGTCCCATGTGGTGGGCAGGGTACCGGCAGGAGTGAAGGCATTGCCGTAGTTGGCGCTGTTGGTGACATTGACACGGTCGACGGCGTGGTCTTTGCCGTGCAGGTAGAGCGCGGTGCCCCAGTAGGCCTCGATGGTGATGGAGGTGACCCCTTCGGGCACATAGTAGTAGCCGCCCTGGGCGAAGACACGGCCACTCTTGGCATAGAGGTCCTTGTATTTGTCGGAGCGGTCGGCGAAGTTGCAGCCCGACTCCCAGTTGTCGTCAAACGTATAGCCTGCTCCCTGGTCATTGCTGTTGACGGAGATGATTTTCCATCCCGTCACCACCTTGTCGGTGTAGTTGTTGCCGTAGCGGGTGGTGTGGACATTGGAGGAAGGGTCGCCGAAGAGCTCGTTGTAATAGGGCAGCTGCACCTTGTAGTAGCCATAGTCGTAATTCAGGGTGTCCATCTCGGTGATGGTCAGGCTCTGCTGCACGTCGCTGGCGGAGCTGTTGTGGGAGCCGGGCTTGACGGTGACGCTCAGCGTGCCGTGGCTTTTGCCCTGATAGGGCAGGGCGGAAGAGCGCTGTACCCATGCGTTGTTCACAGTGTCCCACACCTTCTCCGGGTCGGGGTTGATGATGGAGGGATACTTGCCCCAGGGCTTCAGCACGGGATAGGGAGCTATGCTGCGGTCGAGCGCCCACTTGGCCACCAGGGCGGTGTCGTCTGCGGTCTGGTTGGCATGGTCGTGGTCGGTAATCCAGAAGGTGCAGAGGCGGCGGTTGCTGTTGAGGATGCTGCGGTAGTACTCGAAGCGGCGTATGTTGCGCTCCTCGGCGGGCCACGAGCGGTTGTAGCGGGCAATGTCGCCGTAGCTATTGTCGAAGGTGGCCAGGTCGCGGTAGTAGTTGTAGTTGTTGATGGAGGTGGTGCCGTCGTTGGCTATCACGTTGCCGCCGTAGACGGGGAAGGCATTCTTGGGGGTGCCTCCGACATGGGTGGTGTCGATGTCGCCGTAGAAGAAGCAGTTCATCACAATGGTCTTGGTGGTGTAGTTGTTTTGATTGGCATCGCTGGTATTGTTGTTGCCCACGATGCCGCCCACGATGTTGCCGCCGGTGATATTGGCATAGCTGAAGCAGTTGATGACACGGGCGGTACCGTCGAGCAGGCCCACGAGGCTGCCGCAGTAGCCGTCGCTGCCGCTGGTGGTGGTGCTGCCGATGCTGGAGGTGGTGGTGAAGTTGGGGTCGGTGGGCAGGATGCCGCAGTTGTAGATGCGGGCAGCGCCCTCGGCGGTGTTGCAGATGGCTCCTACATTGCCCGAGGTGCTGATGCTGACGCTCTTGAGCATCACATTCCTCACCGTGCCGCCGTCGACGGTGTTGAAGAGGGCGTGACTGAGGCCGGTGAAGGTCTGGAGATTGCCGTCGAAATTGCCGGAGAAAGGTTGGGTGATTTCATCAGCGGAGCTGAAATCGAGAGGATCAGCAGAAATGACTTTATAGTATTTATCGGCCAAGGCAGGGTCGTTGGCTTTAGTGATGAAGTCGTCCACATCGCTTTGATACTCGATGGTGTAGGGGTCTGCCTCAGTGCCGCTGCCACCCATGCCTTGGGTCACAGTAGTGGTGGTCACAGAGGAGTTATTGTAGTTAGTTGCCACGGCGATAGCCTTGACAGTGACGGGAAGAGCGATTGCCACGGACTCACCCGAATTGATATGGGTGGGAGTGGAGGTGGTGGGTGTGGTACTGCCGTCGGTGGTGTAGTAGATGGTGACACCTGTGGCGGGGAAAGCGCAGGTGGCGATGAAGCCCGAGTTGCCATTTCGGGTAATGACCGGTGCGGCACACTGCAATGTCACCGTACCGCTGCCCACGGCGGAGTTGAGCATATTCTCCTTGACGGCGATGGCATAAATGGTTTGACCACTAACTCCCTCTGTCAACGGTGTGGTGTAGGTCGGCGAAGTGCCTACAACAGGACTACTCCCAATCGCATAGTAGATGGTAGCATCGGGGGTGGCACAGGTGATGAAGACGGCGTTGCTGCCGTTGTTCTGGATAGTAGGGGTGGCTACTTGCTCAATGGTTCTCTCTGCCATTTCCGAATTGTCAAACCCCGTTTTTACGGCAATGGCTTTGATGGTTGTTGTACTATTGATTGTAAAGGGATTAGAATGACTTTGCGAGCTTGTTGTTGGTTCTGTTCCATCCGTCGTATAGTGAATGGTAGCACCCGCAGTGGCGGTGGAAATAGTCACTTGACCGGTAGTATAATCGAAAGCAATTACGGGCTTTGCACAGGCTATCTGTGTGAGGAAAACACTCTGCACTTCATCCTGTCCAAAGGGATAGTTACTGCTGGAATACAGCTTTAGTGTATTGTTGGCCACACCCATACTGTAGTAGCCTGTGGTATAGTCACCCGAGGAAACCGCCACCACTTCGTATTGACCCGTATTGCTCTGGTGAAGGAAGAATTTGCTACCAGTCCCGGATAGGGTTGGCACAGCTTCTCCCGAAGAGACATCGTAAGTAACTTCATTATTGTTACCCACATTCTTAATGGTCAACTGGTAGGCATCGTTACCATTGAGCGTCCATTTTGTTTCGCTGGTGGGATCGGCGAAGGAATTCGCAATTCCGATGGTGGTTGCGTTCACTGCATACCAATAGTTGTTATTTGTATGGACGTAGTATTCAGTTCCTCCATTGAGGTTCAAGCTACTGCTTGTTGTGGTATAGCGGACATAGATGGTTGTCGTATTCCCAACAGCACTTATTTCATGTGTAAAAGCAGCATCACTATAGTAACTATAGGTAGCAAATGGACTCTTTATCACATCGGGAACCTCCAAAGGATAATCTGTTGTTGTAGCCTGTACAAGAGTCTCTCCCAAGCTATTTAAGATTATGTAAGTCTTTGTCAGAGGTTCGAAAGTGAGGGCACAATTGGAATAACTGCTCCCAGAATATTTCTGATAACGGGTCTTCCTTACACCGTCCTTTATGTCATTGTTATTAAGGTAGCCATGACCGAATTGGTCTATACCATCTTGGTTGGGATGATACGTATAACCATCCGTAACTATCAACCTATAGGTATTCGTAGGAGCGTCAGGAAGCAGACCAAATGCCCACACCTTATTCGATATTGCAGTACTCAATGTATTTTTCAAACGAATATCAGCGAACTTACCGGCATCAGCAGAGAGATAATAATCCAGATAAGTTGTGCTTTGGCTTTGAATTGTAATCTGATAAGGATCCTTGATGTTTACTTTCCAATAAAATGAGGGATCCTCTTGAAGTGCATAACTGCCGGTGTTAGGGTTTCCTTGCCAAACGGTCTGTTGAAGATACTGATTGGTTAAATTAAATTTGATTTTACAAATACCGCCGTCAAAAAGGCCAATAGTACTAAGGGCTTCATTATCAAACTCATAGGTAACATAAACATGATCACCATCAGACAAAGCATCGCCAACAGATAGCGAGGGCCCTGTATTGAACACATACTCTTTAGTGCTAGTGTTGTAAGTTACATCGCTTGAACTGTAGTACTGCCAATTCTTTGCCAACGGACTCTTGTATTGGTTTGGCAAACCTACGGTTAGAGATGTACTTGTGAACTGTAAAGCCTCAGTGCGTGTAGAGGTAAGTTGACCATTGTTATCCAATTTGCCTAGATTAATAATGTGATAGGTAACGGTGGCTCCCCACACCTCACTCACTCCCCATCCCATCATCACCCCCAACACCACCGCCACACGCAGCATCCGCCATCCAATCCAATGCTTCCCCTCTTCTCTCCCTCTTCTTCCCCTATTCTTCCCCTCGCCTTGGGTCATGCAGGGGTTTTCTACCCTATTATTGCCGTTTTTTATGTAATTATTTTCCATTTTACACACGTATTTTATTCACGCTGCAAGATACTATTTTTTTGTTGAGATTACTCAAATTTGGTCGTTTTAGGGGATTTTTCCCGGCCTAAGCTTCGCCTATGCTACGCCTAAGGTACGCCTAAGGTACAAAATGTGTTAAGATGTGTTTTTTGGCATGTATGATATAGTAATAATTTTCCGACGGATGTTTTTTTATTATCCAAACCGCTTTTGTGGAATCATTAGTACCGTTTCTATATTGATAGGTCGTAATAAACGGCTGTCCATTGTCCGTGGTCGTAATATTATTTGTGGCCTGATAGTAAATCCAATATTCTGTAGGACAAAGATAATAGTTTGTCGTGGTATTTGCTACATTATATGAGTTTTGACCCTGATTATTACCACTTATATAATACACTCCCGAATAGTCCGTCTGCCCCCACCCCGCCAGAGGCATCAACATCATCCCCGCCATCAGCACCACCCTCAGAAGTCGCTTCGCCGAAGGTACGTCGAAGGTACGTCGAAGGTACGTCGAAGGTAGCGCGACGGATTTCAAGAGCCTGAAAGGAACACTAAAGGAGGACCAAAGGAGGACTAAAGGAACCATCAAGGAGCGTCGGAGAAGTCCCACAAGGGCCTCATACATTCTGTTTATGCTGTCGTTATTCATTGGTCGGTATATTTCATTTTATCGGTTGCCGCCGGTGGAATCGGTGGACACTCTTTCTTCCCACCATCCGTCCTTCGTGCGGCAGAGGGACTGCGCCACGCAGTTCATGGCCTTGCACTCGGGGACGCTGATGGCCTCCTGCTTGCCGCGGTAGCGGTAGCACCAGGGCGTCACCAACAGCAGGCGACCGGCGGCGCAGAGGTCGAGCTGGGTCGCCGAGGGGTGGTAGCGGTCGGGGAAGCCGTTGTCGTGAATCATCACGACGGGGAAACCGTGGCGCACGGCCTCGTCGACGATTTCCTGCTCGCCTTTGGCGATACGTGCCGAGACGAGGACGGCGCCGATGGCGGCCTCGGCGAGACAGCGGACTTTCTGCTCGGCGAAGCGTGCCTTGTCCTTGCGGTGGCACACCACCGGCAGCAGGCGCCGCTCCAAGAGGGCGCGGTCGCCGTAGCTGTCGCAGAGGACAAACGGCCCCGCCGACTGAATCGGCGGGCACACTGTGGCGGCCGACTCGGTCGGCCGCACAAGCATCCGCCCCGCAACAGCCTCCAGCGCCGCAGGCTCGGCGCCGCGGCATTCGCGCTTCAGGTAGCCCTGCAGGGCGGCGACGGTGAGCGCCGTGGTTATGGCGCCGCGCTGCGGCATGAGCCAGTCGCGGTGGCTGGTGCGCAGCAGGCGGCCGCGCGGGTTGGCATGGATATAGGCGCGCTGGGTGGCCAACTGCTCCGCGTCGACAGGCATCACGTCGCAGAAGCCCGGGGCGAAGAGGGAGGGATAGCCCCTGCCGACTGAGTCGGCAGGCACACTGGCGGAGCCGAGTGTGGCGGCCGTCTCGGACGGCCGCTTCTGCCCTACAGGTAGCCCCAGCATTTCCCAGTAGCGGCGGTTGCAGCCATATTTGAAGCCTTTGATGACATTGCCCAGATGGGTGCTATGTCCAGATGCTGTGACAAGTTTACTTTTCACCTTCAGCAGACAGTGCAGGTGCTCGGGCATGACGACATGCTCCTGCACCTCGACCATGGGGTAGCGAGCGTGGATGGCGGTGAGCAGCTCGCGCTCCACCATCCGCCCTATGGGTGTGAGCTCGACGCGCGGAGCGTCGGAGCTCCCGTCGGGAGCATCGGTGTTCCCCACCACCGTGCCGAAAGGACAACCCATCCCTTCTGCCACATGCAGGGTGATGTGGTAGATGCCGGGGCGGCTGTAGTCGTGAGCCGCGGCGCGACGCGTCATGCTATGGGTGGGGGCCTCCATTCCTCGACTTTTTATTATGCGGGTTTTTATTTTCTCCTTAATTCATAATTATATAACTAAACACCAACACACAATCGCTCACACACTTACGAGAGTATAGCCATTGTGACAGGTGGCGCAAATATACACTTTTTTTTTCAGTTATTGAAAAAATGTGTATATTTGCAGCCGTGATAGGGTGTCACACACCCTATGTATTGTTTTGCACAAATAATTCAGAATTAATATATTAACACAAAAATATCAATAATTAAAAACATAAAAATTTATGGAACTCCCATTTGCAGAAGCTTGGAAAATCAAGATGGTTGAACCCATCAAGAAGAGCACTCGCGAGCAGCGCGAGCAGTGGCTGAAAGAGGCCCACAACAATGTGTTCATGCTGAAGAGCGACTATGTGTACATCGACCTGCTGACCGACAGCGGCACGGGCGCCATGAGCGACCGCCAGTGGGCCGCCATGATGCAGGGCGACGAGAGCTACGGCGGCGCCCGCTCGTTCTACCACATGAAGGACACCATCACGGAGCTCACGGGCTTCGAGTACGTCATCCCCA
>Ga0310697_10000604_pt1 | contig 46801 bp, 40 predicted proteins | sample 172DNAGHGlowgp2_FD_203883 | JGI IMG/M metagenome (GOLD analysis project Ga0310697, IMG submission 203883) | Sheep rumen microbial communities from Palmerston North, Manawatu-Wanganui, New Zealand - 1728 DNA GHGlow gp2 (v2) (version 2) | ecosystem: Host-associated > Mammals > Digestive system >...
ACTCCATTTCGTCATCGCCCAACACCATCTCTTTGCCGATAGGACTCTCGTCGGGCCAATAGCGTTGTGCGAACGACTTGCTCACCACAATCTGGTTGGGCGCACTGAGCACCTTCCGACGGTCGCCCGTCAGCAGGCGGTAGTCGAAGAACGTAAAGAAGTTCTGGCCCGTGACGAGCACTTTGGTGTCAGCTTTCTGCCCACCAATGTTAAACGTCATGCCGTAGCCAGCCATCGAGCACCAGTCTTCCACCTCAGGGAAACGCTCTTTCAGCCGCTCACCCATACGGAAGTTCGACATCATGCACATCTCGTTGCCTACAACGAACGTACGGTCGGCGCGCGTCTGGTAGTTCTCCACCGTCGTCTGGCGGTATATGAGGTCGCCCAGCAACAGCAGGAATGCCATCGACAGACATAGCCCTACGATATTGATAATGGTAAACAGCCTGTGACGGCTTAGGAATTTCAGATAACTCTTCATATGTTTTTCCTTTACTGATGCAAATTTACGCCAAGAAAACGAATCCGCCAAGGCTTTTGGCCCTGACGGATGCAGATTGTCTAATAATTAGACAGTACGGTGTATGATTATTAGACACTCAGAAGTCAGATGAAGGTTCGTTTCAGCCAGAGATCGAGAAAACGGTCATAGACGATATAGCCCTTGGGAGTCTGATAGACGAGATCCTTCTCCTGCAGTACTGCCAGTGCCTTCTTGATGCTGCTGGCACTTGGCAACTCATGCTTGCGGATGAAATCGTTGGCCTGCAGCTGAGCTACGCAACTGTCCTTTGCTATGGCTATCAGAAGGTTACGCTGATTGTCGGTAAGGAAGGTCATCACCATTTCATACTGACTCGCCTTGTCGTTGAGAATACTCAGAACGGCATCCCGCACCTGTTGATAGTCAGCAACATGACGCTCTGCCTCATAAAGGCGGTTCAGGACAGACTGGAGATACCACGTATAACCGTCGAACAGGGTATATATTTGTCGGAACACGCCGCTGACTTCATCACCAAGCCGTGGGATAACGATGAACTCATTCATAAGTTGAAAGACGTGCTGGAGATGCAGAACGAGATTGTTACGCTCGACGAGATGGAAAAGGAACATGTCCGTCGTACCATCGACCACTGTCACGGCAATCTCTCGCAGGCAGCAGAACTGTTAGGTATCACGCGCCAGACACTCTATAACAAAATGAGGCGGTTATGATGTGGCTATGTATTATAATAGGTGTATTGCTGGTTGCAGCGATTGCGTGGCTGGTACATCGGCAACGCTCTCTGAAACTACGTGCCCATCTGATGCAAGAGGCTATTCGCAATCGTGACTTCACTTTCCGGCTGCCTACCGACGGGCTGCTGCCGGGTGAACGCGCCATGCAGCAGACGCTGAACCAGCTGGGAGAAACCATCCGCCAACAAGTCAACCAGAACGAGGTGGAGGCGTGGGAGCGGCTGACCCGTGTGCTGACCCATGACTGCGACACCTCGCGTCATCTGAGCGACTTCGTGGCTAACTATCGGAAGATGTCAGAACTCGAAAAACCTGTATTGGCAGACCTGCCTCTCCTGCCTCTTTTGGACAATATCAGCAAAGCTTACCCGGAACTGACGTGGGAGGTAAGTGTCCCCCGAGACACAACGGTCTGCCAATTCCTGCTGAGAACCGCCAGTCGCTCTTCGTTCCTTTCTTTACCACGAAGCGCAGCGATAGCGGCATCGGACTGTCCCTGAGCCGCCGCATGATGATTCAACAAGGTGGCGCGCTAGAGCTAGCCGAAGGGTGTCGCGGCGGTTGTTCTGTTGGCTTTTTGTTTGCTATACCGGTTGCGGTGAACAGTTAAGTATTTACTTTTCGATTTGCTTTTCGGGGTAGATGATCTTGTTTGCCCCGCTTGTAATCTTGAGTGCTTCGGGATGCTGTTTTATAAAGGAGTCGATGTGCCGTACGCGTTTCTGCTCAAGTATCTCGTCGACAGCTATCAGTATGCCGGTCTCCTCAACGTCTCCAAATCCGTAATTGATGGCTGTCCCGAAGAGCTTCATTGTTGGCGACAGGCTCATATATGCGTTGACCAGTGGTGGAATGTTGTAGCCGAGTGCCCTTATCTCACGGTTGAGTATTCGGTAGTCGGCATTGAAGTCGTCCTCGCAGAAGAGTGCCTGCAGTTCGGCTTCGTCGGTCTCTATATGCAGTGGCTTGAGAGGGATGATGAGGTTCTCTGTGTCGTGGAAGTGCTTCTTGAGGAAATAGAGTATCATGTCGCGTCCCTTGCGTATGTACGAGGGGTACATGGTCATCTTGCCGAAGAAATAGCGGACGTTAGGTTTTATGACTGTCAGTGCTCCGAGTCCGTCCCACAGGTTGTCGAGTGCGAAGAGACTCTTTGCCCCCATCCGCGAGCTCTGGTACGGCAGTGAGACGAACGACCGCCCGAGTTCTATGGTGTAAGGCATGTAGTCGGTGAGGAACTTCTCTGAGAAGTGGAACATGTGGGATGTGGCGAGCAGTGGTTGCCCGTCGGGGCCGAGTTGCCAGTCTGTGCCGAGCAGGTAGCGGTAGCCTCCGATTATCTCCTGTGCGTCGGGGTTCCAGACTATGAGCTGCTTGTAACAGTTGTCGCAGGTGTCGAACTCGTCAATGTCGACCTCCTGCCCTGTGCCACCGCCGGCCTCGCGGAATGCTATCTCGCGCAGTCGCCCTATCTCTCGCATGACGGCGGGGGAGTCGTGGGCTGTGACGATGTAGATTTCGTTGTTGCTCTTGTTGGTCATTCTGAGCTGCTTGTCGGGCGTCAGTTCGCTCCTAAGCTGTTCTACGGGTACTGGGGTGATGATGGGCTGTTGCATTTTTAACGTTGAACGTTGAATATTGAAGACTGAAGGATGAGGGGCGGGGTGACTATAGCTTGTAGACTTGCTCTTTCACCCATTGTGCCCATTCGTTGGGTGTCTTTGTCTTATCGAAGGTCTGCCAGGGTATGGGTTTGCCGATGGTGACTGTGAACGTCTTGTGGGTGTTCTTGTACATCTCGTCGACGAGGAACAGCATGGCGAGGTTGAAGGGCAGGAAGCGGTCGGAGAAACTGGCGAGGCGGTAGAAGAACGTAGAGTTCTGCCCGTGGAAGTGTATGGGAACCACATCGCGCTGGTACTGTACGCTTTTTGAGATAAATGTCTTTTTCCATGCGATGTCCTCTATCTTGCCTTTCTGCTTCCGCGAACATAGTCCGGCCGGGAACATCAACATGTGGTTCGGGCTTTGGAAACCCTCTTCTACCATGCGCGGGAAGTCGCGCGACTGGCGTCCGGTCTTGTTGATGGGTATGCAGAGCGGTGCGAGTCCAGGCAGGTTCATGAGCAGGTCGTTGACGAGGTACCGGAACCGAGAGTCGTAATGCCGTCCAATGACGGCCCCGAGGGCTACGCCGTCCTCTCCCCCGAGTGGGTGGTTGGAGACGAATGTGTAGAGTCGCCCGTCGTCTTTTGGCGGCAGGTTGTCGAGTCCGTGTATGTCTAACGTGGTGTCGAGGTATCTGAGACAGTCTTCAAGCCACTCCGTGCCAGTGAGATGCCGGCTCTCGTAGAGATATGCGTTGACTTCGTCTTGGTGCACGATGCGCTTGAGCCATGCCACGAGGGGTCGCGGTATGAACCTTGCCTTGGCTCCGAGTTTACTCTTGAGAATGTTGTCAAGGTCAATGGTCTTTTCGGTTATGACGTCTGCCATTGGTGCTAGTTATTGCTATCAGTCTGCAAAAGTAATGTAAATTCTTGAGAAAAAAGCACGTTTTGCTGTAAAAAAGTGGTGTGGGGGCGTTTTTTTCTCGGGGGTGCCACGGGAGAGAGGGTAATTGTGTCAGGAGAATCGGGCGGCAAAACGGAGAATTACAATGTTGCTCAGACAATAGTTGCGGGCATTATAAAGCGGCAAACTTTATTAATTAACGTTAAATATTAATTTTTGTGGGGAAAAGTGGTGGATTGTGGGGAGAAATGTGTAATTTTGTGGCTGAATTCTATCGATAGATTGCAAGATGCGTTTTTTCGGCAATTTAGAAGCTAAGATCGACGCGAAGGGTCGTGCCTTTCTGCCGTCGGTTTTCCGCAAGATGCTCCAGACATCAGGCGAGGAGAGCCTGGTGCTGCGCAAGGACATCTTTGCGGACTGTCTTGTGCTGTATCCCGCGTGTGTGTGGGAGGAGCAGACGACGGCTCTTCGTGCCCGGCTGAACCGCTTCAATGGCGACCACCAACGCATATTTCGTCAGTACGTCTCGGAGGTTGAGACGCTGACCCTTGACGGCAACGGCCGTTTCCTTATCCCGAAGCGTTACCTTCAGGCTGCCGGTATCGAGCAGTCGATAAGGTTCACAGGAATGGACGACACGATAGAGATTTGGGCGAGCGAGAAAATAGAAGAGTCGAAGATGTCCAGCGAAGAGTTCAGCTCTGCTTTGCAGGACATTATGGGCACAACAATCTGACCAATATGACGACAGCGGCAACATACCACGTACCAGTGCTACTCAAGGAGAGCATTGACGGGCTGAACATTCAGCCTGGCGGTGTCTATGTCGACGTGACGTTCGGCGGCGGCGGTCACAGCCGTGAGATTCTGGGTCGCTTAAGCGACGGAGGCCGGCTGTTCGGTTTCGACCAGGATGCCGATGCCGAGAGGAACGTTCCTTCAGACTCTCGTTTCACGTTTGTGCGCAGCAACTTCAGGTACCTGAAGCAGTGGATGCGCTACTATGGAGTGGAGAGTGTCGACGGGGTCATTGCTGACCTCGGCGTGTCGAGCCATCATCTGGACGACGCTGCGCGTGGCTTCTCGTTCCGTTTTGACTCGCCTCTGGACATGCGGATGAACAAGCGTGCCGGTGCTACTGCGGCCGACATACTGAACGGATACAGTGAGGAGCAGTTGTCCGACGTGTTCTACTACTACGGTGAGCTGAAGCAGGCGCGACGCTTGGTATCTGCCATCGTGAAGGCCCGCGGTGCGCGTAGTCTGTCGACAACGGGCGACCTGGCATCGGCAGTCTCCGGACTTATGCGTCCGGACCGTGAGAAGAAAGAGATGGCGAAGCTGTTTCAGGCGTTGCGCATAGAGGTGAACCAGGAGATGGCAGCCCTCCGTGAGCTGTTGGACGGTGTCGTCGCGGTATTAGGCAGTGGCGGCCGTCTGGTGGTCATCACCTACCACTCGCTGGAAGACCGTATAGTGAAGAACTTCATGAAGGCCGGCAATGCTGAAGGGCGCGTGTCGCAGGACTTCTTCGGTCGCGTGTCGTCGCCTTTGCGCCCGCTGGGCAGTAAGGTGGTCGTGCCGAGTGCTGAGGAACAGGATCGGAACCCTCGCAGCCGCAGTGCGAAATTGAGGATAGCGGAGAAGACTCTTTGAAAGCAAGGCGACCGGAGGTGGAGAGAAAAAAATGAACATTGAAGATTGAGGACTGAGGATTGAAAAGCGTTGAGTTTATAATACAAGGTGAGCAAGGGGTAGGCGAGAAGCCTGCCGACGAGCGTCCTACTGACGAGCGTCCTGCCGATGTGCGTCCTGCCGACGAGCGAAGTGGCGGTCTTGATGCTTTAGGCAAGCTCAAGGAGCTTACAAGCAGCGTCAGCGAGGACGAGCAGACGCCTGTCGGAGCTCAGACGCTTCGCAAGATACTTGGCGGCGACATATTGTCTGCTGTTCAGGTCCGCCGTCAGATATGGGTGATACTGCTGGGTGTGCTGTTTGTGGTGGTCTATGTGGCCTTCCGTTACCAGTGCCAGCAAGACCTGATAGAGATAAGCCGGTTGGAAGACAAGTTGAAGGACGCGAAGTACAAGGCGTTGAGCTCGTCGAGCACTCTGACGGAGCGTTGCCGTGAGAGCCAGGTGCTGGAGGTGCTTCGTCAGAATGCAGACTCATTGCTTCACATCAGCGAGCAGCCACCTTATATAATAAATGTACCCCAGTCGGGGCTGTTCGGTGGAGGCGACGAGTGAGTAGTTCAACGGCAGTAAAGAGACAGACGAGTGAGAAGTTCAGTAGCAATAAGGAGTTAGACGGATGAGTAAGTTCAATAGCAGTAAAGTGATGCCCCGGTACTTGGGAGTTGCCGTGGTGCTGACAATGTTGGGCGTGACAGTTTTAGGCAAGGCCTTCTACATCATGACCGCGAAGAAGGATTACTGGACGAAGGTGGCCTCTCGCCTCACACGTGAGGACGACACGGTGCCAGCCTCGCGCGGTAACATATTGAGCTGCAACGGCGAACTGATGGCATCGAGCATGCCTCAGTACATTGTCTATATGGACTTCCAGCCCGATAAGATGAAAGACCCGAAGTGGGCCGCCGAGTACGACTCCATCTGGCGTGCCGACATCGACAGTGCCTGTGCCGGTCTTCACGAGATATTCCCGAGCCGTTCGGCAGCCGAGTTCAAGGCTCTGCTGGAGCAGGGGCGTGCCAAGCCTGTGAAGAACCGCAAGACCGGTGAGATGACCCTCGGCGCACGATACTGGCCAATTTGGAAGAAGCGTGTCGACTACAACACGTTCCTCGCCGTCAAGTCGCTACCGCTGTTCAACCTGCCGCGTAACAAAGGCGGTTTCAGCTGGGATGCGTTCAGCACACGTCGTCACCCGTTCGGTTCACTTGCCATTCGCACTGTGGGCGACATAGGCAGTGACAAGGTGAAGGACGCCAGGGGACGTATGGTGACCAAGGACAGTGCACGTTACGGTTTGGAGCTGGCTTGTGACACCATACTGCGCGGACAGCCCGGCATTGAGCGCCGTCAGAAGGTGCTTGACAAGAAGATCGACTTCACGGTCATACCCGCCGTTGCCGGCGGCGATGTTGTCACGACTATTGACGTCGGTATGCAGGACCTTGTCGAGCGTGCCGTCATCGATGAACTCAAGGAGATAAACGGTGACATGGGTGTTGCCATACTGATGGAGGTTCAGACAGGCGATGTCAAGGCAATAGCCAATATCGAGCGTACTGAGAGTGGTCACTACATGGAACTCTATAACCGTGCCATCAGCTACCGCTGCGAGCCCGGTTCGGTGTTCAAGGTGGCATCGTTCCTCGTCGCTTTGGACGACGGTGTCGTTGACACAAGTCACATCATACACACCGGCTGCGGACAGATGATGATGCACGGCCGTAACATGAAGGATCACAACTGGCGTCGCGGCGGCTATGGTGACATCAATGTCGCCCGTGCACTTGAGGTGAGTTCGAACATCGGTGTTAGCGATGTCATAGACCGTTACTACGGCCGTAATCCCGAGAAGTACGTGCAGGGACTGTACCGCGTGGGCATCCACGAGAATCTGAAGTTGCCGTTGCAGGGCTACCTGCCGCCAAACATCCGCATGCCGGACACGAAGACCACCGACCGTTCAAAGTACTGGAGCAAGACGACGCTGCCATGGATGTCGATAGGCTACGAGACACAGATAGCTCCGATAAACACTATAGCATTCTACAACGCCATAGCCAACGACGGAAAGATGATGCAGCCTCGCTTCATCAGCAAGATAGTCAAGGACGGACGTACCGTGAAGGAGTTCCCGCCAGTGGTCCTGAAAGAGCAGATAGCACGACCTGAGGCCATAAAGACTATGCAGACCATCCTGGAACATGTTGTCAGCCAGGGCTTAGGGCGTAAGGCTGGTCCGAAGTCGGGTCTGTTCAAGGTCGCCGGGAAGACCGGTACAGCGCAGATTGCCGACGAGCATGGCAGCTACCACTCCGGCACGACACGTTACTGGCTGTCGTTCGCAGGCTACTTCCCTGCCGACGAGCCACGTTACACCTGCATCGTCTGTTTGAAGAAGTCGGGTCTGCCGGCCTCTGGCGGCGGTATGAGCGGTGTGGTGTTCAGTCACATTGCCGAGGGTGTCATGGCTCAGAACCTCAAGCTTCGTGTTGAGGATGCGCGCGACTCAACGTCGGCTTTCGTTGCCGACGTGAAAGGTGGAAACCGCGAGGCTGCAACCTACGTGCTGAACCGTCTCGGTGCACAAGGCAAACCCTCGGTAGCAGAGCCCTCGAGACGTGGCAATACCGTTCCCGATGTCCGTGGCATGGGTGCCCGCGATGCCGTCTACCAGCTTGAGCGGTGCGGCGTAAGGGTCAAACTCTTAGGCCGCGGAAAGGTGAAGGAGCAGAGCGTCATGCCAGGTAAGTTGATAGAGAAGGGCATGACGTGCGAACTGAAAATGGAGATATAGTAAGAAGTTTAAGAGACAAGAGATATGAGACTGACGGAACTTATCAGTGACATAGATGTCAAGAGCATCGTTGGCGATGCTGATGTTGATGTTTGCGGCGTAAAGATAGACTCGCGTCAGGTGGCTGCCGGCTACCTGTTCGTGGCTATGAAGGGAACACAGGTCGATGGTCACCGTTTCATCGGCAAGGCCATTGAGCAGGGTGCCGTGGCGGTGCTCTGCGAGGACCTTCCTGCTGAGTGCGTTGCCGGCGTGACCTATGTTCAGGTGGCTTCTACTGAGGATGCCGTCGGCCCTGTCGCCACGACATTCCACTGCGACCCCACGTCGCGTCTTAAGCTTGTAGGCGTTACAGGCACCAATGGCAAGACGACTATCGCCACCTTATTATATAATATGTTCCGCCGTATGGGTCATAAGTGCGGTCTCTTGTCTACGGTGTGCAACTACATAGAAGACGAGGCTGTCGCCGCGAGCCACACCACGCCCGATGCCATAGAGCTGAACGAGCTGCTGGAGCGCATGGTCGCCGCCGGCTGCGAGTATGTGTTCATGGAGTGTTCGAGCCACGCCATTGCACAGAAGCGCATCGGCGGTCTGAAGTTTGTCGGCGGACTGTTCACAAACCTTACCCGCGACCATTTGGACTACCACAAGACATTCGAGAACTACCGCGATGCGAAGAAAGCCTTCTTCGACTCGTTAGGCAAGGGGGCTTTTGCCATCACCAATGCCGACGACAAGAACGGTATGTTCATGGTGCAGAACACCAAGGCCGATGTGAAGACTTACTCCGTGCGTCAGATGGCCGACTTCCGTGCCCGCATCATCGAGTGTCACTTCGAAGGGATGTACTTGGAGATAGACGGCCGTGAGGTCGGTGTACAGTTCATCGGTAAGTTCAATGTGTCGAACTTGCTTTGTGTCTACGGTGCTGCAGTGCTGTTAGGCAAGCGTCCCGAGGACATCCTCGTGGTGCTGAGCACACTGAAGAGTGTCAACGGCCGTTTGGACCCCATCCGCTCGCCGGAAGGCTACACCGCCATCGTCGATTATGCCCACACCCCCGATGCGCTGGAGAATGTCCTGTCGGCCATCCATGAGGTGCTTGACGGCCGTGGCAAGGTCATCACCGTATGCGGTGCCGGCGGCAACCGCGATAAGGGTAAGCGACCGCTGATGGCTCAGGAGGCCGTCAAACAGAGCGACCGCGTCATCATCACGAGTGACAACCCCCGTTTCGAGGAGCCACAGGCTATCATCGACGACATGCTGGCCGGTCTCGATGCCCGTCAGATGAAGAAGGTGCTGTCGATTGTCGACCGTCGCGAGGCCATCCGCACTGCATGCATGATGGCCGAGAAGGGCGACGTGATACTCATTGCAGGCAAGGGTCATGAGGACTATCAGGAGATAAAGGGCGTGAAGCACCACTTCGACGACCACGAGGTTGTCCGAGAGTGCTTTGAAGGATAGCCCCCATAAGCCCTATAAGCCCCATAAGGCTCAAAAAAAAGAAATAAAGAAAACAATATGCTATACTACCTTTTCAGATACTTAGAACAGTACGACATCCCGGGCAGCCACCTGTGGGCATATATATCGTTCCGCTCGCTGCTGGCACTCATCCTGTCGCTGATAATCTCGGCTTGGTTCGGCGAGTACTTCATCAAGTACATGCGCCGTAAGAAGATTTTCGAGACCGAGCGCGACGCTGCCATCGACCCGTTCGGCGTTGACAAGAAAGGTGTACCGACGATGGGCGGCATCATAATCATCGTCAGTCTGCTGGTTCCTGTGCTGCTGTTTGCCCGCATACGCAACATCTACATCATACTGATGATAGCTACTACGGTCTGGCTCGGCTTCCTGGGGTTCCTCGACGACTATATCAAGATTTTCCGTCGTAACAAGGAGGGGCTTAAGGGAAAGTACAAGATTGTGGGTCAGGTGTCGATAGGCTTCATCGTGGGGCTGACGCTATGGCTAAGCCCTGACGCTGTAGTCCGCGAGAATGTGAACGTCTCGCAGCAGGGTCAGGAGATAGTAGTTAAGCACAAGCAGGAGGCCGTGAAGTCGCTGAAGACGACGATACCGTTTGTCAAGAACCACAACCTGAACTACTCTGACGTGATGAGCTTCCTTGGCGACAAGAAGGTAGCTGCCGGGTGGGTGCTGTTCGTACTGCTGACAATCGTTGTCGTCACTGCTGTATCGAACGGAGCCAACCTGAACGACGGCATGGACGGTATGTGTGCCGGCAACTCAGCCATCATCGGCGTAGCTCTGCTGGTGCTGGCTTATGTCTCGGGACACATAGTCTACGCTGCCTATTTCGACATAATGTACATACCGCACTCAGAAGAGCTGGTGGTGTTCCTGTCGGCGTTCATCGGATCGATGATCGGTTTCCTGTGGTATAACGCCTATCCGGCACAGGTGTTCATGGGCGACACGGGTTCGCTGACCATCGGCGGCATTATCGGCGTGTGTGCCGTCATCATACACAAGGAGTTGCTGTTGCCGATACTGTGTGGCATATTCTTCGTCGAGAGCCTGAGCGTCATCATTCAGACACAGTGGTTCAAGCTGATGAAGCGCAAAGGCAAGCGGGTGAGGGTGTTCCGTGCCACGCCGATACACGACAACTTCCGCCGTCTCGACTCGCAGCTCGACCCAACGAGCCACTACATACTGCGCGGCTGGCCACAGCGACAGTTCCACGAGTCGAAGATAACGTCGCGTTTCTGGATTGTCACAATCATCCTTGCGGCAATGGCTATAATAACGTTGAAGATAAGATAAAGATACCACCCACATACGGAAGAGACGAAACGAAGAAAAAGTGAGAAATGAGTAAGAGAATAGTCATACTGGGAGCCGGTGAGAGCGGCGCAGGTGCCGCCGTACTGGCAAAGAAAGAAGGTTTCGACGTGTTTGTGTCGGACATGTCGAAGATTGCTGACCGCTACAAGCGTCAGCTCGACGACCGCTCGATAGCGTGGGAGGAGGGTCAGCACACTGAAGAGAAGATACTGTCGGCCGACGAGATCATCAAGTCACCGGGAATCCCCGACAGTGCGCCCATGGTTGCCAAGGCCATTGAGCGCGGCATACCCATCATCAGCGAGATAGAGTTCGCCGGGCGGTACACGGACTCTAAGATGATCTGCATCACAGGCTCCAACGGCAAGACCACCACAACGTCGCTCATATACCACATCTTCCGCGAGGCCGGCTACGATGCCGGTCTGGCCGGCAACATCGGGCACTCGTTAGCCCTGCAGGTGGCAGAGGAGCCCCACGAGTACTACATCATTGAGCTCAGCTCGTTCCAGCTCGACAATATGTACCGTTTCCGTGCCAATATCGCCATCCTGCTGAACATCACTCCCGACCATCTGGACCGCTATGACAACTCGATGCAGAAGTACACCGATGCCAAGATGCGCATCATCCGTAACCAGACGCCCCAGGACGCTTTCATCTACTGGGCCGACGACCCCGTGGTGTCGAAGGAGCTGAAGAAGTACGACATCAAGGCCGTACAGTGTCCGTTCAGCGACATCAAGAAGAATGGCGTGATAGGATACATCGAGAAAGGTCAGTATCAGCTGGAATACCCTACGCCGTTCAACATGGAGCAGGAGAGCCTCAGCCTTACCGGCCGCCACAACATCTACAACTCGCTGGCGGCAGGTCTGGCGGCCAATATCGCCGGCATAAGGAAAGATGACATCCGTCGTGCACTGAGCGACTTCCCCGGTGTCGAGCACCGCTTGGAGAAAGTCTGCGACGTACGCGGCGTGCACTATGTCAACGACTCGAAGGCCACCAATGTCGATGCCTGCTGGTATGCGCTGGAGTCGATGAAGACAAAAGTGGTACTCATCGTCGGCGGCAAGGACAAGGGCAACGACTACTCGCCGCTGCTGCCGCTCGTCAAGGAGAAGTGTTCGGCACTGGTATACCTCGGTGCCGACAACAAGAAGCTGCACGACAATTTCGACCAGCTGGGCATCCCCGTGCGCGACACCCACTCGATGAAAGAGTGTGTCGATGCCTGCTACGAGCTGGCACAGCCCGGCGAGACGGTGCTGCTATCGCCCTGCTGTGCCTCGTTCGACCTGTTCAAGAACATGGAGGACCGCGGCGAGCAGTTCAAGAGTCTGGTGCGCGGGCTGTAGCCCTCATAAGGCCCATAAGTTCCATAGGCCCTATAAGCCCCATAAGGCCCACAACCTAAAAAAGCGAAGTCAATGGAAAAGAAAATAGGCAATATCTTCAAGGGTGACAAAGTCATCTGGATGGTGTTCTTCTTCCTCTGCATCATCAGTGTCATCGAGGTGTTCTCCGCCTCGAGCAACCTGACGTACAAGAGCCAGAACTACATGGGACCCATCATCTACCACGTCGGTACCATACTGGCAGGCGTGGCAGTAGCCGTCATCACCCTGAATATTCCTTGCCGCTACTTCAAGCTGATGACGCCGTTCCTGATATTGGTATCAATAGTGACACTGCTGTGGGTGCTTCTTGCAGGAACGAAGGTCGGCGATGCTGGTAGATGGATAAACCTTTTCGGATTCACCTTCCAGCCGTCAGAAATAGCAAAGGGAACAATCGTGCTGGCCGTGGCACAGATACTGGCCGCCATGCAGCGTGAGAATGGCGCGGACAAGAATGCATTCAAGTGGATACTCTGGATTACCCTGCCCGCCTGTTTGCTGATAGGTCTTGAGAATCTCTCTACTGCTCTTATGCTCTTCGCTGTCGTGTTCATGATGATGATTATCGGGCTTGTGCCCTTTAGACAGTGGGGCAAGCTGGCACTGATTCTCTTGGTAGCCGGCGTGTTTGCTCTATCTATGGTGATGCTGGTGGGAACGGAAATCAACGAGAACGAAAAGCAGCTTTCGCAGACGGAAAGCATAGAGCAGCCTAACGGTGAGAAGAAAGAGAAGAGCTTCATTGAGAAGATGTTCCACCGGGCCGATACATGGAAGAGCCGCATCCTGAAATACGGGAGACCGGATCCCAGTCCCGAGGACTTCGACCTTGACAAGGACATGCAGGTGGCACACGCCAACATTGCCATCGTCTCGTCGAACATCATCGGCAAGGGGCCGGGCAACTCCGTCGAGCGCGACTACCTGCCGCAGGCGTTCTCTGACTTCATCTACGCCATAATCATCGAGGAGATGGGACTCATAGGTGCCTCAGTAGTGGTGTTCCTCTACATCGTACTGCTCTACCGAGCCGCCCGCATAGCCCACCGCTGCGAGAACAACTTCCCGGCATTCCTCATCATGGGACTGTCGTTACTGCTGGTCATTCAGGCAATGTTCAACATGATGGTTGCCGTGGGACTGGCACCTGTCACTGGTCAGCCATTGCCGCTGATATCCAAGGGCGGCACGTCGACGATAATAAACTGCGCGTACATCGGAGCTATACTGAGCATCAGCCGTTCGGCAAAGATGAAGGCAGCCACTGTCATAACTAAAAAGACAAAGGAAGAATAATGAATAACGAGTTAAGAGTAATCATCAGCGGCGGCGGTACGGGGGGACACATCTTTCCGGCTGTCTCGATAGCCAACGCCGTGAAGGCATTGCGGCCTGAGGCAAAGATTCTCTTTGTGGGAGCACTCGGGCGCATGGAGATGCAGCGTGTCCCTGCGGCAGGCTACGAAATCAAGGGTCTGCCCATTCAGGGCTTCGACCGTAAGCATCTGCTGAAGAACGTTGTCGTGCTTTACAAGATATGGAAGAGCCAGCGCATGGCCAAGAAGATTATCCGCGACTTCCGTCCGCAGGTCGCCGTCGGCGTCGGCGGCTATGCCAGCGGTCCTACGCTGAACAAGGCTGCTGCTATGGGCATCCCCTGTCTCATTCAGGAACAGAACTCCTATGCCGGTGTCACCAACAAGCTGCTGGCAAAGAAGGCCTCGAAGATATGCGTGGCCTACGAGGGCATGGAGCGGTTCTTCCCTGCTGAGAAGATAATGCTCACCGGCAATCCTGTGCGGCAGACACTGCTCGACACCACCATAACGCGCGAAGAGGCACTGTGCAGTCTCGGCCTCGACCCCGCCCGGAAAACCATACTCCTTGTGGGAGGTAGCCTGGGGGCACGCACCGTCAACGAGAGCGTGCTGCAGCACCTTGACCTCCTCCGCGACAGCGGTGTGCAGTTCATCTGGCAGACGGGAAAGTACTATTATGCCGACATACAGGAGAGTCTCAAAGGACAGAACCTTCCCTGCCTGAAGGTCATGGACTTCATCACCGATATGGGAGCCGCCTACCGTGCTGCCGACCTGGTGATAAGCCGTGCTGGCGCAAGCAGCATCTCGGAGTTCTGTCTTATCGGCAAGCCGGTAATACTCGTCCCCAGTCCTAACGTGGCGGAGGACCACCAGACGAAGAATGCCCTGGCACTGGCTGACCGCGATGCAGCCCTCTATGTCAAGGATGCCGACGCACCGTCGACACTCCTGCCGCTTGCCGTCAAGACGGTGAACGACGAGCAGAAGCTGCAGTCGCTCAGCACCAACGTGCTGAAGATGGCACTGCCCGACTCGGCAAAGATCATAGCTGAAGAAGTAATAAGACTGGCGGCGGGAGCCCAATAAGCCCCAGAAAAAAGAAAGAAGACAATGGACATAAAAGCAGTATACTTCGTAGGAGCCGGCGGCATCGGCATGAGTGCCATCGCACGCTACTTCCTCAAACGCGGCCTTGTTGTAGGCGGCTACGACAAGACACCGAGCGACCTGACGCGGCAGTTAGAGCGTGAGGGCATGCTCATACACTACGACGAGAACGTCGACAAGATTCCCGAGGCCTGTCAGCAGCCGGAGTCGTGTCTTGTGGTCTACACACCAGCCATACCTGCCGACCATAAGGAGCTGGAGTTTTTCCGCCAGCACGGGTTCGACATTCAGAAACGTGCGCAGGTGCTGGGCACGCTGACACAGCAGATGAAAGGTCTGTGCGTCGCCGGTACCCACGGCAAGACCACCACGTCGACCATGTGTGCGCACATCATGCACCAGAGCCACCTCGACTGCAACGCCTTCCTCGGAGGCATATCGAAGAACTACGGCACTAACTATATTCTCTCCGAGAGCGACTTCGTGGTCATCGAGGCCGACGAGTTCGACCGTTCCTTCCACTGGCTGCGCCCCTGGATGTCGGTCGTCACCTCTACCGACCCTGACCACCTCGACATCTACGGCACTAAGGAAGCCTATCTCGAGAGCTTCCGGCACTATAGCGGACTCATACAGCCCGGCGGAGCTCTCATCGTCCATCGTGGCCTCGAGATGCAGGAGTCGCTGCAGCCTGGTGTGCGGCGCTATGACTACGCACTGACGGAGGGCGATTTCCATGCCGAGAACATAAAGATAGAGAACGGCGAGATTACCTTCGACTTCGTATCGCCCATAGAGACGGTACGCGGCGTGGAGTTAGGACAGCCCGTACCCATAAACATCGAGAACGGCATAGCGGCAATGGCCATGGCACAGCTTAACGGGTGTACGGCCGAGGAACTGCGACGTGGCATGAAGACCTATGGCGGTGTGGACCGTCGCTTCGACTTCAAGATCAAGACCGACAGCCTTGTGTTTCTCAGCGACTATGCTCATCACCCGAAGGAAATCTACCAGAGTGCGCGGAGCATACGCCAGCTCTACCAGCACCGCCACATAACGGCCATCTTCCAGCCTCACCTCTATACCCGCACACGCGACTTCTACCGCGAGTTCGCCGAGGCGCTCAGCCAGCTCGACGAGGTGATACTGACAGAGATCTACCCGGCGCGCGAGGAACCCATAGAGGGTGTTACGTCGCAGCTTATCTACGACAACCTCGCCCCCGGTGTCGAAAAGCGGCTCATACGCAAAGACGAGGTCCTGCAGCTGGTCAGCGAGCGTACCTTCGACGTGCTCATCGTCCTTGGCGCCGGCGACCTTGACAATATGGTTCCCGAGATAACGAAACTATTAAACAGCCGATAGAAAACCATGACCCAGGCCTGGAAACGCATAATAGTAATAGCACTCGACGTGCTGATAGCCGTCTACCTGGTGCTTGCCGTCACGGCATTCAACCGCCCTGACGAGAAGGCCACCGTATGCTCGGAGGTGCGCATCGACATTGCCGATGCCGGCGGCGAGGGGTTCCTCAATCCTGCCGAGGTAAAGAGCCTGCTGGAACGTCAGCAGCTCTATCCGCTGGCGCAGCCAATGGCGTTCATCTCCACGCGCAGCATCGAGGAGACACTCGAGAAGAGTCCCTTCGTCGACAATGCCGAGTGCTACAAGACGCAGAGCGGCCACGTGTGCATAAACCTAAGACAACGGCTGCCGGTGCTGTACATCATGGCAGCCAACGGACAGCGTTACTATCTCGACGACCACGGCGAGATACTGCCGTCGACGGGGCTGACGAGCAACCTCATCGTGGCAACGGGAAACATCAGTCAGAAGTTCGCATGCCGCGTCCTGGCACCCATTGCCAACCTCCTGCGCGAGGACAAGTTCTGGGACAGCCAGGTAGAACAGCTCAACGTACTCGGCGACGGAACTCTGGAGCTGGTGCCGCGTGTGGGCGATCATGTCGTCTATCTCGGTGCGCCGACGGACATCAGCCAGAAACTCGACCGCCTGCGGAAGTTCTACAAATATGGTCTCAGCCAGGCCGGCTGGAACCGCTATGAGCGAATCAGCATGGAGTTCGGCAACCAGATTATCTGTAAGAAACGAAAACTTGACAAGACAAAGAAAATGGGAAGTTAAAGAAGTTAAGGAAGTTAAAGAAGTAAGTATATGGCAAAGGAATTCATCGTAGCAATTGAACTCGGCTCATCGAAGGTGACGGGTATTGCGGGACAGAAGAACCTCGACGGCAGCATCAATGTCTTGGCTGTCGTCAAGGAGGAGTCGTCGTCGTTCATCCGCAAGGGAGTGGTTTACAACATTGACAAGACAGCACAGTGTCTGCAGAGTATCGTGAAGAAACTGGAGAACCGGCTCAAACAGAGTGTGGTGAGGGTCTATGTCGGCGTTGGCGGACAATCGGTGCGTGGTGTACGCAACGTCATCACGCGTGACCTGCCCGCAGGAACGATCGTTACCGATGCCATGGTCGACGAGCTCGTCGACACCAATGGCAACATGGACTATCCCGACCAGGAGATACTCGACACGGCGACACAGGAGTACAAGGTCGACTCGCAGTACCAGCAGGCACCTGTAGGCATACAGTGCACGCGGCTTGAGGGCAACTACCTGAACATCCTGCAGCGCCGGGCTTTCTACAAGAATTTCAACAAGTGCTTCGAGATGGCGGGCATCCCTATAGCCGAGATGCTCAATGCACCCCTGGCACTCGCCGATGCCGTGCTCACCGAGCAGGAGCGTCGTTCGGGCTGCGCACTAATCGACATCGGTGCCGACACCACCACCGTCTCGGTCTATACTAAGAACATCCTGCGCCACCTGGCCGTTATCCCGCTCGGCGGTTCCAATATCACCAAGGACATCGCCACGCTACAGATGGAGGAGAGCGATGCCGAGAATATGAAAATCAAATACGGGTCGGCGTACACTGACAATAACGACATCGACAACAACTTGAAGTACCCCATCGATCCCGACCGGCAAGTCGAGAGTCGGCGTTTCATCGAGATTGTCGAGGGGCGACTCGAGGAAATCATCGAGAACGCCTGGTACCAGGTGCCATCGGAGTACTGCGAGAAACTGCTCGGAGGCATTATCCTCACCGGTGGTGGCTCGAACATGCCAAACATTGAACGGGCCTTCCAGAACCATACTCACATAGAGAAGATTCGCGTGGCAAAGACACCGATACACACCATCATCGGCGGTGGCGACGACATAAAGTCGAAGAACGCCATGATGAACACCGTGCTTGGACTGCTCGTGCGTGCCGACATGAACTGTGCCGGGGCTGAGATAGAGCGCGACATCTTCGGCAACAACAAGCCCAGCACCGTGGCCGAGGGCGGAGATCAGCGTCCGGCACGGCGTCCGGGGGAGATTCCCGCCGGTGTGGTGCGTACCGAGGCTGAGAAGCAGAAGGCGGAGGAAGAGGCGCGCCTGAAACGCGAAGAGGAGGATCGGCTACAACGCGAGAAGGAGGCTGCCGAGGCCGAGGAGGCCGCACGGCTGAAACGCGAGAACAGCCGCTGGAACAAATTCAAGAAAGGCGTCAAGAATTTCGTTCAGGGCATGGTTGAAGAGGAAGAGTAATCCCTCACGTACCTCGTACCTTGCACACAAAATAAGCATAGTCAAAACAGTAAAAAAGCAAGAGAAATGGCAGACAACAACAGCTTCAGCATAGACCTCGACTTCGGCGAGCCGGAGAAGGAGCACAGCATAATAAAAGTCATAGGCGTAGGCGGAGGCGGCGGCAACGCCGTGAACCACATGTACCGGGAAGGTATTCACGACGTCACGTTCGTACTCTGTAACACCGACGCACAGGCACTCAACGACTCGCCGGTGCCGGTACACCTGCAGTTGGGCAAGGAGGGCCTCGGTGCAGGCAACAAACCCGAGAAGGCGCGTCAGGCTGCTGAGGAGAGTCTCGACGATATCAAGGCGATGCTCTCCGACGGCACGCGCATGGCGTTCATTACGGCAGGCATGGGCGGCGGCACCGGCACCGGTGCGGCTCCCGTCATAGCCAAGGTGTCGAAGGACATGGGCATACTCACCGTGGGCATCGTCACCATACCCTTCCGCTTCGAGGGCGCAAAGAAGATTGACCAGGCTCTCGACGGCGTCGAGGAGATGGCAAAGCACGTCGATGCACTCCTCGTCATCAACAACGAGCGTCTGCGCGAGATATACCCCGACCTGTCGCTCACCGCTGCTTTCGGCAAGGCCGATGACACTCTCTCCGTTGCCGCCAAGTCGATAGCCGAGATCATCACCGTCCACGGACTGATAAACCTCGACTTCAACGATGTCAAGACTGTGCTCAAGGACGGTGGCGTGGCCATAATGTCGACTGGCTACGGCGAGGGCGAGGACCGTGTGCGGAAGGCCATCGACGATGCCCTGAACTCACCGCTGCTCAACGATAACGACGTGTTCAACTCGAAGAAGATACTGCTCTCAATAGCCTTCAACGAGGAGAAAGGAGCAGGCGACAACTTCATGATGGAAGAGATGAACTACGTCAACGACTTCATGGACAAATTCGGCGATTTCGAGATAAAGTGGGGCGTGGCCATCGACCCGGAACTTGGCAAGAAGGTGAAGGTGACGATACTCGCCACCGGCTTTGGCATCAGCAACGTCGACGGCATGGACGCACGCCTTAGGAAGCACTCGCAGGAGGAGGCTAACCGCATTGCCGAGGAACAGGAGAAGGCCGCCGCACGCGAGGAGCGCCGCGGACGCTACTATGGCGAGCCGGGAACGAACCGCCGTTACAAGCGCCGCCCGCACATATACCTCTTCCGCCCCGAGGACCTCGACAACGACGATGTCATCTCGGCCGTCGAGTCTACGCCGACGTACAAGCGTACAAAGGAGATTCTCGACAGCATACACTCGCAGGCTACGGGTGTTGTCAGTAGCGACACAAAGACGGAACCGCCCCTTGAGGCAGTGCAGGGCGTCATCAGCTTTGTGTGAAAAGAAACCTCGTAACTCGAAAATAGTTAGTAGAATTACGGCCGAAAGTTTGGCTCTTTCGGCCTTTTTTCATACTTTTGCAGAAAAATAGGGAGCCACATGCAGACAAACAGCCATCTTTCAACCCTTGTGCACGACCAGGCCGCCATCTACGGCGACCGCGAAGAGCTTATCTACAGGGACTTCGGAAGTCTCAAGTGGAAGTCCATGTCGTGGAACAACTTTTCCGATGTGGTCAAGAAAGTGTCTAACGCAATGCTCAACCTCGGTGTGCGTGTACAGGAGAACATCGGAGTGTTCTCACAGAACTCCGTCCAGTATCTCTTCTGCGACTTCGGGGCATGGGGCATACGGGCCGTCACCATACCGTTCTATGCCACATCATCCGAACAGCAGATACAGTTCATGGTCAGCGATGCAAAGATACGCTTCCTCTTTGTCGGCGAACAGGAGCAGTACGACAAGGCGCGGCGCGTCTTTTCACTCTGCAGCTCGCTCGAGCGCATCATTGTCTTCGACAGCGCGGTGACCCTCACCGAGGGCGACCAGACGGCAATGTACTTCGACGACTTCCTGAAACTCGGCGAGGGACTGCCACGACAGTCGGAGGTGGAGAGCCGCCAGCAGCAGGCTTCCATGGACGATGTCGCCAACATCCTCTATACCAGTGGCACAACGGGCGACTCCAAGGGCGTCATCCTCACCTGCGGACAGTTCCACGCCGCCATGGAGGCTAACCACAAGTGCGTGCCCGTCACCGACCAGGACCGCGTGCTCAACTTCCTGCCTTTCACGCACATCTTCGAGAAGGGCTGGAAGATACTCTGTCTCACTGTCGGAGCGCGACTCATCGTCAATACCTATCCGCAGGAGGTGCAGCAGACCATGCGGGAGACGCACCCCACGTGCATGTCCAGCGTGCCTCGCTTCTGGGAGAAGGTGCTCATGGGCGTCGAAGAGAAGATAGAGACCAGCAGTGCGGTACAGCGGAAACTCTTCCGCCACGCTCTTGCCGTTGGGCGCCGTCATAACATCGAGTACCTCTCGCACGGACAGCGCCCGCCAATGGCACTGCACCTCGAGTACGAGATGCTCAACAAGACCGTCTTCTCGCTCGTACGTAAGGAACTCGGACTCGAGAACGCTCATTTCTTCCCGACGGCCGGTGCCACCGTCAACCCCAAGGTCGAGGAGTTCATTCACGCCATAGGCATCAATATGGTGGTAGGCTACGGATTGACAGAGTCGCTCGCCACCGTCTCATGCAACCACCTCGGAAAGCCATGGACAGTGGGCTCCGTAGGCATACCCATCGAGGGCATCAGCGTGCGCATCAGCGACGAGGGTGAGGTGCTGCTCAAAGGACCGACCATCACCCGGGGATACTACAACCGCGACGACCTCACACGACAGGCGTTTACCGACGATGGATACTTCCGCACCGGCGACTCCGGCTACCTGAAGGATGGCGAGCTGTTCCTCAAGGATCGCATCAAGGACCTCTTCAAGACCAGCAACGGCAAGTATATTGCGCCGCAGATGATTGAGTCGAAGATTCTCGTTGACAAGTACGTCGACCAGATAGCCATCATCGCCGACCAGCGCAAGTTCGTCTCCGCCCTCATCATTCCCGTTTATCCGTTGCTCGAGGAGTACGCCCGTGCTCACGGCATCAGCTTCGAGAGCCGCGAGGACCTCTGCAACAATGAGCAGATTCACGAGATGATGATGGAGCGCATCGACACCCTGCAGCAGCAGCTGGCCCACTACGAGCAGATCAAGCGCTTCACCCTGCTGCCTCATGGCTTCTCTATGGAGCGTGGCGAACTCACGAACACGCTGAAGATCAAGCGCCGTGTGCTTAATGAGAATTACAAGACCCAGATCGACGCCATGTACGCTGAGTAAGGTCCATGGACCTATTAGACCCATTCAGCCCATTAACCCCATAGTCCCTATGAGAAGACTCCTGCTCCTCATCCTCCTGCTCTGTGCGCTGTTCAGCGGCACTACCGTTTTCGCGGACCGTCCCAAGGTGGGCCTCGTCCTGGGTGGTGGCGGTGCCAAGGGTGCTGCCGAGGTGGGTGCCCTCAAGGTCATTGAGCGTGCCGGCATCCCCGTCGACTACATCGCCGGCACGTCCATCGGCTCCATCGTCGGCGGACTCTATGCTGCCGGCTATACCGCCGCCGAGCTCGACTCGATGTTCTGTCAGCAGGAGTGGCTGACGCTCCTCACCGACCGTCGCGACGACGTGGGCAACGAGCCCTATACGGTGAAGGATGGTGTCACCTATATCTTCGGCTTCCCCGTCATGGGCGACCTCAGCAACGGCGACATCGGCGGCTTCGGCATGATGCGTGGCGAGCGTGTGGAGCAGCTCATCGACTCGATGGCCACCCTCAAGGGCTGTCGCGACTTCAAGTCGCTACCCATACCCTTCCGCTGCGTGGCAGCCGACTTCATGAGCGCCCGTGAGGTCGTCATCGGCGAGGGTCGTCTCTCGACAGGCGTGCGTGCCTCGATGGCCATTCCAGGCATCTTCAAGCCTGTCAACAAGGGTGGGGTGAAGCTTGTCGATGGCGGCATGCTCAACAACCTGCCTGTCGACGTTGTCAAGGCCATGGGAGCCGACATCATCATTGCCATCGACCTTCAGCAGGACGACCAGCCGCCCAAGCCCTCCTCCTTCGATTTCGACATGCTCAGCGGCGTTGCCGACCTCTTCGGCTTCGGCGGCCTGCTCAACTGGGTGTCCACCCGTCCCGACTACACGAAGCACCAGCGCAACGTCCGCCTCTCTACCGTCTATATTCGTCCGCCCCTGCCCGACATGGATGCCTCCAGCTTCGGCAACAAGAACAGCGCCCGCATGATTCGCGTCGGCGAACAGGAGGCCATGCGCCACTGGGACGAGCTCATGAAAATCAAGCGCCGCGTGGGCAGCATAGAGGTAACACGGAGGTAACATGTTACCTCATTACCTCTTTTTTCGAAAATACTTTTTTGCCCTTTTTCTTGGAACTTTCAAAATAATTTCTTATCTCTGACTTTGTCTAAGATACTCCCGTTCGAAAGAAAAAATAAAAAAAGGTGTTTTTTATTTTGTTTTTTGCTCACTTATTCGTATCTTTGCCCACGACTCAGTTAGTCCGTAAGGGCTTGGGGTCAAGACATTTTGGAAAAAAGGACGTTTACGAACGTTATCTTCGACATCCAGATCTCGCAAATCAAGGCATCAGAAGAGAACGCAACGGAGCGTCCGCGTTGGGTGTATTATACTCTGCCGGCGCCTGTGGTGAAGGCAGACCAGTGTAATATCTCACGGCGTGGGCTAACTCGAGTTGCTTATCCTGATGCAAGGCAATGCGAGAGCCCGGATGTGGGATAAGCGAGAAGTAGAGCACCCACGTCTTTCGCGTTTAATACAAACTGCGCAATCTTATTAACCCGCCGAATCTGGGGAGCTATAGGCAAAAAGTATTTATGACCTATGGCTTCTAAGAACAAACCATCGATATGTCAAGAGCTTGCAAATTGGTATATTAAATATTATGCAACCAATAATTCTAAAAGTGTATTTTTAGGCGCTTTTGCCTCATCTCAAATTGATAAGGCGACTGTTTTGGTTGTAGGTGACACTTCTTTGAAACGTGATAATCATATGTTTTATCTTTGGCGTTTTAAAAGGAACTGGAGCTCAAGAGATGAGCTACTTCGACGAATCCGTAATAACAGTCTTTGGACATCTTTACCTGCTACCATCAATGACTTCGAAGGTGTTTTTAGTTATGTTTGGAGTACTTTGAACAATCCCAAAATTCCACAGATAGCACAACTTGCTATTTATGACATTTCTGTTCGTTTGGCATATTTACACCAAAGCAAGAACTTGTTACCAAAGGATGTGGTCTATATCCATGCATTACCAATGACAGCTTTCAATATGCTAATAAAGAAAAACATAATTACAGGTGTCAAAAGAAACACTCCTCAAGTACCGTATAGTAAATTGATAGGCTATTTCCCAGGCTTGAATGCTTTTCAGATTGAGGATTTGCTATGTCAATTGGGAAAGAGCCTGCGTCGCGTAAAAGGTGGTAAATCTTCTGTAAAGACAGCAGATCGGGATATTGATAATATTGTCATAAAGTACAGACTATAATATTAACTTAAAAACAAATAACGCTTATGAAAAAACAATTATTCTTATTCGTGCTCTTGCTTAGTAGCATCGGTATGTGTGCTGAGACCTTTGAGGTGAGCGGCATTAGGTATACTGTGCTGACGACCTCACCTGAGTATACCGTAAAAGTGACTGGCTATGACGCTAATTATGAGGGTGACCTTGTGCTGAATGGTACGGTTTCCTATAATGAACAGAGTTATAAGGTCGTGAGTTTAGATGGAGGAGATGCTTATGGAGGCGCTTTTAGAAATTGTTCAAAACGAGTTGTGATAGATTTGCCCTATTGTACATCCATTGGAAATCGTGCTTTTTATGGTAGTTCTATAGAATCTATTACTTTGCCTGAAACGCCACCTACGTTGACAGGGTCGATATGTGATAATGAGATGACTTTTTTGGTGCCTGCTGATGCCGTAGAAGCCTATCGTGCGGCAGATTATTGGAGCGACATCAAGATGCAGATTATCTCGAAGGATGCACAGCACACTTGGGATGTGGCGGCTCCTGTACTGACCAGCATTGGTGCCGACCAGTTTGAGAACGTGATGACGTTGAAGGTGAGTGGCAACATCGACAGCGATGACATTATGTATATGCGCAACAAAATGGCCAACCTGCATCATCTTGACATGACCAATGCCACCATCGTAGCGAGCGATAAAGAGTATTACTCTGGCCGTAGGACAAGTGATAATAGCGTTGGTGGCTTTTTTGATATGATACGCCTTCGTACCGTGAAGTTGCCAACGAGTGCGAAAGTAATAGAGTCAACAGCCTTCTACCATTGCTATAATATGTATGATATAGTTATTCCTGTTGGGATTGAAAGGATAGCTGGTGATTATGCTTTTGGCTATTGTCATTCTTTAAAGACAGTACAACTACCTGAAGGTATGACTTATGTTGGAAAACATGCTTTTCATGAATGCCGCAACCTAAGTGCTGTGGCCTTCCCATCTACATTAACATTTATTGATGAGTACGCATTTTATATGTCCCCTCTTGTATCTGTAAGTCTTCCAGAGCATTTAATATCTATAGGGAAATATGCATTTGGATATAACGAATATATAAAGGGCTCATCACTTACAGAACTACGTATCCCCAGTTCGTTGGAATCTATTGGAGCAGGAGCATTCCAGTATTGCACCAATCTGAAGAACATCTACACCTACACGGTGCAACCCATCAATATCAACTCGAATACGTTTAGCACATACGCTGCTGCCACATTGCATTGTCCCACTCAGGGTTTCAACGACTACTATGCCAGTCCTACGTGGGGCCAATTCCCTGAGTTGGTGGAGTTTAACGAAGCATATAAATACTTCTATATCACTGACGATTTCGTGCTGCTCTCCGGCAAGCGCTTCGACACGCCCGAAGGCGAAGACCTCGACATCAACGCCCATGCTGGTTCGAGCATCACCATCGAGGGTGATACTGAACAGGAAGTGGGCAACATCGACATCCACGACGACGGCAACTCGGGAGCCTCCATCATTCCTGACGACAACCTGACGGCGAAGACGGTGACGTTCCACATCAAGGTGGGTGGCCAGAAGTGGCGCTTCCTCTGCTTCCCCTTCCGCGTGAAACTGAGCAACATCCAGGCTCCGGGCAACAGTTGGGTGATACGCCGCTACAATGGCGCACTGCGCGCCCAGGGCGGCACGGGCTGGGAGAACCTGCCTGAGGGCACCGAATACCTGGAACCGGGTGTGGGCTACATTTATCAGAGCAACAATGGCGGTACGCTGAAGATAACGGTGGAACAGCCCGACTTTGACTGGAATCCATCGATGATGGTCAACTCGCTGGAAGCCTATCTGGCTACCAGCGACCAGAATGCCAGCTGGAACTTCGTGGGTAACCCGATGACCAACTACTACGACATCGACGACATGCACTACACGGCACCGCTCACCGTCTGGGACGGCACGAAATACGTGGCCTATCGTCCGGGCGACGACAACTACCAGCTGCAGCCCTTCGAGGCCTTCTTCGTGCAGAAGCCGGAAGGTGACGAACAGCCCACCTACGACAAGGACAAGCGCATGGGCCACAACGCCGCTGAGAAGAAGCATAACGACAAGGCTGCCGCTGCCCGTTTGGCTACTCACGGCAAGCGCGACCGCCAGCTGCTGAACCTGGTGCTGAGCAATGGTGAACAGCAGGACCAGACACGCGTGGTGTTCAACGAGAAAAAGACTGCCGGCTACGAGCGTGAGTGCGACGCCGCCAAGTTCATGAGCATGGAGCAGGTGCCGCAGCTCTACACCGTGGAGCAGCAGACGCAATACGCCATCAACGAGCGCCAGCAGGGCTCGGTGCAGGTGGGCTTCACGGCTCCGAAGGCGGGCAGCTACACGCTGAAGGCTGAGCGTATGGATATGCCGATGGTGCTGAAGGACGCTGTGACGGGCATCACCCACAACCTGAAGAACGGCGAGTACACGTTTGAGAGCGAGGCTGGCACGTTTAACACGCGCTTCATGCTGATGCCAGCCGGCGACGCAACGGCCATCGAGAATGCTACTGCAGCCGAGGCCGACAGTCCTGCCTATATGCTCGACGGTCGCCGCGCAGAGAAGGGCGCCAAGGGCGTTGTCGTGGAGAAGGGAAAGAAGATCGTGAAATGACGAGGATTTGTTCTTGACCACGAATCTAACGAATTACACGAATATATAAAAATGTGTTGTGTATGAGAAATGAATTGAAACAATATATCTGTGTTATGCTGGTCGCCCTGCTTTGTGGGGCGACAGCATGGGCGCAGGACTTCAACCCCACGAACCCGCCCGACCCGCAGATGCTCTACAAGGTGGTGGCGACGGCGACGAATGGCCATTACACCAGCGGCTCGGGCTCGTACATCTTGGGCACGCAGGTGAACATCAACACCAGCGCCAACGGCACGGGTTTCGACTTCAAGCACTGGACGAAGGACGGCGTGGTGTATACCACTAACAAGAGCTTCACCTATACCGTTGAGGCTGCGAACGTGAACTTCGTGGCGGTCTATGAGTTTAACCCGACGAACCCGCCAGACCCGCAGACGCCCAACGAGTATCGGCTCTACCTGGTGCCTGACCCCGCAGATGCCTGCTCATTCAACCGCACCAGCGGCGCGAAGTGCGAAGCAGGGACACAGCCCACCGTGACGGCCAATGCCAGTCAGGGCTTCGTGTTCCAAGGGTGGTACAACGGCGACACGAAGATCTCGGAGAGCGCTACGCTCACCACCTTCACCATGCCTACTGCCAACACCACGCTCACGGCACGCTATGTGTTCAGCCCCGTTGCTCCGGGCGACCCTGCAGCAAGCTATTCGCTGGGCGACGTGAACCAAGACCGCGAACTGAATGTGACTGACGTCATCGGACTCACCAACTATATCATGAATCCCGACAACAACATCGACACGCTGCTCTATGACACGAACAAGGACAATGAAGTGAACGTGACCGACGTCATCAGACTGGTAAACAAAATTATGAATAATCAATAAACGACAATGAAAAAACTATTAATGGCCAGCATGGCCTTGCTCTGTTCACTCACGGGGAAAGCCGATAATGGCTTTGCCATCGATGACTTTACCATTGCAGCAAATGGAGAGGCGACAATTGAGGTCATCATGAATAACGACATTGACTTTTCAGGTATCCAATTTGACTTGGAACTCCCAGAGGGAGTGAGCATTAAGTATGATGATGACGAAGATGATTATTGTGTGACAGGTACATCGCGCTTATTAAGTTCTCATACGATTAATACCAGCGAACAATCGAATGGCACTTTTAGAATTATGGTTTATTCTACGAAGAGTAAAAATTTCAAAGGTAATTCTGGAGATGCGCTTCTTGAGATAGAACTCGTAGCTTCCGACCAAGTGTCAACAGGAGCCTTTACTCCTAGTATTTCCAACATTGTGATGACACAGGCCGACGAGACTCAGTATAAGCCTGCCGTCTGTACCTACAACTGTACAGTGACGCTGAGCACAACGGTCACCACCCTCGGCTACGCCTCGTTCAGCTGGCCGAAGGCGCTGGACTTCACAAATTCTGGCTTGACGGCCTACATCGCTACGTCGTGCAACAACAGCAGTTTGCACTTGGAGCCGGTGACGAAGGTGCCCGCCAATACGGGACTGATACTGAAAGGCACGGCAGGCTCTGAGAACACTTATCCGCTGGAGACTACCAACGACGAATCGCTCGACGACGTCAGCGAAAATATGCTGACGAGCAACACAACAGGGGTATACACCGTTGAGACCAACAACGTCTATGTGCTCTCGAACCTCGACGACGGCAGGCCGGGCTTCTATCTGGCTGGACAGGGCATTCAAGTGGGACAGTACAAGTCCTATTTGGTGCTAAGTACGAACTTGTCGCGTCGAGGATTGGTTTTCGATGAAGGAACGACCGGAATCAATGGCGTAGGCATTCAGGAACAGCCCGTGGATAGCCATGTCTACAATCTGAATGGCCAAAGGCTGCAGACAAGCGCCGTTGGCTCTGTGCCGCAGAAAGGCATCTATATTATGAGTGGTAAGAAACGTATCGTCAGATAACTAATGGATTGTAGAAAGATGGACAAGAAGAAATATATAGCTCCTACCGCATTAGTGGTAAAATTGAACATAGAGAGCCTGCTTACTACTGAGAGTATTGGCGTTGATTCAACCCACACGGTGACAAACAGCAACCAAGTCTTTTCGCGTAAGTATAGAAGCTTTGACGACGAGGAGGACTATGAGAATTAAGAAAATTCTCGTTTTTGGCGGAGATATACCTATGTCGGCCGGAAATGCCTTTAGATAAAGGAGAAGTAAAGAGGTAGGTCTTTTGCGAGAGACCTACCTCATACTTACCTGAGACCTACCTCATGATGTACCATAGAGGTAGGTATGAGGTACCTCTATGGGGTAAACTGACTATTTCTTTCAGAATAAGTGCCACCTATTTCACAATACCCGCCACTTATTTCGCGAAAAGTGGCGGGTATTGGACGAATAGTGCCACTTTCTGTGATTTCTTAAGAAATCAGCGGAAAAATGAAATTTCTCATTTCTCATTTCTCATTTCTCATTTTTATTATTACCTTTGCACCATGATTACGCAAGACCAACTGAAAGACGTGCTCGACAGAGCCGATAAGCTGAAGCATTATCTCAAGATCGACGAGAAAAAGATAGAGTACGAAGAGGAAGATCTCCGTACGCAGGCTCCCGACTTCTGGGACGACCCGAAGCGGGCTGAGGAGCAGATGAAGAAGGTGAAGGCCATCAAGAAGTGGATTGACGGCTACAACGACGTGCGCACCAAGGCCGACGAACTGCAGCTGGCCTTCGACTTCTATAAGGACGAGATGGTGACGGAGGAGGAGGTCGACGACGACTACCGCCAGGCCATCGAGGCTATTGAGAACCTGGAGCTGATGAACATGCTGCGCCAGAAGGAGGACCCCATGGACTGCGTGCTCAAGATTAACAGCGGCGCCGGCGGCACGGAGGCTCAGGACTGGGCTCAGATGCTCATGCGTATGTACATGCGCTGGGCTGAGGCTCACGGCTACAAGGTGACTGTCAGCTCGCTGCTCGACGGCGAGGATGCGGGCATCAAGAGTGTGACGATGCAGATTGAGGGCGGCGAGTATGCCTACGGCTTCCTGAAGTCGGAGAACGGTGTGCACCGCTTGGTGCGCGTCTCGCCCTACAACGCCCAGGGCAAGCGCATGACGTCGTTTGCGAGTGTCTTCGTCTCGCCGCTGGTCGACGATACCATTGAGGTCTATGTTGACCCTGCGAAGCTGTCGTGGGACACGTTCCGCAGCTCAGGTGCCGGCGGTCAGAACGTGAACAAGGTGGAGTCGGGTGTCCGTCTGCGCTACTGGTACACCGACCCCGACACCGGCGAAGAGGAAGAGATACTCATCGAGAATACAGAGACGCGCGACCAGCCGAAGAACAAGGAGCGCGCCATGGCCCTGTTGCGCTCGCAGCTTTACGACCGCGCCATGAAGAAACGCCTCGAGGCACAGGCCAAGATCGAGGCCGGCAAGAAGAAGATTGAGTGGGGCTCGCAGATACGCTCCTACGTGTTCGATGACAAGCGCGTGAAGGACCACCGCACCAACTTCGAGACGCGCGACGTGGAGAGCGTCATGAACGGCAAGCTCGACGGCTTCATCAAGGCCTACCTGATGGAGTTCTCCGACTCCGCCGCAGACGCATAGCACAGAGAGTGCCGGCAGGTTTTGCCTGTCAGCTCAACCGGAAAAACCCTTAAAAACAAAATATTATGTCACAGAAAGCAAAACCAGTAAACGCTAAGCGAGCAGCTTACGCAAAGAAGGAGGAGAAGAAAGGAACAAGTGTAGTAATGTGGATTATCGGCGCACTCATAGTCCTCGGACTCATCTACGCAGCATGGTCCGTGTACCTCGTGTCCTGACCCTCTCGCCTCATAACCCTCTCCCATGTCAGGATTCGAAATAGAGCGTAAGTTCCTGGTCCGCGGCACCGACTACCGCGACCAGGCTTACGCTTCGCACCACATACGCCAGGGCTATCTGCCGACAGGCCCCGGATGCACCGTGCGCGTAAGGCGCCGCGACGACACTGCCTTTCTCACCATCAAGGGACCGTCTGCCGACGGAGGACTCTCGCGCTACGAGTTCGAGCACGAGATAACCGTCGACGAGGCCGACGCACTCTTCCGTCTCTGTCAGCCCGGCATCATCGACAAGACACGCTATCTCGTCACCTCAGGGCAGCACACCTTCGAGGTCGACGAGTTCCACGGCGACAACCAGGGACTCGTCATTGCCGAGGTGGAGCTGCATGCTCCTGACGAGCCATATCTGCCCCCTTCCTTCCTCGGTCCCGAGGTCACTGGCGACCGCCGCTACTACAACAGCCACCTCCGCAAAAATCCATTCAAGCTCTGGGCCGACACTCTCTAATGCCGAAAAAAGCCGAAAAATTTGGCGGAAAGAATAATTTCTATTATCTTTGCAATCGCAACTAAGCTTATCCGAACAATCTATGGAATCTTTGAACCTTACAGAGGGAGCAGTGTGGGCGGAGCACTACCATCTCAGCAAACGGCTTGGCCGTGGCAGTTTCGCCAGTGTATGGCTTGCCCACGACACAGAGTCCGATCTTGATGTGGCCATCAAGATTTTCGACCCCGACTGGGAAATGGACGAGGAGGGAAAGAAAGAGTTCAAGGAAGAATTCCGCCTGGTGTTCAACCTCAACCACACTAACATCCTGCACATCAGTCACTACGACATCTTTCAGCAGCATCCGTACATCATACTGCCTTTCTGTAGCCGAGGCTCGGCAGCATCACTTGTAGGCAGGGTCACAGAGCAGCAGGTGTGGCAGTTCCTGGAGGAGGTGGCAGCGGGGCTCGACTATCTGCACCATCTGCCAAATAAGATTATCCATCAGGACATCAAGCCCGCAAACATACTCATCGACGACAATGGTCATTTCCTCATAACCGACTTCGGCATCAGCCTGAAGATGCACAAGACCATCAACCTCACCATGTCGGCGGCTACCGAACAGGAGCAGCGCAAGGCACTGAGCGGTACACTGCCATACATGGGACCCGAGCGCTTTGGCGACAAGCCGCAGGTCATCATGGCCAGCGATATATGGTCGTTAGGGGCTTCCGCCTACGAGCTCATCGAGAACGACGTGCCCTTCGGCGATTATGGCGGTGAGACACAGAAGACGACACAGCACGGGCAGGAGGGACTCGTGGGCAACATACCGGCCATCAAGGCAAACGTCTCCGACGAACTTAAGCAGCTTATATACTCATGTCTCAACGAGGCGACGTGGAACCGTCCGTCGGCTGCAGCCATCGTCGAGCAGTGCAGGGAGAGGCGCAAGGCTCTTAAAGCCCCTTCCAAAGTGCCGGTACCGAAGAAGTCGAACAAGGCAACGATTATTGTCTTGTCGGTGGTCGCCCTCTGCGTGCTTGGCGGCATCGTGGCATATCTGTCCATGGCCGGTGGCGGCAGTGGACCGGCCGATGACGGAAAGAGCCAGGCTCTGCTTCAGGTTGCCGACTCCATCATCAGTGAGACGAAGGCCAGAGTGGACGCTGCCGACGGACTGATAGAGAGCAGCGACGTTAGCCTCAGGATGTCGCTGGCGAAAGAGAAACTATCCGAGATACTCGACAATGGTGGGGCCGGCGAGCCGTTGGCAACCGACATAAGCCGTAAGGTGGCTGCCGTCACGGAAATCATGGACTCCTGCGTTGTGTTACGGCACCTGTCGGACACTATCGGTGAACTCTATAACGAGGGCCGTGTGGTCACTGCCGACGAATTCAAGAAGAAACAAGAGGAACTCTCCCAACAGATAAAAACTAAAGTATCTAACTTATGAATATGGCCAAGAAAAGACTGAATGTCCTGATTCTGGCGTTGTTGTGTGGCATTGCCAGCCCGTTGTCTGCACAGACTTGCAAGGAGCTCTTCCGCAAGGCGGAGACGCTCAGGAAGAGTGAGAAATACGATGCCGCCATCGCCACCTACCGCCAGGTGCAGAGCTGTAGCGACAAGTCCTACGGCAAAGACTGCGCCTACGCCATAAAGTGGATAAACGAGAACCGGCCGGTTAAGAAGGCTGCACAGCCTGTCACCTTCGGACTCTCCACTGACGAGATAACGCTGCCCTATCAGGGCGGTGAATGGACCATCAGGGTTTATGGCGGCGGCTCGTGGACATACATCGTCGAGGGCGACTGGTGCGAGGTAAAGAAGAGCGGCAGCCGTCTCATCGTCTCGAGTCTGGAGCAGAACGAGAGCCGTCAGCAGCGGAAGGCTCTTATCAAGGTACAGTCAGGCGGAAAGACTCGCCAGGTGGAGGTCATCAACGAGGGTGCTCCTGCCCGTCTGCGTAGCTCCGTCAGCCAGCTGTCGTTCCCTGCCGGGGGCGAGAGTGCCGAGGTAGACATCTATGCCAATACCGACTGGGAGATAACCGAGAAGCCCGAGTGGGTGAGCACTGAGAAGGGTGGTTCCAATCTGCGTTTCACCGTCGAGGCCAATCCGAGGAACCTCGAGCGGCAGTCGGTGGTGAAGATTACGTCGTCGTCCGACTCCGTCGTTGTCATACGCATCAGCCAGAGTGCCGACGACGAACGGCTCACCTTCTCGAAGAACAGCCTGAATTTCGGAGCCAACGGAGGCGATGAGTTCGTGAAGGTGTTCACCAACGTGCCTGACTGGAAGTTCTCGAGCGACCTGCCGCACTGGGTTCAGGTAAGCCGCGTCGCCGACGACATGATACGCATACACTGCACTCCCAACCCTCCGGTGAACGAGATACGTGAGGCGAGCATCAATATCGTATCGGGCATCCAGACCCTGGGAAGCATCAATATCTCGCAGGAGGCGAAGCCCATAGTAACAATGCTGCCCATGCCGAACATCGGAGGACGTAAGCTCTCGGTGGGTGTCAGCGCGGGCTATCTCGCTCCCTCTATCTCTACCGATGCCGACGGAAGCTTCATCGGCAGTGCCGTGAACTACGCCTTGGGCAACAGCCAGGAGAACAGGTCGTACTCCAGTGCCGGAGGCTTCAGCCTGAACGTCTTTGCCGACATCCACCTCTATCGTAACTTCTACCTGCAGGCAGGTCTCGGGCTCATGCATTATTCATACAAGAACGAGTTCTCGGCAAAGGTTGAGCGTACGTTCCCGCAGACCAATAGTCTGTACATCAAAGGACCGACGCAGAACCTGTATAACGAGGAATACTCGTTCACGACGCTTGAGGTGCCCGTCCTGGCCTCCTACCGTTTCCCCGTTGCCCAGCGGAGCCATGTGCAGCTGAATCTCGGACCGGTGCTCTATTACGGGCTGAGTGCCAGCCTGAACCTGAAGGGAAACACCGACAGCGAGACGCTGCACTATTACGAAGTGAAGACCGACAAGCAGTTCGGCACCGACTACGAAGCCGTGCACTATAGCGGGTCGGGTGAGCTGGACCTCTATGCCAACAGCGTCAGCTACACGGAGAAGCACCAGGAGCTAGTCGGCGCGGAAGTCAACCGTTCGCAGACCCTCGACGACTCCCCACTGAGCAGGATGAACTTCGGCGTGCGGGCAGGTGCCGTCTTCGAGTTCCACGGCATTGACCTCGGCCTTGAGTACACCTACATGCTTGGCAATATGGCCAACAAGAAGTTCTGGGAGGGCACCCGCTGGAGAGTCTTCGACCAGACGGCACCTGCCATGTCCGGCTACAAGGAGCGTCACCACTACCTGGGCATCAAGCTGGGTTACACCTTCCGATACTGAATCCTGTCGCGTAGCGGCAGGCTGCCGCGCAATTTTATTAACACAACAACTATTATCTTATGAAGAAACTATTAGCCTTTTTGACATTGGCACTGTGCCTGACGGCATGCAGCGAGTCGGACATCGTTGAGAGTCCTGTGAAACCGGAAAAGTTAGCCGGAGAGTGGGTCTATGACAGCCCGAAGGACGGACTGTGGGAGATTATCAAGTTCACAGAGTCGGGAGTGTTCTATTACTCTAACGACTGGGCCATTTATAACATCAGCAGCGACCGCAACGACGGCCGTTACACCATCAGTGACAAGCATCTCAGCGGCAACTACTACCTCAACGGACAGTCAATGGTCGTCGAGATGGATTTCCTTGTCCTGAACGACTACGAGTTTATGGCAGAGTTCAAAGCTATCGGGCAGACCTTCACTTACGCGCGCCTACTGTCACGTGTGAGCATGAAGCTGCAGGGCGAGAAGACTACGCCAGACTACAGGAGGCTCGTCGATGCCGACATCCTGGGCTACTCCTCGCACGACCGTAACATTGCCACCGTCGACAACGCCACGGGCGAGATAACGGCCGTGGCAGCCAGCGGGCGTACCTATATCGACGTTGCCACGACAAAAGGCACCGCCGTCGTCGAAGTGACGGTATATAACGAGCAGGACCCCTTCGGCGACTATCTGTGGGCCATCGGCATGACACTCGACCAGGTGCAGCAGCGTCTCGGCGATGTCTACCTGTGGGCACGACAGGACTTCTCAGGCATCAGCTACCACTCTACGAATCTGGCCGTCGAGACCGAGCGTTACTTTACAAGCACTATCGACGACACTCACGTACAGACCGTACAGCTGGAGCTCAACGACCGGCTCACCGAGAGCCAGGTGGTAAGCATACTGAAGTCAAAGTACGGAGATCTCGGCAAGTCAAGCTACGGCAACTACCAGTACGTCAACTCCGACGGCACGGTGTTCGTCATCTACGACCCGAAGGAAAAGACCGTGAGCATCTTCCGTCAGGTGGAGTGGCCCGACTTCGACTCCATGTTCGGACTAACAAAGCAGGACGTCAAAGATCGCATGGAGATGAACGGCCACAGCTACCTGGAGTCCTATGACACTTATTCGCACAACGGCTCCGAGTCTTATCTCTTCGGATCCAACAACGACAAGGTCTTTGCCGCAGAGTTTGTCTTCAATACCGACGACGTGATGAGCGAGTACTACCTCTACCTCACTGAAGACACGAAGTACCCTGATGACACCTCCGACTTCCTCAGTTCGAGAGGCTTCACATACGACAAGAAAGAGCATGAGGCCAATGCCGGCCTCGGCATACCTTACTACAACTCGTCGAAGACAAAGAAGGCCACCTATCGTGTCACAAGCCATTCCATCGCCATCACCGACCTGACGCAGAAGCCATTCCTGCCAGTCATCCTCGGCAACTACTGGAAGGGTATCGGCATGACTGTCAGCCAGATTGCCAGTGCCTATGGCAGCGACTACGACGTTGACGGCAATGTGATGAGATACATCTTTGCCCCCGATGCATCCGTTTATGTCTCCTACGTGCTGTTCTCGCGCAGCACTGCCCAAGGCAAGATCGACCTTGTCAACGTGTTCGTGCGCAGCAGCGTGACGTCTGCCACCGTCATCGACTACCTTGACAACCTCTACACGAAACTCGACAGCGGCACCAATGCCAACGGGCCCTACCACCGCTGGATTAATGGCGCGTCGCGCAGCACATCGACCCTCATTGTCACTTATTACTCGGACTATGGTGTCATCGTCTACCAGCACCCGAGCACGGCCAGCTGACCGTTCACGGTGCAAAGGTACGCATAATACTTTGACGGCGCAAGGAAAGCTACTTGCGCCGTCAAATCCTGGTTACGCCTGGCGTGATGTTCGCACCGCGTGGGAGGTGGCCGTTGCAGTGTGTCTGTGGCCGTAAAGAGAAGAATATTACAGCAATTCGACAGATGAAGAAACTACTTGTTGGCGTGCTGGCACTGATGCTGTCGGCACCGGCATGGTGCCAGAGCCGGCACGTGCTGCTTAGGACGACGATGGGCGACATACGCATAGCCCTGTCCGACGAGACACCCGTACACCGCGACAACTTCCTGCGGCTGGTCGGCGAGCACTTCTACGACTCGCTGCTATTCCACCGTGTCATCAAGGACTTCATGATTCAGACCGGCGACCCGACGAGCCGTCATGCCGAGGCCGGAGCGTCGCTCGGAGAGGGCGACGTCGGCTATACCCTGGAGCCCGAGTTCCGCGTGCCGCAGCTCTATCACCGCCGTGGCATGGTGGCCATGGCGCGCGAGGGCGACGACGAGAATCCCGGACGGCGCAGTAGCGGCAGCCACTTTTACATTGTGCTCGGAAAGAGATACTCCTCCAACGACCTCAAAAAACTTCAGCAGCGCGTCGACTCCATGACCAATGACACCGTGGCGATGACACCGGAGATGGTGCAGACCTACCGGCACATCGGAGGCACACCGCATCTCGACGGGCAGTACACCGTCTTTGGCGAAGTGGTCGACGGTCTCGACGTGGTGGACCGTATCTCACGCGTCTTCACCGACGACTACGACCGTCCCATCGACGACGTGCGCATCATCAGCGCCTCAGTCTACTGATTTTGAGAATCAGGTGACTCTTGGAATCTCCATTGCTCTACCATAATTTGAGATATGCAGAAAAAGATAATACTAATAATGCTTATGGCACTCTCTTCTATATTTGCGCACGCGCAGCAGATCTCGTATATCAAAGACGACGGGGCGTGGTATCAGGTGTATGATGAGAAGGGTAAGAAGATCTGTACGCTCTCCCGGCAGTCCGTTGGTGAAGTGATCGGGGTAGCCGGCAGTACGTTCACCAGCCGTCAGGGTGCCTGGATATACATCTGGAGCAAGGAGGGCAAGAAACTGCAAACGAAGTCTGCACGATGAATGTAGGCAATCAAAAGCACCTCGATCCTACACATTTTGTGTTACACATTTTGTGGAGTCGATAATTCTTTGTATATTTGCAGCGGAATTGTAAATGCAAAGATATGGAGAATCCGTTTGTTATCAAGGCTTATGAGTCGAAAGACCTGTTCTGTGACCGTGAGGAAGAACTGCAGCTGATGCTGCGCAACTGTGTCAACAGCACGGATATGACACTTATCTCGCAGCGACGTATGGGCAAGACAGGACTGATACTGCGCCTGTTCGACGAACTGAGCCAGACACGGCCAGACATCCACACCATCTATTTGGACATCTTTGCTTCGCGCAACATCGACGATTTTATCAAACTGATGGCAGAAGCGTCGATGAAGTCTTTTCAGCCAAAGACCTCGATGGGCGAGAAACTGATGACCTTTATCAAGTCTCTCCGCCCACAGCTGTCGTTTGACAGCATCACCGGCGAACCGCAGCTTCAGATTGCCTATCAGACAACCCATGAGAAGGAATACACCTTGCGAGGTCTGTTTGACTTCTTGGACAGCCAGGGAGAACGCATAGTCATTGCCATCGACGAGTTTCAGCAGATACGCGACTATCCGGAACAGAACATGGAGGCACTGCTACGCACCTATATCCAGCAGTGCCACAACCTGACTTTCATATTCTGCGGTAGCAAGAAACACATGATGGCCGACATTTTTGCCAACGAAAAGAAACCGTTTTATAACAGCACCACCTTCGTGTCGCTTGACAAGATATCAGAAGCGTCTTATTCTGCTTTCATCCGGCGCCTATTGGGCGAACGTCAGCGAAACATAACTGATGAAGCCCTGCAGTTCATTTTGGACTGGACCCGGCGCCATACTTACTACACCCAGCAGCTCTGCCACACTGTCTATGCCAATGACAGTCTGCACATCACAATAGACGAGGTTAAAAAAGCTTGTGAACAGCTGATGAAGCAAGGCGAAGCCGTGTTCCTGCAATACCGGCAGATGCTTACCGACAAGCAGTGGAACTATCTGATAGCTGTTGCCAAAGAGGGAAGCGTCAGTCAGATTTCCGCCTCGCGGTTTCTCAAAGACCATAAAATCGGTACGCCTTCCGTTTCGCGTAGGCTTGCCGATGCACTCTGCGCAAAAGGACTGCTGAATGAAGATGTTACTCTCGCGGGTACATATTATTCTGTTAGCGACGTTTTTCTGTCCCGGTGGATGGAGCGACTATGATTTTATCTGAAACAAGGAGGGCAAGAAACTGCAAACGAAGTCTGCACGATGAATAAATGAGCGAATGGTGCAATTCCTGCATATTTCGTTTGCAAAACTTGCTAAAGCAAATACTTTTTCGTAACTTTGCAGCCATGATGACACAAGAAGAGAAAACTCGGATAGAAGAGCGCATCGTCGACGTGCTCAAGACGGTGTACGACCCTGAGATACCGGTCAACATCTACGACCTCGGCATGATATACAAAATCGACGTCCACGACGAGAACGACGGCAGTAGCGTCACGGCCGGAGGCTCCGGGGAAGCATCGGCGGTCGTTGCCGACCTCGACATGACCTTCACGGCTCCCAACTGTCCCGCCGCTGACTTCATCCTTGAGGATGTCCGTACAAAGGTAGAGAGCGTGGAAGGCATCAAGGCAGCAAACGTAAACCTCGTCTTCGAACCCGCCTGGGACCAGTCGATGATGTCGGAAGAGGCTCGTGTGGAACTTGGTTTCGACTGAGTCTCTCTCCACCTTCAACCCTCCACTTACATGAAGAATATCTATTTCCTCAGCGATGCCCATCTCGGGTCATGGGCCATACCACACCAGCGCATGCAGGAGCGGCGGCTGGTGCGTTTCCTCGACAGCATCAAGGAGAAGGCGGCTGCCGTCTACCTGTTAGGCGACATGTTCGACTTCTGGTACGAGTACCGCTACGTCGTGCCCAAGGGCTACACGCGGTTCCTCGGGAAGGTGTCGGAACTCACCGACATGGGTGTCGAGGTTCACTACTTTACCGGCAACCACGACATCTGGGCTTACGACTATTTAGAAAAAGAGTGTGGCGTGATACTCCACAAACAGCCGCTGACGACGGAGCTCTACGGCAAGATATTCTTCCTGGCTCACGGTGACGGGCTCGGCGACCCCGACAAGTCGTTCAAGTTGATAAGATGGATATTCCACAACCCGACGTGCCAGTGGCTCTTCTCAAGCATGCATCCCCGGTGGGGCATATGGTTCGGGCAGACATGGGCCAAGCACTCACGGATGAAACGCCCCGGGGGTGAGGAGCCGCCGTACATGGGTGAGGAACGCGAGCACCTCGTCAGGTTTACGCGCAGCTATATCCAGTACCACTCCAATGTCGACGTGTTTATCTACGGGCACCGCCACATTGAGGTGGACCTGCAGCTGACACGTAAGGCGCGTATGATTATCCTTGGCGACTGGATAAGCCACTTCTCATACGTTGTCTGGGACGGCGAGCATCTGCATATGTCACAGTACATAGAGGGTGAGAGCCGGATGTAATCGTGATTCCAAGGGGACGTCTTACTACTGATGTCCTGTCCCTTATATTATAACCTTACGCCTAAAACCGCGTTGACAAACCAGTCGCTCAGCTGGCCGTTGCTACTGCTGCTGTGGTAGCGGAAGTTGTAGTACTGGCCATAGACGTTGACGAAGTATCGGTCTATGTTATAGGTCACCGACAGACGGGCATCGAGGTTAACGGTGACAGCGCTGCTGAATGTCTTCGTACCAATAGGGGCTATGCGGAGGTTGCCGTACCACCAGCGGTCCCAGTCGTCGACGCTTATCTCCTCGTCCATAAAGCGCGGGTTGTCCATCAGCTCCGGCACATTGGTGCTGTAGCCGTAGGCCTTGACCTTGTTGACGAAGGTCACCATGGGCATGGCCATGGCACTTACTAGAAGACCTTGTGCCGGTACCAGGTTGTAGGCATAGCCCACGCCTACGCTGCCCTGCCACAGCTTTATGCGACCAAGGCCCTGCATGATGTATATCAGGTCGGCATTAGTGTCGGTAGCATAGTCCACGCGCCCGTAGTAGTACATGGCACCCGCCATGAGCGAACCGGCAGAACGCTTCTGCAGCACCGACTGGTCGTAGGCTGCGGCATACGAGAAACGACGGCCGTTGAACAGGTAGTAGCCGTCGGCAATGACCGTGTGCACGCGGATGGGGTCTATAAGCTGAACCTTCTCCCATTCGGCCTCATACTCCTCGGGGATGAGGTCGGTGTTAAGATTGAAATAAGGCTCACTGTTCTTGAACGAGTGTATGCGCACGTTCACACCGTAGGCACCGCCCGTAGCACCGAACGTGAGGTAACTGCCCTTGTCGCCGCCGACGTTCACGGAGTAGCCAAGTCCGTAGCCGCGATAGCCGCCCCACACTCCGACATAGCGTGTGGGTTCGTTCTCCAGATACGGCGATGCCTTGTAATCATGGCCGCCGATGCTCCCCGATGTCTCCATCTCCATTGAACTTTGGTTCACGTTGCCCTTCACTATCAGCTGCCATGGCTTCTCAGGGGCATCGATGTAACGTCGGTCGACACTGCTGACAGACATCGTGTCGATGAGGTCTCCCAGCTGTCTTAGCAGCGTCAGCGGGTTTCCGGCAGCCAGCCGGGAACCTTGCGGCAGGAGCAGTATGACACATATGAGCCGGAGCGGGAAAGTATTCATAAGGATTGCTTCTGTTGTTAGTCTGCAAAGTAACGATACACTCATTCGTTATGCGAGGTCTTACCCTTTTTCAGCACGCGGAGCGACTGTAGCAGTACGCTGAGGACTATCAGCGCTATGCCGAGGTAGAAGGAGAAGTTTATCTCGCGACCCTCGCCGAAGATGATGAACGCCAGGATGATGGTGTAGCAGGGCTCGAGGTTGTAGGTGAGGTTGACGGTGAAGGCCGACAGACGTTTCAGGGCCTGTATCTGCAGCAGGTACATGCCGACGGTGCAGAAGAGGGCGTGGCAGAGCATGAACCACAGGTTGCTGCCCTGAGGCACGACGACTACGGGCTGCTGGCTCGGGAAGACGAGCAGGTAGAGGGGTATGACGGCGGTGATGACGAGCAGCCCGCCAGACATCTGGCACATCAGTACGGTACGGCTCCTGACGCCGACGCTGGCTTTCTTGTTGCATATGGCATAGAGCGCGCAGACGGCCGACGAGACGACGCCGATCATTATGCCGTGGCGGTAGCGCTGGTCGAGTGAGAAGATGCAGAGCACTCCTGCCACTGTGATGAACGAGAAGAGCAGCTCGAGCCACGACAGACGGCGGTGGAACAGCAGCGGCTCGAAGAGTGCCGTGAAGAACCCGATGAGCGAGAAACAGATAACGCCGATGGAGACGTTCGAGGCCTTGATGCTGGCGTAGAAGAGTATCCAGTGCACGCCAAGCAGGGCACCGCAGCCGCAGAGCTGCAGGAACTTCCGCCAGCCAACGCGCGGCAGTCCGGTGAAGACGAGCAGTATGGCTGTCGTGAAGAGCATACGGTACCAGACGATGTCGACCTCGTTTAGCGTTATGAGTCGGCCGAACAGACCCGTAAAGCCTGCCAGCAGCACGCTGAGGTGCAGTTGTATGAATCCTTTCTTTGTCTCGTCCATTGCCGTCGCCGTTGCCCGAGGGGTGTTTGCGGGTGCAAAATTACACAATAATGTAGAGAAAAGCGAGTGAAAAATGCTTTTTCTAAAAAATAAATAGTATATTTGCAGCGTCAAACATTGCCTTCAGAAAACCTGAAGAGCAGTCTTTACAGACTCTGAGCGATGACATACGTTGGCGAATAAAAAGAACTAAGAACTAAAAACTAAATATAACCATTATGAAAACATGTAGAATCCTATTCGCAGCATTCGTTGTCGGCACAGCGGTCAGCGTCAGTGCACAGTCACGTCGGGACCAGGTGCCACAGGTCTACGACAAGGAGAACACCGGAGCACATTTTGCCGCTCCCGCCATGCCCACCGTCGACCAGCTGCCCGTTGTGCGCGAGCTGCCCGACCCCCTGGAGTACAGCGACGGCAAGGGGCGCGTCACGAAGTTCAGCGACTGGGCACGCCGCCGCAGTGAGATAAGCCACGAGATACAGCACTATGGCATCGGCACGAAGCCCGCCGTCAGCGACGGTGCCGTGGTGGCACGCATGGACGGCGACACACTGGTGGTACACGTCACCATCGGCGGCAAGACACTGGTGCTGCGCTCACACATACGCTATCCGAAGACCGGTCAGCCGCCTTACGCACTGATGATAGGCACGAGCAACCTGTCGCTGCCGCGCCAGCTCTTCGAGAACCGTCCCATAGCCATCATGAACTACCGCGAGAAGCAGGTGAACGACTACGGACAGTTCGGACGCCACCACGAGCGCGGCGAGCACGACTTCGACCGCCTGTACCCCGAGCTGAAGGATAACGGTGCCTACAGCGAGTGGGCATGGGGACTGAGCCGGCTCATCGACGGGCTGCAGCAGTTAGGTCCCGAGGTGACGAAGGTCGACACCCGCCGTATCGGTGTCTCGGGATGCTCCTACGCCGGCAAGATGGCACTCTACTGCGGAGCCTTCGATGAGCGTGTGGCACTGACCATAGCCCAGGAGCCCGGTGGCGGCGGTGCTGCTGCCTGGCGCGCTTCCTACGAGTCGAAGGAGAATGTTGAGAGCCTGGACAAGACCGACTACCACTGGTTCCTTGAGAGCCAGCGCGAGAACTTCCACGGCGACAGCGTCTACCGACTGCCCTACGACCAGCACGAACTGTGCGCACTGGTCTGTCCGCGCGCCCTGCTGCTCCTTGGCAACCCCGACTACAAATGGCTTGCCGACCCGTCGATGGTGGTCTCGGCAAAGGCCGCCAAGAAGGTGTGGAACCTCTTCGGCATCGGCGACCGCTTCGGTTACTCCATCGTCGGCGGTCATGGTCACTGCCAGCTGCCCGAGAGCCAGTTCCCGGAGGTGGAGGCCTTCATCGACCGTTTCCTGCTGGGCAAGAATGTCAGCACACGCGACATAGAGAAGGTGAAGGACTTGTAATAGTGCAGAATCGAAATAACAAAATAACGTAATACCGGAAAATCTTAAACCGAACTACTATGGGAAAGAAACGAGGCGGCATACGCCTGTCGAAACGCGCCGTCAGCGACGCCCTGCAAGGGCTCTTCGCCGGCAGCCCCAACGAGACCTTCTCGCTGAAACAGATATTCCGTCAGCTGAAGCTCGACACCCACCCGGCGAAGATGCTCGCCATAGACGTCATCGACGAGATGTGCTGGGACGACTACCTCTCGAAGGTCGGCGACAGCCAGTACCGCCTGAACCTGAAAGGACAGGTGCAGGAGGGTACGTTCATACGCAAGTCGAACGGCAAGAACACGTTCCTGCCCGACGGCGGCGGCACGCCCATCTTCGTCTCCGAGCGCAACTCCATGTTTGCATTGAACGGCGACCGCGTGCGCGTAGCACTCATGGCACGCCGCCAGAACCACATCAAGGAGGCCATGGTCACCGATATCCTCGCGCATAAGGTCGACCAGGCCGTCGGCAAGCTGAAGGTGGAACGCGACTTCGCCTTCCTCATCACCGAGGGAAACATCTTCGTGCACGACATCCTCATACCGAAGAAAAAACTCAAAGGCGGCAAGGACGGCGAGAAGGCCGTGGTGAAAATCACGCAGTGGCCCTCGAAGGAGTCGAAGAACATCGTCGGCGAGGTCGTCGACGTGCTCGGCAAGGAGGGCGACAACAACGTTGAGATGCACGCCATCCTCGCCCAATACGGGCTGCCGTACAAATACCCGAAGCATGTCGAGGATGCAGCGAAGAAGATCGAGGCTGGCATCACCCCCGAGGAGATAAGCCGCCGCGAGGATTTCCGCGATGTCTTCACCTGCACCATCGACCCGAAGGATGCCAAGGACTTCGACGATGCCCTTTCAATTCGCGACATTTCTCCCTCCTCCCTCCTCTCTCCTCCCTCCTCGAAAAACCTGTACGAAGTCGGTGTCCACATCGCCGACGTGTCGCACTACGTCACCGAGAACAGCGTCATCGACAAAGAGGCACAGAAGCGTGCCACGAGTGTCTATCTCGTCGACCGCACCATACCCATGCTGCCCGAACGGCTCTGCAATTTCATCTGCTCGCTGCGACCCGACGAGGAAAAGCTCTGCTACAGCGTAATCTTCGTTCTCGACGAAGATTCCAACGTGAAGGACTGGCACCTCGCTCACACCGTCATACGCTCCGACCGCCGCTACGCCTACGAGGAGGTTCAGGAGATACTGGAAACCGGCAAGGGTGATTATGCCAAGGAGCTGACGACGCTCGACAAGATGGCCAAGAAGCTGCGCGAGCGGCGCTTCAAGAACGGCGCCGTGAACTTCGACCGCGAGGAGCTGCACTTCGACATCGACGAGACAGGAAAGCCTACACGCGCATACTATAAGAGGTCGACCGATGCCACACAGCTCATCGAGGAGTTCATGCTGCTGGCTAACCGTACCGTTGCCGAGTTCATCGGATGTCTCCCCACATCCCCCTCCCGTAGAGGTGGCAGTCCAAAAGCCTCCCCTATGGGGGGAGGTCTGGCGGGGGCTTCCAAGAAGACATTCATCTACCGCATCCACGACCAGCCAGACCCGCAGAAGCTCGAGTCGCTGCGACAGGTGGTGGCTCCCTTCGGATACAAGCTGAAGACGACAGGCACGCGGGGAGCCATCTCACGTTCGCTGAACTCGCTGATGGATGAGGCCAAGGGACAACGCGAGCAGAAGCTCATCGAGACGGTAGCTCTGCGCGCGATGATGAAAGCCAAGTACTCCACCCACAACATCGGGCACTATGGACTGGCCTTCGACTACTACACACACTTCACCTCGCCCATACGCCGGTACCCCGACACCATGGTCCACCGACTGCTCACGCGCTACCAGGACGGCGGACGCAGTGCCAACCAGAAGTACTACGAGGAGCAGTGCGAGCACTGCAGCGAGATGGAGCAGACGGCAGCCAACGCCGAGCGCGACAGCATAAAGTACAAGATGGTGGAGTTCATGGCCGACAAGATTGGACAGGAGTTCGACGGTCACATCTCAGGCATACAGTCGTACGGCATCTATGTCGAGATTGACGAGAACCACTGCGAGGGCATGGTACCCATGCATGACCTCCGAGGCGACTACTACGAGTTCGACGAGGCCCACTACTGTCTCATCGGCCGCCGTCGCCACACCAAGTACCAGCTTGGCGACCCCGTACGCATCCGTGTGGCCCGTGCCAACATCGAGAAGCGTCAGCTCGACTTCACACTGGCAGAGTGAGAAGAATAAAAAGAGATTACCATTCACCAAAAACGTAATATTATGGAAACAAAAGTTTGCCCATCGTGCGGACGCACAGTAAGCGTCAGCGAGAAACATTGTCACTTCTGCGGACACCCCTTCGCAGACGTCAACCAGCAGCCGCAGCAACCACAACCACAGCCGCAGCAGCCCTATCAGCCGCAGCAGCCCTATCAGCCGCAGCAGCAGTCGTACCAGTCTCAACAGCAGCAGTCGTACCAGTCTCAACAGCAGCAGTCCTACCAAGCTCAGCAGAAGCCATACGGCGGCGGTGGTGGCAACATGCCACCTTCTGGAGGCAACAACGCCCCGGCATACGACCCGGGAAACAAGATCACCGTCTTCGGAGTCATCGCCGACGGCATCAGCATCGGCATGAAGAACTTCGCACTGATCTTCGTCTCCTACGTCCTCTTCCTGCTCACCTGCTGGATACCGTACCTGAACGTAGGCACGCTGATAGCCCTGCAGACACTGCCCATACGCCTCGGACGTGCTGATGGCGAAGAGCCGAGCTTCTTCTTCATCTTCGATGCCAAGTACCGCCAGTACATGGGCGAGTACTTCCTACTGACGGGACTGATGATAATGGGTCTCATACCCGCCTTCCTCTGCCTCTATTTCCCCGGCATCGTGGTAGCACTCAGCTGGTCGCTGGCTTTCTACCTGCTGCTCGACAAGGAGGTGTCGCCTACCGAGGCTCTCATCCAGAGTAACAAGCTGACGAAGGGTTACAAGTGGACCATCTTCTTCGCCGGCCTGCTACTCGCCATAATCGTGGCCATCTTCTTCGGCGTGCTCTTCTGGCTGCTGAATGCCATCGATGTCACGGCCATCACCATCATCGGCTTCATCGTGGGCATAGCCACCGTGGCAGTGGTTTCTACCGGCCTCAATGCCGCTATCTATCACGGTCTGAGCAAGTAATACATAAGCTGTTATCCCTGTAACCGTCGGGTTGCAGGGATAACACTTTCTTATAACAGTC
>Ga0310697_10000605_pt1 | contig 46779 bp, 42 predicted proteins | sample 172DNAGHGlowgp2_FD_203883 | JGI IMG/M metagenome (GOLD analysis project Ga0310697, IMG submission 203883) | Sheep rumen microbial communities from Palmerston North, Manawatu-Wanganui, New Zealand - 1728 DNA GHGlow gp2 (v2) (version 2) | ecosystem: Host-associated > Mammals > Digestive system >...
GGGCTATGGGGATGAGGTTGGCTGCCGCCTGCCAGGGCTGGAGGAGGGGAGCCAAAGGCTTCGGAGAGTTGGGAATAGTGGATAGAAAGTTTGACTAACTGAAATAGTGATACTAAGAATAATAAAAACATGAAGAAAACATTACTGACTGTACTGTGCCTTGTGGCGGCTTTTGGGGCTGCCGCACAAGAGCTTCAGGTGGCCAAGCCTGACAAGGTGAAGATTAAGCCTTACGGCTTTGTGCGCAATTATCTTAATTTCGACACCCGCAACACTTATACGGTGGTGGGCGGCGAGTATAATATGATTCCGTTTGACGAGAAGTGGAACGGCACTCCGGCCCAGTGCGACGCGCTGGGTGTGGAGCGTGTGGACTTGAATGCTGTGCCACATATGAGCCTGCAGGCTTTGACCACCCGGTTTGGCCTGGCCCTTGAGGGGCCGTCGGTGCTGGGCGCCTCCACCACGGGCAAGGTGGAGGCCGACTTTGGCGGCTTCGGCTCGACCAATACGGTGTTTCGCCTGCGCTTGGCCTTTGTCAAGTTGCACTGGCTGCGTGCCAGCGGGCTGAGCCATGAGGTGCTTGTTGGGCAGTATTGGCATCCGCTGAGCGGCGATATTATGCCCGAGGTGCTGGGCATGGCGGCGGGAGCCCCGTTCCGCGCCCACAGCCGCACGCCGCAGCTCACCTACACGGTGGCCAAGGGCGGTTGGGGACTGACTGCCTCCGCGCTTTACCAGTTGCAGTATATGTATAACGGCCCGTCATTTTCCAACGGGGTATGGTCCAGTGTGGCCAGCACCGATTATGCCCTCCGGGCTTTGGTTCCCGAGGTGTTTTTGGGGGTTCAGTATAGTGGCGACCGCGTGTTGGCCCAGTTGGGCAGCACGTGCCAGTCGCTGAGGCCCCGCACAGTGGGCTACCGTACGGTTGATGTTGACGGGGCGCCCGTCCAGATTGCCACCCGGGTCAACGAGTGGCTGACTTCGTTTACACCGACTTTCTATTTCCAGTACACCGAGCGCGAGGTGGCGGTCAAATACCGTTTCCTTTTGGCTCAGAACACAAGCCATGTGAACCAGCTGAACGGCTATGCGGTGACTGCCGTAGCGCCCGACGGCTCGTGGGAATATGCTCCCCTGCGGGCGGCCATCAGTTATCTGAATGCCGCCGTGGGGCACCGCTATCGCTTCAACCTGTTTATGGGATATATGAAAAACCTGGGTGCCGGCAAGGACTTGTATGATTTCGGCACCGCACAGGCCGCCCGCTACCTGATTTTTATGAAGGGGGGTGAGGAGTTTACCCATCTCAACAGTGTGTGGCGCATAGCCCCGTCGCTGAGTTACAACTTGCCCCATTTTAATGTGGGCATTGAGTACGAGTGGACGGCATGCACTTTTGGCGATTTGGCCTCCAACGGCGAGGTGCGGCTCAACGACAACCTGCACATGGTGCAGAACCGGCGTCTGTGCCTGATGGTGAAGTACAATTTCTAAGCTGTAAGGTATTGTTCTATCTGGCCGATGCCTACCGCGTCGGCCAGATGGTAGTTGCCTATTTGTTCGCGGCACAGGGACGCGAGGAAGGCACCGCTGTCGAGTGCCAGCCCCAGGTCGCGGGCTATGCTGCGGATGTATGTGCCTTTGCCGCACCGTATGCGGAAGTCGAGTTGTGGCAGGTGTGGCGGCACGGTGCCGAGGGGGTGGTTGTAGAGGTGCAGACCCTCGGTGGCGGCAGGCTGTGGTGCGGGGGTGAGGGCGGCATCGGGGTTTCCGGGACGGAAGGCGGTGATGTCGAAGCTGTGTATGACCACGGTTTTTGGGGTGGGTGAGGGCTGCTCGTCGTCATTGTTGGCCTCGCGGGCGTATTGGTAGGCCCGCTGTCCGTTTATTTTCACGGCACTGAATATGGGCGGCACCTGCTGCACGGCACCGGTGAATTGCGGCAGGACGGTTTGGAGCAGGGCAGGGGTGATGTGGGCGAAAGGATAGTAGCGGTCGATGGGGCGTTCCAGGTCGTAGCAGGGGGTGGTGGCGCCCAACACAATGGTGCCGGTGTATACTTTGTCGCCGTTTTGCAGCTCGTCGATGCGTTTGGTGGCTTTTCCCACACACACAAGGAGCAGGCCCGTTGCAAGAGGGTCGAGCGTTCCGGCGTGGCCGATCTTGAATTTCTTAAGCCCATAGAGGTTGCGGATGGTGGCCTTTACCTTGTTGACGGTTTGGAAGGAGGTCCACTGGCGCGGCTTGTCGACGGGGATGACAGTGCCCCCGAGCAGGTCTTCTTGTGTCATCAGAGCATGGGGAGTACAATGGCCAGTGTGCCGACTATGGCGCAGTAGAGGGCAAACCACACCAGTTTGCCTTTCTTGACGATGTTGATCATCCATTTGCAGGCTAAGCAGCCGCTGACAAAGGCGGCAATGAATCCGATGGCCAGGGAGAGTGTGGGCAGGCCGGCCATGGCGGTGCTGATGCCCACCTCGGCCATGTCTTTGACGTCGAGCAGGGCTTCGCCCAGGATTGGGGGGATGACCATGAGGAAGGAGAATTGTGCCAGTTTTTCCTTGTTGTTGCCCAGCAGGAGGCCGGTGGCGATGGTGCTGCCCGAGCGGGAGAGTCCCGGCAGGACGGCCAAAGCCTGTGCTATGCCGATGACAAAGGCGTGCCAGGGGGAAATGTTTTCGCGCTGGCGGGGTTTGGCCCAGTAGGAGAAGGCCAGGAGCGAGGCGGTGACCAGAAGGCATATGCCCACCACAAGGAGTCCGCTCCCGAAGATGGCTTCGACCTGGTCTTTGAAGAAGAAGCCCACGATGGCCACCGGTATCATGGAGATGAGGATGTTGAATGCATAGCGGGTGCCGTCGTTCCATTTCCACTTAAAGAGGTCTTGGAATATCCATATGATTTCGCGCCACAGGATGACGCAGGTGCTCAGTACGGTGGCCACGTGTACTGCCACGGTGAAGGCCAGGTTCTCTTCTCCATTGAGGCCGAAGAGGTAGGCTCCGATGGTGAGGTGGCCGCTGCTGCTGACGGGCAGGTATTCGGTCAGGCCTTGCACAAGGCCCAGGACAAGTGCTTCAAACCATTCCATGGGTTGAGGGAGTTAGGTGTTGGGTTATTGTTCGTTGCGTTTGCCGTTGTACATGATGGCCACTATCTCGGTTATGAGACCCAGTAGGATGAGTATGGGAGCCACGTAGAGTCGGCGGCTGTTGAACATGGCGGGGTTGAAGACGTTGGGGTCGTCGCTGCCACCACCGGTGAGGAATATGTATCCGAGGGCCAGCAGGACGATGCCGGCGATCATGATGATATAGTTCGTTTTGCTGAAGACGAATGTGAACTGGCTTTTGCCGTTTTCGTTGATTTTGGGTTCTTTTGCCATGATTGTTATGTTTTGAAAGGGTGTTACGTATTGACTAACGGTTGTGTCGCAGGTAGCGTGTGACGGCCGAGAGGGTGGAGAGGTAGGAGAGTGTGACGCCCAACAGGATGATGACGGCGGCGATGCCGGCATACCACAGCATGTGCGACGTGTTGAGCAGGTCGAAACCTTGGAGGGACTGGTTGAAGACACCTATGGCGATGGCCAGCACCAGGATGGCGATGAGCGCGCCCAGAAGGCCGTACCATATGCTGCGCACCAAGAACGGGCGGGCAATGAAGCCGCTTTTGGCACCGACCAGCTGCATGGTGCGGATGGTTTCGCGCTGGGCATAGAGGGCAATGCTTATGGTGCTGCGTATCATGAGGATGCTGATGAGTATGAGCAGTGCCATGAAGATGATGAGAAACCAGGTTATGTTGTAGAACACGTTGTTGAGCTCGTTGACTATGTTCTCTTGGTAGGCAACCCCTATCACGCCCTCCAGGTTGCTTACCTCCTCGGTGAAGCGGGCTATGCTCTCGGCGCGGGCCTCTTGGCGTGCGTTGGGCATGTAGTCGGCGCGCAGGTTCACCATCATGGAGGGATAGAGGGGATTGTAGCCAATAAAGCCTACGAAGTCCTCGTCAAGGTCTTCGGTGAAGATTTCGGCTGCCTGCTGTCGCGAGATATAGTCTACGTGCTTGACGTAGGGGATGGCCTCGATTATAGTTTTGAGCGAGTCGGCTGCCTGGTCGGTTATGTCGTTGACGAGGTCTACCTTGAATGTGATGCGCTCCTGCATGTCGTGGGTGGAGCGGTAGGTGTGGTATTCCACCATAAGGCACAGCCCAAGCAGAAAGAGTACCAGAGTGATGCTCAAAACGGTGGAGGTGTGTGTCTCCCAAAGGTTGACTTTGCTTTTTCTCATCCGTTATGATGTTTTATCGGTGGGATGTGAGGCTTGTTTGTTTAGTTGGCAAGCATGACGGGCATGACGAGCATGAGGATGTCCTCCGGGCTGTTGGTTTCGTTTGTTACGGGGAAGATGATGCCGGCACGGCTGGGGTGTGACATTTCGATTAGGATTTGCTCGGTGTCGATGTTGGAGACCATTTCGGTGAGGAATTTGGCGTTGAAGCCTATCTCCATGGGTTCGCCTTCATACTGGCAGGGGAGTTTTTCGCTTGCGTCGTTGGAGAATTCGAGGTCCTCGGCGCTCACCACCAGTTCGTTCTCGCGAATGGAGAGCCTTATTTGGTGGGAGGCTTGGTTGGCAAAGAGGCTTACACGGCGCAGGGTGTTGAGGAACGAGTTGCGGTCGATGGTGAGTTTGTTGGGGTTTTCCTTGGGGATGGCAGCGTCGTAGTTGGGGTAGCGTCCTTCCACAAGGCGGCAGATGATATAGAAGTTGTCGAAGGTGAAGAAGGCGTTGGTGTTGTTGAATTCCAGATTTACGTCCATCTCTTCTTTGTGTGAGGCCAGTATGTTGCGCATCATGGTGACCGGTTTGCGCGGCAGGATGAAGGAGACGGGGTTCTCGTTCTTTATATCATTGCGGCGGTAGCGCACCAGTTTGTGGGCGTCGGTGGCCACGAAAGTGATGTTTTCGGCGTTGATTTCGCACAGGATGCCGCTCATTTGCTGGCGCAGCTCGTCGGTTGAGGCGGCGAAGGCTGTCTTGCCTATGGCGTTGATGAGCAGGCTGCTCGTGAGGGTGATGTTGGTTGTGTCTCTCGGTTCGGGCATGGCAGGGAAGGTTTCGGGGTTTTTGCCGGCCAGGCGGTATTTGCCCTCGCCTGAGGTGATGCTGATGGCGTATGTGTTGTCGTCAACGCTGAAGGTGAGGGGTACGTCGTCGAGACTCTTGACTATATCGAGCAGGAGTTTGGAGGGTACGGCTATGTCGGTGATGCCTTCTATGTTGCCTGTCTCCACTTCGATTTTCGATACCAGGGTCGTCTCCAGGTCGGTGGCACGGATGGTGAGCATCCCTTCGTCAAGGTGGAAAAGGAAACAGTTGATGATGGGGACGGTGTTGTTGTTGGTCAGTACACCGCTAAGAGACTGTATCTGCTTTGAGAAGAGCAGACTGTTGATGATGAATTTCATATGTTTGACACTTTTTTATTATGCAGTTGTTATTACAAGTTAGAAATGCAAAGATAGCACATATTTTCCAAATATCGTGTTTGTTTGGAATTTTTTTTTCAACAGTTGTTGATTTATGGCCTGTTTGGGTAGGGTCAGTCGATAGTGTAGCACACCCCTTCGGGCAGGTCGAGGGAGTAGTGGTAGTTGCAGTAGGCTTTGGAGTATTTGTCGTCGAGATACATGGTACCGCTTATTTTGTCGCCGTCGTAGCAACGGGTGCGGGTGCGGTATAGAATGACGCAGTTTTTGTATGTCTTGCCGTCTCCGGCATTGTAGTTTTTGCCAATGGAGTCGGGTTCGGACAAGGACACCACGTAGCCGAAGTCCATTTCGGATACGCTGGCGGTGGCCATGGTGCATTGCAGGTAGCCGCGCACGGTGCCGGAGAAGGCAAAGGTGTCTACTTTCTTTTTGCATCCGCACATCAGCATCGGAAGCAAGAGTATGGGTATCAGGTACTTTTTCATTGTCGGTATTGTGCTGTTATTTGGGTTCAGACGCTTACGTTGTAATCACGGAGGGCTTGGTTGAGGGATGTCTTCTTGTCGGTTGATTCCGAGCGGCGGCCGATTATCAGCGCACAGGACACCTGGTAGTCGCCTGCGGGGAAGTGGCGGGTGTAGCTTCCAGGTATAACGATGCTCCTTGCAGGAACGTGCCCCTTTAGGGTGATGGGTTCTGTCCCGGTCACGTCGATGATGTGGGTGCTGGCAGTGATGACGGTGTTGGCGCCCAGGACGGCCTCCTCTTCCACCCGCACGCCCTCAACTATGATGCAGCGGCTGCCGATAAAACAGTTGTCTTCGATTATTACGGGGGCAGCCTGCACCGGTTCCAGCACGCCGCCTATGCCTACTCCGCCACTAAGGTGTACGTTTTTGCCTATTTGGGCGCAACTGCCAACGGTTGCCCAAGTGTCCACCATCGTGCCGCTGTCTACGTAGGCACCGATGTTGACATATGAAGGCATCATCACCACGCCTGGAGCCAGGTAAGCCCCATGGCGCGCCACAGCGTGCGGCACCACCCGCACCCCTTGTGCGGCATAGTTGTGTTTGAGGGCGATTTTGTCGTGAAACTCGAAGGGGGCGCACTCTATGGTTTCCATGTCGTTGATGGGGAAGTAGAGTATAACCGCCTTTTTGAGCCATTCGTTTACGTGCCAGCAGCCGTCCACTTTCTCCGCTATGCGCAATTGTCCTTTGTCCAACTGGTCAACAAGGTTGCAGATGGTGTTCTTTATGTTGCTGTCTTTGAGTAGTTCGCGGTTTTCCCACGCCTGCTCAACCATTTGTTTTAGTTCCTCATTCATGTTTGCAAAAATACAAAAAATAATTGATTTGTCACCTTTTTTATCTAATCGCATAATAAAATGGGTCCTTTTGCGTTTAAAAGTGATAATGATTAAGAAGACATTTTTGTACAGTATATTGACTATCGCGCTGTGTCATGGACTGTTTGCCCAGGACAAGGCTCAGATGGCCACCTATCAGTCCGAACTGCAGCAGCTCTTTGTGGAGGTCTACACCGCCCCCACCGATAACCAGCGTTACCTTGCGAGCGAGTCGGCTGTGAAGCTCTTTACCGAGGCCCTCGCCACAGAGAACTCCATCCGTTGGCAATGGGACTTTGGCAACCGGGTGTCCGTACTCACTGCTCCCGACCGCAAGTTCCGCATCTTCTCCTGGCCTGTGGTCAACGATGCGGGCGAGTATGAATGTTTCGGCTTGGTTCAGGCACTGAACGAACGCACCAAGGAGTACGACGTCTTTGTGCTTAACGACCGCTCGGAAGATATAGTCAACCGCCAGGAGGAAGTGCTTGCCCCCGACCGCTGGTATGGGGCCGTGTACCAAGAGCTGATTGTCACCAATCATGAGGGTCGCACTTTCTACACCTTGCTTGGCTGGAACGGAGTGGACAACCTGACAGAGCGCAAGGTTATCGAGCCCATCTGTTTTAAATCGGGTGGGAGCCAACCCCAGTTTGGCCAGAATCTATTCCGCAAAGAACCCAATATCCGCAGGGTGGTACTTGAATACACCAACACAGCAATGGTCACACTGCGCTACGAGGAACAGTATGTGCGTCAGGTGGAGCGGGTACGTGCCAAGCGCAAGTCGTCCTTCTCCCTGTCATCGCTTTTCGCCCCGTCGCGACGCCGTGGCCGGGGTCGTGGCCGCGGACGCTCCAGTCGCCCTGTGGCAACCGCCGCCCGTACGTCTGCCGCCCAGCAAGAGCGTGTGCGTACCGCCCCCTCGCAGAAGATTACGGACAAGAAGATGAAGATGATTATCTTCGACCAAGTGTCGGCACAGGTTCCCGGCATGGAGGGCCTTTATCAGTATTATGTACCCTCGGGTGCCGAAATGGCCTATGTCTTTGTAAATGGCAAATGGGAACTGCGCGACAATGCACAGGGGCGCGCTACCGACAAGCGGCTTAACAAAGACTTCGACAATCCAATAGAAAAGGAACCCCCTGCTTATCAGATGAAACAAGAACAATGATAACCTGCCCGCAGCCAAGCCTGCCGCAGGACGCACTATTCCCAGTTTTGCTAACCATGTCTACAGAGGAAAAAACACTTGACAACGCCGTTATCGAACCCCACGCTACGGGTGTGATACTGGACAGCATCAACTCCATAGAGGACCTGCGCCGGCTTCCCACATCCGACCTCCGCCAGCTTGCCACCGAGCTGCGCCACTACATCATCGAAACCCTCTCACACCACCCGGGGCATCTGGCCTCCAGCCTTGGCACTGTCGAGCTCACGCTTGCCCTCCACTACGTCTTCAACACACCTGACGATAAGCTTATATGGGACGTGGGCCATCAGGCCTATGCCCACAAAATCATCACCGGCCGTCGCGACCTCTTCCCCACCATCCGCACATATGGGGGGCTTAGCGGATTCCCCCGCATGGACGAGTCGCCATTCGATGCGTTCGGAACAGGCCACAGCTCCACCTCCATCAGCGCCGCCCTCGGCATGGCCACAGCCTCCACCCTGCAGGGCAACACCCGTCGACAACACATTGCCGTTATAGGCGACGGCTCCATGACCGGCGGCGAGGCATTCGAGGCACTCAACAACGCCGGCGTCTCCCGCGCCAACATACTGGTGGTGCTGAACGACAACGGCATCAGCATCGACAAAGCCGTGGGCGGACTCAACCGCCACCTTACCCGCATCACAGCCTCGCCCGAATATAACCGGCTCAAAGAAAAAGTGTGGCGCCGTCTGGGTGGTGACCGAACCGACCCCCAATCCCGCAAAGTGAAGTCGCTGAACTTCTTCCAGCGCATCACCTTCATGGCCAAGACGGCAGCCTTAGGCGCACCAAACCTCTTCGAGTCGTTGGGATTCCGTTATTTTGGCCCTATCGACGGCCACAATATCGACGAACTGGTTGAAGTACTCACCCAGCTCAAGGCCATAAAAGGTCCCAAGCTGCTCCATGTTGTCACCAAGAAGGGCAAGGGCCTGCGCACTGCTGAAAAGCATCCCGTCACCTACCACGCCCCCGGCCTCTTCGACGCGGAGACGGGTGTACAGATAAAGAAACACAACGACGGTCAGCCGCTGAAGTATCAGGATGTATTCGGCCACACCATTGTAGAACTGGCCAAACACAATCCCACTATTGTCGGTATCACCCCCGCCATGCCAACGGGGTGTTCGCTCAACATTATGATGGAACAGATGCCCAATCGCGCTTTTGATGTGGGCATTGCCGAACAGCATGCAGTCACCTTCGCTGCCGGACTTGCGGCCCAGGGCATGACCCCGTTCTGCAATATATACTCTTCCTTTATGCAGCGCGCCTACGACCAGGTAATCCATGACGTGGCGCTGCAGTGCCTGCCCGTCATCCTCTGCCTCGACCGTGCCGGACTCGTCGGCGACGACGGCCCCACCCACCACGGAGCCTTCGACCTTGCATGCCTGCGCCCGGTGCCACACCTCACCATCTGCGCACCCATGGACGAACACGAACTCCGCAACATGATGTACACCGCCCAGCTCCCCGGCCAGGGAGCCGTCGTCATACGCTACCCCCGCGGCCTCAGCATCCACCCGGACTGGCGCAACCCCTTCGAGGCGCTCCCTGTAGGCAAAGGCCGTTGCTTGCTTGAGGGCTCGGAAGTGGCCATCCTCTCCATCGGCCATATAGGCAACGAAGCGCTTGCCGCAGCACAGCAGCTACAGGCAGAGGGCCTCAGTGCCGCCATGTACGATATGCGCTATCTTAAGCCCATCGACACTGAACTCCTTGACACGATACTCCAACAGGGTTTCCGTCGCATAGTCACTGTGGAGGACGGTGTCAAGAAAGGGGGCCTTGGCAGCGCTGTACTTGAATACTTTGCATCCGTCAAATCGGCCAAGCCATTGCTAACCATACCGCCAGTAACAGTGCTTGGCTTGCCTGACAGCTTTGTCACACACGGTGCAGTGCCCCAGCTTCACACAGATTGCCGCATTGACCTTCTATCCATTCTCGCAGCCGCCCGAGGGTAGTTGTCAGGCTGATGTAAAAGCACCGGCCTGAGTGGTTCCTGTCGTCACTCATAGGGTTGCCGTGAGGGGCATGATGCAACATAACTAAAGTGTGACAAGTATATTCAGTCGTTGATGCACCCATCGATAGTCGTCAGTTATTCGACAGTTAATCCACAGTTATTCCATTCACACTGGTAAAACTGAGGAAAACCTGTCGGAAAACGAAGCGATAAAGAGCGGCGCAACACCGGGCCCGGAAGGCGTACAGAGTGATGTTGGGATAAATATGCGGCATTACAGCAATTGCAGTGGAACGCTGAAAAACGTCTCTTGCCAACTGTTAATTAACACTGGGGTCGGAAAGATTTATTTGCCATATAAAATATATTTTGTATTTTTGCACATTCGGCAAAACCATGTTTTGCCATGAAAGGCTTTGTTATAGAGCCTGTAACAAATAGTATTTAATTTTAATAAAACTAAAAAAATACAGAAAATGACCCCTTCGCACATTGAACACATCGGCATCGCTGTGACCAATCTGGATGAAGCTATCCGCTATTGGGAAGATGTTATGGGATTGAAATGCTATGCAATCGAAGAAGTGACCGACCAGAAGGTGAAGACAGCCTTCTTCAAGATCGGCGAAGTGAAAATTGAGCTCCTTGAGCCAACCTGCCCCGAAAGCACCATCGCCGCTTTCATTGAGAAAAACGGTGGTAAAGGCGGCATGCATCATATAGCTTTCTGCGTGGAGAACACCGACCAGGCACTCAACGATGCCAAGGAAAAAGGTGTCCGCCTCATCGACCAGCAAAGTCGCGGCGGCGCAGAAGGTCTCCATATCGGTTTCCTGCACCCCAAAAGCACACTTGGCGTACTCACCGAGTTTTGCTGCAAATAAGAGTTTCCGGGGCTCGGCCTCTGGTCGCTAAGGCCTTAGGCAATCCCCATGTTCAATAACCTACAAAAAATTCAAATAATGGCATTTGAAGAAAAAATAAAAGAACTCCTTGACAAGAGGAGCGAGGCCAGAATGGGTGGTGGCCAGAAACGTATCGACAAACAGCACGAGCAGGGTAAACTTACAGCCCGCGAGCGTATTGCCCTCCTGCTGGACGAAGGTTCGTTCGAAGAGTTTGACATGTTTGTTGCTCACCGCTGCGTAAATTTCGACATGCAGAAACAGTCGTTTCTCGGTGACGGTGTCGTGACCGGTTACGGTACCATTGACGGCCGTCCGGTCTATGTGTTTGCACAGGATTTCACCGTCTTTGCCGGTAGCTTGAGCGAGACCATGTCCCTCAAAATCTGTAAAATCATGGACCAGGCAATGAAAACTGGTGCCCCTGTAATCGGTCTCAACGACTCTGGCGGAGCCCGCATTCAGGAAGGCAGCAACTCTTTGGCCGGATATGCTGAGATATTTGAGCGCAACATTCTTGCCAGCGGAGTGGTGCCGCAGATCAGTGCCATCTTCGGCCCCTGTGCCGGTGGTGCTGTGTACAGTCCCGCGCTTACCGACTTCATCCTTATGACCAAGGAGAACAGCTATATGTTCCTCACCGGCCCCAAGGTTGTCAAAACAGTTACTGGCGAAGATGTTACCGTTGACAAACTCGGTGGTGCAATGGTTCATGCTACCAAGAGTGGCGTTGCCCATTTCGTTGGCGAGACCGAAGAAGAAACTATTAAACTTATTCGGGATCTTCTCAGCTATATTCCCTCAAATAACTTCGAGGAAGCCCCCTATGTTCCCACGGAAGACCCCATTGACCGTCTTGAGGACAGCCTTAACAGCATCATACCTGAAAATCCCAATGAACCCTACGATATGAAGGGCGTTATCGAAGCAATTGTCGACGACGGCAAGTTCCTTCAGGTGCATGAAAAGTTTGCACCCAATCTGCTTGTCGGTTTTGCCCGTTTCGGCGGTGTAAGCGTTGGTATTGTTGCTAATCAGCCCAAGGCTATGGCTGGCGTGCTCGACAGCAATGCTTCGCGCAAGGGCGGTCGCTTTGTCCGTTTCTGCGACGCCTTTAACATTCCCATTGTTACTCTCGTCGACGTGCCCGGTTTCCTGCCCGGCACCGGCCAGGAGTATAATGGTGTCATTGTGCATGGTGCCAAGATGCTCTTTGCCTACGGCGAGGCCACGGTTCCTAAAGTTACGGTCACCCTCCGCAAAAGCTATGGCGGCGCCCATATCGTTATGAGCTGCAAACAGCTGCGAGGCGACTTCAACTATGCATGGCCTACAGCACAGATTGCTGTCATGGGTGCCAGCGGTGCTACAGAGGTTCTCTACGGACGTCAAATCAAAGAAATTGAAGACCCCGAAGAACGCGCCAAATTCATTGCCCAGAAGGAAATCGACTACAACGACCAGTTCGCCAACCCCTACTGTGCAGCACGTTTCGGCTACATCGACGACATCATCGAGCCACGCAACACACGCTTCCGTATTACCCGCGCCCTTCAGGTACTCGCTACCAAGAAGGAGTCGCTTCCGCTTAAAAAGCACAACAACATTCCGCTTTAATCATTGCGTGTAGTATATAATTTATAGTACACCTATTATTAATATTTTTTATTAACCAGGGGTTCTTCACCCCACAAAAACAAGACAACAAAATGAAGAAAGTTTTCTTAACTGCTATTGTGGCTGCCGCTTTTGCACTCGGCATGTCCGCTTGCAACAACAACACCCCCGCCGAGGAACCTGTCGACAGTTGCGCACAGACTGAGCAGACCGACCATCAGTGCTGCCATCACCACGAGTGCACTTGCGCCGACACAACTTGTGCCGCCAACCACTGCGCAAATTGCCCCGACACGGTTAACTGCTGCAAGCCTTGCGACCACAAGTGCTGCAAAGCAGAGGGTCAGGACAGCTGCTGCGCTGCCAAGAAAGAATGCTGCAAAAAACAGCAGGCTGGCTGCGAAGGCAAGAAAGAGTGCTGCGACAAAGCTAAGAAATAAGCAGTAAGATTGAGCAAAGCCATGGGAATGGAGTTTGCTCCTTCCCATGGCCCACACTCATTCTCACCGAAAACCGATTCATTTGATTGTATTATTAAAGAAATGAACAAGATATTTAAAACAATAGCCACCCTTTTCGTCGGCCTGTTCCTTTTTATCGGCACCGCAGTGGCACAGCCTGGCTTGGGTACCCCGCGGTCTATGGGATCCGGTCCCGACCCGATGGCACCCGACTTCTTTATGCCGGGTATGCCCCCTCAGGCCGATATGGGTCCGTTGAACATGGTGGCAAATCAAGCCTGCTATGTTCCCGACATGAGAGCCTTTGTGGTCATAGACAGCATAGACTGTGCCGTGGACCTTCTTGTGCGCCAAGACGACGGGTTTCACCGTGTGGGACGTTTCACCACTGATGAATTTATTGGTCGCCATGACCTTAAAAACATTCTCCGTCCTAAGTCTGTGACTGTATTTGGCGACAAAATCATTGTCCTTGCCAGTTCGCAGAAGGACTCTTCATTCCTTGCCGTAGTTGGTATGGAGCCTTTCAAATGTACCGACGAGCATGGCTTTGACACCCTCAAGGCAGTCGCCTGCCAAGGATTCAATACCTCCTCTTACGCTTTCCAAATCAACTGTGCGGATAATGAAATCATTGTAGTAGGGAAAAACCCCGTAGGCTACGATCTTAACTTTGTCAGCATGGCAGATGGACTTGAACACATCTCCCCCGCAACCACTTTCCATTATCATGTTCCCAAGCAGGCCGAGCGGATCAAGGCCTCCGACCCCTTTGGAGCTGGTCTTGCTGTTGTGGCAATTTCTGTGGTCTTCTTCGCCCTTATATGCGTCATGTTTATCATGTACGGTTATGGTGGACTCATCCAACGTATTCAAAATCGTAATGGCAAAAAAGATGAAAAAACGCAGCATCCGAAACCCGGTGCTGTGGCCACAGGCTCAGACAATGAGGTCTATGCCGCAATCGCTGCAGCTGTCTTTTCCTACAGTCAGGATCTCCATGATGTAGAGGACACTGTCATTACCATTCAGAAAGTGGAGCGTGCATGGACACCGTGGAACGCCAAGTTCTATAATATGAACAAGTACTTCTCAGAGCGTCCCAATATGCCACACAAAAATAGATAGTCTTTACCCCAAATCAAACAATTACGCACAATGAAAAATTACAAACTCAAGATAAACGGCAATGAATACAACGTTGACATCAACGATGTGGAAGGCCAGGAAATAAAACTCGAAGTTAACGGAACCCCCTACACTGTTACCGTGGACCAGGAACTGCAGCAACACAAACCCCGTACCACTGTCATTAGCGATCGTCCCGCTCCCCGTGTCTCGGCTGCTAACGGTGATGTGCAGCGCGCCTCCGCCCCCCGTCCGGGTGCAGCTGCAGGCGGAACAAAAGTCACAACCCCGCTGCCAGGCACCATCCTTGACGTATTCGTCAATGTGGGTGACCAGGTCAAGAGTGGTCAGACTGTTGTACTTCTCGAAGCCATGAAGATGGAAAACAACATCGAGGCTGACACTGAGGGCACAGTTACATCCATCAACGTCCGCAAAGGCGACAGTGTTCTTGAAGGAGACACCCTTATCGTCATCAGCTGACACATGCACTCAATCATCGTAACAACAAATAAACACTAAACAACATGTTCAGTTTATTAGCATCAGGTGGTTTCATGGACTTTCTGTCGACCCAGATGGTACAGTTCCTTATGTACACTGGTTTCGCCAACGTCACTTGGGGCCACATTGTCATGATACTTTTCGGCTTGACATTCATCTTCCTCGGTGTCAGGTTTGAATTCGAGCCCCTGTTGCTCGTCCCAATCGGATTCGGTATGCTGGTTGGTAACATCCCCTTCTATCCCGGATTGAAAATTGGCATATACGAAACAGGCTCGGTCTTGAACATCCTTTACCATGGCGTACAAAACGGTTGGTATCCACCGCTCATATTCCTCGGTATCGGAGCCATGACCGACTTCTCAGCCCTGCTATCTAATCCGAAACTTTTCCTAATCGGGGCGGCAGCCCAGACGGGTATTTTCGCTGCCTATGCCGGTGCCCTCGCACTGGGGTTTGCTCCCAACGAGGCCGGCGCTATCGGCATCATCGGCGGTGCTGACGGTCCTACCGCTATCTTCCTCTCGTCGCAGTTGGCCCCTGACCTTATGGGCGCCATCGCCGTGTCGGCTTACTCGTATATGGCCCTTGTACCCGTTATCCAGCCCCCCATTATGCGACTGATGACTACCCCCAAGGAGCGTACCATCCGTATGAAGCCTCCACGCCAGGTGTCGAAACTGGAAAAGATTTCTTTCCCTATTGTGGGTTTCCTTTTCTGCGCGTTTATCGTGCCGAGCGGCCTCCCACTGCTGGGTATGCTCTTTTTCGGTAACCTGCTAAAGGAGTGTGGTGTCACCAAGCGCCTGAGCGAGGTGGCCAGCAATGCCATCGTGAATATCTGCACGCTCCTTATCGGCATCACCGTCGGCGCTTCCACCCAGGCCACTTCGTTCCTCACCGGTCGCTCGGTGCTGATTTTCTGCCTCGGCGCTTTCTCGTTTGTGGTGGCGACGTTCTTCGGAGTGCTGTTCGTGAAGCTGTTCAACCTCTTCCTGAAGGATGGCAATAAGATCAACCCCCTGATTGGCAACTCCGGTGTCAGTGCTGTCCCCGATGCAGCACGTGTGTCGAACAATGTCGGCCTCGAATACGACCGCACCAACTATCTGCTACAGCACGCTATGGGTCCCAACGTGGCCGGTGTTGTCGGCTCTGCGGTCGCGGCAGGTATCCTGTTGGCGTTTTTACACTAACGCATACATTTTTTTTCCATTTTTTTTTGAGGGGCGTCCCACATCTGAGGGGACGCCTTTTTTTACTGCTGGCAACTTCTAAAAATTCTCATTTGAGAGCGCGTCCCTCCGGGACGCTGTTTCTATGTTGCTTATCTCCCCACACTACGTGCGGGGTTATTGAGAGTGTACCTCTTCGAGGCAATTAATAGAAGTCCCCACAATTTTTTGTATGGCACTGCGTTATTAAAAACAATGATTGTGTAACGTATGGCTGCGCGATGTTTAAAATACAGGCTCATGAAGGTTGTGACCATGGGCAATGGCCTGCACTGTGACGGAGCGGGTGGAGCTATTCGTTTTAGGGTAGCCAACGTTTTTATTCCGGCCTGTGCAATTGTGATGGCTTCGGTGGGGATGAATATGAATGCTATACCTGTCATGATTGGCGTCGTGCTTGTCTTGCCGGTGATGGGAATGGTTCCGGGATTTAACAGTGAGCTGGGCATTGGTTGGGGCAATATGGAATGTGTTAATATTGAATGTGTAAATGTGTTAATCGATTAACGAATTGACAACACCCGTGACAATAAAGAGATACATACTGCTGTTGCTGTTGTTGCTGCCGTTTGTGGCAGGGGGACAGGTTAGGCCGACGTGTAGGGTACACATTGTCGTGGCTGACACGATGCGGCTAACCGACCCCGAAGGCGTGTCCGATTCTGTGCGTTTCCACTTGGTGTGTGCCGAGTCGCCCGACAGCATGCGATGGCGTCCCGAGCATCTGTTTGCAGACCCCACTGCCACCGAACAGTGGGTGACCTTGGCATGCGATGACACCCAACGGGTATGGCTCACGGCTTATTATGGCAGCGCCAACCTGTTCCACTGGCAAGAACCCGGCTTTGTAAAAACCCACACAGGCTATCGTTACATAGAGACACCCGCCGATGGCGATTTCTGTTCACCTCGCAGCATCACCATGAGCCAGACTCCCTCGCAGCTATGTCCGGAATTTAACTACCCCAACTACCAGCACTCAATCCTTATCCGTACCGACACCCTAAGGTGCTGGGGCGACTCGGTGCCGGTCATGTTCAATTACGACTCCACCCTCATGAACCAAACTATGGGTATGCTCCACAATGCCGTGCGGCAGATACCGTATGACAGTTCCTACGTGCCATTCTATGTGGATACTATAGAAATGTGGAACCCCATGCGTGACCACACTTTTATATTGAACACCACGCACTACAACCCCATTCAAGGAAATCCGGCTGATGATTCTGTTACAGGACTGCCAACCTTTAGCTATTCATGGCAAATTGACGATACGGCACATATCATTTTGTCCCCCACCGCCCGACCCCGCTATTGCGACACTTCATTTTTCTTTACCAATATAGTGCTTCCCCGCGAGGGAGGTGTTGCTCCGCGTCATAATGTTGGCAGGCACTGGTTCAACAGCATCCCCCGGCCTCATGGCACTGCCATATTCCGTTTCTACGAAACCCCGGCTCCCTATTACCACACCGACCCCTTTCTTTGCATTAGCCGCATAGAGATGCTCGGCTCCTGCTACCCGACCGACAGCCTGCTCCTTTCAGGTCCCCAGTGCGGTTGCCTGGTGCGTGACACTGCCGAGCGCGCTGTCTGCCGCCAGCAGCTGCCCTACACGTGGTACGGCAAAACCTTTGCCCATCCGGGTTCCGACACCCTGCGCATCCGGTCGTTCGCCTGCGACACCCTGCGCACTCTTGTGGTGCGTCTTTTGCCCGACGACACCATAACAGCCGCCGATACCATTGTCGAAAATCGGCTGCCATGGACGGCCTATGGGCACACTTTTTCTGGCCCGGCTGTCGACACCCTCCTGCTGAACGGGGTGTTGCCCGAATGCGACACGCTGGTCTACTACCGTCTGGTAGTCCATCCAAACGTGTTCGACACAACCTATACCTACCTTTGTCCCGGACAACTGCCATACAACGGCCAAGAGGCCTTAGTGCAGGGCGATACTGCGATTAGCGTAGTGCTGCAGGGAAGCCTTGGTCAGGACAGCACCGTAACGCACTATTATTACGTAAAAGCCGACAGCGACACCTCGGTTTACGACACGGTAATCGAAAGCCAACTGCCCCGCCTGTTTATGGACAGCCTCTTTTGGGATTCCGTGGATGGGTGCACCTTTGTGACTTACAACGAGGCTGGTTGTGACAGCGTCATACACTACCACCTCCATGTGTTCTGGAATAGCGACCACTGCGACAGTCTGCTGCAGTTCCCCAATTTTGTCACCCCCAACGGCGACGGGAGCAACGACCGCTTTGTGATAAGCGGGCTGGTGGAAAACCAGTGCTACCCCTACAATACCCTTATTATCATTGACCGCACCGGGCGCCAAGTGTTCCGGGCCGACAACATATGTCGCGATGACCAGTTCTGGGATCCCGCCGTCAACCGTGCCCCGGCGGGCACCTATTTCTACCGCTTTTCGGGACATGGCATACATCACGCAACCCAACATTACGGCTGTATAGAAGTACTGAAATGAAAACCCTTGTCAACATCTTCGACCCCGACGAGCCTTTGGCCGCCTACCTTTTCCTGAAACAGTATTACTCGGAGGGCGACCGGCTGCTCTTCATCTCCACACGCGAGGACCGCCAGCTGCTGGCCCCCTACGCGGCCCTGTTCCGCCTGCCCGACGAGTCCATCGACTTCATCTTTTTCAAGCGCGATGAGGACAGCTACATCTACGAACGCATCAGCCAGCGTCTGTCCTCACGCTTGGCTCCCGAAGCCGAGTATTGGGTAAACCTGGCGGGCGGCACCCGCTACCTGGCACTCGCCGTGCAGCATGTGTTTACCCGCTTCAACGCCCGCCTTTTCTACGTACAGACACGCGAAAATCTTATAGTCCGCTCGCCATTCGATGCCGAGGGCGTACAAACCCGCGATGCGGTCGACACGATACGCTACCGCATGTCGATGGCCGAATACTTCAAGCTCCACGGGCTGAACCACGACCTCGACAGTGGCGGCCACCGCCCCATTCGCAGCGAGGAAGCCACCTGCCGCATCTTCGACTGCTTCCGCACACGCCGATTGTCCCCGCGCGCCTTCGATGCCATAGAGCAGCTGCGCGTAAACTATCGTGGCATGCGCCGGCCGCAGCCCATACGTGCCATAATGCTGGGCGGCAACCACCACCGGGGTGCCGTGCCGGGGCTCACCGCACTACTCAACGCCTTTGGCTTTGTGCCGCGCGAACGCGACATGCTCAGTCCCGCCGAGGTGGACTACCTGACGGGCGGATGGTTCGAGGAATATGTATGCTACCAGCTCATACGCCTCGTCTCTCCACAGCAGATTGCCATCGGGGTGCGCATCGCGCGTCCCGGCAACCAGCACAACAACGAGCTCGATGTGGTCTTCATCAAGGCCAACACACTGTTTGTTGTGGAGTGCAAGACTGGCGTGGCCACCGACCATCTTTTCAACGAGATAGTTTACAAGGCCAGCGCCCTTAAAGAGTCGTTCCTCGGTCCCTCATGCCATTCCTACATCTTCACCCTCAAGAACGACTACGACCACCGCTTGCAGAACGTGGCCGCTTTGATGGACATCACCCTGTGTCCCAAGGGTACATTGGTCAACCCCTCACTGATGGAGCGTGTGGCCGAGCAGATGTGCCGCATCTGCCACGAATCGGACTAAATCCGCCGTCACACCTGCCCCGTACCCTTACAGTGGGCATAGGTATGCTCCATTTCACGATACCAGTCCTGAACCATGCTGTCCTCCAGCAGGGGCTGCAGCGTGTGGCATTGCTTTACCCGTTCCCGGCAGCGGTCTACAAGGTGGCGGAACCGTACAAGGTTGGGGTGGTGGTAGTTGGTGTCGCAGTCGATGGTGATGCTGTCCCAGTCTATGAGGTGTGTGGCAGCCCTCATTAGCCAGTTGAGCCCCTCCACATGCCTGTCAGCCACCCACAGGCGGTCGGCATACTCCTCCATCAGTTGGCTCTCCCCGCGCAGCACTGCCCCCGTGCTGCTGTCCCACTCGTAGCCCTGTGCCACCCGCTCAGCGTAGAGGCTCCATTGGCGGTAGAACTCGTTCTCCATCTCCTTGCGTTCTTGGCTCGGCAGGTGTACACGCTCCCCATTGCTCCATGCCATTAGAATTCCGTTGCCTTTGATTCTTTTTCTCTTCATAGTTTTGTGATTTAATGATTAATACAAGCCTTTCCGGATGCCGTTTATGTCAAATACCTCTCCGCTTGGTAGGCGTATACTACACCTCCCCGCGGATGCCTTTGGCATCCTGGATAGTTGGATGTTTCAACTCAAAACAATGAGAGTAAAAGCGTTAATACATGGTCTTCCTGTCTAATTGATGCTGCAAAGATACGCAATCTTTTTCAGTTGCCAAATCTTTTTTTGCTACAGTGGTGCGGGGCATGCACGCTCCTGTTGCAGTTCTGCAGATATTCAATTGTGGGGTGCAATAAAACCCGGAGTGTCGCGTTATGGGGTTTATATGAAACAGAGTAAAGGAATAAGATACTGGGTAGCTACCATACTGTTGCTGGGCGGCTCCGTGAGCGGCTTTGCACAGCAGCCGGACACCCTGCAGCGCAAAACCTTAAAGGCCGTGAGCGTGCGGTCCAAAGCCGAGGGGGTGAGCCGTCTGGGCGGTGCCGAAAACGGCACCAAGATGGGGCAGGACGTCCTGTTTCGGGCCGCCTGCTGCAACCTGGGCGAGAGTTTTGTGGCCAACCCCAGTGTGGATGTAAACTACAGCGACGCTGCCGTGGGGGCGCGACAAATAAAACTCCTCGGCCTCAGCGGACAGTATGTGCAGATGCTGATAGAGAACCTGCCCTGCTTTGCCGGTGCGGCGTCCCCCTACGAGCTGGGCTACGTGCCGGGCGCGTGGATGAACAGCATATCGGTGAGCAAGGGCGCCTCGAGCGTCAAGAACGGCTACCAAAGCATTACCGGGCAAATCAACGTGGAGTACGAGAAACCCGACCGCGAGCCGGGCGTGAACATAAACCTCTTCACCGACAGCAGGCTGAAAACCGAAGCCAACGCTGTGGCCAACCTGCGCTTCAACCGCCACTTGACCACCGAACTGCTTTTGCACGGCGAAAAAGACTGGCTCCACCACGACATGGACAAGGACGGCTGGCACGACTCGCCCGCCATAGCCCAGTGGCACCTGCAAAACCGGTGGAAATACGTGAACGACCGCTATATCTTCCACGGCGGCGTGGGCATGATGCGCGAACGGCGCGAGGGGGGGCAGATGCCCTCGGTGTCGGACAACCCTTTCCGTGTGCAGCTCGACGCCAACCGCTACGAAGCCTATATGAAACACGCCCTGCTGCTCGACTATGAGCACAACACCAACATAGCGCTCATGGCCAACGCTGCCCTCTACGACCTTGCAGGCGAGTTTGGTCTCCGCACCTACAACGTGCGGCACAAAGACCTCTTCTCCCGACTGGTGTTTGAACACGAGTTCAACGAGCGCCACCAGATCTCGGCCGGGGCCAGCCTGCTGCTGCAGGGCAAAGACGAGCGGGTGTGGCCCATGCGGCTGCCCGACAGCGTAAATGGCGGCTACCTGCTCATCGACCGGCAGCCCGAGGCCGTGCCCGGCATCTATGCCGAATATACCTACAAGCCCAACACACGGCTCACCGTCATGGCGGGGCTGCGCGCCGACCGGAGCAGCCTCTATGGCGCCTTCGTCACCCCGCGCCTGCACCTCAAATGGATGGCCTCCGACCTACTGACCCTCCGCCTCTCGACCGGCAAAGGCTACCGCTCACCACAGGCCTGGGCCGAAAACCACTACCTCCTGGCCTCAGGCCGCACCGTCGCGGTGGCCGACCAGCTGCAGATGGAGGAAGCCTGGAACAGCGGCCTGTCGGCAGCATTCTACATCCCCGTAGGCGAACAAACCCTCAAGCTCAACGCCGAATACTACTATACCAACTTCCTCAACCAACTGGTGGTGGACTACGACACCGACCCCACTCAAATCAGCATCGGCATGCTGCAGGGCAGGTCGTTCTCCCACACCGTGCAGGTGGACGGGGCCATCGACTTTGACGAGGAACTGGAACTGACGGCCGCCTTCCGCTTCAACGACGTGCGCTGCACCTACGGCGGCCGCCTGATGGAAAAACCACTCACCTCGCGCTACAAAGGCCTGCTCACCGTGGCCTGGACGCCCTATATGGCCTTGTGGCAGGTCGACGTAACCCTGCAACTGAACGGTGGCGGACGCATGCCAACCCCCTACCGCCTGCCCGACGGCTCCCTGTCGTGGGACAAGCGTTTCCCTGCCTACCCCCAGCTCAATGTGCAGGTAACCCGCCGCTTCCGCCACGTGTCGGTATATGTGGGAGGCGAAAACCTGACCAACTACCGCCAGCCCTTGCCCGTCATCAATGCCGCCAACCCCTGGAGCAGCACCTTCGAACCCACCATGATATGGGGCCCCGTGCACGGCATTATGGGCTACGCCGGTGTGCGGATGAACTTCTGAACAACAAAAATCAACAATCAAATATACTTTCGCTATGAAAAAGTACCTGATGATAATGATGGCCATGATTGTGGCCGGAACCGTCGCAATGGCCGCCGGACACGCCAACACACTGAAGAAAGAGATGCGCGTCCTGGTGGTCAAAACCACCCCTGAGATGCACTGCCAAAGCTGCGAAAAAAAGATAAAGGAGAACATCCGTTTCGAGCCCGGCGTGCGCAAAATCGAAACCAGCATCGAGCGGCAGGAGGTGACCATCACCTACAACCCCGCCAAGACCGATGCCCAGAAACTAACCGCCGCCTTTGCCAAGATTGGCTACGACATAAAAGTGCTGAGCGACCAACCGGCAGCGAAAAAAGCCAAACGGTAAACTGCCACCTCAAGCCAACCCCAACAACCATGAACATAATAGACAAAATCAGAGACAACCGCGACATAAGTCGCGACGAGCTGGAGCTGCTGCTCACCACCGACAACGCCGAGGCCATTGCCTACCTGCGCCGGTCGGCGCGCGAGGTGGCCGACTCCGTCTACGGCAACAAGATATACATGCGCGGCCTGATAGAACTGAGCAGCTACTGCAAGAACGACTGCCTCTATTGCGGCCTGCGGCGCAGCAACAAGGAGGCGGTTCGCTACCGCCTTGCGGAGGAGGAGATATACCAATGCTGCGAAACCGGCTACGGCCTGGGGTTCCGCACCTTTGTGATGCAGGGTGGGGAAGACGCCTGGTTCAACGACGAGCGCATGTGTCGCATTGTCGCCACCGTGCGGCAGCGCTATCCCGACTGCGCCATCACCCTCTCGCTGGGCGAGCGCAGCCGCGAAAGCTACCAGGCACTCTACGATGCCGGCGCCAACCGCTACCTGCTGCGGCACGAAACAGCCGACGCCGGCCATTATGCCAAACTGCACCCGGCCGACCTCTCGTGGCAACACCGCATGGACTGCTTGCAGGTCCTGAAGGATATTGGCTACCAGGTGGGCTGCGGCTTTATGGTGGGCTCCCCGTTCCAGACGATCGACACGCTCTTTGCCGACCTGCAGTTTATCCGTTCCTTCCAGCCCCACATGGTGGGCATCGGCCCCTTTGTGGCTACGCACAACACCCCGTTCGAGGGCTATCCCAACGGCAAGGTGGAGACCACCTTGCGGCTGCTGGCCCTCATCAGGCTGCTCCATCCCCGCGTGCTGCTCCCCGCCACCACCGCCCTCGGCACCCTGCACCCCCAGGGTCGCGAACTGGGCATACAGTTCGGCGCCAATGTGGTGATGCCCAACCTCTCGCCTCGCACCCACCGCAAGGACTACGCCATCTACGACAACAAAATATGTACCGGCGAGGAGGCTGCCGAGTGCCGCGCCTGCACCGAGCATCGGATGCAACGTATTGGCTACGCCACTGCCGTGGACCGCGGCGACTACCGGGAGGCTGACAGCTGATTCGGTACCCGCGGCGGAGGCTGTCCGTCCAGCCTTGTTCGACCTGAATAATAATCTGTTGCCGTGGCGTTTCGGTGTAAGAAACGCCACGGCTTGCTGTTGTCTGGCACCTGCGCCCTTGTTGGCCCGTTCCTTCATCCCCACATGTTCGGCAGTTACTCGGCAGTTGTTCGGCACTGGTTAGAATAACTGTGGTGTAACGCCCGTGTATGTGTGGGCTGATGTGCGGGCCGTGATTGGGCGAGGGGTGGAGGCCGCTGGGCGGCGGAGGGGATGAAAAAAGAGGCACGGGCGTTGCATGCCCATGCCTCTTTGTTGTGGTGTGCGGTTGGTGCAGGGTTACTTCTTGTTTTTGACGGATTTGTATTCGTCGTTGAGGCCTTGGATGATTTCGTCGGTGATGTCCATGGCCGGGTTGATGTACATGGTGGGGCTGTCGTTGAAGGTTTTGCGAATGATGACGTCGAACTGCTGGTTGGCGGCGTTGTATTCGCGGACGAAGGCAAAGATGCGGTTGAGGAGCTCGATGTTGGAGTCCATTTGCTTCTGCATTACTTTTTGGGTGAGTTCGCCCTCGAGCGCGCCCAGTTTCTCGGCACGTTGCTTGAGTTCGGCCTCTGTGGCCTGCTGTTGGCTGAGGGTCATGTTTTCGCCGGTTTGGATGAAGTTTTGGTAGTCTTTGTTGAATTTGGTCACTTGTTCCTGGTAGCTTTTTTCCTGGGCGTCTTTGTATTTGTTGAGTTCTTCCTGCAGGTCGATGGCGTATTGGTATTTGGCGAGGAGTGTGTCGCTGTCGATGCAGGCGATTTTCAGTACGCCGTCCTTGGCCACGACGGGTGCGGTGGCGTTGGGGTTGTGTTTGTTCTTGGTGCCGATGCCGGTGAAGTGGAAGATGTAGAGCAGGATGAGGCCGATGAGCAGGATGATGTTGCACACGAGGATGGCGGTGTGGCAGCAGTTTTTCTTGCCGGTGCAGCAGTCTGCCTTGGGTGCTTCGGGTGTCCCGGCGGATGGGCCTTCGGCGTTTGGCGTGGGCTCGGGGTTGGCGGGATGTTGCTCCTGGGGCTCTTTCATGAGGATGGTGTCGAGGCTGTTGTCGTCGACAGGTTTGTTGAGGTCTTGATTGATTTCCATTGTTATTTGTTGTTTTTGTTGTTATCGGGATGTTTATTCTTGGGGTTCGCCGAGTGTGTCTATGGCTCGCTGTACGCGGGCGATGGTTTCGTCTTTGCCGATGGTCATGACGAGGGTGAGCATGTCGGGGCCGACGGTGGTGCCGACGACGGCGAGGCGCAGGGAGTTCATGATTTGTCCCATGTTGAGTTCGTGGCCTTTGATGTAGTCTTCGAGAAGTGCCTGGTGGATGGCGTCGTACTCAAAGGGGACGGTGTTGAGGATTTCGATGACTTTGGCCATGTGGGTGGTCATGCCGGGTTTCCAGCGTTTGGCTACGGCTTTGGGGTCGTAGTCGGTGGGTGCGGTGAAGAAGTAGTGGGTTTGGTCCCAGAGTTCGGAGGGGAAGGAGATGCGCTCTTTCATCATGGAGCATATTTTTTCGATGTAGTCGCGGCTGAAGGCGGCATGGTGGAAGTCGATGCCGTCGGCCACGGTGATGCCGTGTGCGTTGAGTTGCGGGATGAATTGGTCGGCGAGCCATTGGTCGGGGCATTGCTGCAGGTATTCGTGGTTGAACCATTTGGCTTTTTCGATGTTGAATTTGGCGCCGCTTTTGCTTATGTGGTCGATACTGAAGAGTTGTATGAGTTCGTCCATCGTCATGAGTTCCTGGTCGGTGCCGGGGTTCCAGCCAAGGAGGGCCAGCATGTTGACGACAGCTTGTGGCAGGTAGCCCCGTTCGCGGTAGCCGGAGGAGAGTTCGCCGGTTTCGGGGTTGTGCCAGTCGAGGGGGAAGACGGGGAATCCGAGGCGGTCGCCGTCGCGTTTGCTCAGTTTGCCGTTGCCGTCGGGCTTGAGGAGGAGCGGCAGGTGGGCGAAGAGGGGCATGGTGTCCTCCCAGCCAAAGGCGCGGTAGAGCATGACGTGGAGTGGCGCGGAGGGGAGCCATTCCTCGCCGCGTATGACGTGGGAGATTTCCATGAGGTGGTCGTCGACGATGTTGGCGAGGTGGTAGGTGGGCATGCCGTCGGATTTGAAGAGTACTTTGTCGTCGAGGAGGCGGCTGTTCATGGTTACGTCGCCACGGATGAGGTCGTGGACGGTGATGTCGAGGTTTTCGGGGAAGCGGAAGCGCACTACGTAGGGGTCGCCGTTGGCGATGCGGCGCTGCACCTCGTCGGCGGGCAGGGAGAGGCTGTTCTCCATTTGGGCGCGGGTGGTGCAGTCGTATTGGAAGGTTTTCTTTTGTGATTCGTATTCTTTGCGTTTGGCGTCGAGGGCTTCGGGGCGGTCGAAGGCGTAGTAGGCCCAGCCGTCGCGCAGCAGCTGGTCGGCGTATTGGCGGTAGAGGGGTTTGCGGTCGCTTTGGCGGTAGGGGCCGTAGTTGCCGCCGAGGTGGACGCCTTCGTCGAATTTGATGCCGAGCCAGTCGAGGGCTTCGATGATGTAGTCTTCGGCTCCGGGCACAAAGCGGGTTTGGTCGGTGTCTTCGATGCGGAGAATCATGTCGCCGCCGTTTTGGCGGGCGAAGAGGTAGTTGTATAATGCTGTGCGCACTCCGCCTATGTGGAGGGGTCCGGTGGGGCTGGGTGCAAAGCGAACACGTACTTTTCTCATGTTGTGGTGGTTTGTATGGGTTATTTGAATTTTAGGTCGGTGTATTTTTTCTTGCCGAGCAGGTAGTAGTCTATCAGCAGGAGGCCGCGGTACATGCCTGTCGGTCTTGTTTTTTGGGCGAGGCTTTGGCGTTTGGCCTTGAGGCGGGGTACCCATTGGTGGAAGGCCCGGTGGGCGGAGACGACGGCGCTGAATTCTTTGGGTTTGCGCTCGAGGAGGAATTTGAAGGCGGCCACGTAGTCGAGCATTATGCGCGAGCCGATGACCCAGGCCAGCCGTTGGGTGGGCAGGTTTTTGTAGAGCAGGGCCATGTTGTTGCGGAAGTTGAGGTAGGTTTTGCGGGGGTTGGATTTGGGGAGTGTGCCGCCGCCCACGTGGTAGACCACTGAGTGGGGGCAGTATTCTATGCGGTAGCCTGCGTTTTGGGCGCGCCAGCAGAAGTCGATTTCTTCCATGTGGGCAAAGAAGTCTTCGTCGAGTCCGCCCAGTTGGCGCCACACGTCGGCACGGACGAACATGGCGGCCCCCGACGCCCAGAAGATTTGGCTCGGGGTGTCGTACTGGCCGTGGTCGTCCTCGAGGGTGGTGAACATGCGGCCGCGACAGAAGGGGTAGCCGTATTTGTCGATGTATCCTCCCGCGCCACCTGCATATTCGAAGGTGTTGCGCTGGTCGTACATGAGCAGTTTGGGCTGGCAGATGGCGGTGTCGGGGTGTTGCTGCATTTGTGCAATGACTGGCTCTATCCAGCCGGGGGTCACTTCTACGTCGTCGTTTAGCAGGACATAGTAGTCGGCGTCGACTTGCTGCAGGGCTTTGTTGTAGCCTCCGGCAAATCCGTAGTTTTTGTCAAGCCGTATTACTCGCAGTTGGGGGTAGTGCTTTTGGAGGAAGGGGAGTGAGTCGTCGGTGGAGCCGTTGTCGGCTATGATCACTTCGGCATCGCCCTGTGTGTGGGCGGTGACGGAGGGGAGGAATCGTTCCAGCATTTTCTGTCCGTTCCAGTTGAGTATGACGACGGCAGTGGTCATTGCTTTTTGCTTTGTTGTTTGATTGTATTGTTGTTTTGTTTGTCTGTCTGTCACGTTGACGTGTTGTCACTTTCCAATATTGGGGTTGGTTGTGAGCGGTTTCAGTTCCACGTCGGGTGGACGGGTGCGTTTCCACCGGCGGTGGGACCACAGCCAGTATTCGGGCTGGGCGTCGATGGTTTGTTGCAGCATGGCGATGTAGCGCGAGGTGATGGTGTATTGCGGCACTTGGGCGGGGTTGTCGCACAGCGGGGTGAAGGTGACTTCGTAGTGGCCCCGCGACACTTTCTTTACGGAGTAGTAGAGTACGGGCATGTTGTATTTGCGGGCAAAGTATTCGGCTCCGTAGAGGAAGGGTGTCTCCTGGTTCATGAACATGGTCCAGAAGGATTTGTGTTCGTTGCTGGGGGATTGGTCGCTGAGCATCATGTAGGCTACCGGCACTTGGTGGCGGTGGTAGTATTCCATCACTTGGCGGACGTTGGTTTGGTCTACTATCTCGGTGCCATAGCGGCCGCGGCGGCGTGTTATGTAGGTGGCCACGGCTTTGTCTTGCAGGGGTTTGCCAACACCGACGCTGTGGTGCATGACTTGGTAGTTGAGCGAGGTGATCATGTATTCCCAGTTGTTGTAGTGCGATGACATGAGTATGACGCTTTTGCCTTGCTCATAGTAGCGGTTTACTATCTCGCGGTTGGTGAAACGATAGTGTTTCATGATGGTTTGCGGACGTGCGTAGAGGTTGTGTATGCCTTCGACGACGAGGTCGCATATGTGCCGGTAGTAGGCTTTTTCCAGGGCTTTGATATGGGACTGGTCCGTCTGGGGATAGGCACGGACAAGGTTGGTGTGTGTGACACCCCTGCGGTATCGCACTATGTGGTATGCCAAAACATACAATATGTCGCTAAGCCAATATCCCAATGTTCAGAATCCTCTGTTGAATTGCATTCCCACTTCGCCTATGGAGCCTTCGTCCATTGTGTTGCGGCTCAGCATGCGTTCCCATCCAGCGGTGCGTATCTCGCCTCGGGCGTTGGAGTTGAGCAGCTTGTAGTAGCCGCCCCGATGCTCGTCCCAGAATAGGAAGACGCGGTTTTCATAGTCGCCCGGTATTTGGTTGTAACGCCACAGTTTGTAGGGCAGGTAGTAGACATGGCCTTGGTCGGCCAGGTTCTCGCCTTCGCCGTAGGAGTTTATGTTTTGCACTTCCGCCGTGTTGCGGTGGAGGCCAAGGGCCCCCACATAGTTCTTCTCGTCGCGGACGTAGCTTGGGGGGCCGTATTGCAGGTAGACGCGCCCCATGTCGGTGCGGTAGCCGGGGGTGAGGGGGTAGGTGAAGTGCTCGTCGACATAGGTGAGGTTGGTGAGGTAGTCATGCCATTTGCCTGCGGGGTCGAGCGGGTCACGGGATTTCCAGAAACGGTAGAAATAGTCTTGCTTGGCCTTCAGGTCGGTCTGGGCGAGCAGTTTCTTGGCGGTGGTGAGTTCGTAGACTGAGGAGATGGGGTAGAGGGCGTCGATGTAGTAGTTGAGCGTTTTCTCGTCGGTGATGAGGGCGGCAAAGGAGGTGGCCACCTCGGTTTCGCCGATGGTGATGTCTTCGACAACGGGGTTGGAACGCATGATGGTTACCGACTGTTTGAACAGCGATTCACCCTTTGTGTTTTGTACCTCAACCACCACGTTGTAGTTGCCCGAGATGAGGTTGGAGATGTCGATGGTAGAGTAGACTGGGGTGTTGGCTCCGGACGGGGTGTGGCGTGTCTGTCCACCCAGGTTGGGGATGCGGCGGCCACTTTCTTTCTGCTCGATGTAGGTGTTCACGATAAAGGGGTTGTGGCCGATTTCGCTTTCCAGGTTGTAGAGTTCAAAGTAGGGGTGGAGTTGGGTGATTTCGGCCGGGACAAAGTCGTCGATATAAGGCACCATGTCGTAGCCGCTCCGCGAAAGCATGTTGGGCGTCTCGGTCGGGGTGGCGGAGGCCATCAGCTGTATGTTCGACATGGCGGGCTTTTGGTCGGCAAAGTAAACCACCAGCTTGTCCTGCACAGTGAGGGGCTCGTCTCCGGAAGCCTTGTCGCGCAGGGTCAGCTCCATGTCGTAGATGCCGTTGGGGATGCCGAAACGCTGCAGGTCGAAGAAGGTGAAGCCCGTAGACTCGGGTCCGGAGGTATAGGGGCTGTGCAACTCGTATTTTTTGACATAGGCCACAGTGTCGTCGCGACGCACCACGATGGTAACCTCAACCGTGGCGCGGTAGCCCGCACTGCCGTCGGCCACGAAGGTGAGCGAGCGGGCATCGAAATCAAGATAGGTCTCTACGTAGGGCTGGTTGCTCTCAGGCAGGTAGAAAACCGAATAGCCAAACATGGCCGACAGCTGTTTGTTTTGTGCAAACAGTGGCGCAGCAAGCATCACGACCATGAGCAATAGGATGATTTTCTTCATATGCGTATATATTTTTATTTATATTGTTGATGTGCAAAATGTTTGGTAAACAGATGATTGCGTCTTTAGCCAAACTCTTCGGCACACTCTTTACCAAATGCAAAGATAAAAAAAAAATATCATTTATTGAAAAAACGGGTGTTGTTGATTGCTTCAGGCTGTGTCCTCCCTGTGCATAAATATTGGGAAAAAAACAATTGTCCCGTCCAAGTTTGTAGTTGGTTCTGACCCAAAGTCGGCTAAGGTTGAGGACAAGGAGCGCGAGGACGGTACCCGCACCGTGAAATACAAATTGTCCGAGCCAGAGAATGGCTACGCTTCCTTTACCATGGACAAAGAGGGCAATATTCTCTCGTTTGAAGTTTATATCACAGATGGCGAGTAGCATCCGCCTCCTGTTTTGCTTGATAGGCAGAACCCTGGTATTGTAACAGGAGTTCTGCTTTTTTTGCAATGCCCTTAGCCAACTGCCAAAAAAACATGCCATACAGGAGGTTGCATAGGCCTGTATGGCATGGTTGTATGGTGTTGAGTGCAGAGGATGGCTATCCGAGTAGCCCGGCGGCTACCTGCATGGCGCGGTCGAGACCGTCGGGGTTCTTGCCACCGGCTGTGGCGTAGGCGGGCTGTCCGCCGCCGCCGCCTTGCATCTCCTTGCCTGCTGTGCGGACAATGGTGGAGGCATTGAGACCGGCGTCGGTACGGTTTTTGCCAAGGGCTACGAGGAGGGCAGGCTTGCCTCCGTGGAGGCTGCCGAGCACCACGGCCATGTCGGGATATTGGGCGGCAAGGCTGAGCATGGTATCTTTGAGTTGGCTAAGGTCAGTGTCCATCTTGCGCACAAGGAGAGGATTCTGTCCAAGCTCGGCGGCAAGTTGGCGCCCCAGTGCAGCGGTCTGCTCTTTTTGGAAATGCTCCACCTGGGCGCGCAGGGCAGCGTTGTCGTCCTGCAGGTGCTGCAGGGCGGCGACGATGTCTTTTGGACTCTTGAGCAGTTCGCGGAGGGATTCGAGCTGGTCCTGCATGTTGTTGTTGTAGGTTTCGGCTGCGGCTGCGGTGACGGCCTCTATGCGGCGCATACCGGCTGCCACTGCGCCCTCGCTTACTATGCGGAATGAGCCTATGTGGCCGGTGTTGGCGATGTGGGTGCCGCCGCAAAACTCCACGCTGTCGCCAAACTTGACCACACGCACGTGGTCGCCATACTTCTCGCCAAAGAGGGCCATGGCGCCCAGCTTTTGGGCTTCGGCGATGGGCATGTTGCGGTGCTCTTCGAGCGGGATGGCACGCCGGATATCGATGTTGACTTGCTTCTCGACTTCACGGATTTCCTCGCGGGTGAGTTTTGCAAAATGCGAGAAGTCGAACCGCAGGCGCTGGTCGTCAACGCTGGAGCCTTTCTGTTCGACATGGGTGCCGAGCACGTTGCGCAGGGCTTTGTGGAGGAGGTGGGTAGAGGTGTGGTTGCACTCGATGGCAATGCGCCGGCATTTGTCCACCTCGGCTTTGTAAGGCTGGTCAAGATGCAGGGGAAGTTGGGTTACGATGTGGACGATGAGGTTATTCTCTTTCTTGGTGCCAGTAACTGGCACGGTGTCGCCCGAGGGGTGGGAGAGGGTTCCCTGGTCGCCTACTTGTCCGCCACTTTCGCCATAGAACGGGGTACGGTCGAAGACGAGTTGGTAGTATTCCTTGTCTTTGACTTTGGTGTGGCGGTAACGCGTGATGCGCACTTCGGCCGTGAGGCTGTCGTAGCCTATAAATTCCTGGTTGGTGCCGGGTAGCAGCACAACCCAGTCGTCGTTCTCGACAGTGGCAGCGGCGCGCGACCGGCTTTTCTGTTCGGCCAGGCCTTTGTTGAAGCCTTCCATGTCGACCGTCCATCCCTGCTCGGTGGCCATGAGCTGGGTAAGGTCGATGGGGAAGCCGTAGGTGTCAAACAGCTCGAAGGCGAAGGCTCCGTCTATGACATGGTCTTGGGCAGTATGGGCGCCGATATAGTCGTCGAAACGCCTGATGCCCCCTGCAAGGGTTTTGAGGAACGACTGCTCCTCCTCGAGTATGATGCGCTGAATAAGCTGTTGCTGGCTGACGAGTTCGCCGTATTGGCCGCCCATTTGGCTGACAAGCGTCTGGACCAGCCGGTTGATAAAGGGCTCTTTGAAACCGAGGAAGGTGTAGCCGTAGCGCACGGCGCGTCGCAAAATACGGCGTATGACGTAGCCAGCCTTGGCATTGCTGGGCAGCTGGCCGTCGGCGATGCTGAAACTCACGGCGCGCAGGTGGTCGGCAATTACCCGCATGGCTATGTCGGCTTGCTCGTCTTGCCCATAGGTGCGGTTGGACATACGGGCGATTTCCTGTATGAGGGGCTGGAACACGTCGGTGTCGTAATTAGACTTTTTGCCTTGCATCACCATGCAGAGGCGCTCAAACCCCATGCCCGTGTCGATATGCTTGGCCTTGAGGGGCTGGAGTGAGCCGTTGGCCAGGCGGTTGTATTGCATAAAGACGAGGTTCCAAATTTCGATGACGAGGGGGTTGTCCTTGTTTACGAGGTCGCGTCCGGGGATGCGTTGTTTCTCGGCTTCGTCGCGGAGGTCTATATGAATCTCGCTGCAGGGGCCGCAGGGACCCTGCTCGCCCATCTCCCAAAAGTTGTCCTTTTTCGAGCCTTTCAAAATGCGGCTTTCGTCGATATGCTCTTTCCAGTAGTCATAGGCCTCGGTGTCCATGGAGAGGCCGTCCTTCTCGTCGCCGCCGAACACGGTGACATAGAGGTTCTGCTTGTCAATGTGCATCACCTCGGTGAGGAACTCCCACCCGTAGGCAATGGCCTCGCGTTTAAAGTAGTCGCCGAATGACCAGTTGCCGAGCATCTCAAACATGGTGTGGTGGTAGGTGTCGTGGCCCACTTCCTCGAGGTCATTGTGTTTGCCGCTTACGCGCAGGCACTTCTGTGCGTCGCTGACGCGTGGATAGGGAGCGGTGGCATTGCCAAGGAAGATGTCCTTAAACTGGTTCATGCCGGCGTTGGTGAACATGAGCGTGGGGTCATTCTTTACCACCATAGGGGCGCTGGGGACGATATGGTGTCCCTTGCTTTGGAAGAATTGCAGGAACTGGGTTCGTATTTCGTTGCTGGTCATTTTGGTATATGTGGATTGTTTTAGAATTCATCGCGTTCCACCAAAAGGATGGCGTTTTGGGGGACGATGAAATACTTTTCGTTATTGTATTTGATTTCGATGGCGTTTTTTTGGAGAAACAGGGCGAGGTCGCCGGGCAAAACCTGAAGGGGCATGTAGTGGGGGGCGTGGCTGCGCTGGTTCCAGGCCTCGTCCTCGTCGAGGGTAGGCAGTGGGTAGCCCGGGCCGCACTTGAGTATGTAGCCGGAGAGGATTTTCTCCTTGTCCTGGTAGCCCGAAGGCAGATAAAGGCCGCTTTTGGTTCGGTCGGCGGCATCATCCGGTTTTATTAAAACCCTGTCGCCCACCACAATAATCTTGTCTAAATTGGTCGTCATAGTCCGAAATTGAAAGTGCAAAGTTACGAAAAAAATCGGAATACACTTTTTTTTCGTAACTTTGCAATTTGACATGGATGGCGGATAATGCCATTGTATATTGAAAACGTTGATATTATGTCCAAGACTAAATATATATTGTCGTTCCTTTTCGCGGCATTGGCTGCATGTTGCGGCGCCGTTGCACAGGAGGTGCAGCCTACGTGGGAGTCCATCAACCAGCGCGGCTATCCCGGGTGGTTTCAGGATGCAAAACTGGGCATTTTTGTCCACTGGGGCCTGTATTCCGTGCCCTCTTTCTCGGCCCCCGACGGCTATGCCGAATGGTTTTACAGGGGCCTGATGACGGGCGACTCCATCCGTGTCAGGGAGATGGAAGGCTTCAACCGCCGCTGGGGCTACCTGCTGGGCGACCAGTGGAGCGGACGCTTGGGCAACAGCGACGCCGTGAAGCAAAAACCCCGCGCCACGGACTTGTATACGCTCTACGCCCAGTCGTGGCATGCCGAGCACTGGAATCCTGACCAGTGGGCCGACCTCTTCGCCCAGTCGGGTGCCAAATACGTGGTCCTGGTGACCAAGCACCACGACGGCTACTGCCTGTGGCGCAGCCGTTACCAGCCCAACTGGAACAGCGTGGTGACGGGTCCGCACAAGGACATTGTGGGCATGCTCACCGAGTCGGTGCGCAAGGCAGGCCTGAAGATGGGGTTCTACTACTCACTCACCGAGTGGACCAACAACCTCCACATCTGGATGCACGACCCCGACAGCGCAATTGGCGAATATGTTGACCACTACATGGTGCCCCAGTTCAAGGAACTGGTAGGCAAATACAAGCCCAGCCTGATCTTTGCCGACGGCGAATGGCAGAACAGCGCCGACCAGTTCCGCGCCAAGGAACTGATAGCGTGGTATTACAATACCGTAGGGCCCGAAGCCATCGTCAACGACCGCTGGGGCAGCGGCACTCAGCACGGTTTCAAGACACCGGAGTACAAGGGAGCCATCCACGACACCCTCCGCCCCTGGGCTGAATGCCGCGGCATTGGGCGCTCGTTCGGCTTTAACCGCAATGAGCCTTTAGAGAACTACCTCACCAGCGACTCGCTTATACGCCACTTTGTCAAACTGGTGGCGGCCGGAGGCGGCCTCACCCTCAACGTCGGCCCCGATGCCGACGGCACCATCCCCATGCTGCAGCAGGAGCGCCTGCGCGACCTGGGCCAATGGCTCAAGGCCAACGGCGAGGCCATCTACGGCTCTCGTCCCTACCGCAAAATGTGCGAAAACGACAGCACCATATTCTACACGCGCAACAACGGCAACCTTTATGTCATTGCAACCCGATTGGACGACAAGGTTTTGGTGCTGAAAAACATGCCCCGGCCGAGCCTCTTCTCACAGGCCACCCTGCTGGGATGCAACAAAGTGGTGCCTTTCTACTACTTTGCAGGCAACGTCTACATACGCCTTGGCATGCTGTCGTTGGCCGACATCACGTCCCAGCGTGCCGCCTGGGTGTTCCGCATAACGCGCTACGGCGACCAATAGCGCGCTCCCGCCCCCTCTTTCCGCATTCCCCCGATTGCCCCCTGCGGGCAGTTGCCCAGCCTTTCGGCCGCTGTCGGGCCGTTCGTTGTTTGGCATGTATTCTGCAGTTGTTCGACAGTTGTTCGATTGTGTTGGAAGAACTGTAGAAGAATTGCGGGCGGACTGTGGGGGAAGAAACGGCCCTGCAACGGTGCAGGGGCGGGGATGCAGGTAGCCGCCCTGCGTCCGGGCGGGACGCAGGGCGGGATGGGGGTTGGATGCGGTGGTGTGCTGTCGGGGAGGAAGTTGGGGCCGGGCGGCGGGGTTGCTGCGGCTGGCGTTCAGATGATTGCCAACGATGTCAGGGCGTGTTCTATGCCTTCGTTGTCCACCGGTGTGGTGACGAAGTCGGCATGGCGTTTCACCTCGTCGGAGGCGTTGCCCATGGCCACCCCTATGCCGCAGTAGTCGAGCATTTCTATGTCGTTTCCGCCGTCGCCGAAGGCGATGCATTCTTCCCGTTTCAGGCCGAAGTGCCGTAGGATGCTTTCTATGCCGGCGGCTTTGCTGTTGGCAGCGTTTACCAGGTCGCTGAATTGGGGATGCCATCGCGGCAGGCGGCAGTGGGGCAGCATTTGCAGTACCTCGTCATCGCGCGAGGCGGGCATGACGGCTATGATCTGGTAGGTTTCGCGCCCTTTCATGAGTCCGGTGTCCATTACGGGCGGCATGGTGAATTCCAGTTGGTCGCGAATGGCGTTGGCGACGGGGTTGGTGAGGGTGTTCACAAACATTTCGTGGTCGGTGAATATCATGGTGCACAGGCCTTCGCGCTGGGCATAGCCGAGCCAGCGGTCGGTTTCGGGTTGGGGTATGGGCCGTTTCAGCAGCACCGTGTCGCCGGCAAAGCAGTAGCCTCCGTTCATGGTGACGTAGCCGCTGAACGATACCGGCATGTCGGGTATCAGCACCATGGGGCGTCCGGAGGCGATGAATGTAAGGATGCCTTGGCGGTGCATGGCGTGGAAGGCGCGAACTGTGCCGGGCGAGACTTTGTGTGTGTTGAAGCTGAGCAGAGTGCCGTCGATGTCGAAGAAAGCAGCGCGTATCATTCCGTTAGAGTTGGGAGATAATGGTGCAGAAGAGGGAGGTCATTTTTTCGGCTGCCTTGTTGGCCTCGCGCACCACTTCGTCGCCGCTGTTGAGGTGGTCTTCGTTCAGGTCGTTGGACTGGTTGGTGATGATGCTCATGCCGAATATTTCCATGCCGCAGTGGCGAGCCACAATCACTTCGGGAACGCTGGACATGCCAGCCGCGTCGCCGCCGATGGTGCGGTACATGTGGTATTCGGCGGGGGTTTCGTAGGTGGGGCCAGTGCCGGCCACGTAGACGCCGCGTTGCAGTATCTCGCCGGTTTTGGCGGCCTCGGACAGGGCAATCTGCCTTATGCGGCGGCTGTAGACGGTGGTCATGTCGGGGAACCGCTCGCCGAACTCGTCCAGGTTGGGGCCGATGAGGGGGTTGGGCATCAGGTTGATGTGGTCGGTGATGATCATGAGGTCGCCCACACGGTATTCGGGGTTTACGGCGCCGGCGGCGTTGCTTACAAAGAGTATCTTGACTCCGAGCCGTGCCATGACGCGCACGGGGAAGGTGACCTCCTCCATGGAGTAGCCTTCGTAGTAGTGGAAACGCCCCTGCATGGCCATGACGCTTTTGCCGGCCAGGGTGCCGACGATGAGGTTGCCGAGGTGCCCTATGGCAGTGGAGCGTTTGAAGTGGGGTATTTCGCTGTAGGGGATGGTGAGCGGGTTTTCTATGCGGTTGGCCATGAGGCCCAGGCCGCTGCCGAGTATGATGCCTATGCGGGGCATTTCGTGTCCCACCATGCGGTAGCGCAGGTATTGGGCGGTTTCGTCGATTTTCTGTATCATGGGGTGTTGATTGGTTTATATTATTATTGTATAAGGGAGTGCAGGCGGGGTGTTGCTATTGGGCGCCGTCTTTTTTCAGTTGGTTGATTTGTTCCATTATCTGGGCTGCCTGTTCGTAGTCTTCGCGCTGTTCGCATTCGCGCAGTTGCGCCTCCAGCTGCTCGATGGTGTCGGCTGTGCGTGAGGCGTTGTTTCGGTTTTGGGGCAGGTTGTCTTCGAGGGCTCCGGGTTCCATGGATGTTTCGTCCAGCACCCGGCGTTCAATCATGATGTCGCATTGCTGAAGCAGTGCAAGCACTATGGCGTCGCTGGTGCGGCTGTCTATCCTTTTTTCGGTGAAGCCGTCGCTGATGTAGAGTGTGGAATAGAATATGCCCTCCTCGAAACGGTCGATGGTGACCTGTTTCAGCACCAGCATGTATTCGTCCATGATGTTGTTGAGCAGGTTGTGGGTGAGGGGACGGCGGGCCTGTTTGTCTTCGATGGCCATTACGATGGCTTGTGCCTCGGTTTCGCCTATGATGACGGGTATTTGTTTGTTGTGCTCGGGGGCGAAGAGTATCAGTATGTAGGCACCGCTCAGCGACATGCTTTGCGATATTTGCAGCGGGTAGACCTTGGTGTAGTTCATGGTGCAACGGTTTGGGAGGTGGGTGCCTATTTGTTGTCTGACGACAGGTGCAGGTAGTCCACAAGCTGTTTTGTGGCCAGTCCGCGGTGGCTTATCTGGTTTTTGACGCTGAGTGGCATTTCGGCAAAGCTTACGGCAAAGCGGTTGGGCATGAAGAGGGGGTCGTAGCCAAAGCCGCCTTCGCCGTGGCGCTCGGTGAGGATGACTCCGTCCACACGGCCTTCGAAGTAGCGAGGCACGCCTTGCTCTATAAGGCATATCACGGTGCGGAAGTCGGCGCGGCGGTTGTCGCAGCCTTGCAGGGCAGCCAGCAGTTTGTCGATGTTGTCGTCGAAGGAGCAGTGCTCGCCTGCGTAGCGGGCGCTGTAGACGCCCGGTGCGCCGTGCAGGGCTTCGACTTCGAGGCCGGTGTCGTCGGCAAAGCAGTCGGTGTGGGTGCGTTCCCATACCCACTGCGCTTTTTGCAGTGCGTTGCCTTGCAGGGTGTCGGCCGTTTCGGGAATATCGCCTTCAAGTCCCATGTCGGACAGGCTTTTGACGATGGCTTTCCCGTCGAGCATTTGTCTTATTTCCTGTAGTTTGTGGTTGTTGTTTGTGGCAAATACGAGTGTTTTCATAGTGTGCAAAGATACATAAAAAAAACGAAATGTGAGGTCCTTTTCTTTTCCGCGGTGGGTTAGAGGGGGGCGCAGTGTGGGCCGCTGGCTGTTGTGGGCGGCTTTTCCACTATGGGAAAAACAAGCCCCGGAGTTGTTGCCGGGGCTTGTTTTGTTATCTTAGCAGGGTGATGGTGCCTTTGACTTTGAATTCGGTTATGCTTCCGGCCCGTGTGTAGGTGACCACATAGGGGTAAGCGCCTTGGGGGCAGGGTTTGCCGTTGTGGGTGCCGTCCCATACAAATTGTGGGTCGTCGGAGGCGAAGACGCGCGTTCCGCGCCGGTTGTAGATGGCTATATGGAATTTGTCCATCTTGTTGAAGGAGACAATCTGGAAGACGTTGTTGGTGGCTTTGCTGGGGGTGAAGACGTTGGGGCGGTAGAAACCGAATGTGTCAATGGGGATAGTCCAGGTGGTGTCGACTTTGCATCCCAGTTCGTTGAAGGAGTTCATGGTGACGTAGTTGCAGCTGTCGGCATAGATGTCGAAGTGGTGTGAGATGTGTTCGCCGGTGGACATGCCCCCGTCGCCGAAGAGCCACTGTGTGGAGTAGCGGTTTTGTGAGAGGTCGGTGAAGCTGACTACGGGTGTTTCGGAGTCGATGTAGTGGGGTGTGTATTCCATGTCTATGACGGGTAGGGGTATTTCCTTGACTAAGATGTCGATGGCGGCGATGTCGCAGCTGTCGGCCGCATAGCCTATGAGAAAGTAGCGTGTGTCCTGGTGGGGCGATACCACGATGGTTTGGTTGTGGGCCTGGTCGTTGAGGTCGGGGTCGGGGGGGTAGGAGGTCCATTCGTACCAGAGGGCGCCTTCGGCGGTGAGGGTTACGCTGTCGCCGGGGCAGTGTTTGGCATGTGACGGGGTGGCTGTTATCTTGGTGGAGAGCAGTGAGAGGGTTACGCTGTCCCAGGCCACGCAGCCAGCCTCTTCGGCAGTGATTCGCAGGTAGTATTTGGAGTGTTGCTGGGTGGGGCGTACGTAGAGTGTGTTGCCGGTGCAGATGGGGCTTTCGCCTTCTTGGTTATTGTGGCGGAACCAGGCAAAGGTGCAGCCGGGAACGGGAGTGGAAGCGACCACGTGTGATTCATGACCGTTGCAGATGATGGTGTCCTGGCTGAAGAATATTTCCGGGTTGTGGAAGAAGAATATGGTGTCGTAGAGTGTGTCGCTGCAGTCGGCCATGTTGGTGGTGATGAGCATGAAGGGGTTGGTGGGTTCGGTAAAGTCGCGAGTGATGGAGCGTGTGGAAGACATGGAGTTGCCGGAGCCTTCGATGGTGGTGTCGGCAAATACCCATTTGCGCGATTTGAGGTCGGGGGTGAGGTCGGTGATGGTGGTTTGCTCTCCCACACAGAGTGTGCGTTTGCTGATGTTGATCTGGGTTTCGGGTGGAGTGTCGATATGGATGAGGAAGACGCGCGAGGTGTAGCAGGTGCTGTCTTCGGTATAGACGGTGAGGCGTACGGCGTGGTCGCCGGCGCTGGAGGTGCGCAGGGTGACATTCCTGCCGTGGAGGGTCTGCTCGACGGGAGTGTCGGACAGGCTTCCCTCGTAGAACACCCATTCAGTTAGGCTGTCGACAACTGTCGGGGCATTTGCTCCGTGGTAAGGAATTTTTACCAAGGAGTGCATGTCGACGGTGGCGGTATCGGCGCATTCAATGTCGAATGTGGCGTTGATTATGGGTTTGGTGTTGCTGACGGAGGCATAGAGGGTGGAGTGGAACGGTTTATCGGGGTCGAGGGCTGAGGTCATGACGCATTTGTAGGTCTGGACTCCCACTGTGTCGCCGGCATCGGTGATGAAATCCTCAATGCGTGCCACATGGTAGTTTCTGAGGTTGGTGGTTTCCTGTACTAATCGGAATTGGACGCTGTCGCGCATGTATTGGGAGTTGGTGGTGATGCCGTCGTATCCGTTGGTGGAGACATACCATGTGTAGGTGAGCATCTCATCGGGAGCACGGAGGGTGTCGATGGCGTCCGACTCGCCCGCCGGGCAGCCTGAGGTGGTAATCTGCATGGGTTGGCAGCTGCCGGCTATGTAGGCATAGATGGGGTCGACGTTGTAGATGCAGTCGCTGGTGTACATTTCGATTCGCACCGAGTCGTAGAGGTAGTCGATTAGGTTGATGGCCACACGTGTCCAAGGCTTGTAGCAATAGGCGCAAGTGGTGCCTCCCGTTTGGGGACCGGGGCGGCCGTCAACCCAGGGTGCGGGCAGTCCTCCGGTAAAGTGGGGGGCCGGCACGTTGTACCACAGGCTGTCGTTGAGCGGAAAGTTGTTCCATTGCCCGGTGGCGTTGTTTTTGCCTACTACACGGATGATGAATTCTCCGGCTTGGGCCGCGGTGTGGTCGAATTTGCGTGCCACGATGGCATAGTCGATAAAGAGGAGTGCGTTCATCGAGTTGACTTGCATGGTGTAGAACAGTGCCTCCGAACCCTTGTTGTTGCCGTCGGTGTTTATGCTGCTTTGGCATTGGCCGGTGCTGCGCATGTCACCCAACCGTATGCTGGAGGAGTGTCCGGGCGGTATGCGGGGCATGCCCTGCCCGGCACTGTTGATGGTGAAGAAGTCGAGGCCGGCATCGCCAGGATTGCTTGCCGTGTTGATTTGGAAACGGTGGTCGTGTGCATCGTAGAAGGTGTGGCTGCAGGTGTTGTCGGTATAGGAGCAGTAGCCTGAGTAGTATTGTGGGTCCGTAATGTTGGCATGGCCTTTGATGGCTGGTTTGTTTGGCCTGCTGCAGGTGCTGAGTACGTTGCTGCCGGTGCTTCCGCCCGTGCCCTGCACACGGTCGCCCACCCGTGCGCTCCACGAGCCGCGCGCGCCTGAGGGCGTGTTGAAACTGGTGGGGTTGTGGAGCCCCGGACATGCGTTGTTATTCTGTGCATACCCGTTAAAGGTGGAGATGCAGAGAGCGATTACCAATAATAATAGGTTTTGTTTCATGGTGAAAGGTATAATTGTGTTACAATCGTTTGCTTAGTTCAGGTACGATGCCGGCTTTCCACAGGGTGTAGTCCCCCTGGATTATGTGCTGCCGTGCGGTGCGCAAAAGCCACAGGTAGAACGCCAGGTTGTGGATAGAGCATATCTGCAGGCCCAGTATCTCCTCGGAGCGGATGAGGTGGTGCAGGTAGGCCAGGGTGTAGGTACGGTCGCACTCGGCGGTGCTTTCGGGGTCGATGGGCTCGAAACACGACTCCCATTTTTTGTTTTTGATATTGATGGTGCCGTGTGCAGTGAAGAGCAGGCCGTTGCGGCCATTGCGGGTGGGCATCACGCAGTCGAACATGTCTACCCCGCGTTCGATGGCTTCCAGTATATTGGTCGGGGTGCCGACCCCCATCAGGTAGCGAGGTTTGTCTTTGGGCAGGATGGCGTTCACTACCTCTATCATTTCGTACATGGTCTCGGTGGGTTCCCCCACAGCCAGGCCACCAATGGCGTTGCCGTCGGCGTTTTTCGAGGCGATATACTCGGCCGACTGCTTTCTCAAGTCGGGGTATTTGCAGCCCTGCACTATGGGGAAGAGGCTTTGGTAGTGTCCGTAGAGGGGTTCGGTTTCACGGTAGCGGGTTATGCAGCGGTCCAACCACCGGTGGGTAAGCTCCATGGATTTCTTGGCATAGCGGTGGTCTGACTCGCCTGGGGCGCATTCGTCGAAGGCCATGATGATGTCGGCACCGATAATGCGCTCTATGTCTATCACCCGCTCGGGCGTGAAGGTGTGGCGGCTCCCGTCTATATGCGACTGGAAGGTGCAGCCCTCCTCTTTTATCTTGCGGTTGTCGGCCAGGGAGAAAACCTGGAAACCACCACTGTCGGTGAGCAGGGGGCGTTCCCATCCTGCAAAGCCGTGCAGTCCCCCGGCGGCCTGCATGATGTCCAGACCCGGCCGCAGGTAGAGGTGGTAGGTGTTGCCGAGTATGATTTGTGCGTCAATGTCTTGGTACAGTTCACGTCGGTGGACGGCCTTCACAGTCCCGGCTGTGCCGACGGGCATAAAGATGGGTGTGGAAATGGTGCCGTGGTCGGTGCTTATCACACCGGCGCGTGCATTGCTTTTTGTGTCCTCTTTTATGATTTCAAACTTCATAATTATCAACCTCTCAGCGTTTCATAATCTTGAGTTATGAACAACTGGTTAATATTTCATCATGCAAAGATACAAAAAAAATCAAAAATAATATATATTTTTGCAGAAAAATACAACAAACACCTGTATGGACTTTACGCATATACTTACAGACCCTTGCACCATGGCATTGACCGTTGTGCTGGCCCTGAGTCTGGTCGTTTTGTGCCTTTACTACGGCTTATTCCACTTCCGCGTCGGCCGATATAAGGGACCCTCGCGTGGCAAGGGAAACGCACAAGGCTCCCAGTTGCCTCAGGTTTCTGTGGTCATGGCCGCACAAAATGACAGCGAATGGTTACGCTCCAACCTTGTATACCTGCTTGAACAGGACTATCCCGACTTTGAGGTAGTGGTGGTCGACTATCTTTCCACCGACGACACCCAGTTTGTCCTCAGGCTCCTTGCCGAGAACTACAAGAACCTCAAAATCGTAACCTTCCACGAAAATGTGAACGGCTACCACGGCCTCAAATACCCGTTGTCGATTGGTATCAAGTCTGCCAAAAACGACATACTCCTCCTTGCCGAACCCGAATGCATGCCCATGGAGAACACCCATTTCACTTGGATTCGTGAAATGGTGTCGGGCTATACGCATGACCATGTCCAAATCGTGCTGGGCTATAGCGGCATCGCCTATAAACCTTCGCTCTTCAACTGGCTGCAGCAATATGACAACCTGGACTACAGCGTGGAGTACCTCGGAGCTGCAGCCCTGCACCACCCCTTCACCGGCAACGGTCGCAACCTCAGCTATCGCCGCAGTCTCTTTATGAAAAACGATGGATTCATCTACCACTACCACATTCCTGAGGGTGCAGATGATATGTTTGTCAACCAAAACTGCCGCCGCCACAATACCTCCGTGGTGCTGTCGCGCGATGCATTCACCGTCTGCGAACCCCAACCCACCCTGCGCGGTTGGCACCAGCTGCGCCGCCAGCGTGTCGCCACCCACCGTTACTACCGTTTTGGCCTTAAGGCGGTGCGACTTGTACGCCCCCTCAGCCTATTCCTTTTCTATCTTGCCGGAGCCTTACTCTTGGTCTTGGGCACTTTCCCCTGGCAAATACTGGCTGCCGTGCATGCAGTTAAACTGGCGTGGCAGATCATAGCCACTTCGGCTGCCACCCGTCGCCTTGCTGTCAAACCGATAATTTATATTCTTTCCCCACTCTTTGAAATTTATTTTCTCGTCGTAAATACTTTTTTGTCAATCTTTCCGTTATCCAAGAAATAAAAACAAGCCGAATAACGGACACCAAGATGGAACCGACCCAGTTTAGTGACAAGGCACAGCGTGACTATCAACTTGTTATCGCTGCACGCGACAAAGGCGACCAACGCGCCTACGCCGACCTTATGCGCTACTATAGGGAGCCCATCTATCTCATGCTACTCCGCATGACCCACAGTCCCGTCGATGCCGATGACCTTACTATCGAGACCTTTGGCAAAGCCTTTTGCCAACTCTCCTCCTACACTCCGCAAAACACCTTCGCCACCTGGCTTTTCGCCATCGCCAGCAACAACGGCATTGACTTTATCCGCAAACGCCGCATGCAGACCGTGTCCCTTACCTCCATGTCCGTATGCGAGGAAGACGGGGCATACGAATACCCCATCCCCTCAAACGACGCCAACCCCGAGGAAGCCCTCATCCTCCGTCAGCGTGGCATCATGCTCCGCGACGTGGTGGAGCGGCTCAAGCCTCGCTACCGGCGTATAGTCAAGCTGCGCTACTTCGAGGAAATGTCCTACGAGGAAATTGCACAGGAACTCAAAATACCTCTCGGCACTGTCAAAATCCAGCTCCGCCGAGCCCGAATGCTCCTTGCGGAGATAATCAAATCACACAAAGACAGCCTATGAAGCACCACTTATCCCTTGCCTTTTTCATCATCCTCCTCGTCGCCACACCCCTCTATGCGCAAAAAAAGAAACACAGAGCTTCCCCAGAGCGTATCAGTGGACTCTCTGTCAGCGTCGATGCAGGACTCCTTATTCCCAATGCCAAGCAGGCCAACTTCTACAGTGGTCGCCCCGGCAATGACAATACCATCGACCGCGTGCTGCGCAGCGAGCAATACGGTAACCAAATATGGAGCAGTCTCGTCGACCAGCAACTTATTTCACCTTCTGCCATCCCCTCCTACAGCGCCTTCCGCATAGCTGAATATGCTGACATGTACTACAAGCTCTCCTACCAGATAGGGGTCGGTATCCGCTACGACTACAACAGCGGCTGGGGGTGGAAACTGAGGTTCGACTTCAGCCAGGTAACCGCTGCAGGGCAGTTCCTCCTATCCTCCGACAACGGAGTAGGAATCCCAGGCCGCCCACAATACGTAACATGCGACATATTTGGGCTTGAGAAACGCATCATGATCGACTTCCTCATCTCCAAACGCATACCCCTCACCAAGATTATAGACCTTGAACTCTCGGCTGGTATAGACCTGAACAACACCAAGGTCACAGAAAACGCCATGCGAATTGCCGGTCACACCTATAGCATACTTGATGTGTGGGGCGGGCAATACCCTTATCCTGGTGCCGCACCCTACGAATACATCAACCAGGGAGGCATTGGATTTGGCGGCATTGGCTCAGTGGCACTCAGCTATGCTCTTCCCGGTGCCTCAGTCGACTTTGGCTACGCTGCCTACTACATGCAAACCAAATACATTGGTTACAATGACAACGACTGCTTTGCACTCCAACACAACATCTTCTTCCGCTTCAACATCAACAACTTTAGTTTCTTCAAAAAAGTAAAATAGTTAATATTTTAAAGTTTATAGATTAAAAATGATACAACTGACAGACCTTTCGCAATCCGGCCATCCGCATTTCGCCAAAGATCTATTCGAGTCGGCTTTCCCCGACGAGGAACGACCTCCTTTCGGGGAGTTAAAGAATCGCGACACAAACAAATTCCATTTCATGGTCGCCACAAACGATGACGGCGATGAACCCATAGGTATCCTCACCTACTGGACATTCGACGACCTTGTCTACATTGAGCATTTCGCCATTGATGAAGACCTCCGCAACCAGGGCTTGGGCAAGGCAGTATTTCTCAACTTCCTTTCGCAGCAAACCCGCCAGGTGGTACTCGAGGTAGAACACCCCCACGACGAAACATCTGAACACCGCGTCGAATTCTATTCAAGTATGGGACTGTATATCAATCCACAAGATTATCTGCAGCCATCCTATCACCACGACCAAGTTACTGTTCCAATGATAATTATGTCAAAATACGAGTTAGACGACGACGAATTTACCGAAATTCGCGATCTTCTCTACCGCGAAGTGTACAAATGCAAGCCCTCAAACCTGCGATAGCAAAAAAAAATTGTCATCTAAAAACTCCACGTAAACAGGCACATAAAAACAAAACTGGACATAAAGACAAAAAAAAATTTGCCAGCTAAAAAAAAAGTCGTATCTTTGCAACCGCTTTCGAGGAAAAAGCAACACACGTAGCAAAAAGGCTCCTTAGCTCAACTGAATAGAGCATCTGACTACGGATCAGAAGGTTGCAGGTTTGAATCCTGCAGGAGTCACAAAAAGGGGAACAAATAAAGTTCCCTTTTTTCGTATGCATCAACAATCAGGATTGCGCGATCCATAACCGTTAATTTTTTGCCAGTCATTCAATCGCGCGAACGTTATCAAAAACAAGTGTCCACACTTTTTCCCCCCATTTTAAAAAAAAGTAGTATCTTTGCAAGGTATAGCTACAAACAGTCTAAATTATTTATAATCGTTAAAATTAATATAATTAACATGTTGTGAGGCGAGACCTGAACAATGAAAACTATTATATTATGCGTGAGTTCGGGATATGATAATTGCGGAAATGCGCAGTTCCTCAAAAAGCAAGGAGCAATAGTAGCGCTCGCCCAAGGAAAGGCGTTTGACGTATGGAGCCGGAAACGAGGCTAGGCTTAGAAAAGTGAGAGCTGGTTGGTCGTGACGACTTCGAAACCGGAAAGAGCGCGAGGCTTGTTGTCGTAGAAACAATAGGCTCCAAGTGCGGACACGAGGTTCATGATGAAGTTGTTTATGGAGCGGTGGCGCGAGTGGACGAGCGTCTCGGTGTTCTTCAGCGTGTCGTTGATGCACTCGATGACATGGCGTTTGCGCAGCATTATCTTGTCCCACAGCGGCATGAGTCTGTTCTTCATGTTGGACTTTATGCCAGTGACGAGGTGTATGCCGTCGTCGAAGAGGTCGTCGAAGAGCCTTTGCGAGATGTATCCG
>Ga0310697_10000607_pt1 | contig 46656 bp, 28 predicted proteins | sample 172DNAGHGlowgp2_FD_203883 | JGI IMG/M metagenome (GOLD analysis project Ga0310697, IMG submission 203883) | Sheep rumen microbial communities from Palmerston North, Manawatu-Wanganui, New Zealand - 1728 DNA GHGlow gp2 (v2) (version 2) | ecosystem: Host-associated > Mammals > Digestive system >...
CATATCGACTTGTTAAGTATGATATGCCCCGGTGGCAAAATGCTGTCAAAATCACTCCAATTCGATAGATACTGGTACTCTTTAGGTACTTCAATAAAAAAATTTTCCATAATACTAAAAATTTATATTATTACTTATTTTGATGAAAATCGTCATTTATATACATGTAAGAATTTGAGGGGATTTGATTTCTAAAAATTTCATTACAGCATGTTTTTGAGGGCATGATCAGCGATTTTCTTAGCGACAACGACAGATAAAAAAAAACAATAGGGGCAAGGTTTAACCCCTTTTACCCCTATGCCTGTTTTTGTTTTTTTATTGTCGCATTTAGTTGTATCTCCCTGAAAAACAACAAAAAAAGAAGGCGACATCCCTTGCCCAAGTGTCGCCCTCATAGCATGACATGACCTAACCGAATTGTCGCAATAAAATGTTGGATCAAAAGGCAAATATCCTCTAGGGTCAATCACAAATCATAAGATCATCTGCTTGAAATCTCATCATATTTCTCATACGGCAGGTTTGTGATGAACTCGATCTCATAGACATCATCACCATCATCGTCTTGCCATATGAAGTCTTCTGCACTAACTATATGATACTCTTTGCCAAAACACTTTAATACGTTTCTTAGCAGGATTTCTTCAATATTTGCAGTCTCACCGTCGCAGGTGATTGCAAGGAATCCATCTTCATTGTACCATGTATTACCTATTTTCCTAATGTCTTCTTTCTCTACTTCAATTGTCATAATTCGTTATTGTTTTTATCATGTTTCCTGCTGATGATTATCAATGTAATGCCCTTTGACGCCAGGTAGTTCACAAGCCGCTCATATTGCTGCTTGCGTTGGCGTCTCCTGGGACATATTACAAAAAGGTCCATCAGCTTTATCGTCAGCTCATAATCGCCACCGTCATCATAGGCGGTGGTGAATCCATTGTCATATTGTTTGAGGGCTGCAATATCCATGCTGAAATAGCGTTCCTCAAGTTCATTACTATGGCTGTACTTCATTTCGTTTTCCTTGATTTGATGGTTAAGGTCACACCTCTATTGGCCAGTTCCTTGACCAAACCGTTATAGGCATCGATTCGCCTTCTTGCCCTGGGGAGCAATCCCAGCAAATCTTGTAATTGAACCGTGAGGTGTTGTCCTTCAATAAGAGGCCCGCACTCAGCCTCTAGTCTCTTGATTTCATCAGCATATGGAACAACCGGTTGTTGCCCGTCATCCATATCAGCCGGTGCCGCATCTAACTCCATTTTCTCCTCAGCCTCAGGACACAATCTGCGGAAATCGGTCACTGGCTGTTGCACTGTCTCTGGCATTGTTGAGAATAGCGCCTGCATCAATTGAATCATACTATCTTTTCATTGTCCTCCTTTATTTCTACTAAATTCGTGATAAAGTACTGCATATGTCTTTCTGCATTTGTCTAGTAGGTTTTCAAAAAAGACATCCTCCATATATTCATTATTTCGATTCCATGACCAAAATCGTTCCATTCTTTCACCCTTGCTCATTTTATCAAAGTCTTCGTGAGCAGCCTTAAAATCCGCAACCATTTTCTGTATCTGGTCGATTATGCTGTCAAACGAATACATGATGGCCAGTTCGCTATATAATTCCAGTATCTTAGAAAAAGTGTCATACAAGTCTTCTTCATCGATGTAATAGGGCCTACTTATGTAAATGCTGTTATTGATGCTAGACACAAATAAAAAGTTGAATCCCAAAGGATTGACATTGCTTAGACAATCCTTCTTCACAAGATATAAATCCAAGTCATCTTTTGAAATCAGTCCAGCTTCATATTGTAGTATGAAATCGGACATACGAATTGCGACATTCATCAAGAAAACTGTTTCACCAAGCGCAAAGAGCGTATCAGGGTTGCCTTCATAACTACTGATCTCTTTGATTACGTCATCCTCATTGTCAAAAACATGAATCACTCTAACTTCTTCAATTCCTTTCTTCATAAGTATTTAATTGAATTTGAATAAATTATAAATATCACTTCTATTACTAAGGAGACCATACCGTTCAAATCTCCTTTTTCATCATTACATAAGGCTATACCTCGCCATTATCTGCGTTTTTCACGTTTCAGAGTGTTAAGAACAGCAATTAAAGCCATTATGGAACGATATTCTCAAAGAATCCAACTTGTATTAGCCCGACAATCAGATTTTTTAGTATATTTGCAGCATGGCGCAACAACATGCATATGGAGTCACAAACAGGAGTTTCTAATCTTCATAGAGATTGAAGTCTGCCGACTTGCATATTTAAGGCAAGAAACAATGAAGGATATATGGCTTTTAGGTATTATTGTCATGTTGGAAACTTATGCGAGACGCTATGATGCCTATGTGCGCTGAATTGAAAATGGGGGCATCCTTGTTTTATTTAATGATGAAATCATTTAAACCTTATAAACCTCGCGATAAAAAGGTCAATCGCAATTATATAATGGCAGCTGAAAAAGGAGGAAAAGCCAACAAAAAAACGTGGCTAATAAAAGATGAAAAAAAAGCATTCGTTGAATTCATTCAACGAGAGTTCCCCAATGGTGAATTGTTATATGACAGCATTAAGAATAGTGACTTATATAATTCTCTTAAACAGATAATATTGGGCAATATAAAAAAAAGCAATGCAAAAGTATTAAAACAGCACAAAGAAATCATCGATAAGATAAAACGTCAAGGCTACTCTTTTGATGATGGCGACCGAGAGATAATAAAAGGATTCATCAGCAACATTGGAGGCAAAGGATACTTGAGTATCTACAATCGGATTAATACTCTTAATAGTGATGGTTTTAATGATAGTGGTTCCACGTCATGGAGTCTAATGAACATCATTAGACAGGGACAGTCAATTCAAGATTCAGCTTTTCAAAAATGGATCGAAAAATCACCTAATCCTAAAAAAAACAGGGGTAGATATGAGTATTTATTTATAATTGTGAAGTATTTCCAAAATCCTAAGGAATATCCACTGAATTACCAACGCTGGCAATTTGTTCGTGAGCATGTCTTGGGTGAGAGTAAGATTGATTATGAAGGGTTATGTGATTTTTATAGAAGAATTCCACAGGACGGGGATTATCCCGATTTTCCCTACCTAAATATGCAAACATATATGGATTGTGTTTGTGAGTTGATTTTCGAACGAATAAATCAAAACGACAACAAGGAGCTCAAAGAGATTGCAAAAATAGGATTAAAAACAGATGATAATGATATTAAGACCATAACTCCATTTCTTAACAAAGAAATCCCACCTGAACCCCAACATGATATACTGGATGAAAAACCAAAAGATGATGAAGAAAAAAATGATGAGGCCGAATTAGATACTCTTCCGCTTAACTTGATTCTTTATGGCCCTCCAGGAACAGGCAAGACATATCATACTGTAGATAAGGCGCTTGAAAGGCTTCTTTCTCCTGATGAACTTGTCAATCTGGTTGAAGGGAAAACGACTCCAGAAGAGAAACGCGAGGCGCAAGAGGGAAAATTCAACGAATTCAAAGCTAATCATCGCATTGAGTTCATAACTTTCCATCAGTCAATGAGCTACGAAGACTTTATTGAAGGCATCAAGCCAAAATATAATTCGAAAAAAAAGATTCTTGAATATCCACATGTATCTGGCATTTTCAAAGATCTTTGTGAAAGAGCTGAAAAATCCCCAAAAAGACCTTATGTGCTCATCATCGATGAGATTAATCGTGGCAATGTGTCAAATATCTTCGGAGAGTTGATCACCTTGATAGAGAAAGATAAACGCAAAAGTCTGAAACGGGGCAGTATTTACTCTGCACAATTGCCTTATTCAAAAAAGTCTTTTAGCGTTCCGGACAATCTATATATCATTGGCACAATGAACACGGCCGACCGCAGTGTAGAGGCGCTTGACACCGCTCTACGCCGTCGTTTCAGTTTTGAAGAGATTAAGCCTAATCCCGATTTGCTGGGCACCATAACTATTAAGGGAGTAAGGGTTTCTCTTGCCCAGGTGTTGAGGATCATTAACGACCGCATCGAGGTGCTGAAAGACTGCGACCACTTAATCGGCCACAGCTATTTCTTGAAAGTGGAAAATGAAAAGGATTTGAAAAAAGTGTTTTTCGATAATATTATTCCATTGCTTCAGGAGTATTTCTACGGAGACAACGAGAAAATCCAAATGGTACTGGGTGAAGGCTTTGTTAAGACAGTTAATAGCAGCGATATCCTGTTTGCTAATGGCAAACCCTATGAGGATGCACCAGAATTATTATATAGAATTCAGGATAACAGTGGTAGCTTCGACTTGCTTGAAGCATTAAAGAAAATGAACATACCATTGGACATTCCTGTGGATGGAAATTCTGGAGAATAGGTTGACTAGGCATCGAATTCATTTGACGAATGATGGAAATACTGGACATAATAACGGTATTTGAATACCAGTCTATCAAGGTTGGCCATAAAGATAGCTGTGGGAAGGAATTCACTAAAGATCACCTCAAGTTGCTTGTGCGTTTTCGAGGTGAGAAGGATGACGATTATTTCCCCTATTATACTCTCATCCACAATGGTGTGAGGTTCAAGCAATATGTCGGAATCCTGAACGTGGGAGGTCTTCAGATTGAGGTGCTTCCCAAGACGGATAATTCTACAAATGATACTGGTCTTTGGCGGGGTCACTTGATTACCATGCTCAACACGGTATATAAATTGCAGACCAAGGCGCCCACGATGGCTAATCAACGCTTGAAATCAAGCCCCATTCTTGATGTGTTTCTTCAGCGTTTTCTCGATGAGGTGGAGCGCCTCCTTCACGTAGGTTTAATAAAGACCTATCGCCAGGAAACGGGCAACCGCTCCTCATTGAAAGGCAAGCTGCTCATGTCCAAGCATCTCATGAAGAACATTGTTCACAAGGAGCGGTTTTACGTCAAGTACACTACCTATGACCGTAACCACTTGTGCAATCGCATACTGTACAAGGCGTTGAAAATCATTCCAGAAGTAACTGGAAATGGGTACATTATCAACCGTGCGAGGACATTATGCTTTGAGTTCCCAGAACTTTTAGAAGTAGAGGTAAACGGCTCATTGTTTAATACAATGAAATATGACCGCAAGTCTGAAGAATACAAAAATGCAATAGAGATAGCCAAGCTTATACTCTTGAACTTCATGCCAGACTTGCGGAAGGGTCGCAACAGCGTCCTAGCTTTGATGTTTGACATGGAACGCCTGTGGGAGGAATATGTCTATGTAATGCTCAAGCGTAAATTGACTCGATATGCTGTCAGTGCGCAGCAGAGTACGAAATTTTGGGAACGTAAGACCATTCGCCCCGACATTGTTATATCAACTAAAGATAATACCCCCTTACTGGTCATTGATACCAAATGGAAATGTCCCAAAGACTTTAGGCCCAGCCCGGGGGATCTAAAACAGATGTATGCCTATCATCGGTATTGGAACGTCAACAACACCATCTTGCTCTATCCTGCGACAAACTTTAGTCGACCTATTGGTGGAGTGTTTCAGGATGAAGCGGGAAAGCTTAACGATGGAAGTCCATGCAGTTGTGAAATGATATTTGCAAATATTGATGAACTGGTATAACCCTAGAATTGACATGTTAATTCACCGTGGATTGATAACATAGGGGCAGACGTGGTGTTTTGTTGGAGTTCGAACAAATCCCACATTGGATATGACTTTTTTTTTCAGTTTTTTCAAAAACATTTTTGCTGTGCAGATAGGCTGCACTTTTGCGTTTTATATTTGCACTGCGTAATAATAAATTAACTGTTATAAAAGCAGAAACTATGAAAGTATTATCCGTACAGCAACCGTGGGCACAGTTAATCGTTAACGGCATCAAGAAGGTAGAAAACCGTTCTTGGAAGCCAAAGGAGATGCCCGGCCGCATTCTCATTCATGCCAGCAAAAAGTGCTCCATGCGTACCGTGGGCAACGAACCGATCGAGTGGGTTCAAGAAATCATAAATCATCAGATCTATGGTAACTTGTCTGATTTTGCCGAACTACCTGATGACGCCATTATTGGTTATGCCACTGTCGAGGCTGTTGACCAGGACTGCGCCAATAGCGTCTGGGCTTCCGGTGAAAACGACGTAGATGGCCTGTATTACTGGCACATGAAGGATGCCTTCGTCTTTGACGAGCCTATCATGGGCGTTAAGGGCAAACTCCACCTCTGGGAGTATGACCTTGACGAGAACGACCTACCTCCCGCTCACCAGGTAAACATGGCTCTCCCGGTGGTCACCGAGGAAAACGTCATGGTGCCTGTCAACGAAGCTATCTGGAAGGGCCTCAAAGCCAATAGCACAATCGTTCTGGAACTTGGCACCCTGGCCCAGATCATTTCCCAACCGGAGGTATATGACTTAAAATCCATGAAGACCATCACCTTTAACCATAATGGGCAGCAGCGCACCTTTGAACTGATGCCTGAGACTGAGGCCCAGTACATCACCGATGGCAGCGAGGATCAAACACCGCTCAAGTACCTTTCACTCTTTGAGCCCGAGGGAGCAATGCGCTGGATCGCCTATTTCGTCTGGGGAGAAGAAATCAAGAATAACAGCTTTTTAATAACCTAAAATACAATTCGCTATGACCTATCAAGAGTATGTAGAGAAGGCAAATGAAATTATTCAAGCCATTAAAGACGGTAACTACGAAGTTGATCTGGAAGCGCCAAATTTCGTTGAAGAACGTGAGACGTCTGATGGCAGAACAATCCTTGTCGTTTTTGATGCCGATGGTCCTAAAAGCAGCTCAAATTGTGGCAGTGGCTCTTACACTGTGTGCGGAGAAGAGTTCTGTGTCCATTTCGAATTCTTTGACGAGGAGGAAGTAACGAGTTCGTTTTTTGACGAGGCTAAAAAACTCACTAGTGACCCTGACGGCGTCAAAGACGACGTTGAGGATTTGATTGATGAAATCAAAGACGAGCTGAGAGATCTGTCACCCAGTTTTTATGATGTCGATGATCAGGCCGCAGCCTATGCTGAAGCCATGGGAATAGAATATGACGAGGCGTACTGGTATGAAGATTTAGACGACTTAGATGACGAGGAGGATTATTAAATCTTATGCATATTTATTGGTCACAGAAAGCCGCTAAACGGTATGAGAAAAAAAGTTATTTACTTTTATGTTTTCTGCGACCAATTATCGAAGATAATTTTGTAAATTTGTCGGATTGTAACAATCTTGCCGCAATGTGCGTGTGATTGTTTGCAATACCGCTAACTAGGAGTTACTTAACCATGCCTATTAACAAGAACGCAAACATACGCTATAGAGCCCTGGACCGCTGCTTCCGCGACACACGGAAAGAATATTATATCGATGACCTCATCAAGGCCTGTGAAGAAGCGTTGGTCTCATACAACTTTGAAGGTGGAGTGAGCCGTCGACAGATTTTCGACGACATCAACTTCATGGAGAGTGATGCGGGCTATAGCATTGAACTTGATCGCCATCGTAACGGCAAGAAGGTCTATTACCGCTATCACGATACCGATTTCAGCATCAACCAGCAGCCTCTTTCCAAGGCTGAGGCACAGCAGCTCCAGCAAGCAGTTGTTACGCTAACCCGCTTCCGTGGCCTGCCACAATATGAGTGGATTGAGGAAGTCATCACCAACCTGGAGCACCGCTTCAATGCCAACGGCAAGAGTGATGGCCTTGTATGCTTCGAGCAGAATCCACTGCTCAAAGGACTGGAGCACCTTGGCACTTTCATCGATGCAGCTACCACCCACATGGTGCTCAAGGTCAAGTACCGCAGCTACAAGGAAGGTAGCGAGGAACTGACACGCATCGTCCATCCTTATTACCTCAAGCAGTACAACAACCGTTGGTTTGCGTTCTGCTATGACGATGCTACCCACTATGTCAATAACCTTGCTCTCGATCGTTGTCTGAGCATTGAGCCGATGCCAGAAATGACATTCCATGTCAACGATGGCATCGACTTTGACCATTATTTCGATGATGTAATCGGTGTGACCGTTCCCTACTATGGCACTAAGCAGAAGATCCTGTTACGTACCAACGAGCGGCGCTTACCTTACATCCTCTCAAAGCCTATCCATCCTTCGTTGTCTATAGAGGACCGAAAGAAGTGCCTCCTGTCTATCGAGGTGATTCCTAACAACGAACTTGAGCAGCAGATTCTCTCTTTTGGTCCAGACCTTGAAGTACTGGAGCCCGAGATATTCCGAGACCAGATGAAAAATAAAGTCAAAGAAACTTTCGAAAAATATTTTCCTGTGCAGTAATACCGCACAGTTGACTGATAATTTTGCAGAGCCAAACTAACAGAAAGAATATGAAGCAGCCAATAGAAAAAAAGAAAGAACTATTGTTTAAGGAACTCGACCGTTGCTTAGAGGAATTGAAGGAATGTGCTGACCTCAATGATGTTCTCATGCCGCTATTTTATGTGCTGTATGCCCATAAGAGCGGCATTTTGGTGTCAATCGTAGGCGATGCTGATAACATATTCAGCCATCGTAACCGTATTCAGCCTTATGTTGATGCTGAAATGAATGATATTAGGCTGGACATACTAGATAGAATTCGCAAATATGGTAATGAGACATATTTCAAGGGTAAAACCATTGAAATAATTGATGCGTTCTATGGTCGTAATAACGAATTAATTAATGAGTTCTACCCGGAACTGATCGAACACATTTTTACAATGTACTCAAAAAGTGCTGGTAAGTACTCTGGCATTTTTACATCTCCCAGAGAGATAACTACACTTATGTATTCTCTGGCATTACAGCAGGGCGCCAAGTCAATATACGACCCATGTGCTGGCCTTTGCTCTGGAATGATATATCCGAGAATGAGTGATGTCAATTTTGTTGGTCAAGAGTTAAATCCCAAGATTAAACTTTTTGCTGACATCAGAATGGATGCACACAATAAAAAAGTATTTCTTTATTGTGAGAATTCACTCGAAAGATGGCGTGGAAATGAAGCCGAATGCCTTTGTGCTGATTTCCCTATAGGCCAAAGAGCAATTGTGGAAATTAATGGAGTTCAAAAACATCTCATGTTTGAAGATGCCATTTTATGGAAATTTCTTGAGACACAAAGTCTTAAGAAGGCCATAGTATTGGTGTCTATCAGATTTTGCAGTGACAACAAAAATCGAGACCTCCGCAAAATATTGTGCGAAAATAATTATGTTGATACCGTTATTGAACTCCCTGATGGCGTTCTCTCATATACTGGCGTTAAAACAGCCATTGTCGTACTTGATAAAGAACGTGAAACAAGAAATGTGAATTTTGTATCGGCATCAGGGTACTTTACTAATAACAGTTTAACTATTAGAAGAGAAAAAACGCTTGATGCCAGGACACTACTCTGGCGTCTACATGAAAAATCAGATGAGCAGTTTGCTGTCTGTGATATAGAGGAGATATGCAAACACGACTTTTCGATATTGCCATTTGATTACATTAAAAGCAAAGTTGAATTACAAGCCGGACAGAAACTGGTTAAGTTCACGGATCTCATTATTAGTGAAATACGAAACTTTCATTATGATGACGACGAAGGTTATATCTTGCCAGAAAGGTATATGTGTTCCACTATTACTGATTCTGATGAGCACCGACTTGCAAAGAACATTAAGTTAAAAAGCCTTGAGGGCCGCAGGTATAATAAGCTCACTCACCCTTGCATCATATTCAATGTAAGAGCAGATAAATTTTTCATCAAAAAAGATGATATGCCCTTGTTTGTCTCGGCAAACTATCATGCCTTTGATGTAGATACTTCAAAATGCATCCCGGAATATTTGGTTTTAGCCGTCCTTAAATCAAGAGATATGGTCAAGGCCGCAATGAGGGGGACTGGTATGCCTCGCATAGAGTATATTAGTTTATGGTTACCTATTTATGAAGACATCAAAACTCAACAGCAGATTGTGGATAGGGAATTCCGCCAAGAAGAAAAACAGCTTCGCAATAAGTTGGCCCATCTTCAGACGCTCAATGGCAGGTCTTCGGATCTCCTCCATAATCTTGGAGTAACTTTCACTCGGCTTGATGCAGCTGTTGAAAATCTGCGTCAGCAGGCAGGTGTTGAACAAGAATCATCCCGTAATTTATTATCTTTAGCAGAGAACCAAAGTCCGTTGGCACACTCAATCAAAGTGCTTGATGACAACATCAAGTACGCTTTACGTCTGATCAATAGCACCTTCACCGATTTCTCTAAGTCAGAGCCCATAAAGAAGAAAGTGGTTCTTCAAGAAATCATAGAAAATTATATTGAAGCATGGAAAAACTATGGTTATGCCACTTTTTCCATTCTGCCTCTGAAATCTGACATTCCTCAAACCAAAGTTGAAGTGGATCTTGAAAAATTTTATACAGCACTTGATTGCATTTTGATCAATGCACATCAACATGGATTTCTCAAGAAAGAAAAGGACACTAATCATGTGCTAATTGAACTGAAGGCGGTAACCATTAAAGATGAGAAATATGCGCTCATCAGTGTTTCCAATAATGGAGAACCATTGCCTGACGGATTTACGTTACGCGACTTTGCAGCTAGAGGTGTTGTTGGGTTGAATTCGTCACAAGATGGTTTGGGCGGACACCATATCTCGTCAATAGCTCATCTTCATGATGGCTTCATCGCCATAGAAAAGAGCACCGAATGGCTGTCATTCCATATTCTTATTCCCACTTATATTAACGCCAAAGAAACAGTTTTCGATGAATACGAATGTGAATATCTATAATATAATTTGGGCTGATGACGAATGTGTCACTCTCAAGAAAGATGAGAGCATTCGTCAGCTCTTTGACAGTATGGGAATAGAAGTCCTGGCCTACGTTCCCACGTCTGAAAAACTGCGTGCCTCATTGGAGGCTTATAAGGACAAAGTAGATGCAGTGATAATTGACGGCAACTTCAGTCGTGAAGATGTGCCGTTTGTTGATTCCAGTGATATCAGTGGTCTGGTACATTCTCTATCTCTCATTGAGGTATATAATATCAAACGCGATATACCATTCTTCCTTTTCACAGGAAAGAAACAAATGCTTCAAGAGATATGTACAAACGGTGAGTTGCGTTATTTCAACAAGAATAAACGCATTTTCCAGAAAGGAGGTCATTTGAAAGAATTAACTCAATCAATTATTGATGCTGTAGAACACATCCAATCTGATGAGTTCCGAGTAAGAAAAAAATATAACAAGATTCTGGAGTTTGCTAAGTCTATTGATCATGAATGCTACGACAATTTATACGAATTCCTATTAAATGAGGCCAGGGATGTAGAATTTGATCGAACAGAATCAATGTTTAACAACCTGCGAAGCATTTTGGAACGCATCGTCAAATTCTGCAAAGATGCAGAAGTGACTCCTGAGCAAGTGAAGACGCTCAACAATTTTAAATATTATTGGGGTAGCAAGTATGGACTGAATGGTTGCCCATACGAACCCATAGACAAAGAGTTAATGCATCCAGCGATGGCTAGATCTTTGGAAAGTTTAGTTGATATCGTCCAGGACGGCTCACATTACACAGAAGATCTACACCTATTTGTAAGGGAATATGTGACTGACACTGAGAATCCTTACTTGTTCAGGTCTGCCCTGTATCTTACGTTAGATATCATGAGATGGTACGACGATATTGAACTAAAAATAGAAGATGGCGAGTTACGTCCTCCGTTGTACAAACGCAAATAATAAGTCGCCGTCCAGTGCAGATTGGCTGCACAAAACAATAATAACTTTGCAATACAAAAAATTAAATAGTCAAACGATATGAATACAGACAACCGTCCTCAGGACATTATGCACTATGAGAGTAAGATATGGGATATTGCCGATATCTTACTTGCTGCAAGTATTAAGCAGAGTGATTTCCCCACCTACATGATGCCGTTCTTTGCCCTTGTTATGTTAGAGGGCCGCATGCGCAATGCCATCAGGAAGGTGGAGGAGGAATTTGGCATCACAGCCGAAAGCAATCCCAAGGATTTCAAGGATGCTTTCATGGACATGGATTGCGGTTATAACGAGTATATCGTTATGCAGGGGAAAACTCTCGAGTCGATCTGCCGGAACGATACGACTTTTGACCAAGATTTCTCGGACTACCTCAAGGCGTTTGACGACGTACTGAAGCAGTTACTTGGCGTTGAACGAGGCAAGAGCGAACAGAAGTATCTTAACATGGACGGTATCGTGGCTGAGCTTCGAGGCAAAAAAATACTGATGTCTGTTGCTACGGCATGGTCTAAGATTGACCTCTCACCGTACAACAACAGTGAGATTACCACGCTCGAGGAGCATATCAAACGCAAATGGGCTGATATCTCGGCATCCACTGCCGGAGAGCAGTACACCCCACAGGACATTATCACCCTTATTGCTGACATCGTGGCTTCAAAGGTAAAGAAACCCAAGGATCAGTACATCCATGTGTATGACCCCACCTGCGGTGGAGCTAACCTGCTCTTCGGCACAGCCGACCGCTTGCAGAAGCATGGCTATAATCATATTGCCACCTATGGCAGTGAGTATAACGACGCACTCTATGCGCTCGCCGCTATTGAGAGCCGCTTCCGCACTAGGTCACAGATCAGCTACGGCAACACGCTCACTAAAACCCCATTCCCTGACAATGAGTTTGATGTCATTGTAGCCAATCCTCCCTACGGCACCAAGTGGAAAGGTTTTGAAAAAGAAATCAAGAACGACCAGAAAGGCCAGTTCCCTGGAGGATTGCCGGCAATTAGTGACGGACAGTTGTTGTTCATGCAGCACATTTTATGGAAACTCGCCGATGAGGGTATAGCTGTCGAGGTTCATAACGGTTCTACACTTTTTAGCGGCGACGCTGGTAGTGGCGAAAGCAACATCCGCAAATACATCTTCGATCGCGACTGGGTGGAAGCCATCATTCAGATGCCGCAGAACGAGTTCTTCAATACGGGCATCTACACTTACCTGTGGATCATGAACAAGAAAAAGCCGCATGAGCGTAAGAATAAAGTGGCCCTGATTGATGCAAGCAACATGTGGCAGCTGCTCAAGAAGGCAAAGGGCGATAAGCGCCGTGAGATGAACGAGCAACATCGGGCGAAAATCGTTGAGACTTTAACCCAGTTTAAGCCCAGCGACATCTGCAAGATCTATGACCGTGAGTATTTCTACTACAACAAACAATCCATCATTCTTACCGAGGTTGATGACGAGGGCCGCTTCCTGAGCGAGCCGATAGAAGTGAAGAAGCCTCATAGTATCATCTTGGGAGACGAGGAGATAACTAAGGTCAACGGCCTGCAACCCGATGAGGCCGATGACCTTATGGATGCCATTAATGATGCTAAAGCAGCTGGTGAGGATTTTAGGGTGGTCAATCAAGAAGGAACAGCATTGTACTTCTACAATGAAGACCGGCATAGTGTGGGCAAAGAAGATGACCAGGACATTGTTTATCTGGGCGAAGGCTCAATGAGTATTGGCTTTGCCGCATCCAAGAAACTCAAGAACCTGAAAGTGACCTTCTCGCCCAAGACCTATAAAGACTACGAGATCATTCCTCACCATTTTGATGAAGAGGAAAACGCAGCCGAAGTCAACGCTTTTATGAAGAAATATGTCTTCAAACCCTACACGCTCGGCGACAACGTGGTGGGCGTAGAACTGAACTTCAACAAGGAATTCTATGTGCCCGAACAACTCGAAGCAGCCGAGGACATCCTGAAGGAAATTGAGTCACTAAACGCACAAATCAAGGAGATTAAGTTATGAAAACATATTCTCAATATAGAGACTCAGGCATCGGCTGGATGGGCGAAATACCCAGCCATTGGGAAAGGCTTCGACTTAAAGATGTCTCATACATGTATAGTGGTCTGACTGGTAAATCCGGTGATGATTTTCGATGCGATGATGACACAAAAACGAAACCTTTTGTGCCCTTTACAAATGTCCTAAATAACACACGAATTGATTTCAATCAGTTTAATCGTGTTGTTATGGAAGAAGGAGAACAGCAAAATAGAGTAAGAGAAAATGATTTGATTTTCTTGATGAGTTCTGAGGATTATGAAAGCATTGCAAAATCTGCAGTTGTCGTTGGAGATCCTGGAGAAGTATATCTTAATAGTTTCTGCCGTGGTTTACATTTTACGAGGAGAGGTATATACGCACCATTCGTAAACTACCAGCTAAATGCAGAACAATATCGCGATGCATTACGATTTGAAGCAAGAGGCTTTACTCGCATTAATATCAAGATAGATAGAGTCGCTTCTCAATTCATTGCTCTTCCGCCTTATGATGAACAGCTACGAATTGCAGAATATCTTGATGAAAAGTGCGCTGCTATTGATAAATGTGTGGTAAACCTGGAGCAGGAACGTGGCGCATACACTCGCCTCAAAACAAGTATCATTAACCGTGCTGTTATTCGTGGGCTTGATCCAAATGTTCCATTTCGTGACTCTGGCATCGATTGGATAGGCAAAATACCTGCTCACTGGAAAATTACAAGGGTTAAATCAGAATTCACTGTTAAAGGTAGAATTGGATGGAAGGGTCTTCGTTCTGATGAATTTGAGACCAATAGCTATGCATATCTTGTAACTGGTCAAGATTTTCGTGGTTCTGAGATTAGTTGGCAGGATTGTTATCAAATTAATAAAGAAAGATATGATGAAGATCCGTTTATTCAAATAAAGAATGGTGATATCTTAGTCACAAAAGATGGCACCATAGGAAAAATTGCAAAAGTAACAAACTTGGATAAATCTGCTTGTCTGAATAGTGGCATCTTCGTTATGCGTCAAGTAAATGACGATGTATTTGCTCAGAACTATTTGTATTGGCTTCTTGTATCAAAAGAGTTGACTTCATTTAATGAAATAACAAAAACTGGTGCAACAATAGCTCATCTATATCAAAACGTTTTTGAACGAATGCCTATGACGCTACCACCACTTCCTGAGCAAAATGAGATAGCAGATTATCTTGATCGCATATGCGGAGAGATAGATGCTACCATTAAGTATGTAGACAAACAGATAGATGCTTACAAGCGTCTTAAGAAATCTTTAATTAACGAAGTCGTTACCGGCAAACGTGCCGTTTGATAACATTGAAATATGGACGAGTTAACAATACAACACCAGTATGTGATGGAATACCTTTGTCGTCGTGAGGATGAGGGCGGCTTGGGTTATCGCAACACCAGCAACAACATAGTAAGCAATGACCTGTTCATCCCGTCGCATCTCGCTGAGTTTGTCAGCCATAACGCGCCAAATGAATGGAATCGTCTGCTGGGGAAATACAACAACGATGAGCAAGCTTTGCAAACCGCGTTAAAAGAAGCGGTAAAGGCCCGCATACTCGACTTCCAAAACGTCGCAATTTTCTTTAACAAAACGCGTACTATCAATTTTGAAGGCGAGCAGTTGCCTCTGTTCTATGTGTCAGGCACTGAACTTAAAGGAGATGAAGATTTCAAAAAGAATATCTTTGCTGCCGTCGAGGAAAGTGACTACAACATTAAGGTGGGTGACTGCAAGATATATGGCATCCGTCCTGATGTGTCGTTCTATCTGAACGGCATCATGATTGGCTACATGGAACTCAAGTGCGTGAGTATGGGACAAAACGCCAGTGAGCATGGTCGCAACAAAGTTATTAAAGATTATCTATCGACCATCAAGGCGCTTTGCGAACAAGAGAAAATTAACCCCAAGGTTGGCAAAGAACGTAAAACGGTCATGGCCATCTATGAGAAATCTATCCATCTGGTGGCCAGTGACATCAATGAGACCTATGTCATGCGCGGCATTGCTCAGTTCTATGATGCCATGCATACCGAGTTTATGGGCGAAACCCCACGCACTGTCAGTGAACTTTCCCCAGAAATCATCAAGGTGTTTAAAGGCTATCCAGTAACCAAGCTGACACTTACAGAAAAACAGCGTTTTGAAGAAGTGGTACGAGCCCTCTATTCCAAGAAGATGATAGAGAAAGAGATTCTCTATTATAACTTCATTGAGAACAAATATGAGATGCGTAACGGTGCCAGAGTTAGGGTCGCCCACCATGGTCGCTTGATAGCACCTCGACCCAAACAGAAGTTCGGCTGTGACAAGATCATGGCCCGTGTTACGGAAATGCTTGATCATGAGAAAGAGCCGGACTACTATACCAATAAGCTCCGCAAAGAACTACTGGAGCTTGATATTCCTCTTTCCAAAGTTGAGGAAATCATTCTCACTAGAGAGCAATTCTGCAACAACAAGTATGTTTACTCGTTGCTGATGCAGTATGCAGCAGGTTTCGGTAAAAGCAACATCATCGGCTGGACGGCGCTACAGCTCAAGGACTTCCGCTATGATGGAGCCTTCGCCTATGATAAAATCATGCTGGTAGTCGATCGTCTGCAGTTGCGCGATCAGCTTGATACCATGATGCATAACATGAACATCGACAAGTCCATGTTCATTGAGGCGACCGACAAGGACACGTTCATTAAGGCCCTGGATAGCCAAAAGCGCATCATTGTAGTTAACATCCAGAAGTTCCTGGATCTGAAAGAGGCAATTGATGAGAGCGGGACCAAACTCAAGAAAATGCGCGTGGCTTTCCTCATCGATGAGATTCACCGCAGCAATAGTGGCGAGAATAACAGGCAGATGATTGACCTGTTTGCCCGCCTACAAGAGTCGTTTAATGAACCTGGAGGCGAGATTATCAAAAAGAACCTGCTCATTGGTTTCACGGCCACGCCAAGCGACGAGACGCTGACTCGCTTTGGAGAATTCCGCAGCGCAACCGTTGTGCCGTTGTGGGTACCATTTGACTCCTACACGATGAAAGAAGCCATCGCTGACGGCTACATCTTGGATCCCACCAAGCACATCATACCCTATACCGTACCCATTGAATTTGAGCTACCACCAGAGCTCGAGGACATGGACGCTGATGATCTGGCCAAAGTCGCTCTAAGCAAGATGGTGGTTTATGAGTTTGAGCCTCGAATGCGAAAGATAGCAGAATTCCTCGTTGACCGTCTTGTTAGCCTTATTTTTGGCAAGATTCGCGGTGAGGGCAAGGCAATGTTTGCCGTGAGCAGCGTGCCTCTGGCCATTAAGTATTGCCAAATCATTCGTGAGCTGTTCGCTAAAAAATGCGAGGATCCTTTATATGCCAGATACAAAGATGCTCCCATTTCAATCGTATATAGCGACAATCAACAAAACGAGGCCTGCTCCACTTTGAATGGTGGCAAGACTGAGGCCAAGGTTATACAAGAGTTCAAAAGCGCCAAGAATGGTTTGATGATTGTTGTCGACAAGTTGCAAACTGGCTTTGACGAGCCAAAACTGCACACCCTGTTCCTCGACAAGGAAATCAACGACATCAATGCCATTCAGACAATCAGCCGCGTGAACCGTACTTGCAAGTATAAGAATGAGTGCCATGTGATTGACTTCTCTTGGAAACACGTTAACATCAACAGCATTACACTCGCTTTCAAGAAATACTGCGACATGGTTGTCTCAAACTTCAATCCAGAGGAAGAAGCCAAAGAAGTCGCAAGAGAGTACAAGATTCTCAAAGCCTCAGAACCCTATATCCAGTGGTTCGCACGTTATCAGAAGGAGAAAAAAGACCCGGACTTTATCCTGGATATGGAAGATGGCATCCGCAAATGGATCCTGCAATGTTTTGCACAAGAAGACGCTGCCCGCAAATTCAACATTGAGAATGGCCTGAAACCAGGTGATGCCCTGTATAGAATAGAGGAGAACAAAGCACGAGACCTTCGCCAGTACGTAGGCCACTATGCTTCGTTAATATGCTCGCTGAAAGATGTCTTCGTCATCGATCCCAAATACACCGATGAAGATTTCCTCAAGTTTTGGAGTATCTACTGCAAGATCTATCATGATGCGACCAAGAAACAGAAAGATCCTAGATATGTTTTTCAGGCTGTTGACACTGATGAATTGCCTGGTATAACGCTCGTTGAAGACACTGACCCTGGCGATCCAAGCAATGGAACCAGCAAACCAGGTCCCTTTATCCCTTCGAAACCTACTGAGTCCAAGGGCAAGTCGTTAGAACAGATTCTTGCCATTCTAAGACAGCTGAATGCTGAAGCGAAGCTTACCGCTCAACAAGCGCAATTGTGGCTCAAAGAGATTGGTTTGATGTTCCAGCACATGAAAGCCAATGAAGACCTGTGTGCCTTCCTCAAGGACGATAACTTCAAAGATGAGGAGAAACTCAAAGAATACAAGAGGGCCCAAAATGCATACAGGCTTAAATTGAATCAGCGAGAAGATTTTGTTTTGGTCGATGAGTTCAAGAAGATGCTAAACGACAACATCGAGCAGTTGTATGCAATCTTCATGGCGGAGCTCAGGAATGTTGAGAACCATGACTCAGACTTTGACTATGACACAACTGATGTGCCTGAACTTGACACAAATCAGCCCGTCCTCACCATGGATCAACTGATGGAGCTCGCCAAAAAGAAACTCAAACCAACATACAAGGAGAGCGCCGTTAAAGATGCTGTCATTGAAAAGTATAACGCCGACTTCAAGGATATTGCCAACTATATGCGTGATTTTGATGAAGTCGTCGACAACATGTTTATGGTTCTCAATGCTACGACTAAACCTGAGCTTGACGGTATCGGAAGCTTGGTCAAAGACTCCTTGAATATGGTTTGCCGAGCAGAGGGTATGACACTCACCGAGAAACGCATTCACATGAATGTATTGCTCATGCGTTATGAAGGTTTCTTGAAGAAGCTATATTACATGATGAATGGCAAAGATATTGAGAATAAAGACGGGGCTCCAGTGACTCTGGCCAACGCCATCTATGCCATTGAACCATTGAAGAAGCTTAAGTACAACAAGGAAGCAGAATATCAAGAGTTCTATGAAAAGCTTAAGTTTGTTCGCGATCTGCGCAACACCGAGGCGCATGGTACCCTTGAAGCCTCTGAGCAAGAGATAGAAGTCGCTACACGCATCATCATAGATATGTACATCTATGCCGTTAGCTCCAATATCACCAATCTTGAGGTGGCCGGCTTCTATGCCGATGAATACATCGATGAGGAGGAAGAAGAACAAGCGGCAAACCAACAAGAAGTGCCTAGCATCGCAAGCGCTTACTCATTCATCGCTTCGGAAGCTGTTGTCGAAGCAGCTGACACCGATGCGGAATATGTACGAAAATTGCCTGAGGATGAACGTTTAGCTCTTCTCAGAGGTATTATACAAGCATTGGTCCACAATAGGCAAAATGGTATCAAGTTTGACAAGAAACGCTATTGGGAATCTATATACCGCATAGCTGCCGATTATGGGTTTATCTTAGATGATGGTGACTACTATAGATTCAAAAAGATAATAGATGGCTTTAATATCAAGGACTTGCCTTATATGTTCACAGTGGATTATCTGGAGAGTATGAATCAAGGTGTCTATGCACAGAACATTGATGTTTGGAGCGACGAGTTCTTAAGAGGCCGTAAATTGGTTGAGTACAACGATATCAAACAATTTGCTGTCGGTTTTCGTGAAATTGTAACATCAAAAATCGAAGAACATAGAAAGAGATGAAAGGCGAAGCACAACCATTAATCAAATACTTTGATGGATCAGACAAGCGATTCATCATACCTCTCTACCAGCGAAACTACGACTGGAAGGAGGACAACTGCAAACAGTTGTTCCAGGACTTGATGAAACTGCATACAAGCGGAAGAAAAAGCCACTTCTTCGGCAGTATAGTCTCAAGCATAGTACAAGGCTCTGAGGATAGGTTTATCATTGATGGGCAGCAACGTATTACAACCGTATCACTGCTGCTTATCGCTATGGTCAAAGCATATCGTGAAGGCCTAATCACAGCTGTGGACACAAAGCTTCATGAGAAAATCTTCAAGAGATATCTTGTCGATGAGTATCAAGAGGATGAACGCAAAGTGAAACTCAAACCTATCAAGAAAGATATGGAAGCATTTGATGCGTTGTTGTTTCTCCCCAAGGAGCAATACATCAAGTCATCGAATGTAACCCGTAATTATGATTACTTCTATGATGAAGTCCAGAAGTGTGGCTTAACCCTCGATGACCTGTTCAACACAATTAAAGGTCTCGAGGTGATCAATATCAAACTTGAAGAAGGTGATGACCCGCAGCTCATCTTCGAGAGTCTTAATTCAACTGGTCTTGACCTGACCGAAGCTGACAAGATCCGCAACTATCTGCTTATGTCGCTTTCGCCCCAGGAACAAGATGATTTGTACACCAGATTCTGGAATCCCATCGAAGAGAAAACCAAATACGATACGTCGCCCTTCGTGCGAGACTATCTCACCATGAAACAAGGTAAGATAGGCCGTATCGACAAGATCTATTTCATCTTCAAGGAGTATGCAGAGAAAGAGAACCTAAGCCGCACTGAGCTCATGGAAGAAATGTATCACTATGCGAATATCTATCATCAGATTGATATCGCAACAACATCTTCTTCCAAAGTGAATACGTGCCTAAAGCGTATCCAGACGCTAGAATCGACGGTGGCTTATCCATTTTACATGGCATTCTTTGACTATGCTCAAGCCAACGGCATCAATGATGACATCGTCTGCCATGTGCTGGACTTGGTTGAGAATTATTGGGCACGGCGTATTATTTGCAACTTGCCATCTAATGCCCTCAACAAGGTTTTTGCAACGCTTCATCGTGATGTCCTCAGAACTATCGCAAATTCAACTGTAGATGGCATCGCCCCCAAGTACGATGATGTTTTAACATACATCTTGCTCAAGAAAGATCAGTCGTCGATTTTCCCGAGAGACGAAAAGTTTAAGGCGTCGTTCGCCGAACGCCAGGTTTATAAGATGCCTCGTGCAATTCGCACATTCATCCTTGAGCGCCTTGAGAACCGAGACAACAACGAGCAGCATGATATAGTGAAACTGCTCGCTGAGGATCAGATTACCATCGAGCACATCATGCCGCAGACCCTCTCTGACAAATGGAAAGCTGCCCTTGGCGATGATTGGGAGCACATCCATGAGCAGTACCTGCACACGATGGCCAACCTCACCCTAACAGGTTACAACTCACAATACAGCAACCTGCCTTTTGTGGAGAAACGCGATATGGAGAAAGGCTTCAACGATAGTGCATTCAGGTTGAACAATGATGTTAAGACCTGCGATAAATGGACAGAGGATGAACTGATTCAACGCCAGGGCACGTTGTTCAACGTCGCGTTGAGGCTTTGGCCGATGCCAACCACAAGTTTCAAACCTGTGGAGAGGGAATTGGAAACGGCATCGCTTGATGATGAAGATTTCGAGTTTACTGGCAAGAAACTCCAGGCTTATTCTTACAAGGGCATTCGTTATCCTGTGTCAACCTGGAAAGACATGCTGATTAACGTCTGTATGCTGGTCTTGCTTGAGCATCGAGCTACATTTGAATGGATGAGCGCTAACGAGAAATGCCATATTGCCAAGGAGGACGCAGACTGGAGAACCGAGATAACTGACAACTTCTATGTTTGGACGGCAAACAGTACCATAACCAAAATCGGCATTCTCCGCTCGATATTTGACGAATGTGGCGTATCTGGATCTGAACTCGTCTTCGAGTTCCGTTCCGAATCAGATGAATCCGAAAACTAACAATTTATATGCTTTAATTCTGAGCCCATGGAATTGCAAGATATGAATTATACCATTCAAGACATTGAAGAGGGTATTCGTAGGCGAACAGGTACAGAACACCTGATTGGCTGTTTCTGCATTAAGGATGGCAAGTCATTTTTTAATGACATACGAGGCGGACAAGGTGATGTAGTTGATTATCCCCAAATTAAAGACCCGAGATTCGCGATTGAATATAACGGAAAGAAGCAACTCACCGAAGGCGAATTCTATTCATTTAACTGGCATCTTGTGGACAAAACTTCTATGGTTATTGTCATTGATGGTGAACCACAAGAAATCGTCAAAAGAGAGTTCGTCCAAACCCTTTTTGAGGCCAGATTAAAACTTCAAGGCGCTAATTTGGACTTAGCCAATAGTAGCCAGAATAGTATTATTAACGAAGTTACTGGCGCTCAACATACCTATATTTATGAGCTTCTGCAAAATGCAAATGACTATCCCTATAAAAATGAGCCAGTATCAGTTAAATTCATACTAACTGATCACTACTTATTCTTTTTACATTCAGGAGATTATTTTAACCTCAGAAATATAGTAGGTATAAATTCAATTGCTCAAGGAGAGAAACGATCGAACACCGAGACAATTGGTTATAAAGGCATCGGCTTCAAAACGGTTTTCGTAAATAATGACTATGTCTATCTAAAGTCAGGCGGATGGAGCCTAAGATATGATAAGAAATTCTCAGTAAGGAAGCTATTGGGAAGTTGCCCATGGACTTTAATGCCAATTCCAACTGAAACTTCTGATCTCGACCAAGAAGTGAAAGGCATTCTGGACGGAAATCCAATGAGGGTACAATTCGCGCTTCGACATAAAACAGATGCAAGAGAGAATCAAACTCAACTGGACAAAGTATTTAGTCAGGATACGATTCTTCTCTTTATCCCGAATGTATCAAATGTTGATGTCATTATTGACGGAAAAGTCGCTCACTCTATCGTTAAGGACGAAGAAAAGTGGATTGTCAAAACATTACAATATGCGGTTCCACCATCATTAAAAGAGTGGGTAGAGGAGAATACAAAAACAGGACAAAGAATACCTGAGAAATTTAAAGAGATACAGAATGTAGGCATCTCCTTCGCTGTAGCCAAAGAGGGAGACAAATTAGTCCCTGTTAATGATGCTGTTGTATATAACTATCTGCCTACTGAATTGAAGTTAGGATTTAAATTCCTGATTAATTCAAATTTTGTCCCCAATGCAAACCGTGCCGGGCTTCATGATGTGCTCTGGAACGATCACATGATGGAACAATGCGGCATCTTTTTTGCTGAATGGTGGAGTTCTCTCATGCTTGAAGAGGGCAAGTATCAGATGTCATCAGTGTTTGACATTTTACCTACTAATTTTTCAAGCACAGACAAATACACAAAAATATTCTTAACAGGTTTCAGGAAACGCATTCTAGAGATACCGTGCATTCCCACTTTGAGGGATGGTTATCACCTTGAAACGATAGAGAACACAATTCACGATACAACTGGCATTATTGCTACATCATCTCCAGTCCTAACCGATGATGAGTTTTACCTGTTCTCAGACACCAATGGATGTTTGCCTCATCCAGATATTCGCTGCCACCAGAACCTTACAATCCTGCTAAAAGAGTTCAGAGCAAATATGGTGTTTAATGGGGTTGGACTTGATGAAATGTGTTTGGACAAAGATTTTCACACATGGCTTTCTGAGACTGAAAACAACATACGTTTCCTGAGTTTCTTGATTGAGAGCGATTTCATAAACAATGAAATTGCTAGGCCCATCTTTTTGACCGAAGATGGTCAAATTCAGAATGCAGATAAAATCCACTACAATATCGACAACTATATCGGTGATATAGACTTTCTAGCTTCAGATCTGCCAAGGCTAAATGTATCTGTGCGGAATGCATTGGAACAAGCTTTTGACACAAAATGGACAGTTCAAGAATCTCGCTTCAAGCCATTTGAACCATACAAATTTGCCAACAGCATTTTGTTGGATATTAAGAAGTATATAGATAAGCTAACAGTCTCTTCAAACAACGTACATTTTATACATTTTTTGGCAATCTCTGGTTATCCGACTAAACTGCCTGAAGCGTACCCATTAGTATTAGAAGATGGATCGATAAATGTCGGGTCGCGTGAAAGCGTATTCTTGAGTGATGAAGTCGGTAGACAAATTGCTACTCACAAATGGTTAGACAAAGAATGGGTTAAGTTCATCGCTCCAGACTATTTTAATACAGATGCAGAAAAAGTAAAGAAGTTCTTCAGAGGTCTGGCTAATATTTCTGAATTAACCACTTCTCACTTCTTGAGATCTATAGTAGGCAATGAAACCTTTGCGAAAGAAATAGCCAATAACATCAAAGACGAGACGAATAGTGTCGACTTTTATACATACTTAGCTGATTCACAAGACGAATTTACAAAATGGTCAGGTAGCATAAGATCATTATATACAGTTCAGACGACAGATGGTAAAACGACACAATGGACTCCTGTTTCAAAGACTATTTTTTGGAACGATGAAGATTGGCAACAAGTGGCCGATCTTTCCTGGATGCCAGAAGGTTTGTGTCTCTCTATTTCATCCATATACTTTGAGAACAAGGATGATGAAACAAAGAACAAACTGAATGAATTCTTTAAACAACAACAAATAGTTCATTCATATTCAGTAGCGTCATTTGCACAATCGGTCTTCAGTAATATCTCAGCCATTATTCAAAAACTCTCGACAAAAGAATTGAGTTACCTGTTTCTTGATTTTCTTTTTGAGAACCGGGCTCAACTCTTTAAGGACGAGAATAACTATACCGCTTGTGTGAATGTCCCCGTTTTTTGCAAAGGGAAGAATCAGCCAGTTTCTTTATCTTCTAGTGCTTATCAGGTCAATCAAGAACTGCTCGATTTATATAACCAGCCATGGATTAATCAATCAGAATTATTGGTATGTGATGAGGCATATGAATTGCTATTTGATGGCAATGAAAGAAAGACGTTTTTTGATAAATTGGGCATTAAGAGATTTGTCCTGATTGATTATCTCAGAGAACATCTATTGCCCAACTTATCTGAATTGAATGAGGAAATAAACACTTTCGAAACAAACGTCTCTTTCCATCACTACTTTGCAGATTTAAGTAATCAATTATCTGAACAAGATTGCGAACCAATTAAAGCAGCTCCAATCTTTATTTCAACGCCATCAGGTATACCAGAAATTATGGACTCTTCAGACGATCATTATCTGCCGTCTGAAGTTCTGACTGAAATTATTAATGAAGATCTTGTTCCGATTGCAATTCTTGATTCACTGCACCCGAGGTATATAAGAAATGACTCTGACAAGCAGTATTTCATGGATAAATTGGGGAATGTCGAGCTGAATGTTGAAGACAACTTTGTTTCATATATAAACAAAAAGGCAGACGTCACTAAGCCTTATTTAGAAGAAGATGATAATCGGAACATACGTTTCTGGAGATGGGCTGCAAGGCAGAATACCACTTCTGACGATTTCAAATTACTATCATCCTTTCCTCTGTTAGGATATACACTTGAAGATAACGGAGAAAGATTTGTAGCAGCTAATGAACTTTATATTACTGGGGTTTATTCAAACCTTGAAGGAATTGAAAAATTTGTATCTGATTATGTAGAAAAGCCAATGTTTGTTTCTTCCCGATATAAGATGGATAATGATAATTCTGATTGGGAGGGTTTGTTTAAGGCTATTGGTCTAACGGTTGATTTTCGTAAAATAGTTTTCTCAAATATCTTAGAAGATTTAGATGAATACAAAAATGAAACTATCGTTAGAATATTATCAAAGTACACGAAAGAGATAGAGCGCAGATTAAATGATAATGAAGGAAAAATAAAATGCCAATTAAAATCACTTCAATTGCTTTGCGCAGATGGCAATTATAGAAACGCCCAAAATGTCATTGTTATTGGTCAGTATTTCTCATACAACGAGAATCCTCTTCCCGCAATAGCAATTGATAATGCCGTTTCATACGAATACATTCAAACTGCATCAAGCGGTGAAGAGCGCCGCCAGATTATAGGTTTCATCAAATTCGTGGGAGATAATATCTCAGAAACTAAATGTGAAGACGCAACGCAATTAAGAAACTATAAATTCCAACATTTTATTGGTGCTCAAGAGAAGTATGCCGATTCAGATAATCATTTTGCAATCATAGCTCAAATCGCGCAGAATTACTCTGACGATATTGAGGGATTTGGTAAACTTGTTGACAATTCACCAATTCTACTAAAAACAACCAAAGGTGAACTAAAGCAACCATCTGAATTATATCTAAGTTCAATCTATGGACCAGATTGTGACTATATGGGCCATGGTATTCGTTCATTATCTTTTGTTAATGAAAGGTACTATGATTATGCCAGTGATATTTCACAATTCTTTAAGAATAAGAAATTAGGCATCAGACACACATTTAATAGCACCAATCTGGACTTGCTTAAGAAGAGAGATTTTGCGATTTATTTTTGGGAAACTTATGCTCCGAGACACGAGCATCAGCTAAATCAAATTTGCACAGAAGACAATCTCAAAGATCGTCCTTGCATACCAACAGTAAACGGTATAAGCAAGCCAAGAGAGTTATATGACTATCGGTTGAATGACCTTGTGAAGATTGTTGATTTATTAGGAATTAAAGATCAGCGAATGCCAGCAGTTAAGCTGCCGCAATGGATGGCTGAGACAAGAATAGGATTGAGACCCTATCTTTTCTTTCCTGACTGCATTGAATATCTTAAACTTAATAATAACAACTACAGAAGGAATGTCATCGGTTGGATAACATCTACTCCAGATGATGTAATATCTAGCAAGTCCTATCTTATTGATGATTACCTTGAGTCGGCACAATGGTTTAATGGTGAAAAACAGTGGGCTCCACTAAAAAATCTTGTGGCTCTTGAGTATGGTAACGAGACGCTGCGTGATAATTTCAGTGGTAATGCGGCAGTTTGTAACCCGTCTTATATGCCTGAATTTAAGGACGACTATAACAGGTTATGCCGTATCTTCAGAATTCGAATTTTAACAAATGATGATTTCCAAAAGCAAAAAGTTGGCCATTGCTTTACCGATCAAGACTTTATATCGGAAGTTCGAAAAAAGCTTGTCTACTTGGCATGGAAATCATCAAAAAAAGAAGATTGGAAAGAGCGCTTAAACCGATATCATGACATTCTTGACAAAGCAGATATTGCGTCATGTGAAGAAATTTCGTATTTTTTCGACGATACCATAAAGACTGATTTACAAGCATATACTGAATCTGCCGATTCATTATGGTATGTAGGTGCTTGGAATGGTGCGATGTTTCTTGAGATTCTGAATTGGATTAAGACCAAGATAATAGGCTCAAGTGAATTTGACCATCATTTCTTGCAGAATTTGTTCTTAAAAGACTTTACTGCATTTATAAATAAACATGAGGCAGGCTCTCTACCAAATGAGGTGCTTGAGTTATTGAGTGAAACAGAAAGAAAGATAATCAGAGAAGACGAAAATGCTCACGCTGCTGAGTTTGACGAAAATGACATGTCATCATCAGATCTTCCCGTCATGAGTAGAGACACTTCTTCGTCTCAAACCGATGAGTCTCAATTTGAAGATACTCCTGTTGAAGAGCCGGATGAGCAAGAAATTCTTGATGAAGATAATGATGCAACTCAAAATGCAAAATCTGTGGTTTCATCAACTGCCAGATCCAGCCGTTCAGAACGATCATCATCAAGTTCAAGGTCTTCATCGAATTTGGGCTCACGCACTACTAGGACAGGCGAGCGCCAAAGTCCGTCTTCAATTAAAACAGATAATAAGTCAGAATCTCAACCCAATGTTTCTGCAGAGAAGAAGAAAACTGCTCTAGAAAGGTTCCGTGAAGAGTTAAGTCTGGAGCGACAAAGAACAGTTAAACGGCCACACTCATCTGGTATGGCTCCAGGAAAATATGAAGAGATTCCAGACGAAAAGAACACTAATGAAGAAACAAATCAAATAAATTCCTTCTTCAGACCTATTGATAACTCAGCTCCCGCACGACAAGATACTATCCCTAGGGACAATGCCCGCATGCAAGATACATTTAAGCGCAGGGATACTGAGGCGCAAAATGCTGCTCAAGAAGCATCTGACAATTTTGATTTATTTGATGCGTTTTCTAATGCACCTAAGTATTCATTCTTCTGGTTTGAGCTTTTGATTAGACTTCAAAGAGATAAAGATAAACAGAAAGAAGCACGCAGAACCTGTGAAATATACTTTAAAGAACATCAGGTGATTGCCAAAAATGAGGATAAGGTTAATATCAAACTAAGCAATACCGCTTCTTTGATTCCGTCGTGGATTGAATACGCCGACTCAACAGAACTATCTTGTATTAAATCAAGTACTGTTCTATTTAAAGCCGGTATTATTGGGCATGATGAATTATCAATAGACATTCAAGTGAATTCCGCTGATTTGCGATTGATCGAGGATGCAAGAAAGATTTGTGTTCGAGCTGAGAATAGAACCAATTTCATCGATTCACTGGCAACAAGATTTACTCAGCTTGGATATGAAGAAAACTATAACCTTGCTGATAATCTTCCCGAGAATATCGAATTTGTTTATGGCCCTCCTGGAACGGGTAAAACAACAAGGTTGGTTGAGCTCATTGATGGTATTATTGAAGAATCTGGTGATGATCGCATCAATATATTAGTCTTAACGCCAACAAATAAGGCTGCTGATGTAATTGCTAAAAAAATTGCTTTAAACAAAGATTGCTCCCGCTACTTATCGCGATTCGGATATTCAGAGGATAAATTTCTTATTGAAGATTTCCCTGTTGTGATGACTCGTGATACAATGGAAATAGACTTTTTCGAGAAAAACATTATGGTAGCAACAGCAGCCAGATTCGCTTATGACTGCATGCAACCAGATGATACACCTCTTTGTGAATTCTCATGGGATTACATTGTTATCGATGAAGCCTCTATGATGGATTTGGTGTCAATCACTTATGTATTACATAAGGCAAAATCTGCCAAATTCATCATTGCCGGTGATCCGAAACAGATTCAACCGTTCGAAGACAAAAACAATTTTGCTGAGAACATATATAATATGGTTGGATTGGACGAATTCGCAGATGCAATGAATTACGAGCGCTATAAAGTTGAGACACTTGACGTCCAGCACCGTTCAACTCCTATCATTGGCAATATCGTGAGCCAATTTGCATATAATGGTTTACTGAAGAATGACCCCAATCGTGATCCGCAAAAACCAATGATTATCGATGGAATTGAAACCAATGATATCAATTTTGTTGGATTCAAAATTGAGGAGTTGGATAGGTTATATGGCAGAAGTTCCATTAATAATTCGGCGTTTCATTTGTATTCGGCCATATTTACATACAATATGGTTGACTATGTTGCTAAGCAACTCGAGAAAAACAATCCAGAGATAGAGTACTCTATTGGTATTGTTTGCCCTTACGGTGCTCAAGCTGCTGCCATCTCGCAGTTAATTGATAATCGGCCATTGGATAACAGCAATTGTTCGATTCATTATGGAACAGTGCACAAATTCCAGGGCGATGAGTGTGACATTATGTTTGTTGTCTTGAATCCACCACAAATTGTATCTCGAGGTACACACATTAACAATCTGAACATAGTTAATGTGGCTATGAGTCGCGCCAGAGATTATCTTTTCTTTGTCATACCCGAGAAACCTGTTGATGGTTTAGAGACTCGTGAAACCATAGGTGATTTGGTTGATGAGAAATACCGGTCAATTCTTCATTGTGCAGATATTGAGAAAACAATTTTCGGTAAAGAGAGCTTCATATATGAGAATACAAATGTGATGACACATTTACCTGTGAATGTTTATTTCAACACTCATGCTAAATACGAAGTGCGAATCGATGATACTACTCTCGACATACAGATAAACGATTAATGTTAGTATAAGAAATACACAATAGCATTATGGACGAAAACAATAAAACGCCTTTATGGCTGGATCTGAGGAAAGAATATATAGACGACAACTTCGATAAGTTGCGTAGTTATCTATGTGAATGCTCCACAAGTATGGCCAAGAAGGACTCGTTCTTTGAAACGACCATCGAGCTTCTGCGGGGTAGAGTAGAGGACTTGATCGTATCAATCGCGTCCCGTCCAATCTACGTTGAAGATGTTGATCGCAAGAACATTATGTTCAACGCAACCCTGCTGGCCACATATCTACTCGTTGATGGAGAGCACGACCTGGCTTTACTCGCATACATCGCTTTTATGGGCGAGTTGCGCCTACTCAACCCGCGCTTCTCTGATGCTATCCTTGCGGCGGCCACTCAGCGTTTGAAATATGAGAAAGTCACCGCTTATGGTTTCAACTGGAAAAATCTCGACAAAATCGGCACCGAGCTTTTCGCCTATAATGCTGCAAAACTTGTCACTTTCGAAGTTCCAAGAAAAAAACCACTACTCTTTGCTAAAAACGGCACAGCCTATATATCGAAAGATGGCCTTTTCTTGACTCATGAATCAGCGACTGGAGCAAAGAAACTCATCAAGGAGGGCGCAAACTCGCTTGACACCGGCATTGGCGTAACGCTTAGGACCCTGTCATCTCAAAAGCTTAAACAAAGCCATGAGAAGAAGATGCCGAAAATAGAGGAATTTATTAAGGACTTCATGCAACTGCAGTATAAAGTGCTACACAAGGCTACAGCTCCAATTACATCTTTGAAAAGATATTACGAGAAAGACGAGGCCATTGTGCGAGTCTGCAATGTGGACATAAGTAGAGGTATCATCTACGTCGAAACAACCGATCCGCAATATCACAAGCTATCAGGCCCAATCGTCTTCGAGAAAGCTAGTCTTGTGTATTACTACACAGATTCGCTTTATGAATATTTTTGTGTCGGCGACTACATGAAGGCAACGATCACTAACATCGATAAACCTGCCTTCAATATTGAGAAACAACTCGTCTCGTTCTTTGTTGAAGACACGAAACGCGCCGAGGAGGAAAGTGACGAGTTCCTGGCATTGCTGATTGATGAGAGACCTAACTACTTTGGATGGATTAACGAATGTGGAATTGCCATGCATACGCAGAACACGGCTGGCTTCGGCCGTGGTGACTTTGCTATACTTAATGGCGTAACCTATGGGACAGGAAAATATTACGGTAAGATTGATGCCCACGTGTTGAAGCTTTCCAATGAACGGTTTGACGAGAAGACCGTCCGTCATGACTGCATCAGGGCTTTTGCTGAGTATACTGAGCCTCCTGTCTATGAAGTATCCGAGGGTGACACCAGCGAGTTGAGCCCTGTCATCATCTCGCTGCTCATGCGGCAGATGTTCGGCTACCAACGCACGCTCCTTAAACCCACTGAGCGCTTCACCGTACTTGCCAATATCAGCATCATGGCTGAAATGGTGGGTGACACCACATCCTCATCATATAGTCGCTTTGCCCGTAACTACCTCATGGCACTTGTGGAGTTTGTGGCAGGCAATTCCGTGAGGGATATCCAGCTCATCCCAGACGACGTCTACAAGGATGCGACATCAACCCGAATCCGCATGGAGGTGATAGACCTGCTCAAGCAATACGGCTTGAAGGATGACTCTAAGAAACTCGCTGATGCGATCCAAGAGTACAAAGAATCCATGCCAATGCTCTCACGCCTGGCTCGACTGATACAGACAGCCAACGCCATGCAGGACACCCTATCGGGTTCTGCCCTGAACGTGATTAAGCGTGAGATAATCAAGACACTTTCTATCGAGACTGAGAACGATGCCGACCTGGAGGCTGCCAGTGGCACCTACCTCGGCATTGAGAGCGGCACACAAGAATTTAAGACTTCCATCATCTTCCCGTCGAACAACAACATGCAACCCGATGAGTACACCCAGAACATGAACGTGCTCAAGGGCGTGTGTGCCTTCCTCAACTCCACCACGGGCGGTGTGCTCTACCTTGGTGTAAACGACCAAGGCTATGTGACCGGCGTGGAGAACGACATGAAGTATCTCAATCAATCCTCCATAGATTCTTACCTGCGCTACATTCAGGACACAGCCAAGAAGCACTTCGGCGTCGACACGCTACCGTACTTGCGCATCGAGCCATTGTATGACAACCAAGTGGTAGCCATACATGTTGATCCTCACCCCTACAGAGTGGTTGAGCTCAATAATACAGCCTACCTGCGTGTCAATGCCGAATCACGCGAAATGCCAGAGGCTATGCGTCAGCAACTGATTGCTAGCAAAGTCTTCACTAAGAAAAACCAGGCTGCCGCCATCTCGCTGCTGCAGCATGCCTGCAGCCAGCGTAAGCGTGTGGTTCTTCACAACTACGCCTCATCTAATAGCGGCAAGGTAGCTGACCGCACAGTGGAGGCCTACGATGTGCGTCCTGATGACGGCCTAGTGATCTGCTACGACTGCAAGAAACTCGACTGCAGCGTGTTCAAGATCAACCGTATCGGCTATGTCGAGATACTCGATAGCGACCCGTGGTCACACTCAGCTGTCCACAAGAAAATCGATGTGGACGTGTTCCATATGTCGGGTACAAAACCCATCTCCGTCTCGCTCCAACTCGACCTGATGGCCAAGAACCTTCTAGTTGAGGAGTTCCCATCGGCCAAAGACTGCATCAAGCCACACAAGGGTGACAACAACATCTGGTACTTCGACGCTGAGGTTTATCAGTTGGAAGGTATCGGCAGGTTCTACCTGGGCCTTGCTAACCACATCAAGATCGTACAAGCACCCGAATTGGAACAGTACGTGACCAATTTCGTTAGAGATTATTTCAAATAAATTGTTTACACTTAAATCATTATAAACATGCATACATTTAATTTTTTAACCTTATCATCTCGATTGAGATATTTAATAATTACGATTGTTTTTGTGGCAATATCAAACCTCGCTTTTTGTCAGGCTATGGTGGTCTATGGAAAAATAGTTTCTGACAACAGCGGTCTTCCTGTGACAGGGGCTATAGTTCTTGAGCAAGGTAGTAACAACCAAACTACATCTGATCTTAATGGAGATTTCTCCTTTTCTGTGAAAAGTTCTAATGCAACCATAGAGGTGTCTTGTGTAGGTTACGATAAACAAACCTTTATGCTAGCAGGTAAAGGAGGACTTGGAACAATAGAGCTTAAAGAAACACCCATAACATTGTCAGACGTATTAGTTACATCACAAGTAGCGGTAACCAGAAAGACACCCATAGCGGCATCAACACTTACTTATAATGAGATAGATGGGAAATTGGGTTCCCAAGAGTTTGTGGAGGTGCTTAAATACACGCCCAGCGTACATGCTAATCGTCAAGGTGGTGGATGGTGTGATTCGGAAATATATATGCGAGGTTTCGATAATACCAACATTGCCGTAATGATTAATGGCATTCCTATGAATGACGTTGAAAATGGTTCTGTATATTGGTCTAATTGGGCAGGAATTAGCGACGTCGTATCTTTATTGCAGACGCAGAGAGGTATCGGCGCAAGCAAGCTCAGTTCTCCAACAGTTGGAGGAACCATTAATATCGTTACCAAAGGAATTGAAGCTAAAAGAGGCGGGTCATTCTATCATATGATAGGTAATGACGGTTACCATAAAACTTCTTTCACTATCAATTCAGGCCTAAACGAACATGGTTGGGCATTTTCTCTACTTGGCAGTTATACCGCTGGCGATGGATATGCCCAAGGAACTGGTTTCAAATCGTATAACTATTTTTTGAACATCTCTAAAAGAATCAACTCTGATCATCAATTATCACTGCAATTCTTTGGAGCTCCCCAGCAGCACTATGGACGTTCAAATGCATTGACTGAGTTGGAATGGAACAATGTCAAGAAGTATATGACAGAGGGTAAACATTGGACAAGATATAATCCAGATTATGGCTTTGATATAAATGGTAAGCGCAAAACCGCTGACTTTAACGAATATCACATGCCACAATTGTTCTTAAACCACATTTGGCAAATCAACTACAAATCGAATCTCAGTACAACTGCGTATGTCTCTATAGGCAGAGGCAATGGATATAGTGGTGATGGAACAGATGGTTATTCAGAGTATGACTGGTATGGATCCGATTATGGTGTTCTAAATACAAAATTCAGAAAGATTGACGGCACTTTTGATTATACTGCCATTCAACACATGAATGCAGAATCTACCAATGGTTCCAAAATGATTATGACTAAGCAACGGGGCAACCATGATTGGTATGGTCTTGTTTCAACATTTGAAAGTCGTTTCCATAATACTTTTAATTACCAATTGGGAATTGACTTCCGCTATACAAAAGCAACCCATGTCAATACTATCGTTGACCTATACGGAGGTGATTATTTCATTGATTATTCTCGCAATGATGTTAATAGTCAGAACAACCCACTTGCAAACGACGAATCTTGGTTGAATGCACATTTAGGTGTCGGTGATGCTGTTCACAGAGACTATGATAGCCATATAGTTAAAGGCGGTGTGTTTGGTCAAATCGAGTATGCGGCCAATAATGTTTCTACTTTTGTCGCTGGCTCTCTCAATAATTCTACATATTGGAGATATGATAGACTATATTATGCTCCCAATATGGCAAAATCAGACAACTACAATTATTTTGGTGGAACATTAAAAATGGGAGCCAACTACAATATTAATTCGTTTAACAACGTATTCCTTAACATTGGATTGATTACCAAAGCTCCTCAATTCAAGAATGGGGTATTTATGTCAGCAAACACATCCAACGTAATAAACAAGGATGTGAAAAATGAGAAATCATTTTCTGTAGACTTGGGATATGGCTTACATAATAGATTCATCAGTTTTAATGCCAATGCCTATTTAACTAAATGGATGGACAAAACCATGACAAAAAAAGGCAAGATGTCCAACAAAGAGCAGTATTACATGAACATGACTGGTGTTGGCGCACTGCACATGGGCTTGGAATTTGAGTTGAAAACGACACCCGCCGCATGGCTTGATGTTAATGCAATGCTCTCATTAGGACGGTGGACTTGGAAAGGAGATAATGTTAAAGGATTTGCCTATGATGTAAATGGGAATCCTCTTACCCCGGCAGGAGAAATCACAACACCAGGCGCCGAGGATCATGCATGGGCAATAATTAATTTAAATGATGTCAAGGTTGGTGGTTCTGCACAAACAACTGCTGGAATTGAAGTTATGTTTAAGCCCTTTAATAGCTTAAGAATAGGTGGTGGCTATAATCTCTATGCAAACAACTACGCCTATTATTCAATTGGAGGAGGCAACCTTTCTCTCGGCAAAGAAATGGTCGCTTCTGAACCTTGGAAGATACCAACTTATGGAAACCTTGATTTGATGGCTTCATATCAATTCAAAATCGGATCTTTCTTAAGCACGCTTTCTGGTCAGATTTATAATGTTCTTGGAGAACATAATATTGAGAAAGCATGGAATCCAAGCAATGTCGGCACTAGCGTTAAAGAAGTTAATCCGGCTGATGTTTATATGTTCTATACCCCAGGTAGGGCATGGAGCTTGAAAATTAAAGTTAATTTCTGAGTTTTTACCTTTCAGCTAATGGATTTCTTTAAATTCTTCTTTCGATACTTATCAAACTACAAAGGTAAACTGGCGTTTTATATACTATTTACTTTTGTAGGTGCGTTCTTTGCCGTTTTCAGTTTTACCGCGATTATTCCGATTCTTAATGTCTTGTTTCAAGTATCGGACAAGGGGATTGAGCCTTCATCTCTTGAAGGGGTATCGTCATTGAAAGAAATCTACAGATATGTAGCCGACAACCTTTTGTATTTTATTCAAAATCACCTGAAAGAAAAAGGCCCCATACAAATACTTTTGTTGTCGTGTTTGTTTTGGGTTGGAATGACAATAATAAAAAACTGTTTTACTTATGCATCCTCTTTTCTCCGAGCAATAATAAGGCACGGAATCTATCGAGATATGAGGCAAGATTTGTTTTTCAAAATAATCCACTTACCGGTAGATTTCTTTTCTAAAGCATATAAAGGAGACGTGATGTCAAGAATTACGAGTGACATCATAGAGGTTGAAGCTGGTATTAAAAAAGCCATGAATCTACTCATAAGAGATTCCATAAATATAATAATTCCATTAATGGCTCTTTTTGCTATCTCTTGGAGATTGACTCTGTTCTCATTAATAGTCTTACCTGTTTTTGTTTGGTTAATGAACAAAGTTTCACTTGTCGTTCAAAGATTAACATTACAAGCGCAGAACCTGATGGGTATTAATGTCTCTCGTTTTGACCAAATGATGAACGGATTGCGAATTATCAAGATTTTTTCTGTTGAAGAAGAAATCAAAGGTCAATTCGTCAAGCAAAATGAGACCACGAGAAAAAGATATATCGTCAGAAACTGGATTGCTGATTTATCATATCCAATTAGCGAGATTTTACTCACAATTATAGCCGCTGTCATTCTATATGTGGGTGGGGTTCATGTGTTGAATGGCGAGTCCTCAATGAACGGTTCCGTATTCATCTTTTTCATCGTTGTCTTAATATCCATTATATCTCCTATGATGGAAACAATCGATGAGTTCTTTTGCATCCGCCAATCAATAGCTTGCATACACCGAATCAATTTTGTCCTGGATCATGATACATCTGTTGAAGAATGTAATCCAAGTGATGTAAAGGTCGAGAACATTACTTCTATTGTATTTGATAATGTGCACTTCTTATATGAAGAAAATAATCCTGTGCTGAAAGGGCTGTCATTGAATATCAATGGAGGTCAAAAATATGCCATAATCGGGAAAACAGGAGCAGGCAAATCAACCATGATGGATATTTTATATAGGTTCCGTGATGTGGATTCTGGTTCAATAAGTATTAATGGAAAAAACATAAATGATTGGAACGTAGCAACTCTGCGAAGATCATTGTCATATGTAAACCAGCAAGAATTCCTTTTTGACGACACAATCCTCTACAATTTGACATTGGGTGACACGACATACAGTCAACACCATATAGACAGTGTAACTAAAGCGATTGGATTATTTGATTATATTTCTTCATTGCCTGATGGCTATAATACCAAAGTAGGTGATTCTGGAATTTGTCTATCTGGTGGGCAAAGACAGATGGTGACAATCGCTAGAGCCTTGCTGAAGAACACATCACTCATTATTCTGGATGAAGCAACTTCAGCATTGGATGAACATACGGAGTCTACCGTAATTAAAGGGATAGAAAAATTGATGAGCGACAAAACTATAATTATTATCTCTCATCACTTCAATGCTATTAAGGACGTTGACAAAGTATTTGTTCTAGATGATGGTTGCTTAGTAGCGACCTGCACACCGCAAGAATTAATAGGATCGAGGTTTATTTCCCCACAATAATTACTTCTTAAAAATGACAATTGCTCATCTCTCTGATATTCATTTAACTGAGAATGGTCGCATAATATGGGGCGCTGATACCATGCTTCATTTTAATGAGGCAATATCAAAGCTTGTTAATCAGAATTATATTGATGCTATTGTTATATCGGGGGACTTGTCAGATGATGGCTCTTTATGGTCTTATGATTATTTGGATTCAGCATTCTCAAAATTGGGTGTTCCAACATATTGCTGCATGGGTAATCATGATTCATACGATAATTTTCCTCGAATGAAATATATTAAACTTACTAATCGTTTCTTTCTAGGTGGATGGAAATTTCTTATACTTAACTCAGTGATTAAAGACGAATCTGAACCAGGCAGAAACAAGTCAAGAGGTTTTTTGGATGAAGAAACCATTAATTCGTTAAGTAACGAACTCAAAGAGGATATTCCCACTGCGATATTTCTTCACCATCCTCCCATTGAGCCAGGAGGATGGCTGAACAGAAAAATACTTGACAATAGAGATGTTTTTAATAATCTGATCAAGGGTACAAACGTCAAAATGGTCGCATTTGGACATATCCATTATGCGACAAGCTCAATCATGGACGGAATCATATATACATCTGCGCCAGGCATCGGATTTGGTTTTGATAAAGATCTTCCTAAGTTTCAGATTGCTGATGGTACCGAAGGCTTTAATATAATTAAGTTGGAACAAGACAATATTATCATAAAAACAGTTTTGTTAAATAACCCATGACTGATTGTTGAAATTCTATAGTATTATAGAAAACAATTTCTCAATATGATAATGATAGCCTCGGAAACGCAAGCATTCTAGGTCGTTTCCCTCCTTGCGTTATCTTTAATTTCGCCTTTTTACATCTCGTGGGAGGAATTGATAAGGGAAGCCGCCATGATGATTTTCTGATGTGACATTGCCCCGCCGTTCGCTGGGTGTATAACTTTTTCCAAGGGCTAATTTTCAGATATTGTTATTTATTCTTACCTTTGTATCGGTTATTGGTAATAACATAATCCGTTTTCATGACCTCCCCTCCCATCAAACAAGGACTCATCTCCCTGGGCGAATCAATATGTGAAGCCCAGGATAGAATGATCTCTGACATTAATGTGATTTTTTAACTCTCAGCCATGGCATCTCCGCGCACCTTCATCATAGTTAAAGGGCAGCCCAAAGCACTCCAGATTGATCGGATTGAATTGGGCGATAACGGCTTGTATTCTATCAAATTCAAGAATAGTTACAAGAGGTACAACTATCGCTATGATGATGTGGTGCAGTTGACCAATGCCGTGTGGCACGATCCTCAGCACACCAAGGTCTATACCAATGGTCGAGAAGAGCACAATGTTTCTGATATCTATTCGTTCAGCCAAGGAGCACTGACCCATTGGCGCATCTCGTATGGGAGTGGTTTCGTGAAGGACTATCAACATGGAACCATCCAGGTCGTGGAGTCATGCCTCGGGGACCCTATCGCAAAGAATACCTTCTGCTATTTGACCCGCGTGGCACAAGTGAATGATCTGGGCAAGGACGAGGATAATGAAGCCATTCTACCCGCGCTATATGAGAAAATAGAATTTATTGATGAGTCATTGGCGATAGCACCGTATCTGGACCCGAAAAAGTATAAGGTGAGTAGTCTTCAGTCGAAAAGTGACCTGATATTCCCGTTCGGATGCAATGCCAGCCAGGAAAAGGCCGTCACATCCGCCTTCGAGAAGCAGATCAGTGTCATACAAGGCCCTCCGGGTACAGGCAAGACCCAGACGATTCTCAACATCATTGCCAATATTTTGATGCAGGACAAGTCGGTGATTGTGGTATCCAACAACAATTCTGCAACTGCTAACGTTCTGGAGAAATTACAAGGCTATGGGCTCGATTTCTTTGTGGCGCCGTTGGGTAGGCGAGAGAACAAAGAGGAATTCATCCAGAACCAGCCAGTAATACCACAGGACCTGCATTCATGGGAACTCTCCTATAATGAGTCACGAAAGCTGAAGAACAGCACCAAATCCACACTATCCAAATTGCGCCATGTGTACGCTCTCCAAGAGGAAATGGCAATCTTGAGACAAGAGACAAAGGCTGTTGAACTGGAATGGGAGTATTTCAAGCGCGATAACGGGATCACGGATGATACCTACTCACCCAAGAAGCGAGCCAAATCTCAACGCTTAATGAAACTGTGGCAGCAGTATCAAGCCCGTGCCGAAGGTGAGGATTTTGTTTCACAAGGCACCTTAAAGCACCGCCTCAAGTGGGCATGGCTGAACTTTACCAGGAAGTTTCTTCTGGGCGTACAGTCACCATTCGATCCGGACAATGCTCAGCCGACCATCCTGGAACTACAAGCGCTGTATCTCATCGTACGTGGCCGGGAATTAAACAAACGTATAGCCCGCATCGAAAAAGAACTGTCATCCATCGATGCCGAGGCGTTGACATCAGATTTGACGGCGCAATCATTATCCTTGTTGAAGGAGGCGCTCTACAGCAAATTTCACAAGGAACAAAGGATAGTCTATGCGGATGTGAAGGCACTTCACAGATGTGCTAATGATGTGAGCGAACAGTATCCTGTAGTGCTCAGCACTACATTCTCAGCTCGGACTTCATTACCCGACCATGTCTATGATTACATCATCATGGATGAAGCATCGCAGGTCTCGATCGATACCGGCGCATTAGCCCTTTCATGCGCTAAAAATGCCGTCATAGTCGGTGACTCGATGCAGCTGCCCAATGTAGTGACCGAAGAGGATAGCCTCAAATACAAAGGCATCTTCAATGAGTTTCGTGTCGCACAAGGATATAACTGCGCCGATTATTGTTTCCTGCAATCAGTATGCACAATCATTCCAGATGTTGAACAGACGTTGCTGCGTGAACACTATAGATGCCATCCCACGATCATAAACTTCTGTAACCAGCGTTTCTATGGCGGAAATCTTCTCATCATGACCGAGGACCACGATGAGCCGGATGTGATGATGGCCGTCAAGACCGTACCTGGCCATCATATCAGAAACCACTACAACCAGCGCGAAATTGATGTGGTGAAAAACGAAGTGCTGCCACGACTTGCCCCAGGGGAGGACGTGGGAATCATTACGCCGTATAACAGCCAGGTAAACGAGTTCAACCGCCAAATACCAGACATCGAAGCATCGACCATACACAAGTACCAGGGACGTGAGAAAGATACTATCATCCTGAGTACTGTAGATGACCAAATATCAGAATTCAGTGATGATGCCAACCTGATTAATGTAGCTATCTCACGAGCAAAGAAACGTTTTTGTCTTGTCGTGTCGGGCAATGAGCAAGAGCGAAAGGGTAACATAAGTGATCTGATTGACTACATCGCCTATCACAACCTGTCTGTTACCGATAGCAAGATAAGTTCGATATTCGACTATCTCTACAGCCATTACACCAGTGAGAGAATGGCATTTCTGGCAGAGCATGGTAATATTTCAGAATATGATTCCGAGAACCTCACATATTCATTGCTCGAGAACATTCTTGCAGAATACACGGATTTTAACCATCTCGGTATCCTGTGTCATACCCCAGTGCGTAAGGTAATCAAGGATTGGGCACTTCTTAACGATGATGAGCGCAAGTATATTTCCCATTACAGTACTCACCTTGATTTTCTTATCATCAACCATGTCACCAAGAAGCCGGTTATGGCAATAGAGACCGATGGCTATTCATACCACAATGATGAAACCGATCAACACCAGCGCGACTTGATGAAAAACCATATACTCGAGGTGTATGGTTTGCCTTTATTGAGATTGAGGACAAATGAGAGCAACGAAAAGGAAAGAGTAGTCTCATCATTGCTTAGCATATTGAAGGGGAGTTCACAACAACCAACCATACCATTGAAGCATGAGACATAACATTCTACATCTAATTGCGACTGACAAGAAATACACCAAGGAAGACTTCGTTTTCTTTTGGGGGCATATGAGCAAGGGAGATGGCGTGACCAAAGCGTGTCTCAGTCAGTGGTATCCTTGCTCATTCACCGTAGACGGACTGACCTATAACTGTGCAGAGCAGTACATGATGGCTGAGAAAGCGCGTATTTTCAACGACGAGCCCATACGCGAGCAGATAATGCGTGAAACGGACCAGATGACCATCAAGAAACTGGGACGCAAAGTAACGGGCTTTGATGGCGCTATTTGGGAAGGTGAGCGTTATGATGTGGTGTTCAAAGGAAACGAAGCCAAGTTCTCTCAAAACCCGCACCTGAGAGAATTCTTGATGAGCACCGGGAACAAGATATTAGTTGAGGCGAGTCCCAAGGATACTATATGGGGAATTGGTCTTGATGAGTTCAGTCCCGATGCTCTTGACCCGAGGAAGTGGCGCGGTAAGAACCTGCTCGGCTTTACTCTTATGGACGTGCGCCAATGGCTATACGAGGAACAGGCAAAACAAGAAATGCACGCCCGGTTCGTCAGGTACTATGAGACGGTAGCAGAACTTCACCGGATGGGTTACGAGCTGTTCCGTGTGTGCCCGTACATCAGCCCCAACGGCATGTGTTACCGCTGCTGGCTCACGATAAAGAAAAACACGTGGAAGGGGTGCGGCGCATTCTTTAACGAGCAGCGTGGGGACGACCAGGCACTATATACCCCCGACTGCACTCTGCCATGGGACGATAGCGGCATGACCCCACGTGAGAATGCCGAGAAGATTATCCAGGAATACCGACGCCTCGCTCGCAACGCCCATGGTAGCGATCCAGAGTATGTAGAGTGGTTCAAGCTTGCCCTCGATGAATGCCGTCAGGGGCACTACTTCTATGGCCTTGATGAGTACTTTAACCCGCTGCGTGAAGGCTATATTGCCCTGACCGGCGTAGAAGGCCGTGGGCTCCCGTTACCACCTCCAGGCGATAGCAACACCCAATCAGTCTATTAAACGCCCACAGGAGCCACCTATGGGCGCAGCAAAGGCGCACCGTTGCTGATGCGCCTTCATTTGCATTGATAGGTTAGAGGCTGTTAAGCTCTTTCGCTCTTAATTCGCTGCACAGTCCTCATGCTAATCTTAAACCGTTTTGCAATCTCAGCCGATTTAACATTCTGCTCCAAAAGTTTAATAATCTCGTCTTTTTGATTGTCATCGATTTTTTGGTTACCATTTTTCTTGGGCTTATCGGCAGGCTTGGCTTCCGTGCTAGTTTTGGCTTTAGCCTTAGGCTTATTGGGTCTGGCCTCTGCCTCGGGCTTGATCTCAACAAACTTGAAATGCAGGTACCAGTTGTCCTTGTCGAGCTGGGTCTTAATACGTTTACAGACAAGCACTTCATCGGGAAATGGGTTCGGGCATCCCTTTGGCTCCTTTAGGCACTGGATGAATCTACACTCCCCACCTACAGTGCTTTCCACGCGTAAAGCGATGACGGCTCCAGCCTGTTGGATACCTTTATCACCACCTTTGATGTCTTCACTAGAGAGATGCTTCCAGTCATTGATCTCGTTAAGATGAGCGGCGACAATTGGCGTTAGAGTAACGTTGCGTTCCAAAGCGAACCTTTGGGCATCCTCAAGGCCCTTGATGCAAGTTTCATGACTATAACCATCAAGCTTCGTAGCTGGATCGATACAGATAACCGTGTCTTGCTCAAGCTGGCAGGCTAACTGTTTTACATGCTCAAGAAAACCATCTAAGCTCCTGGATTTCAAATCTTCGGGCAATACCCATCTAATATCTGCGCCATCAAACACCCGGCCTTGACCATATTTTCCTTCAAGCTCACCAGGAAAATCTTCAATGCGATAATACACAACGTTCTGCTTGATTGAGGCACAACAGGTATCGGGGAGGAACTCAGGGCGCTCCCCCTTAGCCGCAGCCAAGGCAATTTGAGCTAAAAGCACACTCTTGCCTACACCACCACCAGCCGTCAGCATAGTGATTTGTCCAGGTTTGACATAGCCTTGAACGATCCATTGAGCGTCAGGTCTATGGATACAGCGGCGATTAAACAAAGCCTGTGTGGTGAGGAGGTCACCGAGGGGCTTAGACCTTTCTACATTTGGAACCACAATAGCTGTCGGTGACTGGTCGCTCTGGAGGTCAGGATCACTTATGGATTCTCCATTGGCGATTCGCTTCCTTTTGCGGCGATAGAGTCCCTCTCTAGCCTTTGTCCGCTTATTCTGTTCCTCTGTCTTCTTCTCCTCTAGCTCTTTAGCATTTTTGAGTTTATGGTCCTCAATCTCTTTCTGTTTTTTCGCATCATACCAAGTTGTGAAGATATCACAAAGGGCCTTGATAGCGCTGGAAATACTTGAAGCTAGTACATACCAGCCGACAGCCTTCCCGGGTTTCTCGCTGTTGCTTACAGCTTTGTAAAATTGTTTGCTCATAATAAAAAAATATTAATGGTTGGGGGCGGGGCTAACCACCCCCATGATTAACAATAACTACTCCTTACTGCCAAGCTGCTGCATTAGACTTAATATGTACGTGCGTGAATGTCGAGAGCTCGGCAATCAAGGCCTGGACCTCGTCGCGCGTAGGCTCGGGCAACTGGACCTGTCGATTAGTGTTACGACCGATATTTACCTGCGTGGGGTTGCACGCGCGGATCATCGCAACCAGTTCGTCCTGGTCGAAAGCCATAGCGGGCTCAATGGTCACCATGGTAGGGACACCGTGAGCAGCGACAGCAGCCATAGCGTTAGCTCTGTCATGAGGCTGAGGCGCATTGTTCATAATGTCCTTGTACCAGCGGTTGGTCTCGATGGTCGTGCTGAGAACCGATTTGCTCATCACGGGGTGATCGATGAACTCGAGGAAGCGACTCGGGTCCTTGGACTGGAACAGGTAGCGGTTATCAAACTCATCACAGCGGTCGAGGACACGAACGATCCATTCACTTGGGACATTCGCCGCCCACATGTCTGTACTGCTACCGACGAAGATGAAGTTCCCCGTCCCGAGGTTGACACGTAACTCTTTCTCATCGAGCCGAATATCGCCCCATTTGTCAAACCGGATGTTGAGCGCAATCATGAAGCAGTACAGACATAGATGCAGGCACTTGCCCTTGATAGCGTTCCACGTGTGGCTTACGAAGCCGAACATATTCCCATTAGCTTTATTCAGCGGCATAGGCGTTACGATTAAAGCGGTTAAACAAAACGACGAATACACTCTTGGCGAGCACGTACAGGGTCAATGCCACCGCACCTGCGCGCATTACACAGCTGGTAAAACCAGCAAAAAACAATAAAAAATTTTTCATTTTAATAATATATATTTTAGAAATAAAAATTTGTGTTTTGTCAATTGATGCCGCTCAATTCTGGCCAGAGAGGCGGCACTTGTCCGGACGTAGACGGCGCTAGGCCGTGAGGCCAGTGTGGCGAATTGCCTTCAAAGAGTTATTTCCCTTCAGCTTACCCTGCCAGCGAAGACCCTCGCATGCCTGGAGCTGTTCGATGACAAGATCATAGTCGAAGAGCAGCACGCGATCGGCCCTGATTACAGCCGGTGCATGTATCGTGGAGCTGTCCAGCCAGCGGCTGATGGTGGAGGTAGAAACGGACAATGCCGCCGCAACCTCTTTCTTGCCGTGCAGGAGCTTCTTCTCCTTGTTGACGGGCATATCGTCACGCAACGTGGCTTGTTGAACCGCGCTGCCTATGAGGTCGAACAACTCCTGGCCCGTCATGTCGATGACGCGCTTGTTGAGGAGATGCTCGATGCTTATGTCGCTGTTAATCGATTTCATGGTGGCAAAGGTACGAAGACCTCAAAACTGACCTATTTTTACCGTACAAGTAGGGGATAAGTTGTACGGTATTTGGGCTTTTTTTTGAGATATTTGTTTTCAAGAGGCTCTTGGCTCCGCTATTCTAGTATCGATGATATCGTGTGTTGGTTTGTTCTCGTCAGAAAAGTTAAGCCGTTTTCGAGAGGTGATAGAACGCTTTGTTGCTTTTGCTTGCTATTATCGTATTGATGAATGTGTTTGTGCGTAAATCGTATAATTACGGATCGGCTTACAAGCATTAATAGTGTAGATTGTACACCCTCACATGTGCGCACGTGAATTAATAATCATATAGACTTTGATGTGCGTGGAAAATAATAGGGGAAGGGTGGGGATATGTGGCGTTTGTATGGCCTTGCTTTCATGCATAAGGAGTGAGCTCGTTAATCATGAGATATGGGCATAAAAAAAGCCGGACAAATGCCGGCACTTAATCTTTCATAATTCTGATGTTAATTAAATCTCTCTAATAAATCGTTATAAATTGGTTTTAAATGTTTGATATTATTTCTAAGTTCCTCATCATCACCATCGGATAATGTGTAGTTGTTGAGGTCTAAAAAACGATATCGCCTATCAAGTATGTGATAATGTCTGGCGTTCGCAGATATGTCCTCGCAATTATCCTTTGGCTCTCTTAAAGAAGCACGTCTTCTATCAAACTTATTACAAAAGCTATTTAAACTTATTTGACGCACTTTGCCGTTTTTATCTTCGACGTGATACCCAAGATAATTGAGTATTGTGAAGATGAAGCAATAATAAGTGAGAGTCGCTGACTTTTTTCCCTCCCCAGTTGCTTCCATAATGGAACTTACTCTTTTCTCTTCGTCATCTTTAACTTGCAGAACTATATCCTCTGTCAGCATTTTCTTCGGTGAATTTGAGATAACTTCAACCCTAATTATTGTTCCTGATTCTTTATTTTTTGCTATTAGAGATTGATTTGATGTTATCTGAGGATTGCCTCCTAACAATTTGATGACCTGTTCCATCACCTCTCTATTGATTTCAGTCACCTGAAACGGATGAATCGATGATCATACTTTTCTATTCTTCATCTGATACCGTTTCAAAGTAGCTTTTTATTTCATTGGCATATGGTACGAGTATTTAAATAATTAATAATGCGGCTAATAAACTCATAATTAATATTCCTAATACTAAACAAATAATTTGATATTTGTTTCATATTTGTAAGATAAGCAATAACCATGCCAAGCGTTCAGTTGTCAGTTCGCTGTCATGTCTCATAAAAAATGCGCCACATACCCGATATAGGGGTTGTGTGGCGCATGGACTGACAAAGTGGCTTGACGCGTGACAGTTTGGCACTACCGTTGAGTTACTAATAGCGGGAATGTGGGGGATACAAAAGGGGGTACATTTTCTATAAAAAATTATAAGTCGCTGATTTTCAGCGACTTATTTTTGATTTTGTGGAGCTGGAGGGGTTTGAACCCTCGTCCAAACGTGGAA